>Ga0070671_100003713_pt1 | contig 11982 bp, 10 predicted proteins | sample KBSS73metaG_FD_65341 | JGI IMG/M metagenome (GOLD analysis project Ga0070671, IMG submission 65341) | Switchgrass rhizosphere microbial communities from Kellogg Biological Station, Michigan, USA - KBS S7-3 metaG | ecosystem: Host-associated > Plants > Roots > Rhizosphere > Soil ...
GGCCATGCTGGATGCAATCGCTGCTGAGGATGCGAAGGGACGCATGCTTCTTGTAGGTACTGTAGACCTGGATGCGCGGCGTCCGGTGATCTGGAACATCACCAAAATCGCAGCGAGCGGTCATCCCGGATCTCTGGACTTGGTCCGGTCACTTCTGATCGCCTCATCTGCAATTCCTGCTACGTTTCCCCCAGTGATGATTGACGTGGAAGTGGGCGGCAAGAAGTACCAGGAGATGCATGTTGACGGAAATACCGCCGCTCAGGTTTTCGTATATCCAATGGCCGTGCGGCTCAACGAGGTGGCGGAAGCCGCTGGAGTACATCGGGAAAGAAAGCTCTACGTTCTCCGGAACGCCCGGCTCGATCCGGAATGGGCACAGGTAGAACGCAGGACACTACCGATTGCCGCTCAGGCAATCAGCACATTGATTCAATATCAAGGCATCGGCGATCTCTACCGGATTTATACGGTCACCCTGAGGGATGGCATCGATTTCAACCTTGCTTACATCCCCCCGAGTTTCAAAACTCCTCACAAGGAAGAGTTCGATACCGTTTACATGCGTGCGCTCTATGATTTGGCTTACGGTATGGCTGAGAAAGGTTATAGCTGGACCAAGCAGCCTCCGGTTCTAATTCCAACCTCTGAATAACATGATGGCGATTGCCATCTCGGCTCGACATGGAATTCTCTAACTTCGTGTTGGGACACCGAAGCAGTGCGAGTAGCCGTCGTCGTCGGTGAGGAAGAATTCGGTCTGGCCGTAGTCGCGATCTTCGAGTTCTGAGACGGTGTAACCGAGGCTCTTCAATCGTTCTCTGGTTTGGTGTATGTCCGTCGGGGTCCAGTAGAGACGAATGCCGTTGTAGTCTTCCGGCTTGACGGGAGTTCCGGCGCGCTGGTTCAGCATGAACCACAGGTCGTCTTTTTGAAGCATGCAGAAGATGAGCTTGCGGTCTTTGTGCATCTCTGAACTTGTGGAGAAGCCGAGGCCGTCGACCCACAGGCGCAGACTCTTCTCGAGGTCTGCGCTGGGAATGACGGGGATGCAGTACTTGACGGCCATGACGGCCTGCCTTTCGCCGAAAATCAGGTGCTGCGATCGCGCTTTCGAAGGTATTCGTAAATGGCGTATCTCTGCTCTGCAATATCGACAGCGTAGGTTGCTCGGTCTTCCTCGTTGGCTAATCGGGGCAAAAGGGCTTCGGCTTTGCTAAGAGTTGCTAAGTCTTCCGACGCTGAACCCAAGTAGCCGTAGGGTAATTCATGAGTGGCGTAGTCGATCCCGCTCAGATAAACGATGATCAACTTCTTCAGAGCGATGTGATCCGTTGGATCAAGCTCAGCAGCTCTCTCCAGATGTTCCAAGCCGCCAATCCAGCGATGTGGCTCAGAACTCCTTGGCTCAACTTCTGTCCATTCTAGTAGAGTAGGCTCCACGAGCCGAACCGCAAGCGTATGTGGGACGAGTATGCGGCTGTCTTGTTGTCCGTTGGCTGTATTCATGAGCCAGCTAACGAAACGACGCCGTTCCAAGAATGGCTCGCGCTCCATGCGCAAGATAAATCGTTCGAGTATGAGAAACGCTTGTCTACGCAGGCCGCGTTCGTACTCTAGGCAGAAATCGGCATAGTCCTGCCACTTAGCCGACTGGCATACGGCGTCGACGGCGGCCTTCTTTAGAAGTTCAAAATACTCTTTGCGCCAATAATGCATCTCTTGTGGTTCGCTCTGCTCAGGATAATGGACTGATAATGGCATCCCGCTTCAGAGGGCGAGCTTGGCGATGGTGGCTAGCTGCATGAAGGATGTGCCTTCGTAGATCTTGCCGATCTTGGCGTCGCGGTAGAGCTTTTCTACGGGGTAGTCCTTGACGAAGCCTGAGCCTCCGTAGACTTCGACGGCGAGTGAGGCGGTGGTCTCGGCGACGTGGGAGGCGAAGTACTTGGCCATGGCGGCCTCTTTGAGAAAGTCGTGGCCGGCGTCTTTGAGGCGTGCGGCGTTGTAGACGAGGAGGCGGGCGGCCTCGATCTGGGTGGCCATCTCGGCGAGTTGGAACTGCATGGCTTGGAAGTCGACGATGGGTTTGCCGAACTGCTTGCGTTCTTTTGCCCAGCGGACGGCGTGTCCCCATGCGCCTTCGGCGAGGCCGAGCATTTGAGCCCCGATGCCGATGCGGCCCTCGTTGAGGGTCTCGATGGCGATCTTGTAGCCCTTGCCGGGTTCGCCGAGGACCTGCGAGGCGGGGATGACGCAGTCACGGAAGATGAGCTCGCAGGTGGAGGAGGCGCGGATGCCGAGCTTGTCCTCTTTCTTCCCGAGGGTGAAGCCGGGGGTGTCTTTTTCGACTAAGAAGGCGGTGATGCCTTTGTAGCCGGCGGCACGGTCGATGGTGGCGAAGACGATGAAGAGCCCGGCTTCCTTGGCGTTGGTGATCCAGAGTTTTTGACCATTGAGGGCGTAGTCGCCGGTGTCGAGTTTGGTGGCGCGGGTCTCGAGGGCGAAGGCGTCGGAGCCGGAGGAGGCTTCGGAGAGCGCGTAGGCTCCGATGGTGTTAGCTGCGAGTTTGGTCAGGTATTTCTTCTTCTGGTCTTCGTTGGCCCAGCGTTTGAGGGCGTTGATGACGAGGGTGTTTTGAACGTCGACGAGGACGCCGACGGAGGGATCGACTGCGGAGATCTCTTCGACGGCGAGGATGGCTTCGAAGAAGGTTCCGGCGGAGCCGCCGTACTCTTCGGGAATCTCGATGCCCATGAGGCCGAGTTGGAAGAGTTGCTTAAGGAGTGTGGGGTCCATCTGTTGGGCCTCGTCCATCTGGCGAACGAGGGGAGCGATCTCGCCCTGAGAGAACTGGCGGACGGTGTCGCGGAAGAGGCGTTCGTCTTCGGTGAGGTGGGTGAGCGCGGAGGGAGGCGGGGGAGCGGAGGTTGTGACGGGCATACTGTCCTCTTCGTGGGGAAGTCTAGCATTTGGCGGGCAATGAGGGTTCTCTCGATGAGGCTTTACACTGGGAGTTCAGGCCTTTACACGATGACGAAGAAGCCGAACCCTACGCCGAAAGCTCCGCTGCCGTTTCTTGGGCTGGCGTGTGCGGTGGGCGTGTCGACGATGTACTACAACCAGCCGCTGCTGGAGGAGATTGGGCGGACGTATCACACGGACGCGGGTCATACGGGGTTCGTGGCGACGGCGACGCAGGTGGGCTACGCTCTGGGGCTACTGTTCTTTGTGCCCTTGGGTGATGTGGTGGAGCGGCGCGGGCTAATGATGAAGCTCTATGCCGCTGTGGCAATTGGACTGGTGCTGGTGTCGGTGGCGCCTAGCCTGGGGTGGCTGATTGTAGGGTCGCTGGTCACCGGGGCGTTGGCGTCGGTGACGCATGTTGTGCTGCCGATCGCGCCGGACCTGGTGAGCCACGAGCAGCGAGGGCGGGCGATTGGCACGGTGATGACGGGGCTGCTGCTGGGGATTCTGCTGGCGCGGACGTTTGCGGGTTGGGTGAGCCATCTGAGCGGGTGGCGTTCAGTGTTTGTGGTTGCGGCGGTGATGAATGCGGTGTTCGTTCCGCTGCTGTGGAAGGTGATGCCGCAGCTTCCGCCGAAGCAGAGCTTGAGTTATGGCGATGCGATGCGTTCGCTGTGGACGCTGTACAAGTCGCAGCCGCTGCTGCGTGAGTCTGGCCAGGTGGGGGCGTTGGTGTTTGCGTCGTTCAGCTGCTTCTGGACGACGCTGGTGTTCATGCTGGAGAGTCATTATCAGCTGGGCGCGGGCGTGGCGGGGCTGTTCGGACTGGTGGGAGCGGCGGGGGCACTGGTTGCTCCGCTGGCGGGGCGGCTGTCGGACAGGCATGGGTCGCGATGGGTGATCACGGTGGGAGGAGCGCTGCTGACGTTCTCGTATGCATGGCTCTGGATTTCAGAGAAGGCGCATGTAGCGACGATCTGGCACATGGTGGCGCTGGCGTTTGGCGTGATCGTGCTGGATGTGGGAGCGCAGATGTGCCAGGTGGCGAACCAGACGAGGATATTTGGTCTGATGCCGTCGGCGCGAGGGCGGCTGAACACGGTTTACATGACGATGTATTTCACTGGCGCTGCGGCGGGGTCTGCACTGGCTACGCGGGCATGGGCAGGGTGGCAGTGGAACGGCGTATGCGCGTTGGCCTTAGTGTTGATCGGACTGGCGGGTCTGAGGCATGCATTCGGACGGAGGAATCCGGACGAGGACCATTGCCATCCGTGTCCGGAAGATGAGCTGATGGAGGCCTGAGCGGCTTTTTCGTGGGGAACTGCGCGCGAGGGTGATGTGGTAGGCGAGGCAGGGATCGAACCTGCAACCCCGAGCTTAGAAGGCTCGTGCTCTATCCGATTGAGCTACTCGCCCCCGGCGCGTGCATTCTACGTCTGATTCCCATTGTAAATGGGGTAGTGGAGAAGCCTCCGAAAGAGGTATGCGGTTTGCCATCATGCGGGTTTTACTTGGAACAAGGCTACTTTGAGGAGAACGAGCTATGGACAGGCTGAAAGGGAAGCGCGCGTTGATTACGGGCGGGACGACAGGGATTGGTCTGGAGACGGCGCGGCAGTTTGTGGCCGAGGGTGCGCGGGTGGCGGTGACGGGGAAGAATCCGGCGACTCTGGCGGCGGCGAAGAAGGAACTTGGTGGTGACGTGCTGGTGATCGAGAGCGACGCTGCTGATGTGGCGGCGCAGAAGACGCTGGCTCAGGAGGTGGGTAAGGCGTTTGGCGGAGTGGATATTTTGTTCGCGAATGCGGGTGTGGCGGAGTTGCGGCCGGTGGGCCAGTGGGACGAGGCGGCCTTTGATCGCTCGATAGCGATTAACTTCAAGGGGCCGTTTTTTCTGATCCAGGAGCTGCTACCTTACTTTGCGAATCCAGCTTCGATTGTGTTGATGGCGTCGGTGAACGCGCATATCGGGATGCCGAACACGAGCGTTTATGGAGCGACGAAGGCGGCGTTGGGTTCGCTGGCGCGAACGCTGTCAGGTGAGCTAGTGGGGCGGGGGATTCGGGTGAATGCGGTGAGTCCGGGGCCGATTGCGACGGCGCTGTATGGGAAGCTGAGGCTGCCGCAGGATCAGCTTGCGGGTGTGGCCGAGGCGATCAAGGGGCAGGTTCCGCAGAAGAGATTCGGCGAGCCGAGCGAGGTGGCAAAGGCTGTGGTGTTCCTGGCGTCGGACGAGGCTCCGTTTACCGTAGGGAGCGAGCTGCTTATCGATGGCGGGATGGCTCTTTAGGTCGTTGCGAAGGCGCGGCTGCGGAGGAGTGTGGAGATGTCGGCGAGTGTTGCTCCCCAGCGGTCTTCGGCTGCTGCGGCGTCGTGGGCGAGGGCTTTGAGGTAGAGGCTGATGGCGAAGCCTTCCTGCGGTCCGGAGAAGTCGATGAGCGCGGGACGGAGCGTGCATTCCATGATCGCGTAAGGGTGATGGAGCGGCGCGGTGAGGCGAGTCATGCGGTGGAGGAGCTGCTCGTGCTGATGGAAGGAGACGAAGGTGGAGCGGTCGCGCCAGAGGAGGTCGATATAGCTAGCGATGCCGGCAGGAGAGTCCTCGGGGATGAGATCGAGTTCAAGGCGCACGGCGGCGAGATCATCGGCCGTTAACTTCCAGACGTCGCACTTGGCGGTGTAGACGGGAGAGCGCGGTGCGTTGAGTGCACGAAGGGCGTGCAGCAGATGAGGGTGTTGCGCGGCCTCTTCGAGCCAGTCGAGGTCGTAGGGATTCTCGCGGAGATCGATGAAGTGGCGGCTCGGATTGTCGGGGTCGGACCAGGGGACGACGAGGACAGGGTCATCGTGACCACATTCAACGGACCACTCAGAGAGCATCTGTTTATGATACCGAGTCTTTGAGGGAAAGATGACATCTGAAGACGACGACAGCAGTCCATTGCGGGAGTGCTGTCGTTCGTTGGTGCAGGTTTTGGCTAGCCGCGTAGCAAACGCCTCTTCAGGGGGAGAGCGCAGAGTGAGAGTCCCGTAGCAGAGAGAAGCAAGGTGGAGGGCTCTGGAGTTGCGTACGAGACGACCAGGTCTCCGCGATTGGTGATGTAGCTGGTCTCCGAGCAGGAGCCTTGAAAGCACCCGGTGACGAGATAGCCTTGGTCATCATGCGCCAGCGCATAGTTCGATCCGTCACCTACGAAAAAATTGATCCCGAAGGAGTCGACGAGGGGCTGATTTGCAAACAGAAGATTGTCGGCTCCATTGATCTCGCCAGGAGCGTAAAGACCGTAGATCTGATCCAGCGGAGGCTCCTTGCTTCCTGCTTTACCGGTGATCTGGGTGATTTGATACACACCGGGACTGAGAAGGTCTCCTGTGAAAGTGCCGGAGACGTCGAAGTTCTCGCCAATGAAGGTGAAGTTGAAGGTGTCAGCTTTGGCAGCAACCGTTAGCAGCAAGAGAATTACAACTCGGAAAAAGGAATGCAACCGGGTTCTCCAATTTGATTTAGGTCTAACGCCTCTCTGGGGAGACGACGCGAGTTTACCAGCGGGCTGGGTGACCGAGATATGACACTTTCGTTTTCAGTATGCGAAGGATGAGGTTGGGTAATGGGGGAAAAGATCGGATAACGTGTTAACTCGCTGATTTGCTCAGCAGAAATCGCAACAACGTGTGTTCGGCCCAGTAGCCGTCGTATCCTTCACACGGTGTGGTGAGGAAGGCGCAGTGGCCGCCGTGGGCGCTCTCGATAAAGGTTATGTTTGGGTTGGCGGCCATCTTTTCGCGGCTGTCGGGAAGAATGCGAAGGAAGGGGTCATCGGCCGCGTTGAGCAGAAGCGTGGGCACGGCGATGCGATCGAGGAGGCGAGCGGCTGCCGCGCGGTGGTAGTAGTCGTCAGCGCCGGTGAAGCCGGAGTAGAACGCGGTGATGCGGTCGTCAAATGCGCGGATGGAGCCGATGCCGTCTGCTCGCGCGGGATCATAGGCCTGAGGAAAGATTGCGATCTTGCGACGGTAGCGCGCGATGAGAGCACGGAGGAACTTCATCTCGTATAGGCGGTTTTGCGGAGTGTGCAGAGCGTCGGCCGAGGGACCGAGATCGATGGCCGGAGAGACGCCGACTACGGAGCGCAGCACGGATGGAGCCGAACTGCCGAGATCACCTGCAAGCTTGAGCACGAGATTGCCGCCCATCGAGTAGCCGATAAGAGAGATCGAGGTGAGCGAGTGCATGGCGACGAAGTACCGCATGACGGCTTCTACGTCGGCTGAGAGCCCGGAGTGATACAGCGTTGGAGTGAGGGCTTCGGTGCCGCCGCAGTTGCGCATGTTCATGCGGATGATGTTCGCGCCGGCCTGCCATAGCTTGCTGGTGTTGCCGATGACGTACTGCGACGACGATGAACCTTCGAGGCCGTGGACGATGATGGCTGTGGGTCGCGAGGCGCGGACCTCAACGGGTTGCCAATGGCAGTCGCAACGAACACGGCTTGCGATCTGGCCGTTGACGGCGGGTGAGACTTCGACGAGTACGGTCTGCGCAGGAGGAAGGAAGCTGATGCGCGGAAGGAAGTTGCCGAGGATGGTCTGCATGTGACCGTTCGAGAAGAAGCGACGTGGCGCGAACTGATCCGCGTGCGCGGTGTGCGCAGCGATGGCTGCGACGGAGTCGAGTGAGATCGCCATCAGCGTTCCCCTGCCTTGGCGACTCCTGCGAGGAAAGAGAGAGCGTTTAGCGCACCGGAGGGCTCGTCCTCATGTTTGAAGTAGATGTAGACATCGCGGTCACGCGCCAGAGCGGTAAAACGTTCGACGAATGCCTCGATTTCGGATTGCGTGTAGGCGCCTGTGCGGCGCAGGCGAAAGCTCGTGTGAGTGGCGGCGGTGTGAATCTCGGGAGTCGCAAGTTCTTCGCTTTCGGCGATGCAAAGCGCAGCGTTGTGCGCGCGAAGGATGTCGTAAATCTCTTCGGTGAACCAAGTCTCGTGGCGAAACTCGAAGGCGATAGGAGGGGCGCCCGGTCCGGTAAGTGATGGCGCGGCGAGGAAGGCAGAGAGACGCGCGGCGTCGGCCTTCATGTTGGGCGGAAGCTGAAAGAGGATGAGGCCGAGCTTGCCTGCCTGGCGGACGAGTTCAAATGCGGAGACGAGATAAGCGACGTCGGATTCGCAATTGTTCAGACGCTTGATGTGGGTGATGCGCTGCGGGGCCTTGAAGCTCAAGCGAAAGAAATCCGGAGTCGCAGCCAGCCATCCTTCGAGCATCGCTGTGGTAGGGAAAGCCCGGAAGGTGTAATTCACCTCAACGGAGCTGAGTTGTCGGGAATAAAACTCGAGGAAACGTTTCGCGGGTGTGCCTTCCGGATAGAAGTCAGGCTTCCAAGTGGGATAGGCCCAACCGGAGGTTCCGGCAAAGATGCGCGCAGATGCGGCGATTGCTGCTGTCTCAGAGGAGGGAAGTGCGGCTTGGGTGGCGCGGGGCAAGGTGGCCTTGAAAGGATGTGTGGAGCGATAGTTGAGTGAAGCTACCAGCTCACGACTTGTTCAGCGACGTACAAATATCATCTTACCTCAACGTCACGCATTGTTTGCAGGTCCGACTGTGCTGCGCTCTATGGAGCCGCGCTACTCATGATTATTGTGTTGCGCTCGTCTGCAGCACCTCGAGTACTTTGACAATGCAATATGCGGGGTCAGTTCCGAAGGTGTCGTTGGTTGCAGTGACGTTTTCATCGGCCGTCAAAGTCTTTGTTACCCAGCCTTCAGCGACCTGATCCACCATCCCGCACGCACCTGGACCGCCGGGAGAGCCGTAGCGGAAGGTCATGCCTGCTCTGCCAGGTACGGTATCGCCTTCTCGGCCTGCCACTAACCATTCGTTTAGCGAGCCGGAGCCGGACCCGGACCCCGAATCTTGAGGCGCCGTTGGTATCGTCGGTGGTGTTGTTGGATCATTGGTTGGATTTTGAGGCGTCGTAGGACCTGTCGTCGAGTCAGGCGGTGACGCCGGCGCAGTGGTGCTGCCGGTATCGTAGGCTCCCATCGTCAAGAGCTCGGTACGCGGCCTGAACGGACTCATTGCAGCGTCTACGGCGTTGAAGCGTGGAGGATAGAAGGCGAGTTGACCGGTCAGAGGCTTCGCTGCCCCCTTGGCATTGGAGTCAGCGTAAGGCACCAAGTCGGCATCGACCGGAAAGACGTTGTACGAAACGAAATTATCCTGGGCAAACCCTCCAAGATTCCGGTTGACCGGCGCAATGCTCCAGCCATCGTAGAAGCTGTAAGAGGTATTCACGCCGCTGTGAAAGACTCCCCCGTCTATCCATCCGATCGCCGGAATATTGGGCGTTACCGTCACCTGACCAGGAGCAACGAGATTGGCGCCGAAGCCGAAAAGTGTGTGTCCAAATAGTCCGAACGGCGCGCAGCTGTAGGCGCAGTTGCTGTTGTTCTTCCACGGCATGACATTGTTTTGCATGAACCCCCGCGGCCACACCGTGGGGAGATATTGCTCGTTAGGGTTATCGCGCGTCCCCAGCCGCGTGTCTTCGAAGAAGAATTGCCCGTGTGCCTGTGCATTGGACGTCAGGGTGAATGTATTGAACGCGTAGAAGGCCTGTGCGGAATTGTCGATTCCGATTGTGTTGTGGGTGGTGGCAATCCCAAGGAACTTGCACCACTGACAATCTGATTGGTAGGCGTTGCCGATTGTGAACTCGGTATTTGAGTGCTCTTCTGTCACGGCAGCGAACCAATCTTCGCCGCCAAAGGAGCCTGCGCAGCCAGGCGCAAACGAATATCTTGTGCCGCAGTCTGAAGCGCCCTGATAGCCCCAGTACTCATCCGGAAGGATGTAATTGTAGCCATCCTGAATCTCAGAGTGTCCACCCGGCCCCGAAGCGGTGGTCATACCTGGCTGAGGCACCAGGCGGTTGTACATGTGAAAGCTGCGCGTTCCGCGATCGGAGTAAGCCGAGGTTCCTTCGCCATCGGGTACTACGCCGTCCTGCAGGTTCAGCAGCACTGTATCGCGGAAGGCCTGCGTGTAGAACATATGCTCTGTCGACTGATGGGCGATGCCATAGCCTATTGCGTGATTGCCTTCGTAAAAGGTGTCGAGAGTGCAGGCGGCCCACCCACTCTGCTGCGAGTTGCAGTCGTCAAAGAACGGCGTTGCAACGTTCTCGGCGTACACCCCGATGACTGACCAATACTGAATTCCAAAAGGCCGCACGCCCATTGAACCGCCCCAACTCTGGACGTCGCCATTCTGATCCTTATAGGTGTGGCCAACAGTTACGTTCCGGATATGAATTCCCGCGATAGTCACATGATGAAACGGTTTGATTCTGCCATCATTCAACAATGGACCTGCGTCGATGCCGGTCACCGAGATTAGACCGTATGGAGCCACAACATAAGGCGAGGTCCAGCTGTTCGTCGTTGCATCGTCGCCGTCAACGATTGGAAGTTCCCCCGTAGCCTGATTAGGAACACCACACAGCACGAAGGCCGGATGGCGATGCCCCCACCTTCCCGAGGTTGGCAGGTTTATCTGCACATGATTGTGGTACTCGGTGGGCTGGCCGTAGGTGCCTTCATTGTGAAGTCGCACCATCAATGGTCCCGCGAAGTTCTGCGGGATGCTAAGGAGGTCCTTGTACTGCTGCGAGGGACCGATGTCCATGACGGTTGCGGCTGCGACGGTGTCCACATCACACGGAACCTGCTCGGCCTTATCAGGATTCGCTGCAGGTGGATTGTTGGGTGAGATCCAAATCGCCAACCTATCGCAAGCCGCAGCAGAGTGATCCACATGAGGGCAACCCGTGATCTCATACTGCCCGCTTACCGTGCCGGAGAAGAAGATTGGTTGAGGAAAGGTTGCAAACTGCAACGTCGCATCGCCGCCGGCCGGAGCAGACGTGATCGCCCAGTCGATCATTTGGTTCGTATTGCCGAAGACCTGGCCAACCAGAGGGATGTATCGATTTTTGAACACCTGTCTATACCCGGGCGACACGTGCGCCACACCTTGATAGGGTGATCCGCCGCCGTTCGCCGCCACTACATAATGAAAGTATGCGGTTTGACTGGGATCTGCATCGAGCGTGAACTTTACATCGAACTCGATCGTTGAGTGAATGGCGAAGTTTCCGGACGTGATTGAGCCGCTGGTCGATGTCACTCCCGGATTGGGGCCGATAACAAAATTAATGTGGCTGGGGACGTGATTCAACACCGGATTTGACACCATGCCTGTGTCTGCCGATCCGTCCTGTGTGTACAACCGGAAGGTCTCGTTGCCGGTGGTTGTAGAGATCTCCCACCTGCCATCGCCCGTCCAATGCGGGCCCTCAATCTTTTGGAGGTAGCCCGTCGTTTCGGTCCCGGAGCCTGTCGTACCTTCGTTAATGGTGAAGCTGGTAGGAGTTGCCGAAACAACTTTCCAGACATTCGACGAGTAGTACTGTCCCTGCGAACTCATGTTGCGGATGTTGACGATATCGCCCGGCTCGAGATGGTTGTCCGCCGTAAACGTCACCGTGGCCCCATCACCACTCCATGCCGTAATGGGATCGGTCTCTGCTATGGGCGTGACATACGCCGTGCGATCTGAACCGGCCAAGACCGACCACGGATAGCCATAGGCGCTTTGCTGCGGTACGAGCAGCGAAGCGCTCTGCGCACTAACGCGCAGCGGCGCTATGACGATGAGCCAAGGCAGAACAAAAGAAAGTTTCACGGTTGTCAAACGTTCGATGCACTAAGTAAGTGCAGGGAGACACGGAAAATAAGCAAGTTACCGAAGAGCTTGCGCGGATGTTAGAAGCAGGATTTTGGGCACATTACCGCTGTTGAGCTACTGATAAACACACGCCAACAGAGCCCGCCAAGATGACAGGAAAATCTAGTGGGCGTGCCAAACATGAGCCGAATTGGACACGGATCAGCGCTCAAAGGAATCCCCTATGCGGAGTGCTCCGCACGGCCTTTGATGATTTTATTTCGC
>Ga0070671_100003714_pt1 | contig 11974 bp, 10 predicted proteins | sample KBSS73metaG_FD_65341 | JGI IMG/M metagenome (GOLD analysis project Ga0070671, IMG submission 65341) | Switchgrass rhizosphere microbial communities from Kellogg Biological Station, Michigan, USA - KBS S7-3 metaG | ecosystem: Host-associated > Plants > Roots > Rhizosphere > Soil ...
CGGCGACGAGGTCTGGTGCCAGGGGTTCTCGGAGCCGGGTTCGGGCTCGGACCTCGCGTCGTTGTCGACCAAGGCCGTGCTCGACGGCGACCGGTGGGTGGTCAACGGCCAGAAGATCTGGACGTCGCGCGCCCGGGAGGCCAACTGGATCTTCCTGCTGGCGCGCACCGACCCGACGGCGAAGAAGCACGCCGGCATCACCTTCCTGCTGCTGCCGCTCGACCAGCCGGGCGTCGACATCCGCCCGATCCGGGCGCTGTCCGGCGACAGCGAGTTCAACGAGGTCTTCTTCACCGACGCCGTCACCGATGCCGCCAACGTCGTCGGGGAGATCAACGGCGGGTGGGCCGTGGCCAACACGTTGCTCGGCCTCGAGCGCGGCGAGGAGGCGGCCACCAACCCGATCCTCTTCCGCGCCGAGCTCGATCGCCTGCTCGCCCTCGGCACCGACGACGTCGTGCTGCGCGACCGGCTCGCCGACGCCTACGCCCGGTGCGAGATCATGCGCTTCCTCGGGCTGCGCATCCTCACCGGCGTCTTGAACAACGGCACGCTCGGGGCCGAGGCGTCGATCTCGAAGCTCTACTGGAGCGAGTACCACCAGCGCGTCACGGCGCTCGCCCTCGACCTCCTCGGCGCCCAGGCGATGGTGCTCGACGGTCGCCTCCCGCTCCGCGCCTACCGCACCGACGACCCCGGCGCGCCGAACACCACGGGCTCGTGGGTCGGCGCCTTCTACAACGCCACCGCCGGCACGATCTACGCCGGCTCCTCCGAGGTCCAGCGCACCATCCTCGCCGAGCAGGTCCTGGGCCTCCCCCGCTGATCGGGTGTGGGTCAGGACCAGAAGGCGTCCCAGGTGGGGAACTTCTCGGGGAGGCGGGGGCCGGGGCCGTCGGTGTGCCAGTCGTCGAAGCCGACGCGCTGGGGGTGGGCGTCGACGTCGGCCGCGTACCAGTGCTCCTCCTTGCGGCGGGAGAAGTACCAGGTGCCGTCGACGCGGCGGTACTCGTCGAAGTAGCAGATGCCCATCACGATCCACCGGTCGCCGACCTCGTGCTCGGCCCGGCAGTACGTGGCGCCCCGCGCCGTGTCGCCGTCGATGTCGTCGATGCGCTGGCCGCAGATGAGGTGGATCGACCGGCGGAACGTGCGCAGCATCGGCGTGATGTGCGCCCGCAGCGCGTCACGCCCGAACGAGTCGCGGCCCACCTGCACGTCGGGCGTGAAGAGGTTCACCCACGCGTCGACGTCGCGCCCGTCGACCGCCATCGCGTACCGGATCGGGAGCTGCTGGATCGCCTGGTACGACTCGATGCGGTCGATGCGCTCCTCGAGCGTCACGACGACACGAGCTCGTCGAGCAGCTCCGCCAGCTCGAGCGGCGTGTCGCCCTGCACGCTGTGGCCGGCTTCCTCGACGTGCACGACGCGCGCGGTCGGGCACCGGCGCAGCAGCTCGGCTTCGTCGTCGTCGTCGACGACCGACTGCGGCCGCATGCCGCGCACGAGCAGCAACGGCACACGCACGTCGGACACGACGTCCCACAACGGTGACCAGTCGGGATGGGTGCCGGTGTCGATGCCCTTGAACCGCGCGTAGCGCCACACCCAGCTGCCGTCGTCGAGCTGCTTGGCGTTGTGCAGGATGCCGCGCCGCAGCGACGCCACCGTGCGGGTCGGGTTGTGCTCGATGGTGCGCGCCAGCAACTCGTCGAAGTCGGCGAACTTCTCCGGCCCGTTCACGAAGTCGGCGATCGCCTTCGACTTCACGCCGTTGACGCCGGGCGTCACGTCGACGAGCACGATCTGCCGTACGAGCTCGGGAGCGTGGTCGTAGAGCCCGAGCGTGGTGAGCCCGCCGAGCGACATGCCGACGACCGCCTTCGCCCCGGGTGCGAGCGCACGCACGGCGACGGCGATGTCGGCCGCGTTGGTCGGGTAGTCGACGACGCTCAGCTGGGGCGCGTCGGAGTGGCCGTGCCCGGGCAGGTCGATGGCGACGAGGGGCCGCCCGAGCGCCATCGCGACCGTGTCCCACGTGTGGGCGTTCTGCGCGCCGCCGTGCAGGAGCACGAGCTCGGCTGGCCCGTCGCCCCACACCAGCGCGCTCAGGCGTCGGCCCGGTTCGACCTCGACCGACTCCCGACGGACCGCCGGCGGCCCGTCGTACGGCAACCCGAACTCCTCGGCGTTCTCGTGGAACAGCCCGAACTCGTCGTACGCGATCTTCGTCATCGTCCCGCCCAGTACCGGTCGCGCAGCAGCCGCTTGTAGAGCTTGCCGGTGTCGAGTCGCGGCAGCTCCTTCTCGAAGTCGATGCTGCGCGGGCGCTTGTAGGTGCTCAACCTCTCGCGGCACCACTCCAAGAGCTCCGTCTCCAGCTCGGGGCCGGCGTCTTCCCAGCGCATCGGCTGCACCACCGCCTTGACCTCCTCGCCCAGGTCCTCGTTGGGCACGCCGATCACGGCCACGTCCATCACCTTCGGATGGGCGACGAGCACGTTCTCCGCCTCTTGCGGGTAGATGTTGACGCCGCCGCTGATGATCATGAACGTCTTGCGGTCGGTGAGGTAGAGGTAGCCGTCTTCGTCGACGTACCCCACGTCGCCCACCGTGGCGAGCCCGTCGACGCGCGCCTCGGCCGTCTTGTCCGGGTCGTTGTGGTACTCGAACGCCTGGCCGCCCTCGAACCAGATGACGCCGGGCTCCCCGGGCGGCAGCTCGTTGCCGTCGTCGTCGAGGATGTGCACCGCACCGAGCATCGACCGGCCGACCGAGCCGCGGTGCTCGAGCCACTCGGGACTCGTGATGAACGTGGCGCCCATGCCCTCGGTGGCCGAGTAGTACTCGCTGATGATCGGGCCCCACCAGTCGATCATCTGCTGCTTGACGTCGACCGGGCAGGGCGCCGCCGCGTGCACGACGGCCTGCAAGCTCGACACGTCGTAGCCCTTGCGCTCGTCCTCCGGCAACTTCAGCAGCCGCACGAACATCGTCGGCACGAGCTGCGCGTGGGTGATGTGGTGCTTCTCGATGAGCTCCAGCATCTCGGCCGGATCGAACCGCTCCATGACGACCACCGTGGCGCCGCGCCGCAACGACGCCATGCTCCACGCCATCGGCGCCGAGTGGTAGAGCGGCGCCGGACAGAGGTACACGGCCCCCTCGACGAGACCGAGCGCGTCGTAGAGCGACACTGCTTCGGGCTCGTCGAGCGGGGCGAACGACATGGGCCGCCGGATCCCCTTGGGGCGACCGGTCGTGCCCGACGAGTAGAGCATGAAGTCGCCCTGGCACTCGTCGGCGACCGGCACCGGGGGATGGGCGGCGACGGCGTCTTCGTACGACTCCCAGCCCGGTGCCACGCCGTCGATCATCAACCGGTGCGCGACGTCGATGTCGAGCTCGGTGGCGACCGGCGCGAGCGCGGCCGACGACACCAGCAAGCGGGCGCCGCAGTCGTTGACGATGTACGCGGCCTCGTCGGCGGTCAGGTGCGAGTTGACCGCGGTGTACAGCAGGCCGCAGCGGTGCGCCGCCCACGCGACCTCGAGGAACCGCGGGTTGTTCTCGAGGAAGATGGCGACGACATCGCCCCGCTCGATGCCCCGCGCCCGGAAGAGCTGGGCGAGGCGGTTCGACCGGTCCTCGAGCTCGGCGAACGAGATGGTCTCGCCGGTCCGCGCCATGATGATGGCGGGGCGGTCGCCGAGGCGCTCGGCCAGCTCAGTCGGATGCATCGGCGATCACCCGCTCCCGGATCGCGGAGTAGTCGAGCTTGCCGGTGGACTGGCGGCCGATCGGGCCCAGCACCACGTGGCGCGGAGCCTTGTAGCCGGCGAGACGGTTCTTCACGCCGGCGATGATCGCATCGACATCGACGGTCGCGCCGGGTCGCGGCTCGATCAGCGCGACCACGCGCTCGCCCCAACGTTCGTCGGGCACGCCGACGACGGCCGCGTCCAGCACCGTTGGATCGAGCTTGAGCGCTTCTTCGACCTCCTCGGGGAAGACCTTCTCGCCTCCGGTGTTGATGCACGCGGCCCCGCGCCCGAGCAGCACCATCGTGCCGTCGCCGTCGACCGTGGCGAGGTCGCCGGGGATCGTGAAGCGCTGGCCGTCGATCACGGGGAACGTGCGCGCCGACCGTTCGGGGTCGTTCAGGTACCCCGACGGCCCGGGACCGGCGATGGCCACCCGGCCGATCTGGCCCGACCCGGGCACCACGTCGTGGTCGTCGTCGTCGAGCACGCGGGTGCGCGGTCCGACGCGGAAGCGGCTCGCCGGCGCGGATGCACCGCGGCGCTTGACCGTCCGCCCGATGTTGACCGCCTCGGAGGAACCGAGCGAGTCGACGAGGGCGACGTCGGGATGGTGGCGCAGCAGCCCCTCCTTGGTCTCGTCGCCCCACGCGACGCCGGAGGAGACGATGTGGGTGAGGCTCGAGATGTCCCACCGTCCGGGCTCGGCGTCGAGCGCCTCGAGGATCGGGCGGGCGAACGGGTCGCCGACGATCGCGAGGGTGCGCACGCGATGGCGCTCCACGGCGTCGAGCAGCTCGGCGGCGTCGAACGAGCGGGCGGTCAGCGTGACGACCGTGCCGCCTTCGGCCAGCGCGGCCATGGCCGTGAACGAGCCGGCGCCGTGGATCAGCGGGCACGCCGGCAGGTGCACGCGCCCGGTCAGCTCGCCGGTCGGAGCCAGGTTGGCGAGGAGGTCGGCCTGGCGCCACATCACGCCCTTCGGCATGCCGGTGGTGCCGCCCGTGTACAGCAGGAACAGGTCGTCGCCGCTGCGCTCGGCGCGGGCTCGCTCGCCGGACGTCGCCAGGGACTCGTAGGGCACCGCCCAGCCCGGGCACGGTTCTGTGCCGTCGTCGACGTGCACCCACAGGCGCACCGTGGCGTCGCCCCGGGACCGCACGGCGTCCACCCGGTCGGTGAAGGAGCCGTGGAAGACGACGGCCTCGGCGCGCGCGTCGGACCAGACGAAGGCCAGCTCGTCGGGCCCGTACCGGTGGTTGGTGTTCGCCGGCGCCAGCGACGCCTTGAAGCAGGCGAAGATCGTCTCGAGGTACTCGGTGCCGTTCGCCAGGTACTGCGCCACGGGCGCCTGGCGCCCGATGCCCGCGGCGAGCAACCCGGCGGCGACGCCGTCGGCGCGCTCGTCGAACTGCTGCCAGGAGCGCCTCACGTCGCCGTGGAGGAGCGCCGGCGCATCGGGCATCGCTGCCGCGCGCGCCTCCCAGACGTCGGCGAGGTTCACGTGTCGAGGATCAGCTTCGCCGCGTGCCACGCCATGGCCATGATCGGTCCGTTGAGGTTGCCCGACACCATCGTCGGCAGCACCGAGCAGTCGACGATGCGGAGGCCCTCCACGCCGCGCACGCGGAGCAGCGGGTCGACCACCGCCGATTCCTCGGGCCCCATGGCCGCGGTGCCCACCGCGTGGTACCCGCAGTACCCCGAGCTCAGGGCGGCGTCGATGCCCTCGTCGTCGGTCACCGCATCGGGCCCGGGTGCGGTCTCGCGGTCGATGAAGCCGGCGAGCGGGCTCGTGGCGTACAGCTCGCGGATGGCGCGGAAGATGCCACCGCCGACCTCGCGGTCGTACGGCGCGGTGTAGTAGTTCGCCTCGATGTCGAGCGGCGCATCCGGGTCCGACGACGTGATGTTGACGCGGCCCTCGCTCTCCGGGCGCAGCACGTAACCGATGCACTGCACACCGGGCTCGCGCTCGGTGCCGAGTTGGCCGTTCGGGTCGTACTGCACCGACAGCGGGGCCATGAGGAGCTGCGCGTCGGGCCGGTCGAGCTCGGGCTTGGTCTTGATGAACGCCACGACGTCATAGGCGGGCGCGGCCATGGGGCCGTTGTGCTGGAGCAGGTAGCGCAGGCCGGTGAGCGCCTGGCGTGGCTTGGTGGCGAGCAGCCGGTTGTAGCCGATGTCCTCGTTCAGCCGGAACTGCAGCGCGAAGCACCGGTGCTCGCGCATGTGCGCGCCGACGTTGGGGTTATCGACGACGACGTCGACGCCGGCGGCGCGCAGCACCTCGGCGGGTCCGATGCCGGACAGCTGCAGCAGCTTTGGCGTGCTGATGCTGCCGAGGGCGAGCACGACCTCCTTGCCGGCCGTGTGCTCGACGACCGCACCACCCTGGCGCACCTGCACGCCGGTGATGCGATCTCCGTCGCGCAGCAGGCGGAGCGCCACCGCATCCGTCACCACCGTGAGGTTCGGGCGCGTGCCCATGATCGGGTGCAGGAACGCACGGGCCGCGCTGAAGCGCCGGCCGTCCTTGATCGTGCACATCGTGTAGCCGATGCGCGCGTCGTCGGTCTCGTTGAAGTCGGGCACCGGCTTCCACCCGAGGGCGCCGCCCGCCGCGATCATCTCGTCGCACAGGGGATCGGCGCCGCGGTGGTCCGACACGTGCAATGGACCGCCTTCGCCTCGAGTCGCCGTCGCGCCGAGCGCGTTGTCCTCGATGGCCTTGAAGGCGGTGACGATGTTCTCCCATCGCCACTCGGGGTTGCCGAGCTCGGCCAGGTGGTCGTAGTCGGCCTGGCTGCCGCGGTTGTAGACCATGCCGTTGATCGAGCTCGACCCGCCGAGCATCTTGCCGCGGACCCACACCTCCTCCTGGTGGGCGGGGGCGAACGGGCGCACCGGGAAGTGCCAGGCGTGCTTCGGGTCGCCGAGGAGCTTGGCGAAGCCCTTCGGGATCTTGATCATCGGGCTCTTGTCCGGCGGCCCCGCTTCGAGCAGCAGCACCCGGTTCCGGGGGTCGTCCGACAGCTGGTTGGCCAGCACGCACCCGGCCGATCCGGCCCCTACGACGATGTAGTCGAACGCCACGGTCCCACCCCCAGCTCGAACAGTTGAATGATGATACTCAATCTCCGTCGCCCCGCATCCGGCGCAGGCGGCGGTTGGTGCCGGCGATCCACTCGTCGTAGTTCGTGGCCTTGCGCAGGAACGACTCGCCCACCCGCGGATGCGGGAGCACGAGGAACTGGCCGCTCGCCATGGCGTCGAGGGCCATCGCGGCGACCGTCTCCGGTTCGACGATGTCGCCCAGCCGGGCCAGCGTCTCGGGGTCGTCGGGGATCATGTTGGTGCGCACGACGTTGGGGCACAGGCACGTGACCGTGATCCCGAGATGGGCATGGTTGAGCGCCACCCACTCGGCGAACCCGAGGGCGCCGTGCTTGGTGAGCGTGTAGCCCATGCCCGACGGCCCGGTGATGAGGGCCGCCGACGAGATCGTCTGCACCAGCCACCCTCGCCCGCGCTCGATCATCCCCGGCAGCACGGCCTGCGCGGCCCACACGTGGGCGAGGAGGTTGACGTCGACGATGCGCCGGACGTCCTCGACCGAGTCGCCCCGATCGGTGATGCCGGCGTTCGAGCAGAAGACGTCGATCGGTCCGTGCTCGGCGACGAGCGCGTGCACGGCGTCGGGATCGCCCACGTCGCAGGTCGCGGCGACGCCGCCGATGCGCTCGGCGACCACCCCCGCCGAGGCGCGGTCGACATCGGCGACCACGACCCGGGCGCCGTGGGCCGCCAGCGCCTCCGCCAGCGCCCGCCCGATCCCGCTGCCGCCGCCGGTGACGATCGCCGTGCGACCGTGCAGGTCGAGGCCGCTGTCGCGCTCGGTCATGACACCACGCCTTCCGTGCGGAGACGGGCCACGGCCTCGTCGTCGAAGTCGAGCTCGCGCAGCAGCTCGTCGGTGTGCTCGCCGGGACGCGGCGGCCGCCGATCCAGCTCGGCCGGCGTGCGGCTGAAGCGGGGCGCGGGCGCCGGCTGCGTGATCCCGTCGCGGTCGACGAACGTGCGGCGCGCCGTGTTGTGCGGATGATCGGGCGCCTCGGTGAGCGACAGCACCGGGGCGACGCACGCGTCGGTGCGCGAGAACTGCTCGTCCCACTCGTCTCGCGTGCGCGTGCGGAACACCGACGCGAAGATCGCCTTCAGCGCCGGCCAGTTGGCGGGGTCGCGGCGGTCGGGGATGGCGTCCACGTCGAGCCCGAGCCCGGCGAGCAGCTCGCCGTAGAACGGCCCTTCGATGGCTCCCACCGCGACGTGGCGCCCGTCGGCGCACTCGTACACCTCGTAGTAGTTCGACCCGGTATCCGCGAAGTTCACGCCCGGCTCGTCGCGCCATCGACCTTGCGCGAGCAGTCCGTGCAGCATGGTGGTGAGCACCGCGCTGCCGTCGACCATGGCGGCGTCGACGACCTGACCGTCGCCCTCCCACAGCGCGGCGAGCACGCCGATGGCGAGGAACGTCCCGCCACCTCCGAAGTCGCCAACGAGGTTCACCGGGGGCACCGGCCGCTCACCGGCGCGGGCGAAGGTGTGCAGCGCGCCCGACACCGCGATGTAGTCGATGTCGTGGCCGGCTCGCGCCGCGAGCGGGCCGTCCTGACCCCAACCCGTCATGCGGCCGTAGACGCATCGACCGTTGCGGGCGCGCACGTCGGCGGGGCCGAGGCCCAATCGCTCGGTGACGCCGGGGCGGAACCCTTCGAGGAACGCGTGCGCGCTGTCGGCCAGCCGCAGCACGATCTCTCGCCCGGTGGCGTGCTTGAGGTCGACGGCAATCGAGCGCCGGCCGCGGTGCATCACGTAGCGCTCCGGGTCGACGGCCGTCGCGCCGACGCGGTCGACGCGCACCACGTCGGCGCCCAGGTCGGCCAGCAGCATGGCCGCGAACGGCACCGCCCCCAGCCCGGCGAGCTCGACGACGCGCATCCCGGCGAGCGGTCCGCCCATGGTCGTCAGAACAGGTCGCCGCCGGCCGCGGCCGCGGTGGTGCCGTCGCGCTCGAAGGCCTTGACCACGTTGCGACCGACGAACCAGCGGTGCACCTCGTCGGGTCCGTCGACGATGCGGTTGGCGCGCGCTTCGGCGGCCCAGCGGGCGAGCGGTACGTCGTGCGTGTACCCGAGCGATCCGTGGATCTGCATCGACGTGTCGATCACGTCGCAGAGCGTGTGGGCGATGTAGTTCTTGGCGATCGAGTTCTCCTGCGTGAGCGGGAGGCCCCGCTCCATCTTGTAGGCGATGTGCAGCACCATCAGCCGCGTGATGTACAGCCGCTCGGCGCAGTCGGCGAGCATCCACTGGATGCCCTGCCGGTCGGCGAGGCGCTCGCCGAACGTCTCGCGCTCGATGGCGCGCGACGTCGCCATGTCGAGGGCCTTCTGGGCCTTGGCGATGCTCCACATGCCGTGGCGGAGGCGGCCGTAGCCGAGACGGTGCTGGCCCATCGAGAAGCCCTTTCCGAGCCCGCCGAGCACGTTCTCCTCGGGGACCACGAGGTTGTCGATGCGGACCTCGGCGTGGCCCATCGTGACCTCGCCCTGGAAGTGCGGCTCGTCCTCCTCGCCCATGACCGGGATGTCGCGGACGATCTGGTAGCCGGGGTTCGGGAGCTCGACGAGGAAGGTCGTGTAGCGCTCGTGGCGAGGGGCGTCGGGGTCGGTCAGCGCCATCACGAGGGCGAGGTGCGAGATCGACGCGCCGGACGAGAACCACTTCTCGCCGTTGAGCACCCAGTGATCACCGTCGCGCACGGCGCGGGTCTGCAGCCCCGTGGCGTCGGCGCCGGCCGCCCGCTCGGTCATCGAGAAGCAGATGCGGATGTCGCCGTTCACCAGCGGCACCAGGTACTTCTCCTTCTGGAGGTCGGTGCCGTGCTCGATCAGCGTCAACATCGTGGCGTCCTGCGGGCCCATGCAGTTCATGGCCCACGCCGCGAGGTGGGAGAAGGAGCGCCCGACCTCCACCTGCACGATGGCGTTGGCGAGGTGGCCGAGGCCCATGCCGCCGTACTCCTTCGGCACGAACGGGCACCAGAGCCCTTCGGCCCGGGCCTTCTCCTGCACCTCCTTGACGATGTCGAAGAAGGGACGGGTGCCGATCTGCGGTTCGACCGGGAGGATGTGCGTGTCGATGAAGTCCCCCACCCGGACTCGCAGCGCCTGGATGTCCGGAGGCAGCTCGAAGTCGATCATCGCCAAATCATCTCACTGATTACACTACTTGTCGATGGAACTGGACGTGGGGGCGCTCGACGCGTGGATCGCCGATCGGTTGCCGGGAGCGGGCCAGCCGCTCACCGCCCGCCGCATGGGGGAGGCGACGGGCATCGCCAACGCGCTGTTCATCGTCGAGCGGGGCCCGCACCGCTGGGTGCTGCGCCGTCCGCCGGCGGTGAAGAACGACCCGAGCGCGTCGGACACCGTGCGCGAGTGGCGCATCCTCACCGCGCTGGAGGGCACCGACGTGCCCCATCCCACGCCGCGGCTGCTGTGCGAGGACGTCTCGGTGCTCGGCGCGCCGTTCATGCTCATGGACGTGGTCGACGGCTTCACGCCGGGCTTCGAGCTGCCGGCGTCGTTCGACGACCACCGGTGCGACCTCGCCATGGCCTACGTCGACGGCTGTGCGGCGCTGTCCCTCGTGGACTGGGAGGCGCGGGGACTGACCGGACTGGGCAAGCCGGAGGGGTTCCTCGCCCGCCAGGTCGGCCGGTGGCTGGCCCAGCTCGACCGCTACCGGGTGCGCCCCCTCGAGGAGCTCGACTTCCTGGCCGACTGGCTCGAGGCCAACCGACCGGCGAACGGGCCCACCGGCCTGCTCCACGGCGACTACAGCCCCTTCAACGTGATGGTGGCGCCCGAGCCGCCGGCCCGGCTCGCCGCCATCGTCGACTGGGACACCGGCACCATCGGCGATCCGCTGCTCGACATCGGCCACCTGCTCGCCCGCTGGACCGAGCCCGGTGAGGAACCGGTGATCGACGTGCCCGCCGGCGGGGTCGACGGCTACCCGACGCGGGCCGAGATGGCGGCCCGCTACGTCGAGCGGACGGGCGCCGATCTGAGCGCCTTGCCGTACTACGAGGCGCTGGCGCTGTTCAAGCTGGCCATCATCCTGGAGGGCAACTACGCGCGGACGCGCGATGCTCAGATGGAGGTGCTCGTGCCGCAGCTGCTGCGCGGTGCGGCCGAGTTCGCGAGGGGGCAGCGTCGATGAACCAGTTCGATCTCACCGGCAAGGTGGCCGTCGTCACCGGCGGCAGCCGAGGCATCGGCCGCGCCATCGTGCAGGCGTACGCCGAAGCCGGCGCTGACGTGGTGGTCGCGTCGCGCAAGCTCGAGGCCTGCGAGGTGGCGGCCAAGGAGGTCGAGGCGTCGACGGGACGCACGGCGGTCGGCATCGCGTGTCACGTCGGGCGGTGGGACGATTGCGACGCGCTCATTGCCGCCACGCTCGAGCGGTTCGGGCGCCTCGACGTCTTCGTCAACAACGCCGGCATGTCGCCGCTCTACGAGAGCCTCGACGCGGTGACCGAGGACCTCTACGACAAGACGTTCGCCGTCAACCTCAAGGGGCCGTTCCGGCTCGCGGTCCTCGCCGGCACCCACATGGTCGACCACGATGGCGGGTCGATCATCAACGTCGGCACGATCGGGGCGCTCGTGGCCAGCCCCAACGAGCTCCCGTACGCGTGCGCCAAGGCGGGCCTGAACGCCCTCACGGTGGGCCTGGCCGAGGCGTTCGCCCCCAAGGTCCGCGTGAACGGCATCCTGCCGGGCGCGTTCCGCACCGACATCACCAAGGCGTGGCCCGAGGAGGCGCTCTCCGGCGAGTACGTGCCCCTCGGCCGCCTCGGCGAGCCCGAGGAGATCGCCGGCCTCGCCGTCTATCTCGCCTCCCCGGCCGCCAGCTACACGACCGGCGCCGTCATCCGCGTCGACGGCGGCATCACCCGCAAGGTCTGAGCGTTCTTTGTCGGATCTGCCCGGCTGAGCCGGGCAGATCCGACGAAGAACGGGTGGGGCGTGGGCGTCAGGACGGGGACGGGCGGCGGAGCTCGGCGCGGCGGTACTTCAGGCGCCAGCCGGCGTCGGTCTTGACGACGATGTCGCGGTAGACGCCGCTGCCGACCCGGCC
>Ga0070671_100003715_pt1 | contig 11974 bp, 9 predicted proteins | sample KBSS73metaG_FD_65341 | JGI IMG/M metagenome (GOLD analysis project Ga0070671, IMG submission 65341) | Switchgrass rhizosphere microbial communities from Kellogg Biological Station, Michigan, USA - KBS S7-3 metaG | ecosystem: Host-associated > Plants > Roots > Rhizosphere > Soil ...
AAGTTGCGGGAAGAAGATCACAAACGAAGCATGCCTCAAAAAGAGATTGACAGGTTTTCTTCGCTTGCGAAGCAAGCGAGAGCATACAGCCTGGGTCACCAGCCCCAGGAAAATTTCCCTAAAATACTAGTCGCCCGCGGAGCGAGACGTACACTCTTCAACAGTCTCTCGCCCGTTTCACGGGCGACGATCATGAGAGCCTACTTACCTGGGGCTGGCGCCCCAGGCTATATGCTCTCGCATGCTTCGCACGCGAAAACCCAGAACGTATTTTTAGTGCGTTCTCTGTGAGTGAGGTCTATCGGGCAGTAGCCCGAGGGCAGACTCACCGATTTCGGAGCCCCGAGCGCATCCAACTCACACAGTTAATCGCTTACCAACGGAACCGACTCATCACCGAAGACTGTCAACCCTAACCCTCCACCATCTCGTGCCTCAATTCGCGTAACTGGCATACACGGACTTCACTTTATCCAGGAACTCGCGCCGATCGACAACGAAGTAAAGTTTTAGCTGACCTGCTCCAGCCACGGTATCAAGCAACTTTTCAAGAATCTCAAACTGATCGGTTGCGGTGATTCCATGAGTCGTCAGGTATCCGCCTCGTCTCAATCGCCCGATCAATTCCGCCAAAGTAAGCCGACCTTCCAAAGTCCGGCCCCCATGTTCGTGAGATCTACTAACCAGGTATTGCACCAACAATGCCTCGTTGTAGAGCGGCGGGGCCAGGAAAAGCCTCGACCCATCACGCTCCCAACCTTCTGAGATTCTGGCTGATGGTCTGATTGCGCGAAGCCCTTCAAACACTTCCGTCCAATTTGTTTTTGGCTCACGTCGCTCCAGAAATGAGCGAGTTGAATCCAACAACCAGTGTTCTTCGGTTAAGTCGAGGTTGAGACGAAGTGTGTCGAGCCAATCAAAGAATGCGGCGCGTCTATCGGTCTTCACTTCAAGTACGGAAAACTGATCGCCCTTCTTTGGCAAGGTCTTTATTAAAGCGCGACGAGGTGCCTCGGAGCTTTTACCACCCTCAATTGCCTGAGTGTCAAAGCGAGCGTGCCAACGTTTTGCTGCGTCACAATAAGGACACCGAGGATGTTTTTCATCGCTATCAAAGAAAGGCCTTACTGCCTGACGAGACGTGAGTTCCTTGATGCTCGGGGAGTAGCGTTTGATTTCTGAGTAGGCAGAACGAGGTGCAAGTCCCAGCTGTTTGGTGAAGATATCGAAGATACAGGCGAGGCAAACTAGAGTCGCGTATTCCGTCACCGAACCTGGTGGAAATGCACTGAAGTCAAGCTCGCGCCTGGTCGACATTTTGTTTCCAAATCTTAACGCGTCACAGCGTGGGCAAGTCGCCGATCCCGAGTCGTTGCCTGCCAACTTCTTTTATCGCAACTAACGCCGGCTTTAGATCTTCATCGGTGTGGCCCACGGCAAGATCGAGTTCTGATTCAACGTCGCCTGTGGCACTGTTCAGACTTTCGAAATCGAATAAGTCGTGGTCCAACAACTGTGACGGCGCAACATTTCCGACAGCCGTCAGCATCGATGAACGAATGTTCGGTATCTCTTGCTCGAGTTCAGTAATCAACCGCGCGATACGAGCACGTTTAAGATTTGATTGAGAACCACACAGGTCACAGGGAATGATTGGAAACCTACAGTGTGAAGCGTACTCTGCAATGTCACGCTGACTGCAATAAGCCAACGGACGAATCACAGTGTTGCGACCGTCGCTTGAACGCAACTTGGGTGGCATGGTCTTGAGTGATCCGACATAGAAAAGATTCAGCAGCAGGGTCGTGATGATGTCGTCGGCATGATGGCCCAACGCGATCTTGTTACAACGTTCTTCGACTGCGATGTTGTAAAGAATGCCTCGTCGGAGCCGCGAACAAACGGAGCAGAATGTCTGACCCTCGGGAACCAGCCGTTTAACTATCGAATAGGTATCGCGCTCCACAATGCGAAACGCGACGCCGCGTTTGGCGAGATAAGTCGGCAAAACTTCACTGGGAAAGTTGGGCTGTTTCTGATCCAAATTGACTGCCAGCAGCTCAAAGCTCACCGGCGCCCGCTCCTGGACATCAATCAAAAGATCGAGAAGCGTATGACTGTCTTTGCCACCCGACATGCAAACCATGATTCGATCGCCGTCGTCGATCATCTTGAAGTCGGCTATCGCCTCACCCATGCGGCGTAGAAGTTTGATCTTGGTTTTGTTGTCAGGCTGCACTTTGTTCATTTCCGACAGAATGCCATGCAAAACAGCACTTTTCAACGTAACCACAACACGCGGAGGCACGATGGAGGTTACCTCTCAACAGTCCTCCCAATACTCCTCAGAGGTACGCGTAAGAGCGACGGCCGCGCACTTTGTTGCGCACGCTGCGCGTTAAACAATCCTCTGCTGACCTTCCTCCATCCGGATTGTGAAACACTTAACGAGTTATAATTCTGTTACAGAGCTAGACACTAGCATTAAACTTTGATTATCATGCTTTTCCGCTTCCACGCGGTCGATCATACGTACTAGCCGCAAAGCTAGAATCAATCCACGAAACACAAGGTCAGCGCGTCAGTTTTTGTTGCTTTACGTCCCGACGGCACCGGTGACTAAACATCACGCGCCCCCACAATACGGAGGTTACTAATGCTCAGGATAGGAAAGAATCCCAAGGAACAGGAAGAGAACGACAACTCCAACCATAGGCAGGAAGTTCCGGAATATGCCACTGCCAAGCCCTACGCTTCAAACTTTCAAAGCTCCACGACCGAACCAAAACCGGCGGAAACGGTGACGGCCGGATCTAAGGCTATGACTGAAAGCGAAACGTTGGCGCGTGATATCAAGGAAGGAACGCTAAGCGGTTTTGTGGGCGGGGGCACGACTCTCACGGGAGAGGCTAACTTTAAAGCGATGATGAGGGTGGATGGCCATTTGTCAGGCCGAGTGAGCTCCACCAGCGGTACGCTCATTGTTGGCGCAAATGGTAAGGTCGACGCGAATATTGAAGTCGCAGTGGCTGTTATTCATGGCACTATCAATGGCGACATTATTGCTACGCAGCGGCTTGAGCTTGGACGCGCGGCAAAGGTCAACGGCAACATTCAAACACCGTCGTTGGTTATTGAGCAGGGGGCAATCTTCGAAGGTAGTTGTAAGATGCTTCAGATGTCGGCAGCCGCAGACAAGGGAAAGAAAGATTTTAAAAAGAATCTGGACGAACCGCTCGACACGTCGAGGATGCAACCAATCAACGCTGACGCAGGGAAGAGTACAAATATTCCCAGCGTATCAAACGTTGTTAGTTAACTAGGTGCATCAGCATCAATCTGAAGGCGCTTTGCTGGGTACACAGCGAAGCGCCTTTTTGCTTTTGCAGCCACGAGGTACCCGGCGTTCCCAATTGAAACCTTCAGTCACCCATGCAAACTCGATTCACACTACTTCTCACACTTATCCTTTTGGCGCAGATCCCATCCGCCTCGCCCGCTCAAACTCGACGATCACGCATCAACATTCCGACCGCAACGCTGCTGAAGATCGTCAGGGCTGAGGACGAGCGACGCTGGGATGGCGACTTGCTCACGTTGATGACGAACCCGAACCCAGCCGTTCGAGGACGAGCCGCCTTGGCTGCTGGCAGGATCGGAAACGAAGGCGCGCTCGCCGAACTAGCCAGGATGTTAGGTGATGATAAAGACCCGGTCGTCCGCGGTTGGGCGGCATTCGCAATCGGCGAAGTCGAGTCGACCAAGGGAGCAAAAGCACTTCTCGAGATTTTAGAAAGCTCGACTGAAGTAGCTGAAGTAAGGGCTCGCGCTGTCGAAGGATTGGGCAAAATCGCAGCCGCCATTCCGGCAAAACAACAAGGCGGCAGCTCAGAAATTAGCTCGGAGATACTTAAATCTCTGAAGTCAGAAATTGAAAAGGCGTCGCCAAGTCGAGAATTTATTCTACTCGCGACTACTGCCGTCTTAAGGTCAAAACCAAACAATGCCGGACAAACGTTAGCAACTCTCCTTACGAACAAGGACTCACGGATTCGCGCAGATGCCGGCAACTCACTGGCACGATTGCGAGCCAAAGACGGCAATACGAAATTACTCGACCTTGTCTCCAACGATCCTGACGCCGTCGTTCGCTCCAACGCAGCTCGAGTACTGGGTGCAACTGAAGAGAAGTCCGCCGTGGACAAGTTGGTGGTCAGCGCGACTGGGGATAAAGATGCGCGTGTACGAGTGAGCGCAATCCGAGCGCTCGCAACTTTGAAAGATGCTCGCGCTGTTGATCCGTTATTGAAGCGAGGCATGACACTCACCGATCGCGATGTCAAAACACTTCCCAGCGAGCTCAATGAAGTTCTTGAAATCGCATCCTCACTCGGCAGACTTCTCGCTGGAACAGCAAACTCTGCGGCATTGGATTGGTTGAACAAAGGCGAGGTTTTTCTTAATCACTCGGCGCCCGAACTTGAACTCGCCCTGGTCAGGATCTCACCCGACAAGTACCTCGCATCGTTTGGCGAGAATCCCGACACGGCGAACAGAGCGTTGCAGGAAATAGTTATTCTTCATTGGCAATCCGGAGCCAGCATTGCGCAAGCGCTGCGCGAGATTTCAGCGTTACCTCAAACCGTCACGAACAAATCCGAGTTGATGAAACGAGCTGAATCGTATTTGCGGGCGATGTTGGATTACAAGGAGTCGGGCATAAAGGTTAACTCGCTTCTTCCTCTGCACACCGAATACGGAATACCAGAAGTGCTTCGAGCTTATGCCGCGAGTAAACCAGCTGATCTTACAGTTGTTCTGAGTGCCTATCTCAAGGATAACGATGTGATAGTCAGAGCGACCGCGGCAGATCTCCTCGGTAGCCTCCCACCGTCAGACGAAAACACAAGGCTGCTCGTCGCTGCCTTGCCACGAGCATTGACGGACGAACTGAATGATGCCGCACTTTCAATTCTCGATTCATTGGCGAAGCAAAAAAACGCAACTGCAAACGAGGCTCTGAAGAACGGGCTCAAATCTAACGATCAACTCGTTCGGCGGAGCGCAGCCGATTTCTTGAAGGCAAATGGATTGGGTGACTTGTCCGAGGAAGTAGGGACCGTCCACACCCGCAATACTGACGCAGACTACCGGCGCGCTTTATTGAGAATTGGCAAGAACGTACACGCGGTTGTGACAACTACGAAAGGTTCGTTTACGATTGACCTACTCCCCGAAGAAGCCCCACTGACGGTTGATAATTTTGTCCAACTTGCGAGACGCGGCTACTACCGCGGCATCGTTTTTCATCGCGTGGTTCCAAACTTCGTGATTCAAGCTGGAGATCCGCGAGGAGATGGAAGTGGGGGTCCGGGCTACAGCATCCGCTGTGAAGTCAACGAGGTTCCCTACGATCGTGGTGCGGTCGGCATGGCGCTTTCAGGTAAAGATACCGGCGGCTCTCAATGGTTTGTAACCCATGCGCCTCAGCCACATCTCGATGGTGGCTATACAGTTTTCGGGCGCGTGATTTCCGGGATGGAGATAGTCGACTCGATCGTACGGGGTGATGTTATTCGTTCAATAACGATCCGATGAAAGCTACTTAATGCGGATTCGACAAACAAGAAATCAGTTCGATCATAATGCGCTTTTGCTGCTGATCCTGATCGTGAGTGCGATTGGCACGATCGAGGCGCAGGTTCCCCAGGCCTCGAAAGAGGAATCACCCAACGCTACTGAGCGAAATAAATATTCAATTGACTTCAAGATCGACTTCGATCGTCTGTCTTACACGGGTTCAGAACGTGTTCGCTGGATTAATCATGGAGAGAAGTCAGTTTCGGTTCTTTATTTTCATCTCTATCCAAACCTGCGTGTAAACGACACGGACTCCGGTGACACAGCGAGTTCAGAGGCTGACGAGCCTGCGCTCGACATCACCGAGGTACGTTCGGTCCAGGGCGAGTCACCTCTCTATTTCGTCCTCGACGATCAAGCTACAACGCTGAGAATCAATTTGCGCGAGCCGGTCCAACCCGAAGGTTTCACGGAAATAGCGATTAAGTTCAAAGGAAGCGTTCCTGAAATCGATGCGGACGAGACCAGTCTTACGACTCATGTCGTAAAGCAGGTGAGTGCGGCGCTTCGCAGTGAACGCGAAACTCGTCGTGCGCGCGATATCAACTTCAGATGTAAAGGCGTGATGTTGCTGGCAACTGCTTACCCAGTTTTGGCGGTGCACGATGGCGATGAATGGCGTCGAAAAGTTGAGCCATCGGTCGGCGACATAATTTTTAACGAAGTTGCTGATTACGAAGTCACCGTTGCTGCCGGTTCCGGAGTTGAGGTGTTCACATCGGGAAACGATTCGGGCACAAAGACCGGCAAGGAAAATAAATCCTTCAGCGGAACTGCGTTACGCGATTTTTCGATTCTGGCGGGCCGGGGTCTGCGCTCGGAACAAATGGAATCGCAAGGCGTAACGGTTCGATCGATCTATTTGGCGGACCATGAGCGAGTTGGCAAACGTGCTTTGAGCATTGCTGCGAATGCGTTGCGTGTATTCACGTCAGCCTTTGGACCGCTTCCATTCAAGACCGTTAGTGTCGCTGAAGCACCGCTAGTTGCTGGTCTCGGAAGTACAGAATTCTCAGGCCTGAACATTATCGCAAGTGCTTTTTACGTCGACTTCGACTCACCGACCGTGCGGAATCTTCCGGAAATTATTCGTGAACAGCGACCTTCCGTGGAAGAGAGTGTGGAATGGACTGTGGCGCACCTTATAGCTCATCAATGGTGGGGTGCTGCTGTCGGCAATGATCCCGCGCGCGAACCAGTTCTCGATGAGGCGTTGTCGTGTTGGTCGTCGCTGGTCTACTACAAGGCAATGTATGGAGAAGAAAAAGCTAAGTTAGTTTTGGACGACCAGGTCCGTGGTGTTTACCGTTTGTACCGGACATTTGGCGGTGATGACATGGATGCGAATCGCCCATCGCGTGATTATCGAAACACCTTCCAGTATGCGGCGATCGTTACCGCCAAGGGCGCGCTGATGTTTGTTGAGCTGCAACGTGCACTCGGCGACGACAAAATCTTTGCGGCGCTCCGCAACTACTATCAGTCCAACATCTATGAAATTGCTCAAGTTGAAGATCTGCGCAGCGCGTTGGTCGCCGAAGCTCCGATCGAACAAAGGCGAATGGTTGGCCGTACATTTACCAGGTGGCTGACCTCAAGACGAGGTGATGAAGACATATCGCCGCCAGATCAGGAACTGGCGGCTTCGTTGGGAATTTCGTCGAAACAGAATCCGCAAAGGTCGGGCGACAAAAACGCGTTTACGGCTTTGACGAAGGTTGGAAAATTTTTCTGGCAACAGATGACCAGGATTAGATAGCCCGAAGCAGCCACAGACACACCGAAGACACATAATAAGAGTGCAACTCTTTTGTGATCCGTCTCATCTGTGTTCCGTCTGTGGATTATTGTTTTAGGATCGAATCGAACATGAGAGCTTTCAAACTCGAAGAGCTTCAGCGTGAACCAGATAAACGCCAGCCGGGCAATGTTGACCAGAGCCTGGAGCGGCTGGGCTGGATCATGGACGATCTTTTCCGAATACCAGTGCTCGGGTGGCGGGTCGGCCTGGATGCTCTCGTGGGTCTAATTCCTGGATTTGGTGACACAACAACATCCCTGGTCTCACTCTACATTCTTGCATCCGCTGTTCGTTATCGCGTTCCTAAAATCACTCTCCTGCGAATGGGACTAAATATCGCAATCGACTACGCCGTTGGTTCATTACCGGTTGTCGGCGATCTGTTCGACGCCTGGTGGAAGTCGAACCAGATGAATGTCGCGTTATTAAAACGACGTGCCCAGGTTTCCGCAGACGAGGCAAAAAAAGGAAGAGCGAGTGATTGGATCTTCGTTGGGATAATTATCGTGGGCCTGGTTGTGCTTGCAGTGGGGAGTGCGGCGCTGAGTGTATACCTACTGCTAAAGCTGGCTCAGATGATTGGAAACATCGGCACATAAAAAGTTGCGGCGCCGTGTTGTCCATCTCCAACTTGAGATCGAGAACACGACGCCGCCGTCAATATTTATCTCAGGCTGTTAAGTCGCAACCACCGTTTGTTGAGTCGATAGCAATCTCTCAATCGCTGATTTCAACATATCCAAGCCTCGCTCACCTGCTGCAAAGCTTTTCAATTTACCCTCTGAGTCAAATAGGTAATAAGCCGGCACATAGCCCTGATCGTTCTGAAACGCATCTCGCAGCTTGTGTTCGTTATCGACCCCGACTGGTTCGACAATGCCATGCTCACTGATCGAGTCGCGCACTTTCTCAACGTCCGTATCTGCCTCGTACCGCGGCATGTGAACCGCGATGACTCGCAAACCCTGTTCTTTTTTTTCGTCACGCCACTGCGCAACACGCGGCAAGTTGTCTTTGCAAATGTTGCAACTCACTGACCAAAAATGCACCAACGTCGGGTGCCCCACAGCCTCAGCTTCGGCATGCGCCTGAGTGCCGTTGAACCATTCAGTGGCGCCGTCCAATTTGGGCATCTGGGTTCCAATTCTCATCGGCATATTCATTCCTCGATTGCCATTAACAAATGCCGATGCCGATTTGAATGATTGGTACTTTTCGATTTCTCAGATTCAATCAATCACACAATCGGCCATCGGCACTTGGCAATATCTTAGTTCAATGTTTTTTGACCTGGCTTCCACTCCGCCTGGCAGAGTCCACCGGTCTGCAGTGCTTGAATCACGCGCAATGTTTCTTCCGCCGAACGTCCGACATTCAGATCATGCACGACCTTGTAGCGTAGGATGCCTTCAGGATCGACAACGAAAAGCCCACGTAGAGCGATCCCGCGGTTTTCGATCAATACTCCGTAGTCACTGGCAACTTTCTTCGTTGCGTCAGCCGCTAATGGGTATTTCAAATCAGCCACACCACCTTTGTCGCGCGGAGTATTGATCCACGCACGGTGTGAAAACACCGAGTCAGTCGAAATGCCGAGAACATCTGCGCCAATCGCTTCAAAGTCTGCGTAACGATCGCTGAACGTTGTTAGTTCAGTGGGACAAACGAAAGTGAAATCGAGTGGATAGAAAACCATCACGAGCCACTTCCCGCGATAATCTGAGAGCTTAACGTTCTGATCAAGCTTCTCCATGTTTTTCGTCGAGGCCATATCGAAATCAGGAGCCGGCTGGCCAACCATCGCTTTTTCTCCTGCTGTTGCTGCTGCTGCTGTCATGTATCCTCCAAGTAGTTAACGTAATTAAGACCAATTTCTCTAAGTCTCGCGACAACCGGCGCAAAGACCTCTCAAAGTTAAGTGGACCGATTCCGGTTTGAAATGCGACTTGCGGGCTGCAGCCTGCATCAATTGCGAAGTCTGCGGCAAATCAAAATCGACCAGCTTTCCGCAACCGTTGCAAATGGCATGGTCATGACGATCAGTTTCGCGATCGTACCGGCTGGCGCAATCGCCAAAACTTATTTCATGAACCAAACCTGCTTCTTTCAAGTAACGAAGCGAGTTATAAACGGTTGCGTAGCTGATAGTGGGGAGACGCTGTCGCGCTGCTTCAAAAATTTCGCTCGCAGTTGGGTGATCGTCACGGTTAAGAATCACCTGAAACACGGCATCACGCTGCGGCGTGAGCTTGTGGCTTTCAACTGAGCTGTCGTTTTTTCTCCGGTTCGTTTTCAAGATGGATTTAGACTAATTCTAAATTGATGAGGTGTCAAGTTGAGACGTGAAAACTGGGATTTGGGATTTGAGGCCAGAATCTGCGCGGTAAAGCTCGAACGTAAAAGGCTCGAAAGTTTACCAAAAACCCGAAACCTCTTATGGCAGCCTTGGGTGGGCTTCAGCAAACTCGACTATTTTGTCTACGTAACTCTCAAAGGCGGGGCAACTAATACCGTGTCGCTGAAGTAAGCGCCCGGCATATGTCGTGTCATATGTCTGTTTCACGAAGAAATAAGGCACTGCGTGATGCGGCAGTCCCGTGATCTTTGGCGAGGGAGGAAGCATAAGCAGGTATCGAACCCATTCGCGCGGTGCTGTTATTCGTGAGGTGCGCCCGCCAATTGATTTTGTGATCGAGTTGAAGAGCTGATGCGTAGTTAACGGACGCGGATCCGCAAGCTGCACCGTCTTACCGATGGCGTCATTATCAAATGCAAGTGCCGCCATCGCATCTACAACATAATCGACGGGTACCAGGTTCAAGCAGACTTCATGATTGCCGATGTTGAGCAACGACAACCCGCTGGGCCAACGCAATAAGTAGAAGATCAGAAAATAAACACCGTCGTATTTTACAGTTTCCCCGGTTTGCGAATCTCCACAAACGACTGATGGACGGTGAATTGTTACCGGGAGCTCATCTTTTAACGCCTCGGCTTCAACCTCAGCGAGATACTTCGACTCTTCATAGAAGTTGCGAAACCCGGCATTGTGGCTAAGTTCCGTCTCAAATATTTGACCTTCTCTTTGACCGGCAACATAACAGGTCGATACGTGATGATGATGACGAAGACGAGGCAACGTACGAGCAAAGTTATTTAGATTACGAGTACCGTCGACATTGATTCTCATCGCCGGATCGCGCGGCACAGCTAGGTCGTAGAGTGCTGCCAGGTGAAATGTGCGCGTTGTTTCCGCTCGAACAAAAGCCTGATCAGACTCACCTAAACCCAGGTTAGGAAGACTAATATCTCCTTCAACGAGTCGAAAGTCAGCAACTGTCTTTCCCGTGCGCGAAGCCAGTTCCGCAATCTTAAGCCGCGCCCTATCCATAAGGGCCGGTTGGACCAACAAGATAAAGTTGCGCGCCGACTTAGCGAGTCGCTCTATTAAGCGGTCGGCAATAAAACCCGGAAAGCCGGTGATGAAAAAGGTGTCGTCATTTCCCATGTTGTGTGGAAGATTCAGCTCACTATAACCATCCTCGTGCGACGGTTATAATTCAGATTCTCATTTTCAAGTACTCATATTGCTATCGAAAGGTTGAGCATGAAATCTCTTTTGATGTTTCTGCAAAGAGTTGCGTTGATGGTAGCGCTGTTAAGCGTTGGTTTTCCCATTCTATGTGCGCAACAAAATACCGAGTGTAATGTTCGGGTCACACTTTTGTCTGTTAATGACGTTTATCAGTTTACCTCCGTCGACCAGGGAACACGCGGCGGGCTGGCTCGCGTTCTAACCGTCCATAAAAACACTCGTGAGGAAAATGCCAACACGCTGTTCTTGCTCGCCGGCGATACGATTTCGCCGTCAGTCGAATCGATAACTTACAAGGGCGCCCAGATGATCGACGCGTGGAACGCTGCAGGTCTCGATTACTCCACGTTTGGAAACCATGAGTTTGACTTTGGCCCTGACGTTCTCAAAGAACGAATGAAGGAGTCGAAGTTTCGTTGGATCGTTGCAAACGTGATCGAAAAGTCAACCGGTAAAGTTTTTGGTGGCGCAGAGCCATTCGTGATTCGCGAGTTTAACGGAGTCAAGGTTGGCATATTTGGTTTAGTACTTCCGGAAACAAAGCTCACCTCTCGCCCTGGTCCGGATGTTGAGTTTTTAGATCCTTGCGAAACGGCGAAATCAATGGTGACGGAAATTCATAAACTCGGCGTGAAAGTTGTCGTCGCGCTTACGCACATGTCAATGCGCGAAGACAAAGAAGTTGCTCACTGCTCCGGCGTTAACCTTATTATCGGTGGCCACGAACACACATTGCTTGAATCATCTGCAGGAGGAACGCCAATTTTCAAAATGACTGCAGACGCGCGCGAGGTTGGCCGTTACGATCTCAACATTTCAAAAACCACGGGCGAGCTCACCAGCATCGATTGGAAAGTTATACCTGTAACAAACGAAATTGCAGAAGACTCCGGCCTCTCAGCCGTCTATCAAAAATACTCGGCACTCCTGCCTCAACT
>Ga0070671_100003718_pt1 | contig 11973 bp, 12 predicted proteins | sample KBSS73metaG_FD_65341 | JGI IMG/M metagenome (GOLD analysis project Ga0070671, IMG submission 65341) | Switchgrass rhizosphere microbial communities from Kellogg Biological Station, Michigan, USA - KBS S7-3 metaG | ecosystem: Host-associated > Plants > Roots > Rhizosphere > Soil ...
CCGGTCCGCGTCTACGTGCCCGGCATGAACCACAAGACCTTCAGCAATTTCTCACCGAAAGTCGGCCTGCAGATCCATCCCGACCGGGACGTCATGCTCTATGGCAGCTGGTCCAAGGGCTATAAGACCGGCGGCTGGACGACCCGCCTGACCAACCCGCAGGGCAATGTCGCCCCCGACTTCAACGAGGAGAAGGCGACCACGTGGGAGGTCGGCGCGAAATCCTCCTGGCTGAATCATCGTCTGCAGCTCAATGCGGCCGCATTCCGCACCGACTATAAGGATATTCAGCTCAACATTCAGATCGGCACGTCGCCCACGATCGCCAATGCGGGCAATGCGCGCATTCAGGGCTTCGAGCTCGAAATGGTCGCCGCGCCGGTTCACGGCCTGACGATCAACGGATCGGTCGGCTATGTGGATGCGCACTATACCTTCGTCTCGCCTGCGGCGGCGGCAGTAGGCGGCGCCAATCCGTTCCAGGCGGGAACTCTCGTCGGGCAGGATCTGCCCAAAACACCGCACTGGAAGGTCAATGTCAGCCCGCGTTACGAAACCCGGCTGGGCAATGGCGGATCGCTGATCTTCCTTGGCGACTGGACGCACACGACCAGCGCCTGGAACGACACGCAGCGCACCTATCTGCTGTTCCGTCCGACGACCGATCAGGTCAATGCAAGCGTCGGCTATCAGGAGCCCGGCGGCCATTGGTCGGTTACGGTCGGCGGCACCAACCTCACCGACAAGCGCTATCTGACATCGGGTGGTTCCAACCTCGCGGACGGCACCATCTTCGGGACCTATAATCGTCCGCGCGAATGGTATGCGCGCCTCGGCGTGAAGTTCTGATCCGATGCCCGTCCTGACCGCTCAGGCCGCGATCGTGGAAGCGCCGCGCGCGCCCTTCCGGATCGCGCCCGTGGAAATCGACCCGCCCGGCCGCGGCCAGGTGCGGGTCGAGATCCACGCCTGCGGCGTCTGTCACACCGATATGGTGATGCGCGACGGCGAGCTGCCCGTGCCCTTTCCCGTCGTGTTCGGACATGAGGGTGCGGGCGTCGTCGAGGCCGTCGGCCCCGGCGTCGAGGACGTGAAGCCCGGCGATCACGTCCTCCTCAGCTTCCATAGCTGCGGCCATTGTCCCGCCTGCGACGATCACCAGCCGGGCTATTGCCGGGAATTCTTCCCCCGCAATTTCCTCGGCGCGCCGGGGCCGGGCGAAGGCGGCATCAGCCGCGACGGCGTGGCGGTCGGCTCCAACATATTCGGCCAGTCGGCCTTCGCGACCCATGCGCTGGCGCATGCGGACAATGTCGTGCCGATCGATCCGGCACTCCCGCTCACGCTGCTTGCGCCGCTTGGCTGCGGCATCCAGACGGGGGCGGGCACGGTGATGGAGACGCTGCGGCTCCGGCCCGGCCAGACGATCGCCGTGTTCGGCGCGGGCGCCGTGGGGCTGGCGGCGGTGATGGCGGCGCGCATCCTTGGCGCAGGGGCAATCGCGGTGCTCGACCGTCACGCTTCGCGGCTGGATTTGGCTCGCGAACTCGGGGCGACGCTGATCGCGACCGATCTTGCCGGCCTGCAGGGATCCTATGACTTCATCGTCGATACGACAGGCGTGCCGACTTTGATCGAGCAGGCGATCGGCTTGCTCGCCGCCCGCGGCACGCTCGCGCTGGTCGGAGCCTATCCGCCCGGCATGGCGTCGGCACTCGATCTCTCCGCCATCATGAGTCTAGGCCGCCGCATCGTCGGTGTGGTCGAAGGCGGGATCGACCCGCGACGCTTCATACCGCGCCTGATCGACCATTATCGCGCCGGCGAGCTTCCGCTCGAGAGATTGGTGCGGACCTATCCCTTCGCCGCGATCGAGGAAGCGTTCGAAGCTTCGAAGACGGGGAGTGTCGTCAAGCCGGTGCTCGTCATGCCCGCAGCAATGTCAGGATCACCCTCATGAGCCAGCCCCTCCTCCGGTCCGACGTCGCCGCCTTCCTGGACTTTGGCCGTCAGAGCGGCCAGCCGCCGCTCAACCGGCTGCCGATCGCCGAGGCGCGGGCCATGCTCGTGCGGATGCGTATCGTCGGCGATGCCGATCCGACACCGCTTGCGGTGATCCGCGACATCACGATCGCCGCCGCCGGGCGCACGATTCCGGCGCGGCTCTACGACCGCCGCGCCACGCGCGGCGAAGGCCCCATCATCCTCTTCTACCACGGTGGCGGGTTCGTGGTGGGCGACCTCGACTCGCACGAGCCGTTCTGCACCTATCTCGCCGACGAGATCGACCTGCCGGTGCTGGCGGTCGATTATCGCCTCGCGCCGGAACATCTCTTCCCGGCGGCTCCCGATGATGCGGAAGCAGCGGCGCGCTGGGCGGCCGAGAGCCCGTCGGATCTGGGTTTTCGGGTTTCGGGCCTCATCACGTGCGGCGACAGCGCGGGCGGCAATCTGGCGGTCGTGGTCGCGCGGCAGCTTGCAAATCGACCCGCAGCAGTGCCGGTTATCGCGCAATGGGCGATCTATCCCTTCTTCGGCTGCGGCAAGGATTATCCGTCGTTCGCCCTGTTCGGCGACGGTTATATGCTGACCGAAGAAGCGATGGACTGGTTCGATCAGGCCTATGGCGCACCGGCGAGCGACCCGCGTTACAATTGCCTGATCGGCCCTGCCGCCGCGGGCGTGCCGCTGCTGATCCACACGGCGGGCCTCGATCCGTTACGCGACCATGGCCGCGCTTATGCCAGCAAGGCAGAGCAGGAAGGGATCGACGTCCGCCTGATCGAAGCGGAGGGCCTTATTCACGGCTTCATCTGTTTGCGCCGCGCCGTTCCGTCCGCCGCCGCCGATATCGACGCCTTCATCGCTGAAGCGAAGGCAATGCTGGCGGATATCGGAGTCGCGGCCACGGCATGAGAGCGTGACCGCGATCGGCTTGCGGTCGACGCGCTCCTCGGGAAAGAGAACATCAAAATAGCGCCGGAGAGGAACAGGCCGTGACGATCGCCACCACCCATGTCGGCAGCCTTCCGCGCGGCGAAAAGCTTACGCCGCTGCTGCTCGCGCGCGACCATGGCGAGACCTATGATGCGGGCGAGTTCGACCGAGCGGTGCAGGAAGCGGTCGACGCCGCGGTCGTTGCCCAGCTCGAGGCAGGCGTCACGATCGTCAGCGATGGCGAGCTCGGCAAGGTCGGCTATTCCACCTACATCATCGAACGGCTCGAAGGGTTCGGCGGTCATAGCGATCGCAAGCCCGCGCTGGATCTCGCGCCGCTACCGGATCTGCGCGCAAAGCTGGCCCACATCATGGGCGCGCAGGAATTCACCCGTGCCTCCTGCATCGCCCCGGTCAGGCTGGTGAACTTGCAGCCGCTGCATGACGATATCCGCCGGTTCCGGACCGCGCTCGCTCGCCACGGCAAGGGCACGCGCGCCTTCATGAACGCGGCCTCGCCGGGCCTGATCACCGCCTTTCAGCCGAACGCATTCTATCCCAGCCACGAAGCCTATCTCGCGGATCTGGTGACGGCGATGCGGCCCGAATATGAGGCGATTGCGGACGCCGGATTCGAGCTGCAGCTCGATTGTCCCGACCTCGCCATGTCGCGGCATACCGGCTACCAGGACATGGACGAGGCGACCTTCCTCAAGGCGATCACCGCCAACGTCGAAGCGCTCAACGCCGCCACCGCCAACATCCCGGCCGACAGGATGCGGATGCACATCTGCTGGGGCAATTATGAAGGTCCGCACGATCACGACATTCCGCTCGAGCGGATCATCAATATCGTCCTCAAGGCGCGGCCCTCGACCATCCTGTTCGAAGCGGCCAATCCGCGTCACGAGCATGAATGGATCGTCTGGCGCGACACCAAGCTGCCCGATGACAAGATACTTGCCCCGGGACTGATCGACACCTGCTCCAATTATCTGGAGCATCCCGAACTGATCGCACAGCGGATCGAACGGTTCGCCGGCATCGTCGGCACCGACCGCGTCGTCGCCAGCACCGATTGCGGTTTCGGCACCTTCGCCGGCTATGGCAAGATCGATCCCGCGGTCACCTGGGCAAAGCTGCGCAACTTGCGGGCGGGCGCCGATATCGCCGCGGCGCGCCTTTAGGACGGTTCGACGTTCGGCGTTGGGGAGCCGCCCGTCACACCCCCGGACTTCTTCCGACGTCGATCGAGAGCGGTGGCGGCGGCGGGCAGAGGCGCGCTATAGAAGCGCATGGCCGACAATCCTTCGACGACCGTCAAGTCCGCGATGCGCACGCTCGACATCATCGAGTATGTCGTATCGCGCGATCGTCCGGCGGTAGCGCAGGAGATTGCCGCTGCGCTGGTCATTCCCGTGAGCAGCTTATCCTATCTGCTCAACACGCTGGTCGAACGGGGCTATCTCGCCCGCGACGGGCGCCGCTACATGCCGGGGCCCGGGTTGGAGCGCTTGCAGACACGCCAGCCAATCTTCTCGATCGCGGAACGTGTCGCGCCGCTGGTCCGCGCGCTCCGGGTTCAGCTCAATGAAACGGCATCTTTCTTCGTCCGCAAGGGCTGGGAGGTCGAGGCGCTGGTAACGGAGACCAGCGAACGCGCGCTGCGTTACGCGGTGCAGGTCGGCAGCGGCGCGCCGCTGCACGTCCTGTCCGCGGGCAAAGCCATCCTGGCCGCGCTGCCGGACGAGGAGTTCGAGCGCTATTTGCGAGAGACACGGCGAGAAGCGTTCACGCCCGCTACGATCACCAGCGAGGCGGGCCTGCGCGCGGAGATTGCGGAAATAAGGCGCGCCGGCATCGCGCGTACGCGCGAGGAATTCACGCCGGGCATTCAGGGCGTAGGCTGTGCCGTGAATATCGATGGGCAATTGGCGGGTGCGTTCAGCGTCGCCATCCCGACCGTCCGCTTCGATCAGGAAACCTATCACCGCGCGACCGAATTGCTCGTGCGTACGGTGGCTTTGTTTGAAGCTGCGTGAGGGGTGACGAGAGGGAGCAGCGGCGCCGCCGCCACTCCCCATCTGTCGAAGGTCAGGCGACCTTCTGCGTCCGCCAGCCTTCCGCATAGCTGTCGCGCGCGACCTTGGAGAAGGGGACCGGGCTCACGGTGGCCTTGATCTCGGTTTGCACATGCGGCTCGACGGTGGGCTTGCGCGTGCCGCCATTAGGCTCACCCCACAGCAAGGTCACTTCCTTGCCGGGCTCGGCATAGCCCGGATCCATGATGGCCAGCGCCAGCATCGCACCTTCGCCGGCGCTATAGCCGATCCAGGTCGAGATACCGACCTGCTTCCCGTCGACCAGCACCTGATCATAGGGGTGCATCGAGTAAACCGCCGAAGGGAACTCGATATATTTGGCGCGATCGCCTTCCTGCAGCATCGAGCTCATCGTGCGGACCAGATCCTCGGTATCGAGGTGCAGCGTCACCTTCTGGCGGTGCGGGCCATTGGCGATCTTCTCCAGCGCTTCGCGTCCGATGAAGTCATGATCGAACTTGACGAACGGGCCATAACCCAGGTCCCACGGCGTTAGGTAATAGCCCTCGATCGACTCCGGCACATAGGAGCCTCCGATCGACGTCTTGCCCTCGTACGAGTTGGCGCTCAGCCACTCGCGATAAGGACGCAGCGCCTCACCGGTATAGACCGCCGGCAGCGGCGACGGGATCCAGCCGGATTCGAGCGTATTGGACGAATAGGTACGGCCGCCGACGAGCGTCAGGCCGAATTCCTTGCCGGCCTCGATCAGCGCCTGGCGAACGATCTCGCCTTCGGCGAACGGGCCGAACAGCTCAAATCCGGGCTGGCCGGCCATGCCATGACGCAGCGCGCGCACTTCCTTGCCGGCGATGGTGAAGCGGGTCATGTGGAAGAATTTAAGGTCGGGCGGCGTGTGACCGAGCGCCTTTTCCATGACCTTCATCGCGTTCGGGCCCTGGATCTGGAAGCGATAGTTGCGACGATTTTCCGGGTCGGGGCGGACGGCGGTGCGCTCGTCTCGCGAGACCGTGACGTTCCACTTGCCGGTCGACGCCTGATATTCGACCCACTCGATCGTCGGAGCGCGACCGACCAGGTTGAACTTATTTTCCTCGAGATAGAAGAGAATGACGTCACCGATGACATAGCCGTCCGGCGTGACCGGCACGAACTGCTTGGCGCGATCCGGCACGAACCCCTTGAAGCTGTTGACGCCGAGATAGTTCAACATCGCGAACGCGTCGGGACCCGACACTTCGAGGTCGACCATGTGGTAGGATTGGTTGAAGAGGACCGCCGTCTTCTGCCAGGCGATCTGCTCCGAGCGCCAGTTGGAATATTCGCCGGGTACGCCGGGATAAACATTGGGGCCGGTCTGCTGATTGCGCAGCAACTCGACGGTGTCACCGCTCGCGTCGAGCAGCTGTTGAAGATTCTGTCCGGTCATCAATACTCTCCTTAGGCAAAGTTTGGCAAAGGCGTGGAGGTGGTGGCTGGCTGATCGAGCCAGTCGGTGATCTCGGCGTTGAGGGCGGCGGGGGCTTCGACGGGCAGCATATGTCCGGCGCCTTCGATCACGACGAAACGAGCGTGGGGCACGAGCGCTGCAATTTGGGCATGCTGCTCGGGCGGGCTCCACCGATCCTCACGCCCCACCGCAATCAGCGTCGGGCATTGGATCGTGGGCAAGAGACTCTCGACCTCGGGCCGGCGCAGCAAGGCGGCGATCTGCGCCTCGAACATCGGCAGGCCGACGTCGACGCACATCTGCCGCAGCGGCGCGACCAGTGCCTCATCCTTCTGGTGGGCAGGCGCAAACATTGGCGGCAGCCAGGCGTCGACCAGCGCGCCCATGCCGTCGCTGCGACCGATATCGCGGAGCGCGTAGCGCTTCGCCGCCTCATCCTCACGCGGCAAGTGCACTCCGGTGCTGACCAGCGCCAGCCGTGACACGCGCTCGGGCGCCACGCGCATGATCTCCAGCGCGACACGCGCGCCCATCGAATGGCCGAGCAATGCAAAACGCGCCGGTGCTTCGGCCAGAACGCGCCTTGCCATTTCGACGAGGCTGTCGACCGAACCATAGCCCCGCAACGCCCGCGATTGCGGGAAGGCGCGCACCTGCGCGGCGAAGATTCGCTCGTCGCAGATCAAGCCAGGCAACAGTAGCAGCGGCGTCATCGACGACAGCCATCCTCTCACATAATTCGCATCTGTGAATATTTCATCTATACGAACTAAACGGACGTCGCTACAAAAAAGACGCGACGCGGAAAGCGTTTTATCGTGGAGAGGCCGACCAATGGAGAGCAGCGTGATCCATCCTGCCTGGGGACGAGCGCCCCTCGGCATGACGGATGGCTATTCGCTGGAGATGACCGCCAAGGATATTCCGGCTTTGCGTGCGGCCGCGCCGCGAATCGCCCCCGAGACGCCGATCGCGATCACCTTCCTGCCCAACGAAATGATGGATGCGCGCATCGCCGCCGCCGCCGAAGTGCGCGCGCTCGGCTTCGAGCCCATGCCGCACCTATCGGCGCGGCGAATCACCTCGCATGAAGAACTAGAGCAGATTGTCGCCCGCACCGTGGCCGAGGCAGGTGTGAAGCGCATGTTTCTGGTCGCGGGGGATCCGCCCGTGCCTGCGGGGCCCTTCGCGGATACGATGGCGCTGCTCGCCACCGGCCTGTTCGAGCGGCATGGTATCCGTGCGATCGGAATAGCCGGCCATCCGGAAGGCCATCCGTGGATGACCGACGGCCAGTGCTGGGAAGCCTTGGAGGCCAAGCATGCCGAGCTCGAGTCGCGTGGAATCGCTACCTTGATCGTCACCCAGTTCGGCTTCGACGCGGGACCGTTCCTGTCGTGGCTGCGCACGCTGCGCGCACGCGGTCTCGATGTGCCGGTCCGGATCGGCGTGCCGGGCCCGGCGGGCGTCGCGACATTGATGCGCTTCGCCGCCCGCTGCGGTGTCGGCGCGTCGGCCGGCGTGATGGCCAAATATGGGATCTCGCTGACCAGGCTCATCGGAAGCGCCGGCCCGGATGCGCTGGTCGACCAGCTGGGCAAGGAACTCGGGCCTGAGCATGGTCCGGTGCGGTTGCATTTTTATCCGTTCGGGGGGCTCGAGAAGACCGTCGATTGGATCAACAATTATGCGGCACGCGGGCGCTGAGCCCGCGATGGCCGTAGATCTGGAGAAAGACGTGACGGAAACCTGCATCCTCCGCCTGTCGTGCGACGACCGGCCCGGGCTGGTCGCCAAGGTGGCGGGATTTCTCGCTGCCAACGGCGGCAACATCATCGATGCACAGCAGTTCGACGACCGACTGACCGACCGCTTCTTCATGCGCGTCATGTTCGAGCTTGCGGACACGCACAATGTGGACGGTTTGCGCCGCGACTTCGCACCGCTCGCCGCGCAGGCGGGTATGGAATGGAGGCTGCGCTCGACGCGCCAGCGTCAGCGCGTCCTGCTGATGGTCTCGAAGTTCGATCATTGCCTGGGTGATCTGCTCTACCGCCACCGCATCGGTGAGCTCGACATGGATGTGGTCGGGATCGTCTCCAACCATCCGCGCGAGGCGATCAAGATCTCGGTGATCGGCGATATCCCCTATCATCATCTGCCCGTGACCAAGGATACGAAGACAACGCAGGAGGCACAGATCAAGCAGCTCGTCGAGGCGAGCGGCGCCGACCTGGTGGTGCTCGCGCGCTACATGCAGATATTGTCCGACGATCTGGCCGCTTACCTTTCCGGTCGGTGCATCAATATCCACCACAGCTTCCTGCCGGGCTTCAAGGGTGCCAAGCCCTATCACCAGGCACATGAGCGCGGCGTGAAGATGATCGGCGCGACCGGCCATTACGTTACCGCCGACCTCGACGAGGGCCCGATCATCGCCCAGGACGTCGAGCCGATCAGCCATGCCGATACGCCCGATGACCTCGTCCGCAAGGGGCGCGACATCGAACGGCGCGTGCTGGCCTCGGCGGTTGCCGCCCATCTCGAGGATCGCGTGTTCCTGAACGGGTCACGCACGGTCGTTTTCAGGAACTGAGCGCTTGGCCGAACTGATCGACGGCAAGGCCATGGCGGCCGCGCTGGCCGAGCGCACGGCCGCCGACGTGGCGGGATTCGCCGCCGTGCGCGGCTTCGCGCCTGGTCTCGCAGTTGTACTGGTCGGCAACGACCCCGCGAGCGAGGTCTATGTTCGGCGCAAGGTAGCGCAATGCCGGCGGGTCGGCATCGCTTCGATCGAGCATCGCCTGCCCGACGCGACCAGCGAGGCGGAATTGCTCGCTCTCGTGGACGCGCTGAATGCAGACGATCGCGTCCACGGCATCCTCGTACAACTGCCGTTACCCCGGCAGATCGATGCCGGCCGCGTGCTCGACGCAATCGATCCGGGCAAGGATGTCGACGGTTTCCATCCGGTCAATGTCGGCCGCCTCTCGACCGGAACCGGCGGGCTGGTGCCCTGCACGCCGCTTGGCTGCATGATGCTGCTCGACAGCGTGATCGACGAATATCATGGTCTGAATGCGGTCGTGATCGGCAAGTCCAATATCGTCGGCAAGCCCGTGGCGATGTTGCTACTCGAGCGCGAATGCACCGTCACCGTCACGCATATCGCCACACGCGACCTGCCCGATATCGTCCGCACGGCCGACATAATCGTCGCCGCCGCGGGCGCGCCGCGACTGGTGCGGGGCGATTGGGTCAAGCCCGGCGCAGTCGTGATCGACGTCGGCATCACGCGCGTCATCGATCCCGACGGAAAGACGCGTCTGGTCGGCGACGTCGCTTTCGACGAACTGGCGCATGCCCGTGCCGCAACCCCCGTGCCCGGCGGGGTCGGGCCGATGACGATCGCCTGTCTGCTGGCCAATACGGTGCGGGCGGCACAGACGGCATGCCACCATGGCTGAGGCGGATCTCGATATGGAGGCACTGGCCAGGGCGCAGGCGGTGGCGGCTGCCGAGACGGCGGCGACCACGCTGGTGCGAGTGCGCGACCTGCCCTTGTCGGCCGTGATCGGCATCAATCCCGACGAGCTGGGTCGGCGGCAACCGCTGATCGTATCGGTCGAGCTGACGCTCGCGGCGGACCGTGTGGAGACGCTTGAGCAGAGCGTCGACTATCGCCGCGTAGCCGCCGAGGCGGAACGGCTTGCCGAAAACCATGTGACGCTGATCGAAATCTTCGCGCGCAGACTTGCCGAGCGCTGCCTCGCGCTCGGACCGGTGCTGGATGTGGACGTCTCAATCTGCAAGCCAGAGGCGCTGCTATGCGGCACCGCTTCGGTTTCGGTGCGGATGGCGGTGCCACGGAGCGCGATGCAATGAGCGGCGGAGTCGTCGACCTCGCGCTGCACCGGCCTTCGCCAGCAGCGGGCGAACGGCATCGGCTGCGCCGTTTCGCCTTTCAAGCCGGGATCAATATCGAGGCACAGCGAGTGCTCGTCCGGCTGATGGAGCGGCTCGCCACCCAGCTGGACGGGCTCGTCGCCTGCCGGATCGCCCACGATCGGGCCGCGGGCGAATGGGTCGAACATTGTATCTGGAGGCCGCATCGCGCGCCACCGGGCGAGGATGTCGCAGCCGAGCAGGCGCGGGCGGTCATGCGCCGCCTTCAGTGGGCGGACTGAACGCACCGTCCTCGTTTCGGCCGGGCATCGCCGCGGCACGCTGCCCGGCTCGCCCAAGCAGCGCCGCTTCGGCGAAGGCGCAAAGATAGCGCAAGCTGTCGAGCGGCTCCGCACCGCCGGCTGCGTCGCGCTGGCGCACGCGGGGCGGCGGCCCCAGTGCGGCGCCGGCGATGAAGCGAAGACGGGCGCGTAGCTCGCATGCGTCGAGATGCGGCAATATCGGCAGCAAGGCGGCATGCACCCGGCCGCTCACGGCTACCATCGCTTCGAGCAGCTGACGGCTGAGGTCGGCATCGCCGTGAGCGGCAATCTCGTCGAGCACGACGAGCGCCCGGCCACCGGGTGTGAACGCGGCCGGCTGAAGCAGGGGCTCCAACCAAATACGCAACGTGTCGCCGAGCGGCGCCGACGTCGCCCGCTCGTCTTCGAGCCTGCTCCAACCCGCCATCATCGGCTCAAGATTCAGCCGGCAGAGTTCGCCGAGGAGTCCGGCGATAGTCCCGCAATGATAGGTCACCAAGGTCGGGTTGAGACCGGAGACTGAGCCGACGCGCCGCACGGTGAGCGCATGCGCGCCCTCGCGAATCAGGATATTTTCAGCGGCCTTCAGCAGCCGGGTACGTGTGTCTTCGCTCACGTCAGTCGAAATAGGCGACCAGGCGCATCTCGATGCTCTCGCGTATGCGCGCGCCCGGCAGGCTGTTGTCGTAAAAGGCCGTGTGCGGACACCGCCAGGCGACCGTGTGATCGCTGTCATAGAATTTGAACAGCAAAGCTTCGTCGGCGGTCATGTTGGAGAAATACCACCAGCGATGGCCCGGTCGATATCGGAAGATCGACGCTGCGATCCGCTCGTCTTCGCCGGGCATTTCGGCAAGCATGTCCTGCGGCGAGGGCATCTCGTCGACGACATGAAGCGTATTGGGTACGCCTTCGTCGTCGGCGAGCGAGCGGCCGTCGCACACGGCGAGCGGGCAATCCTGCGGCGGGGGCGAAAAGGCGCGCCACAGCGAGAATGCGATGAAGCGCTTGAAACCGGGCGCGTCCGGAAACGCCTCACGATGGACCATCTCGGCCAGGCGCGGTGCCGAGCGCGGCGAAAAATCGACATGCGCCTCACCCGCCGGCGGCTGCACACCACCCTGATGCTGATAGCCCACGACCTTCTTCACCTGCTTCGAGAGGTCGCCAGACGTGCGGATCATCCAGCCGCGCGACACGACCCGGTCCGCGCCGGTCGCCTGCCTGATCAGCGCCACGGCTTCGTCCGCGTAAAGCCGATCGACTGCCTCCCTGTCGTGAAAATCGCGGACGACTGAGCGGTGATCGAGCAGGC
>Ga0070671_100003721_pt1 | contig 11965 bp, 10 predicted proteins | sample KBSS73metaG_FD_65341 | JGI IMG/M metagenome (GOLD analysis project Ga0070671, IMG submission 65341) | Switchgrass rhizosphere microbial communities from Kellogg Biological Station, Michigan, USA - KBS S7-3 metaG | ecosystem: Host-associated > Plants > Roots > Rhizosphere > Soil ...
CTTCGCCGGCGGATTGATCGGGATCATGATGTGCGCACCCGGCGTGCCCGGCAACATCATCCACGGCAGTCCCTTGCCTTCGAGCGCCGCGTCGCGCTGGCTGACGGTCGACACGCCGACCGATTCGGGAGTCGCGTTGGGGAGCGACATCACCCAGAGGTGCTGAATCCGATCGCGCTTGTCGTAGTCGCGATACGACATCATGCCTTTCGATGGCGCCGGCAGCGTTCCCGCCTTGGCCGCCGCCGCCACCGCGCTCTGGATCTCTTCGTCGCTCTTCTTCTCGGCGCGGAGCTTCGCCTCGAGATCGCGGCGCGGGCCCAGCGCCTTGCTGTAGCAGCGTGAGAAGCCGTCAGCCATCCGCGGCTGGCACTCCAGGAAGTTCGTGCCTTGACGCAGCACCTTCCGCGCACCGGTGCCGTCGTAGGTGACGACCGTCGCACCGGCCCGCAGGTCTTCCGGCAGAATCTGCACGGCTTCGGCAATCTGCCGATCCGTGGACGAAGCCTGTTGCGCCGACGCCGTGAGCGGGCCGGACAGAATCACTGTGACTGACGCGAAGATGATCGTCTTCATGGTTACTGCCGGTTGTATTTAATGCCAGCTGCCTGGGCCTTCTCGATCGCAATCACCATCGCGGGCACGATCGTGACGCCGGGCAACGTGTTGGCTTTCATGTCCGCGAGAATGTCGGCCATCTTCCCTTTTTGGCGGGCCTCCAGCTCCAGACACCAGCCCTCGAGCGCGTTGTTGCACAGAATGAACTTCGTTCCCATCTTCTGCAGGCTCTCGATGCTCATCAGCGGCATGAAGTCCGCGAATGCTGGAATCGCCGGCACCTGCAGCGCCTGGAACACGAGATGCGCATCGTCTTTCGTCGCCTTGTTGAACACGTTCCGGGTGTAGAACTTGCCCGACGCGTCCTTCAGCCCGAGATACTCGCCCAGCCCGTACTTGGCCCACGTGGCATCGTTGAAGCCGAGAGCAATGCTCGACTGGTTTCCGATCCCATAGAAGGTCCCGACGGTGCCCACCGTCCCGGCGGCGGCTTTGTAGCCCTGGTTGTACGTGTTGATGTAGTTGAGGATGTGCAGCTGGGGGAAGAAGTACTTGTGCTGCGGGAAGTCGAACAGATTGCGATGCGTGCCTTTGACTTCCTTGATCCAGTCGTCGGGGCCCGATGCCTGCGCGAAGACCGGTGCTGTTCTCCCGATCGAAATGCCTGCGGCTGCCGCCGCACCGAACACGCGTCCGAGGAACCCGCGCCGATGGGTCGTGCTTGATGCGTTCATCCAGACCTCCTGTGAGCGGTTTGAAGACTTCACTATAGTAGATTTGTGGTTGAGTTAGACATCCAACTGGATTCGGCGGACTATGCTCGGGATGGGCGCCCCTTCGAGCGATATACTGCGCGCGATCAGCATGAAGCCATCCCGTTACACGCCGACTGTTGACCCACGGACGAGCCGGATACCGGTCGTCGTTGTTTTGGGAAGCTTTTAGGACGTACGGCGGCGCACGCTCTTTGCTTATACACGGGGGACGGGAGTCTGTCGATGATACGAACGTTCATGGCGATGGCAGCGGTCGGTCTGGTCGTAGTCGCCCACCCTGCGGCCCAGGGGCAAGGGACAACCGGTCGAGGACCGGCACCGGCACCTGCACCCAAGCGACCGGTGGTGACCGCGAAAACGACGTCGGCGCGCGTCCTCATCAAAGATCCGGATGGTGCGGGCATCAGTGGCGTACGCCTCATCATGTCAGGCGCCTCGACCGGCGAGTTCACGACCGGCGCCGCCGGAACCGCGATCCTCCCGGACCTGAAGGACGGCATGTACCGCGTGCGGTGCGAGCGCAAAGGCTTCATCACCCTCGAGCGCGAATTCACGCTGCACGGCGCGACGTGGAACCCGATCGACATCGTGCTCGAGCCGGCGCCGCCTCCTCCGCCCCCACCCCCGGCGCCCGCGCCGCCGCCCCCGCCCGTGCCCGCGATGGCGCCCGGCGGTCCAGCGATCACGGTTTCGATCCCTGATTTCGTCGACCGCAACTACATCGGCCGCGAGCCGATGAAGGAATCGATTCTCGCCTGCAAGCCGCTCGAGACGGTTCGGCTGCTGCAGATGCGCGAGGCGGTCGCCATGCACTCGCACGAGCGTCTGGACGAAGTCATCTACGTGGTGGCGGGCGAAGGCGCCGTGAAAATCGGGGACGAGTCGGTAGGGCTTCGCCCCGGCTCGCTGATTGTCCTCCCTCACGGCAGCGGTCATGCCTTCGAACGTCGCGGCAAGAACCCGCTGGTCGTCCTCTCCACGCTCGTCGGCTCGGCCTGCGAGCAGTCGAAGTCGGCACCGTAGCCGGCGGACGCTCGCTCCGGCCTGTCCGCCCTAGGAAGGATTCTCGAGGGTCGCTTTCAGCTGGAAGTTCTTGATCAGCCGATGCAGGTAATTCGGGTGCAGACCCAGCAGCCGGGCAGCGGCGTTGTAGTTGCCATCGGCTTCTCCGACGGCGCGGATGATCAGATCCTTCTTGGTCTGCTTGATCGTGTCGTGGAACCGCGCCGCCGCCGGGTGGGCGGCAGTCCCGGCCCCGGTGGGAGAACCGGCCTCGGCAACCGCGTCGGGCAGATCGTCACGGGCGATCACCGGATCGAGGCCGAGGACGACGGCGTGCTCGATGGCGTTCTCGAGCTCGCGGACGTTTCCCGGCCACTCGTAGGCGGTCAGGCAGGCCAGAGCATCGGATGAAAACCCGGCGACAGCGCGTTTCGCCTTGCTCGCGTACCGGCGAATGAACCAGCCCGCGAGCAGCGGGATATCGGCGCGACGGTCACGAAGCGCAGGTAACGCGAGCGACACCACGTTCAAGCGGTAGAACAGATCGCGGCGGAACTGGCCGGCCTCGATCGCTTCCTCGAGGTCGCGGTTGGTGGCCGCGAGCAGCCGAAAATCGACCTTCACGCACTTCGTGCCGCCGACCCGATCGAACTCGTGGTCCTGGAGGACGCGCAGCAGCTTGGCCTGCAGCGTCGGCGACAACTCGCCAATCTCGTCGAGGAACACGGTGCCGCCGTCGGCGACTTCGAGCTTGCCTTTCTTCTGGGCGACCGCGCCGGTGAACGCGCCTTTCTCGTGGCCGAACAGCTCGCTCTCGAGCAGCGTTTCGGTGATGGCCGCGCAGTTGATGGCGACGAACGGCTTCTCGACCCGCGGGCTGTTGCGGTGGATGGCCCTGGCCACGAGCTCCTTGCCGGTGCCGCTTTCGCCGGTGATCAGCACGGTCGAATCGGTCTGCGCGACGCGCGAGATGCGACGGTAGAGGTCGCGCATCGCCGGGCTCTCGCCGACCATGTTGTGATCCAGGTTCAGCTCCGCCACCAGGCCGCGGTTGGCACGCTCCAGTGTGTCCACATGACGCGCGTGTCCGAGCGCGGTCGCGGCGATGGCGGCGATCGTCATCAGCAGCCGCAGGTGGCCCTCGTCGAACCGATCGTTGGCACCGTCCTTCTCCAGGACGATGGCGCCGAGGACCTTGTCGAAGGCGACGAGCGGCGCGGCGAGGACCGAACGCGCCGTCGTGGCGCCCTCCGGGAATTCGTAGGTCAGGATACCGATCGCGTCACGCAGCACGTGCTCGACGACCGGCCGGCTGACCTGCACGGCGCCGCCCTGGTCTGGCACGCGGCTCCAACCGGCCGCCGACGCGATCTCGGTCTGACGATCGCCTGATAGGACGAGCGCGCCGCGGCTGGCGGGCACGACGTCGGCGATGAGCTCGAGCAGGGGCCGCTCCAGAGCCACGAGGCCATGAATGGCGTTAATCGCGCCGCTAATACGAATCAAGGCTTCGAGATCGCGCGACAGGCGGTCGGCCGCATCCCGCTCCCCGCGTCGCGGCGTGGCAAAGACATCCTCGCGATGCAGGATGTACGAGTACGGCGCGGCCGCGGACACATCGTCGACGTTGACCGAGGAGGCGGACGGCGGCTCGTCGCCCCCCGTCAGCTGCAGCACGAAGAGCGACCCGCCAATCTGGATCTGATCGCCGTCGTTCAGCTCCCGGTCGCCCGCCGGCAATCCATTGACGAAGCTGGGATTTGTGGGATCGAGATCGCGAATGGCGATCTGATCCGCCGCGCAGGTGATCACGCAGTGCCGCGCCGATACGGCTGAGTCGGCGAGGGCAATCCGATTGGTCTCGTCTCGTCCGATCGAGACATCTCGTTCGCTGAGGGGCAGGGCCATGCCCGCGAGCGAACCGCCAATCGCTTTCAAGCTGGCAATCATCCCACCCTTTATATATCAGGCCACTATCCGAACAGCGTGTGCCTATCCGATCGGATAGGGTCTGTCGTCCTGGCCGGCGACCTTGATCGCCGCCGCGAAGGAGATTCTCCTTCGGAATGCCCGTCATTCTGCACGATCGCTCCGCGCGGCGGCGCCGCGGGATTGCAGGTACTGCAATTGCTCCTGGCGCCGGCACGGGGAGGAACGAACTTGGTCACGGAAAGCATCCAGCACGGGCATCGGATGGAGGAAGCCCGCCGGCTTCTGGACATCGCCACCAACTTCCGCGAGAGCGGTTGGCCGGTCAAGGCCAAGCGCTTCGCCGTACGCGCCCTCAGTCTCGTCGAACGGGAGTGCGGACCCTATCATCGGGACATCGTCCCGGTGTTGTTGTGCCTGGCTGGTGCGCGTGAAGACCTCGCCGATTACGCACGTGCCGGGGCCGATTACCGCCGCGCCGACGATATCCTCCAGCAGGCGAACGATCCGCACGACCTCGATGCGCAGCGCCTGCGGATCCGGACAATCCGCGGTCTGGCCAGCATCACACGCGCCCTCGGCCGGCATCTGCAGGCCGAGTCGATGCTGAAGGAAGCGGTCGCGCTCGCCGAGCAGACCTTTGGCAGCAAGGACGGCGATGTCGCGACGGCCGGCCGTTCGTCCGGCGCGCGCGGGGACGTCGCGGACGCCTTGAACGATCTCGCGGTTCACTACCGTCATGCCGGTTCCTACGACGTGGCCTCGAATCTCCACCATCGCGCGCTCGCCATCGCGGAGCAGGCGCTCGGCGACAACCCGCAGACTGCGGCCATCCTCCATCAACTCGGCGTGCTCGAACATGCCCGCGGGCAGTATGCCGCCGGCGAGCGCTTCGCGCGCCGATCGGCCGACATCCGATTGAAGACCGTCGGCCCGGACCACCCGCAGCTCGCAGCCGACCTCGCGATGATTGCGGCGCTGCTCGACGGCCAGGGGCGGCACGTCGAGGCGGAGTCGATGCGGCAGCGGGCGGCGGCGATTGTCAATCACTGGTTCGGTCTGGATCCGAACGTTCACGAACGGCCGGCCGTCGTGCCCGACGCGATCGAGGAGACTGACACGCTCCGGATCGCGTAGCGCCAAGACAAGAATGACAATCTCTGTCGGCCGTCGGTGACGCGCTTCGTCAGGCGCTTCCCAGCGCTGCACGACGCTGCAGATCTCTGCCGGCGGGATGCGCGGCTCACACCGGTACCTCCCTTGCTCAACCGTGTCGTGCGTCATGTCGTCACTGCTTGGTACCTTGTGGGCCCCGATCGCGATGTTCGCGGTCGGCATGGGCACGCAGGTCGATCGGCCGGATGCCGAGGTCCCGACCGCGATCGAGCGCGCATTGATGGAACGCGCGTGTGTCGCGACGGAGACTATTTCGGCGCAGAGCTACGGGCACCAGCAGTGCCTCGACGCGAAGCTCCTTTCGCTGCGAGGTGACTTCGGCCGCGATTTGAGCCGGCTGTCCGCTTCGGATCGGCGGCGCATCGACGCCGCCTGCGGCGGCCTGCGCGCGTCGGACCAGCGCGAAGCCTACCTCGATTGCCTCAGCGCGCAACTCGCCGTCGTCCACAACCGGCAAAACCGCGGGAAGACGCCGGCCCCGGAAGAGACGGTGGTGGCCGCCGCGGCGACACCGGAGACCGCGGCGCTGGCGGCGAACCAGCAAATGCCCCGGGCGTCTTCCTGGGGCGTCTTCGCACTCGTCGGCGGATCCGCCGCTGGCGTGCTGATCGTCGGCGCTGTGGTCTTCGTGGCGCTCAAATCGCGGCGGACAACCCATCCGTGCCGCGTCTGCGGCGTTGTGGTGGCCGATTCGGATCTCTGTCCCACCTGCCGGCACGAGGCGGCTGAGGCGCTGCGGCGCGCCGCCGGTGAGCGCGCGCAGACGCAGAAGGCGCTCGAAGACGAGGAACGCCGGCAGCGTGAGAGCGAAGCCGAGGAACGCGACCGCAAAGCGCGTGACGAAGAAGAAGCACGCCGGCGCGAACTGGAGCTGGCGCGCCAGCGGCAGGAGGAAGAAGAGCTTCAGCGTCAGGTGCAGGCGACCGTCAGTGTGGCCGCTGATCCTTCAACAGCGAGCGGTGAACAAACCGATGCCTTCGATCCCTACGTGGTGCTCGGGGTGCCTTCGGAAGCCGGCCCGGACGCCATCCGCGCGGCCTATCAGGAAGCGATGACCAAGTACGACCCGAAGCTGGTCGAATTCCTGGGTGACGAGGCACAGGCCCACTTCAAGACGAAGGCGCAGTCGATCGAGCGGGCGTTTCACATGCTGTCTGGCGCGCAGCCCTGATAGCAGAAATGAAATCGGAGTACGCGTTTTGTCGCACGCCAGCGATCGGCCGCTTCGCACCTGCGTGGTAAGTGCCTCATTCCTAAATACATAGCCGCTGGCAGGTGCCGGCATACCCCTTGCCCTGGATACGGTGGCGAGGTTCATCAATGGATACGTTTTTCGATCGGAAACAAATCGTCGTCGGCGCCGTGCTTCTCGGGTGTGTCGAGCTCGGCATCATGCTGGTCAACGCGCTCGCGCGTTGACCCGCAGCATCGCTCGAACTGCGTCCTCACTATCAACCGAGCGTCGACAGCAAGGCTTCGAGATCCTCGGTCACGCGTGACAGGTCGTCCAGGATTCGTGTGTAGCGCGCCCTGACATCGGCGAGTTCGCCAGCGCGAGCTGCGTGTTCCAGCGTTCGCGCCGCTTCATACGCTGCCCCTTTCGAAAACAGGCCGACCGATCCTTTGATCGCGTGGGCGGCGGCGGCAATCGCTCCGGCGTCGCCGGCGGCCACCGCCGCGCGCAGCGTCTCCTGCTGAGCGGGCGCATCGGACAGAAAAACGCGAATCACATCGGCCATCAGCGCCGAGTTGCCGCCGAAATCGGCGAGCAGCGCCGCACCGTCGATCGACGGCCCCTTCGCCGCCGTCTCGACGCGCGGCGACGATCGGTCCGATCGCGGCTCTCGCGGTGTCGCCGGGTCAAGCAGCAACCCATCGATCGTGGCGAGCAAATCTTCCGGCCTGAGCGGCTTCGAGACGTAGGCGTCCATGCCCTCGGCCAGACACCGCTCGCGGTCGCCTGTCATGGCGTGCGCCGTCATCGCCACGATAGGGACGCGTACTCCGGTATCGCGCTCGCGCTGGCGGATCGCGGCGGTCGCTTCGAAGCCGTCCATCTCCGGCATCTGCACGTCCATCAGGATCACGTCGTATTTCCTCGTGGCGGACGACGTCACCGCCGCGCGCCCGTTGGGCACCACGGTCACCTCATGGCCCTCTTGTTCGAGCAGGAGCCGGACCAGCTTCTGGTTGGTGAGATTGTCTTCGGCGACGAGGATCTGCAACGGCACATCGCCGGCCGATCGCAACGACGGTTGATCGTCTGTTCGGCGAGCGATCGGCGCGCCGAAGGCCGTCAGGATGGCGTCGAGCAGATCCGATTGTTTCACCGGCTTCGTGAGCTGCGCCGCCACCGAGCGCTCACCGCCGCCCTCGCCGTCCGGAACCACACCGGACGACGTGAGCATGATCACCTTCGCGCTCGCGAGGCGTGCGTCCGCCGCAATCTGTCTGGCGAGCGCGAAGCCGTCAACGCCCGGCATCATCGCATCGGTCAGCACCAGCTCGAAGGCCTGCCCGTCACGAACACCATTATCCAGCGCCGCGAGCGCGCTAGACGCGCTATCGACGACGGTCGGATCCATCCGCCAGCTGCGAAGCAGCTCCTCCAGGATGATGCGGTTCGTGGCGTTGTCGTCCACGACCAGCACACGAAGGTCGTGCAGGTTCGCAGCGGACGGCCGCGTCTCGGCGCGGCGCTCCGTCTGAATGCCGAACGTGGCGACAAAACGGAACTGGCTGCCTCGCCCTTCTTCGCTCGTCACCCAGATGCGCCCGCCCATCCGTTCCACGAGATCGGCCGATATCGTCAGCCCGAGCCCGGTCCCGCCAAAACGGCGTGTCGTCGACGAATCAGCCTGCACGAACGCGCCGAAGATCGTCCACTGCTTGTCAGGGGCAATCCCGATACCGGTGTCGGCAATCGTGAATTCGAGCGTGGCCGCCGCGTCGGTCACGTGCTTCGCTTGCACTTCGACGACGACGTCGCCGGCGTCGGTGAACTTGACCGCGTTGCCGACAAGGTTGATCAAGACTTGACGCAGGCGGCCCGGATCGCCGACCAGCGCCTCGGGCACATCGGGAGGAATGTGGCACGCCAGTTCGAGCCGCTTCTCGTCCGCGCGCGGCGCGAACAGCCTGACCGCGTCCTCCACGGTGTCGCGCAGGCCGAACGGGACGTGATCGAGCGTCAACCGGCCGGCTTCGATCTTCGACAGGTCGAGGATGTCGTTGAGAATCGACAGCAGCGCCTCGGCCGACTGGTTGGCAGTCCGGATGTACTCGCGCTGTTGCGACGTGAGCCGGGTGCGCAGCGCCAGATCGGTCATGCCGATCACGGCATTCATCGGCGTGCGGATCTCGTGGCTCATGTTGGCGAGGAACTCGCCCTTGGCGGCGGCGGCGGCTTCGGCCGTCCGGCGGGCGACGTCGAGCTCGGTGACAAGATGCTGCAGGTGCGCGCTGGACTCCTTCAGCGCTTCATCCGCTCGCTTGCGATCGGTGACGTCACGGGCCGCCGCGTAGATGACGCCCTGATCGACGAACGGTGCGGCAGTCCACTCGAGCCACCGATACGAACCATCGCGCGCCCGATATCGGTTCTCGAAGTTGATCAGTCGCGTGCCGGTCGTCAGCACCGACACGGCTTCCACCGTGGAGGCCCGATCGTCGGGGTGGACGAAGTCGAGGAAGGGCGATGCCTTGAGCGTCGCATCGTCGTAGCCGAATACGTGGGCCCACGCCGGGTTCACTCGGAGGAAGTAGCCGTCGAGACTCGCGACGCACAACAGGTCCGCCGACAGCCGGAAGAACATCTCCAGCTCATCCGCCGCCCATTTCCTGGAGACGTACAGTCCGATCTGAGCGCCCGCGGTCATCATCGTGTCGAGCAGCGCCGCGTCCGGCTGACGGATGTCGCGGCTGAAGAACTCCATGACGCCCAGCACGTCGCCGCCGCGGAGGATCGGGAGTGCAAACGCGCCGTGCAGGCCGACGCGATCGGCCGATGCCGCGCGAGGAAAATTGGAGTCGGCGACGACGTCGGGGATCCAGGCCGGGCGGCCGGACTCCCAGACTCGCCCGGGCAGGCCCACCCCGCGCGCGAACGTCGTCGTGCGGCTGCTGTCGACGAACTCAGCGACCTGGAGCGACGGGTCGTGCCAGGTGCCAACGCAGCGCAGCGTTCGGCCCCGTCGATCCACCTCCCAGAGGGCACCGTAGTCCCAGCCCAGCGATTCGCAGACCGCTGCCAGCATCCGCGGCGCGGCCTCGGCCAACGTGGCCGATTCGCCGAGGGCACGCGCGACGTCACGTACGATGGATGGTTCGGCCATTTCGCGCAAACGGAACTGAGGCATTACACTACAGCGATTCACCGGGTGCCGTCGGGCCTTTCGGAAGCTCTCGAGGAGGCTCACGCGTGACTACCATGACTCCCATCGGGCGCGTGCTGGTCGTCGACGACGACCGGGCACTGCGTCACGCGCTCGCAGCCCTGCTCCAGGACGCCGGATACCAGACGGAACAGGCGGCCGACGGACCCGCGGCGCTCGCCACGCTGGAGCGCCAGTCCGTCGACTGCATGTTGCTCGACATCGGGCTGCCCGGCATGAGCGGCCTCGACGTGCTCGCGCGGGCGCGCGAAGCCGCTTCGCCGCCCCGCATCGTGATGATGACCGCCGACGATACGCCCGACGTGCTGCTGCGTTCGTTGCAAGGGCAGGCGCACGCGTTCGTGCGTAAGCCGTTTCCGCCGGCAAGAATCGTCGACATCGTCAACGACGTGCGCCGGGCGTCGGCGGCCGCCTCGCTGCCGATCGAAGTCGTGTCGGCGAGCGCGGACTGGCTGGAGCTCGTCGCGCCCTGTTCGCTCGAGATGGCGGAGCGGGTGCAGGATTTCGTGATGCAGCTCGACGCCAGGCTGCCGGACGACGTGCGGGAGTCCGTCGCGCAGGCGTTTCGTGAATTGCTGTCGAACGCGGTCGAATGGGGAGGACGGCTCGACCCGACGCGGACCGTCAGGATCGCGTGCCTTCGATCGAAGCGGATGCTGCTCTATCGCATCTCTGACCCCGGCGACGGCTTCGACATCAACCGACTGGCCCACGCCGCGATCAGCAACGCCGACGACGATCCGCTGCGGCACGATCGCGTGCGCCAGGACATGGGGCTGCGCCCGGGCGGCCTCGGCCTCGTGATGACGCGGGCGCTGGTCGACGAGCTGATCTACAACGAGAAGCGCAATGAAGTCGTGCTGGTGAAATACCTGGATTGAGGGGGACTCGTCATGAAGATTACGCAACATTCCGTCGATGACGTCACCGTGATCGTTCCGGTTGGACGCATCGTGACCGAAGACGGCGACGTGCTGCGCAACGTCGTCGATACCCTGGTGCAGCAGGGGCGGGTCAAGATCGTGCTGGACTTACAGCAGGTGACCTATATCGACAGCTCTGGCCTGGGGCTGATGGTCTCGAAATATGTGACGGCGCGCCGGCGTGGCGGCGACGTGAAACTGCTCCACCCGAGCGCGCGCAGCATCCATCTGCTCGAGATCACGCATCTGGCGCAAGTCTTCGAGGTGTTCGAGTCGGAAGACGATGCGGTTCGCGCCTTCGGGTCATCGTCTTTTCAGGCGCACACCGTCTGAAGACGACTCGTCGTGAGCCATTGTCTGTCGAGCTGGTCGTTCCGGCGATGAACGGACCAGCCTCTGTCCGGCGAGCCAAAGCAGTAGCAGCTTGTCGGCGGCGACCAGCGCGGTTTTTGAGCGGCCTGACGGGCCCACGAGTGCCAAGCATGCGCACCGGCATGGAGGCTCGTTGGTTCGCCGCCTGCACGGTTTCGCTGTTGTTCCACACTCCAGCCGGGCCTCACCTCGTCTATACTGCACAGCCAGCAACCTGACAGCCCGCTCAGATCCCTCATGACCGACTTGCAGGAACGTGAAGCCCGCTATCGCCGGCTGTTCGGACGGCTGACGCCGGACGAAGCGCGTAACCTGATCGATCGGCTGCAAGTGCTGGCATTGACCCGACCCGACACGGTGCGCGAGCTCGAGACATTCTTCGAACGAGACGCCGCGCGCGGTTCGTCGTCTCGCCCCGCGAGCCCCAGCGAAGACCGCAGCCGCGCATAGCCCGCCGATCTCTCTGCACAACGCCACGCAACTTTTCGCGGCGCCCGTCCGTCCAAGCTGATATCACCCACAATGTGGGCTAAATCTCAAGCGGTGGCGCTCGGCGATTTCGAACAGCTCGTCCTGCTCGGCGTGCTCCGCCTCGGCACCGATGCCTACGGCGCAGCCATCCGTCAGGAAATTCACGCGCGGTCCGGCCGGGACATCTCCATCAACGCCGTCTACACGACGCTCGAGCGGCTCCAAACCAAAGGGCTGCTCCGCTCCTGGGTGGGCGAACCAACGGCTCAGCGTGGCGGCCGGCGGCGGAAGTTCTACGCGCTGCGTCCCGCCGGCGAGACCGCCCTTCGCCAGGCCTATCGCGCCTTCACGGCGATGGCCGGCG
>Ga0070671_100003722_pt1 | contig 11965 bp, 11 predicted proteins | sample KBSS73metaG_FD_65341 | JGI IMG/M metagenome (GOLD analysis project Ga0070671, IMG submission 65341) | Switchgrass rhizosphere microbial communities from Kellogg Biological Station, Michigan, USA - KBS S7-3 metaG | ecosystem: Host-associated > Plants > Roots > Rhizosphere > Soil ...
CAGTCGATGAGCCTGCTCGATTCGGTGCTCGGCGAAGCCGCATCGCTCCAGAAGAAACTGCCGGCGAACGACCGCACGCGGCTCGATCAGTATCTCGAGGACGTGCGAGAAATCGAACGCCGGGTCCAGAAGGCCGGGCAGCAGCTGTCAGACGACCTCGACATTCCGGCGGCGCCCACCGGCGTGCCGAAGGACGTCGAGGAGCACATCACGCTGATGTACGACCTGCAGGTGCTGGCGTGGCAGGCGGAGATCACCCGCGTGTCGACCTTCCTGATGTGCAAGGAGCTGAGCGGCCAGGTCTACGCCAAGAGCGGGATCCGCGATCCGTTCCACACGCTGTCGCACCACTCGAACGTGCAGGAGAACAAGGACCGCTTCACGCAGCTCAATCAGTACCACGTGAAGCTGTTCACGCACTTCCTCGGCAAGCTGAAGGCAACGCCCGACGGCGACGGCACGCTGCTCGATCACTCGATGGTGCTCTACGGCAGCGGCATGAGCGACGGCAACTCGCACAACCACACGGACCTGCCGGTGCTGGTGGCTGGCGGCGCCTCCGGAAAGCTGAAGGGCGGGCGCCACATCCAGAACCCGAAGGACACGCCGATGGCCAACCTGCTGCTCTCGATGCTCGAGGTGCTGCAGGTGCCGACCGATCACTTCGGCGATTCCAGCGGGCGGGTGGCGCTCTAGCCGCCCATCAGGCAGAGAGGGCGGAGAAGGCAGAGAGGGGAAAGCCTTTCCATCTCCGCCTACTCCGCCCCTCCACGAGCGAGCTTCCCCGCTCCGACATCCAGAATCATGCGAGCGAGCAGGTACATGCGCGGTTGAACTGATCGCAGGTCGATGTACTCGCGCTCGTCCGAATGCGCGCCGGCGCCAATAGGGCCGAACCCCTCCACCACCGGCGCCTTGGTCTTGAGCGCCGCGAACGCGGCGTCGGTGCCGCCCCCCTCGGACCGGTCGAGCACGCGCAGCCGCCGCCCGATCGACGCGTAGACCTGCGCGGCGTGTGCCGCCATCGCCCGCGACGCCGGCGACGCCTCGAGCGGCGGACGCCGCCGCTCCAGCACCACGCTCACCTGGGTCTCGGGAATCAGCTTGTGGGTGATGCGCTCCTTGAGCCGCGCTTCCATCACGTCCCAGTCGCGCACGCGCAGGACGCGCGCGTCGCCGGTGGCCTCGGCGGACGCCGGGATGATGTTGCGGGTCGCGCCGGCGCGCGCCACCGTCCAGTTGAGGGTGGCGCCGGTCTGCGGGTCGGACAGATCGCGCATCTGCAGAATCTGATGCGCCAGCTCGTAGAGCGCGTTGCGGCCGTCGGAGGGCGCGCTGCCGGCGTGCGACGAGCGCCCCCTCACGCGCAGCAGCGCCGCGCCGTTGCCCGAGGTGGCGAGCCGCAGGCTGTCCGAAGCGTCGGACCCCTCGCACGAAAACACCGCGTCGTGCTCGCTCCCCAGGCGGGTGATCAATCCGCGCGACGACGGGGAGCTGATCTCCTCGTCGGCGTTCACGAGCACCGTGATCAGGCCGTAGTCGCGCGCGTCGAGCGACTGCAGCACGGCCACCGCGTGGAGGGCCAGCGCCACGCCGCTCTTGTCGTCGGCGATGCCGAGCCCGTAGGCGCGATCGCCCTCGACGCGGAACGGCTGCCTGGCGGCGGTGCCCCGCTCGTACACCGTGTCCATGTGGGCCAGCAGGAGGATGCGGGCGCTGCCGGTGCCGCGGAATCTAGCCACCACGGACTTGCCCGGCTGCGGCGGGGTGTCGTCGAGCCGGGTCATGTCCGCTGGCGGCAGCACCACTTCGACGTCGCCGCCGATCGCGCGCAGCCGGGTGGCGACGAGCGTCGCCAGGCGCTCGAGCCCCTCGGCGTCACGGCTGCCGGACTCGATCGAGACGAGCTCCTTCAGCGTCGCCAGGTAGGCGCCCTGCTCCTGGCGCACGCGCGCCATCAGGCGATCTTCGGTCTGCGCGCTCGACGGCCACGACACCGCCAGCACGCCGGCGGCGGCCAGGCCTGCGAGGCAGGCGATGACCGCTTGCCCCCTCGTTCCCCGCATCTGGTGCTGCCCCGCTCTCGCCTCAGTGCACCGTGCGCTTCGGATCGTAGGTGGGCTTCACGGTGCCCATCTTCTGCGCGACCTCGAACAGCGTCGGATAGAACTGAACGAACGTGTTCTCCACCGCGGTGTTGTCGCGATGGCACGCGTAGCACGACGCCGTCGGGGGGTTCGGCATCGCCGAGTCGGCCAGCCCGTTGCTGCCGCTGAACCCGAGATACGCCCAGCCACCCGTCGACGCGTAACGGGTGCTGTCCTTCACGGCCGCTTCCATTCCGAGCATGGTGCCCTGCGTCTGGCCGCCGGTGTCGATCGACACGTGGCGCTCGCCGCGGCGCAGCTCGAGGATGAACATCGTGCCCTCCGGCCACCGGCCCGACTGAAGGAAAGCGCGATAGGACTGGCGGTTGACGAAGACGTTGTCGAAGACCGGCGGGCGCGCCTGGCCGGCGGCCGCAGCCGCGGCGGCCGCCGCCTGCGCCTCGGGCGCGTACGACATGCCGAGGCCGCTCGTCAGGTAGACCCACTCACGGTAGTCCGGCGGCCGCACCACGGCGCCCGACGAAGTGAACGACGCGCCGTCGGCCACCCGGGCCGGCACCGCCTTGTCCGCTGCCCCGCCGCCCTGCGCTCGCAACCCGCTCGCGGCACCCGCGATCGCCGCCGCCCCCAGCAGCGCCGCCAGCACGATTCTCGATGCGCTCATGGTCCGCTTGCCCCCCCTGCACATCTTACGCGAGCACGGCAGGAGCCCTGACGTGTCCGCCGACGCCCGAAGGGCGAAGGTGGAAGGCGTGCAGCGACCTGGGGGGACTCAGCGTCCGAGCCAGTACGCCATCTTCACCAGGATGACGTCGTCGCCGCCCGCGCCGAACAAGGCCCGCGCGTCGCGGCCGGGCGAAAACACGCCGGGGTTCGTGAGATCGACCTGCTGCCGCGTCCACACGGCGTAGAGCGCCGAGCCGGGCTTCACTTCCCAGCGGAACACCGCGTTCAGCCGCAGCGATTTGAAGTTGAAGTCGGGGTCGCTGAACGAGAAGGCCGGCGCCGCGCCGGCGCCGTCGGGATCGACGGCGTAGGACCGCGTCAGGCGGTCGTAGGCGATCGAGCCGGCCGTGACGCCGTAGTGCAGGAAGTCATAGCTCCGCGGCCGCGCCAGCTCTTTGAAGTCGCCGTAGTCGCCCACCGCGATGAGCGGCTGCGCGAACACTTGCATCGACACCTTCGGCGTCACGATCACGCTGACGCGCGTCGTCATCGTCAGCTGGCTCTGCTCGAGCCCGCCGAACACGTAGCGGCCGCCGAACGTGTGTGTGGCCGTCGCGTCGGTGATCGTGGTCACGTACTGCGCGATCGAATGGTTGCGGTTCCACTGCGGACCGGTGGAGATGGTAAGGCGCGGCGACGGCTTGAAATTGAGCGATACCGAGGCGTTGCGGCTCCAGGCACCGCTCTCCCGCCAGTTCTGGTTGTAGTTGCTCGAGACCGACAACCATCTCCGCGAGTCGGTGTTGCCCTGCAGGTTCACGAAACCGCTGGACGGACTCTCGGCCGAAGGGCCGCCGCGCGTGAGCCGATCGTCGAGGGTGCGGCGGCCGTAGCCGGCGTTGATGCCCGCGGACCAGTAGTTCATGAAGGTGTTGCGCGCCTGCATGTTCCAGGTGTCGGACTGCATCTCGCGCGCGAAGTTCCAGGTCCACGACTTGGCCGCCCAGACGCTGCGCGAGCGGCTGAAGGGGCGCGGCCTGGTCCCCTGCACGAACACGACGGCGTGCGCGCCGGCGCGATCGCCGGTGCTGTGAAAGCCGAGGTCGTTCGACTCCCAGCCCGGACTGCCGGTCCAGAGCGCCGCGTTCACCCGCCAGTTGCCGCGGTTGCGATTGAGATTGACGCGGCCGGTGAAGCCCGAGAGGCTCGTGAGCGTCGGGTCGAGATGGACGTGCGGCGCGTCGGGCCGCTGGTAGTACCGCTGCGGCGCGCGCTGCAGTTTTTCGAGAAGTGTCGTGGTGCCTGATACGCGGCTGGTCGCGAGGTCGCCGGTGAGCACCCACTCCTTGTCGCCGTCCACGAACCAGTAGGCGTCGGTGCCGACCACGAATGCGTCGCTGCTGAGGCCGTCTTTGGCGGCCTGCGTGTTCAGCTGCCGGCTCACCGACGTCGCCAGGAAACCGAGGCCGGTGCGGTTGCCGACTTCACGCTGGACTCGCGCCACGGTATAGCTCGTGAGCGGCTCGACGACGGCGCGCGAGCCGAACCCGCCGACGCTCGTCCGCGCCGTCTCCTCTCCGGTGATCGCCTGCAGCAGCCCCAGGCTCCATCGCCCCGACGTCTTGCCCGTGAGCTTGGCGGCGCCGAGAATCGTGGTGGCCGTCGGCGCATCCACGTAGTCGCCGCTCGCGGCCAGCTGCGGCGCCCGTCCGATGCGCCGCGAGTAGAAGATCTGCGGCTCGGAGTTGTTGAAGCCCCAGTAGTCGTTGGCACCGCCCCGCCCGAAGTTGTTGAAGATCTGCGAGCCTTCGAGGAAGAAGGGGCGCTTCTCGTCGAAGAAGGTCTCGAACGCAGTCAGGTTCACGACCGCCGGATCGACTTCGACCTGCCCGAAGTCCGGGTTGACGGTGGCGCTGACGGTCAGATTGCTCGAGAGCCCCCACTTCATGTCGAGGCCGGCGGCGCCGAACCCGCGCGAGCCGTCGTTGAAGGGATTGCCGGCGGCCGCCGGCTGGACGAATTCGGCGCGCGCGGCCACGTATGGCAGCAGTTCGAGATTGCGCCGCGGGTGCATCCCGTCGAGCCCGGTCAGCTCCAGCATGCGCGACGCGTTGCCGTTCTCGTTCTTCGGCACCATCTCGAGCCACGAGTACTCGTTCTTCCGCCGGACGAAGCGTTCGACGTTGATGCCCCAGGTCTGGCGGTCGGCGTTGGTGAAGCGGAGCTGCGACAACGGGATGCGGATCTCGGCCGACCAGCCCTGGTCGTCGGTGGACACCTGCGACTGCCACACCGCGTCCCAGGTGCCGTCCCACCAGCTGTCGTTGTAGAGGGCGGCATCCTGCTGCACGTTGGCCGCGCTCACCCGGAAGATGGCCCCGGTGAGCTTGTCGCGCATCGGATCGAGGTAGATCGTCAGGCGGTCGGCATCCGCGTCGCTGTCCCGCGACGACAGCCGCCGCGTGATCCGCGTCGGTTCGCCGTCGAACATGCGCGCCCCGACGTAAACGGCGGTGTCGTCGAACAGGATCCGGACCTCGGTGCGTTCGGTGGCCGGCCGGCCTTCGTCCGGATCGCGCTGCGTGAAGCCGTCGGCGACCGGCGCCGCGGCCCAGGCTTCTTCGGTGAGGCGGCCGTCGATGGTCGGCGGTGTGCTGGTGCGGACCGCGCGGATGATGCGCGGGGCGGGCCGCTCGGGCGTCTGCCCTGACGCTACGGCGGCGATGCCGACCCCGACAAAGAGCCCGAGCGCGTGCCGGGACAGGAGAAGCGGCATGTGCCTGAGAAGTGTCTCGGCTGTAGACGCCCGGGGCAAGCTCCTGGTTGGGCTAGAGCGTTCAGGTCACCCAACCAGGGCATAGATCGACCGCTATTGTCCTTTCCGCAAATAAATCGTGCCGTTGAAGCTCCGGAGCTCGATCTCCGGGCCGCCGCCGTTGACGGTGCCATAGAGCGACCGGTTGATTTCGATGCGCGTGCCACTGCCCTGGCGCGCGGTGCCGCGGGTCGCCGGCGCCTGCTGAAGCTGGACGTCGAAGTCGGTGAAGATGTCGCCGTTGTCGCTCCGCATCTTCAACGTGGCCTTGAGATTCGGCGGGAGCGTCACGTCCACTTTGCCGTTCATCGACGTGAAGGCCATCGCCTTGTCGGCCATCACCCTGGACAGCGTGACCGTCACACCGCCGTTCTGCGAGTTGGCCACGACCGACCCGGCGACGTTGTTCATGACCACCGGCCCGTTCACGTTCGAGATCTCCAGCTCACCCTCGACGTTCTCGACGGTGATCGGGCCGCCGTTCACGGCGCCCAGCTCCAGGTTCGTCCGCAGCGGCACCCGGAGCTCCAGCGCGCCGTTGTTCTGATTGAACGTCGATGTCTGGATCTGGATTTCGTTGCGCTCTTCGGTGATCTCGAATCCCGCTGACTGCGTGAGCCGCTTCATTCCCGGCGGCGCCGGGCGCTCGTTCCTCACCCGCCCGGGCGCGGCTCCGCGCATGACCACGGCCACGTCGCGGCGATTCTCACCTCGCACGGTGATCGGGCCGCCGTTCAGGATATGGAGCTCCACCTTCCCAGGCCTCGAGGGGTCGCTGAGCGGAATGACCTGCGTGTCGTCCTGCGCCGACGCCGTGGTGCCGAAGCCGGCCACCAGCAGCGCGATGGCTGCGGCGCGGGCCGTGATCCCAATTGAACCCTTCATTCGATCCTCTCCTCGACGCTCAGCGCGCCGCGCGCTTGATGCGCACGTCGCCATTGAGCGTGTCGAACGTCAGCAGGGGGCCGCCCGCGCCGACGCGCACTTTGGTAAACCCTCGTTGCCGGTAAACGTAACGCGGCCGTCCGGCTCGCTCGGCGCGCTCGACTTCCACCGGCAGCGATGTCGTGTCGAAGTCGGTGAACAGACCCCCGTTGAAGGTCTTCAACTGAAGGTCGGCCGCAAGATCTGCAGGGAACGTGGTCTCGATTGTTCCGTTCACGGTCTTGAAGCGCGATTCGCTCTTCGGTGACGCGGTAAAGGACGCCTCGATCCCGCCATTGACCGTCGTGGCGCTGCCTGATCCGGCCATGCCGGACAACACCACCTTGCCGTTCACATTGCTGACGTCGAAGTCGCCGGTGACGCCGATCACCGTCACCGTCTCGCCGTTCACGGTGCACAACCGGACGCGCACGTCGCGCGGCACCTGGATCGTCAGTTCCGTCCAGCTCGAGAAACGGCGCCGGTCCCACCACGCCGGCCCGCGATGCCATTCCTGCTCACCACACGTGTTCTGACCGTCGTCGCGGAGCGTGATGGCCACGGTGGCGCCCTGCGCGTCGGCCTCGAGTTTGGAGGCCTGCAACCCGGCGCGCAGCGTGGCGTCGTCGTCGGCTTCCACCCGCGTCACTGCGTCGAGGCGCACATCGGATCCGTTGTCGCCGGTGACGCGAATCGACCCGCTCAGGGTTCGCACGTCGAGCGTGCGCACGCCGCCGCCCGAGAACTGCAGCCGCCGGCTCTCTCGCCGCTCGTCGCGCACGAGCCCCTTGGCGGAGGTGGTGCACGCGGCCGCTACCGCCGCCAGGACGACGCCCGTCAACGCGCGACCTGCCGCGGTCACAGCCCCACCTGCTTCAGGCCGCGTTCGGCGCGCGCCCGCACCGCCTGGTTCAGCATCATGTCCTCCGCCAGCCGCTGCAGGACGCTCTTCGCATCCGGGCCCGCGGCCTCGAGGATGAAATCCACCATCGCGATCTGCACGAGCGGCGACTCCTGCTGCGGCAGCGCCTCAACGACGCCCTTGCGCACCGCATCGCGCCCGCTGAAGCGGCGCAGCGCGTCCACACTGGCCAGCCGCACGTTCACGTTCGGATCGTGACGCAGCGTGTCGAGGAGCGCGGAGACCACCTCGGTGCTCGGGCGTTCGAGCTGGCTGCTGGTGGTAATCCCCTTCAGCCGCTCGCTGGCCGACTGCTGCTGGAGGAGCGACAGCGTGACCATCTGACGCGTGTCGCGCAGTTCCTCGCGCAGCAGCGCGATTTCAGGGTTCGCCTGCGCCGGCGGCGCCACCGTGACGAACCGCCCCAGCCCCACGCCGATGACGAGCAGCGCGGCGGCGCCGGAAAGCTGCATCCACGGTTGCCACCGCACGGCGGGCCGGTGCGCCGCCGCGAAGCTCACCACCCGCGACTCGGCCTGGCCGTCGATGTATCCCTGCAGCGCGGCATCGAACCGCGCCCGCATGCGGGCCGACTCGGCGCGCGGCGCCGGTGCCGCCCCGAGCTCGTTCCAGAGCTCGGCGGTGGCGTCCACGTCGTCGCGGCACGCCTGGCACTGCGCGAGGTGGGCGCGGATCTCCGCCAGCCGGTCGTCCGGCAGCGTGCCGGCGAGGTATTCGAGCATCTCCGGGCCGAGGTCATCGCACTGCATGTCACTCTCCCTCCGGGACACGGCTGAAGGCGTCGCGGAGCTCCTTCAAGGCACGGTGGAAGCGCACCTTCACCGTGCCCGCGTCGACCCCGAGAACGGCGCCGACCTGTTCGTGGCTCATCCCCTGATACCGCACCATCACGATCAGCTCGCGACGGTCTTCCCGCAGCGCCTGGAGCGCGCGTTTCAGCCGCGCCATCTCTCGCGCGCGCTCGAGCAGGTGCCCGGGCCCCGGCTCGCTGCTCGCCCAGTCCATGTCGTCGTCCGGCACGTAGACGGCGGCGCCGTGCTTGCGGTAGTGGTCGGCGCGGACGTTGCGGGCAATCCGGAACATCCAGGTCTCGAACCGCCCGTCGTCGCGATAGGTCGCGCGGTAGCGCAGCATCCGGACGAACACGTCCTGCACCAGGTCTTCGGCGGCGCCGCGGTCGCCGGTCATGCGATAGAGGAACTCAAAGAGCGGGCGGTGGTGCCGCTCGAACAGCACGCCCATCCGGGCGAGGTCGCCTTCGCGAACGGCACGCATGAGCCACTCGTCAGTCACGGTCGGTTCGGATGGGAAAACTGGCGACGGGCCAAAAGGTTACAGGCGGTTGTTACACGGGCGAGAAGCGGTGGCCGCGCCCCTCCATGCACACGGCCGCCGCAAAGCCGTGAACCGGGCTAAGTGCTTGAATCGACCAGCGTTCCAGCTCGCCCGGCTGATCGTCGACGCGGATGAGCCGTGGCGGCTCATCCGGTGTGAGCGCCACCTCGATGGCCGCGAGGCGCCCGATGCCTTCCCCCCGGGCCTTGATGTAGGCCTCCTTCCGGGTCCAGCCGGCAAAGAACGCCTCGCCCCTCCGGTCGGCCGGCACCTGCGCCAGCGCATGCCGCTCGCCCGCCGAGAACACCCGCTCCGCGAGCGCATCCATGTCCGACAACGGCCGCTCCCGCTCGATGTCGACGCCGATCTCCACGCCGGCCACGGCCAGCAGCGCATAGCGATCGGAATGCGACACGTTGAAGCGGAGTGCGCTGCCGGCCAGCGAGGGCTTCCCCATCGGCCCGTACTCGAACCGCAGGTGCTGGGGCGCGCGCGTCAGGCGTTCGCTCAACTGGTGACGCAGCCAGGCACGGCAGGCGATGAACCGGCGGCGGTGGGTGTCGAACACGAAGCGGCCGGCACGTTCGTGCTCGTCGACCGAGAGTACGGCCAGCGCGCGATCCCCAGCATCGGCGGCATCGAGGTCCGCGAGCCAGATGGCCGCCTCGCCCGACGTCGCAATCAGGCGGGCCCAGGACGAATCGGACGACACCACGGCATTCTAGCTACGAGCTACCGGCTACGAGCTACTCGCTGGAGTCTTTGACATTGATTTGCACACGATGTACAAATAGACGTATGAGCGGCGAGGACTACCGGCGGGCGCTCGAGGCCGCCGTCCGCGAGTACGAAGCGCTCGGCGAGCAACGGCAGCAGATCGATCGCCGTCTGGCGGAGCTGGCGCAGACGATGAGCACGCTGTCGCGCCTGTGCGGCATCGTGCCCACCGTGTCGGTGGGGCTCACCGACGCCTGCCGTCTGGTGCTCCGCGGCGCCGGCTCGCCCATGTCGCCCACCGAAGTCCGCGAGCGCCTCAAGAGCTTCGGGTTCGACTTGACCCGCTACACCAACGACCTGGCGGCGGTGCATACCACGCTCAAGCGGCTCAACGACGCCGGCGAGCTGCGCTTCGTGGCGCGCCCGGGGACCGGCGAGAAGGCCTACGTCTGGGATCGTCCCGCGCGTGCCGCGCTGCTCGGGCCCGACATCGCCTCGGTGATGCGCGAGATGGACGAGAAGCGCAGAGCGCCGCGGACGTCGAAGAAGAAGCCGTCGTGACCGACCCGCTTGCCGCACGTCGTCGAGAATTCGCCGAGGAGATCGGCGCTGCCGCCCACCTGCCCGCTCCGCTCGTCGAGGCCTTTGCCCGCGTGCCGCGCGAACACTTCCTCGGCCCCGGCCCGTGGCTCGTGTGGGGCGATGGGCAGCAGGGTCCGCAGACGACGCCCGACGCCGACCCGGCGCGCGTGTACGTGAACGCGTCGATCGCGATCGAGGCCGACCGTCAGCTGTTCAACGGGCTCCCGTCATTCCTCGGGATGTCAATCGCGGCGCTGGTGCTCGAGCCCGGGCAGCACGCGCTGCACATCGGTTCCGGTCTCGGCTACTACTCGGCGGTGATGGGCGAGATGGTGGGCGGCGCGGGATCGGTGCTCGCCGTCGAGGTGGACCCCGGTCTCGCCGCGCGGGCGCAGTCGCTGGTCTTGCCAAACGCGCCGGTGGAGATCCGGCAAGGCGACGGCGCGGGGCCGTTCGGACGCACCTTCGACGCCATCCTGGTCAACGCCGGCGTCACCCACCCCGTGGGTGCGTGGCTCGACGCCCTGGCGCCGCACGGCCGGATGGTGCTGCCGCTGACCGCGCCGATGCCGATGACGAGCGCCAACATCGGCAAGGGACTGCTGGTGCTCCTCACCGGCGAGGGCGATGGCGACTTCACCGCCCGAACCCTGAGCTACGTCGCCATCTACTCGGCCATCGGCCTGCGCGACGACGCGCTGGGGGCGCAGCTCTCAGCGTCGATGCTTCGGGGAGCGACGTTCACGCGGCTCACGCGCCGCGTCCACGCGCGCACCGACGCGTGCTTCCTCCACGCGGCGGACTGGTGCCTCTCGAACTGACTCAGCGCGCGGACTGACGTCCGCGCCGGCGAAGCCGCTCAGGATCGAACGGCTCGACGCCGGTCAGCACGTGGGCGTCGGGGACGAGATCGCCGGGGGTCATGACGAGCGGCACGACGCCGGCCCACACCGGCCATGCCAGATCGTCCCCGTCGTCGAGCGGCGGCCCCGTTCGCACCTTGGCCGAGGCCTCCTCGATCGGGAGCGCCAGCACCGCCGTACCTTTGAGCTCCGGTTCGGTGATCGGCCGCACCTCCGCCCAGCGGTGCGGTACCACGTGATCGGTGAAGGCTCGCAGCGCGGCGTATTTCTCGTCGCGTTCAGTCACGAGACGGGCCCGCCCCAGCACCACCGCCGAGCGGTAGTTCATCGAATGGTGAAATGCGGAGCGCGCCAGCACGAGGCCATCGACCAGCGTCACGGTGACGCACACCTCGAGCCCCGCCGAGAGCTGCCGCACCATGCGGCTGGCCGCGGACCCGTGGAGATAGAGCGCGTCGCCAAGGCGCGCGTAGCCGGTCGGGATGGCATACGGCTGCCCCTCGACGGCAAAGGCGATGTGGCAGACGAAGCCTTCGTCGAGGATCGCGTAGAGGGCGGCGCGATCGAAGAGTCCCCGTTCGGGGTGCCGCCGCACGCGGGTGCGATCGGTCACCTGCAGGACGTCAGGAGCGCTCTGGTTCATGGTTCGACGATAGCCGCGACATGGCCTGACCAGAAGAGCCACTTTACATATAATCTGTCAGTCCACTTGAGAACCTCCATCGTCGTCGATCGACGGCAGGCGGTGCCGCTGCACCGCCAGATCTACGAGCAGTGGCGCGCCGGCATCCTCGGCGGCCGCTTCGCACCCGGCGACCGGATGCCGTCGACGCGCGAGCTTGCGGTCGCCCTCCGGGTATCGCGCGCCACGGTGGCGACGGCCTACGACCAGCTCATGGCCGAGGGCTATCTCGACACCCAGCACGGCTCGGGCACGTTCGTGTGCCGTGACCTGCCGGACGTCGCGCTCCGCACGACGACGACGGCGGCGGTGCCGCCCGCCAAGGCACGCACGGCCAATCCGCCGACGCGC
>Ga0070671_100003727_pt1 | contig 11962 bp, 12 predicted proteins | sample KBSS73metaG_FD_65341 | JGI IMG/M metagenome (GOLD analysis project Ga0070671, IMG submission 65341) | Switchgrass rhizosphere microbial communities from Kellogg Biological Station, Michigan, USA - KBS S7-3 metaG | ecosystem: Host-associated > Plants > Roots > Rhizosphere > Soil ...
GTAGACCGCGTCGTCATCCACGCGCGAGCGGGCAACGGCGGTAACGGTTGCGCCTCGGTCCATCGGGAGAAGTTCAAACCACTCGGCGGACCCGACGGCGGCAACGGCGGCCGCGGCGGCAGCATCGTCCTGGTCGTCGACCCGCAGGTGCACACGCTGCTCGACTTTCACTTCCACCCGAACGTCGTCGCTCCCTCGGGTAAGCAGGGCGCTGGCAGCAACCGCGATGGCGCCGCAGGTTCCGATCTCGAGGTCAAGGTGCCCGACGGCACCGTCGTGCTCGACGAGAACGGCCGGTTGGTCGCCGACCTGGTTGGCGCTGGCACCCGTTTCGAAGCCGCTGCGGGTGGGCGCGGTGGACTGGGCAACGCCGCGCTGGCGTCGCGGGCTCGCAAGGCGCCCGGCTTCGCGCTGCTCGGCGAAAAGGGTCAGGAGCGCGACCTCACACTGGAGCTGAAGACGGTCGCCGACGTCGGCCTCGTCGGGTTTCCGTCGGCGGGTAAGTCGTCGCTGGTGTCGACCATCTCGGCGGCCAAGCCGAAAGTCGCCGACTATCCGTTCACCACGCTGACACCCAATCTGGGTGTGGTGTCGGCGGGGGAGCACACCTTCACCGTCGCCGATGTGCCGGGCCTGATCCCCGGCGCTTCCGAGGGCCGCGGTCTCGGCCTCGACTTCCTTCGGCACATCGAGCGCTGCGCGGTGCTGGTGCACATCGTGGACTGCGCGACGCTGGAACCGGGCCGTGACCCGATCTCCGACATCGAGGCGCTGGAAGCCGAGCTGGCCGCGTACACGCCGACGCTGCAAGGAGATACGACGCTGGGCGATCTGGCCGAGCGGCCACGCGCGGTGGTGTTGAACAAGATCGACGTGCCCGATGCGCGGGAACTGGCCGACTTCGTCCGCGACGAGATCGCCCGCCGCTTCGGCTGGCCGGTGTTCGAGGTCTCGACCGTGTCTCGAGAAGGTCTGCGGCCGTTGATATTCGCGCTGTGGGACATGGTCGCGGCGTACCGCGCCGCACAGCCGCCGATCGTGCCGCGCCGCCCGGTGATCCGGCCGATCGCCGTGGACGAGAGCGGCTTCACCGTCGAGCCCGCCGGGCAGGGCGGCTTCGTGGTGCGTGGGACCCGACCCGAACGGTGGGTCAACCAAACCGATTTCAACAACGACGAGGCCGTCGGCTATCTCGGCGACCGGCTGGCCCGGCTCGGCGTCGAGGACGAGCTGTTGCGCCTTGGCGCCAAGCCCGGCTGCGCAGTGACCATCGGCGACATGACATTCGACTGGGAGCCCCAGACACCGGCAGGCGTCGACGTCACGTTGTCCGGCCGCGGCACCGACGCGCGACTGGAACAGACTGACCGCGTCGGCGCCGACGAGCGCAAAGCTGCGCGGCGCCAACGTCGAGAGCATCAAGAATGACGAGCCCGCATCGCGAGGCGGTCCGCACCGCGCGCAGCGTCGTCATCAAGGTCGGCACCACCGCGTTGACCACGCCTTCCGGGGTGTTCGACGCGGGCAGGCTGGCCGTGTTGGCCGATGCCATCGAGGGCCGGATGAAGGCCGGCTCCGATGTGGTGATCGTGTCGTCGGGCTCGATCGCCGCGGGCATCGAACCGCTGCGGCTGTCCAAACGCCCGACCGATCTAGCCACCAAGCAGGCCGCCGCCAGCGTCGGGCAGGTGGCGCTGGTGAACTCGTGGAGCACGGCGTTCGCCCGCTACCACCGCACGGTTGGCCAGGTGCTGCTGAGCGCACACGACATCTCGCGACGGGTGTCGCACACCAACGCCCAGCGGACGCTGGACCGGCTGCGCGCGCTGCATGCGGTCGCGATCGTCAACGAGAACGACACCGTCGCCACCAACGAGATCCGGTTCGGCGACAACGACCGGCTTTCGGCGTTGGTCGCCCATCTGGTGGGCGCAGATGCGTTGGTGCTGCTGTCGGACATCGACGGCCTTTACGATTCGGACCCGCGAAAAGGCAACGCGCGCTTCATCTCTGAAGTATCTGGACCCGAAGATCTCGACGGCGTGGTGGCCGGCAGCGGTAGCCATCTAGGCACCGGCGGGATGGCGTCGAAACTGTCGTCGGCGCTGCTGGCCGCCGACGCCGGCGTTCCGGTGCTGTTGGCTGCAGCGGCGGATGTCGCCACCGCGTTGGCCGACGCGTCGGTGGGCACTGTGTTCGCGCCGCGGTCCGAACGCATGTCGGCGCGCAGGTTCTGGGTCCGCTACGCCGCCGAGTCGGCAGGCGCACTGACGCTCGACGATGGAGCGGTGCGTGCCGTTGTGCGGCAACGTCGTTCGCTGTTGCCGGCGGGCATCACAGCGCTGTCGGGCCGGTTCTACGGGGGCGACGTCGTGGAGCTGCGGTCACAGGACGCGACGATGGTGGCTCGCGGCGTGGTGGCCTACGACCACAGCGAGCTGGCGACCATGCTGGGCCGCTCGACGTCGGACCTGCCAGCCGAAATGCGCCGCCCCGCGGTGCACGCCGACGATCTGGTTGCCGTCTAAGTGATTTCGGCGCGCTAACCGTCGCTGAGCGACCGTATCCGCGCCGAAATCTTTCTTAGCTGCTCGGCGCGGCGATCGGCGTCCTCCATCACGTCGTCATCGGCCGGACAGATCGTGACGCCGTGCGTCTGCGCGGTCGCCTCGAAACACCGACGAACCGCAGGGTCGGCCAGCACGACAGCGGCGAGCATCCCCGGCGACAGGTCGCGTGTCCCGAGAAGACCGTGATAGTGCACCTCGGCAGGTATCCGGATCTCCATCGCCCCACCCTCGAGTTGCTGCTTAGCCGCCGCGAGGAGCAGCGTCAGGGCCGCCCGCGAAATCGCCTGGATCACCTTGCCGCGGAATGGGAACCACGGCAGTGGCAGCTTGTCGGCCTGCTTGTCGACACCGCCGGTGAACAGGTACTCGATCAGACTGCGGGTGCGGATCTCGGTGATATCCGACCACTTGACGTCATCGCCGTCGAACTCGACGCCGTCCTCGCTGATCGCCACCCCGCCGAAGTGGTTCAGCATGCGAGCCAGCCCGTGCAGCTTGTCCGGTGTCAGCGGATGATCGGCCACCATGTCGCCGATGCCCAATGCCCACCGGCCGGTGACGGGCCCCGGGTCGGGGCGCCTGCGTTCCAGCAGCGACTGCAACCAGGAGGCGTCGTCGTCGGTCATCTACGCCGAATTCGCAACGGCGGGCAGCTCATCCGCCAGTAGGGCAAGCATCTCCGAGCAGCCGGTGTCGACCTTCACCGTCGCCAGATCGTCGCCGCGCGTGCGGCCGCGGTTGATGATCGCGATCGGGATGTCCAGCGCGGCGGCGTGCCGGACGAACCGGTATCCGGAATACACCGTCAGCGACGACCCGGCGACCAGCAATGCGTCGGCTCCATCGATTAGCGAATATGCTTCGTCCACACGGTCTTTCGGCACATTCTCGCCAAAGTAGACGATGTCGGGTTTGAGCATGCCCCCGCACGCTTGACAGTCGATGATCCGAAACGACGTAGTGTCGCCGACCACGGCGTCGGCGTCAGGGGCCACCGCGATGCCGCCGACCGCCTCCGCCCGCTCGACAAAGCCGGGATTCGCGGCATCCAACAGCTCGGCCAGCGCCGCACGTGGCATCGTGTGCCCGCAATCCAGGCAGATCACTTGGGCGTAGGTGCCGTGCAGGTTGATCACCGTGCGGCTGCCCGCCTTGGTGTGTAGCAGGTCGACGTTCTGGGTGATCAACCCGGACACCACTCCTGCGTGTTCCAGTTCGGCCAGTGCCCGGTGACCGGCGTTGGGCAGCGTCTCGTCCATGTGTCGCCAGCCGACGTGGTTGCGCGCCCAGTACCGCTGCCGAAACACCTGATCGGAGGTGAACTGGCGAATCGTCATCGGATTGCTCGGCGGCGAGTCCGGGCCCCGGTAGTCCGGGATGCCCGAATCCGTCGACATCCCCGCGCCGGTGAGCACCGCGACACGGCGTCCGTCCAGTAGGGCGACGAGTTCCGGTGCTTCCACGCTTCCCAGGTTAATGCAGCTCAGCCAACCGGCTGGTGCTGCTCCTCGCCGGCGCCGTGCTCGGCCACCTCGAGCTCCGGCTGGGCGTCATCATGGTCGTCATCGTCGTAGTCGTCGTCCTCGTCCACGAGGATCGTCTCGATGACCTCGACGCGCTTCTCGGCCGGGTGGTCCTCTGACAGCGGCACTGTCACGGTCAGGATGCCGCGGTCATAGGTGGCGTTGATGTCGTCTTCGTCGGCACCCGCGGGCAATGCCACGGTCCGCGCGAACGTGCCGTACGAGAACTCGGAGTGCCCGTTGGACTCACCGGCCTGCGTGCGCTCGGCCTTGATCGTGAGCCGGCCGTCATGCACGGTGACCTCAATGTCATCGCTGGGGTCGACGCCGGGAAGCTCGGCGCGCACCTCGTAGAGGCCATCCTTGTGCTCATCCTCGAGACGCATCACATTGCCGTCGAAAAACGAGCGCAGGCTCGCGAGGCCGGCGAAGCCCGGAAAGGCAGAAAACCCGTTGAAGAGCTGGGGCAGCTCCGGTAGCAACGGACGCGACTGACGTTGAACAGCAAGCTGATTCACGATTCCTCCAGGGTTGGGCGGTCTGATTCACGATGCCCGACGCAACCAAAATCGACGGATCGCCTGCGATGCCTAAGGGCAAACGGCAGACCAACACGCACCCGCACCCGGCCTCAATCCAGGCACTTCTCCGCAGGAACGATCTCGGCATGCATGTTCTTGTGCATCATCGTCAGCGCGGCGTCGCTGAGTTCGGGATCGATGTGCGCGACGGCGTCGGGCGGGATGACCACCTCGAAGTGCCGCACGTAGGCGTCGAGCGCGGTGTAGAGGATGCACTGCTCGGTGACCTGACCTGTCAGGATCAGCTTTTTCGCCTCGAGTCGGGTCAACAGATAGTCCAGCGAGCTCGCGTAAAAGGCGCTGTGCCGCACTTTCAGCAGCCGCTGACAGCCGTCCGGGGGCGCGATCGGTGATATCAGTTCAGGTCGCTCACCGTGCAGCGCTGCCTCGACGAGATCGTCGAACTCGGCGGTGAAGTCCCCGTAGTTGTCGTTGACGTAGATCAAGTCGACGTCGTCGCGGTCACGCGCCCGCGAAATCACCCCCGCCAGCGGGTCGACGATATCGGCGACGTTGCCTGCGAGCACGTCCGCGTCCTCGTGTCGATACGTGTTCAGCATGTCGATGACCAGCACCGCGACATCACTCATGGCGTGTTGCATACCCCGATACGTTTTCGGGCAACAATTAGGCATGGACTTTTACTCGGCGTATCACCAGGGGTTTGTTCGGGTGGCCGCGTGCACGCATCACACAGCCATCGCCGACCCCGCCGCGAACGCCGAATCAGTGCTGCGGGTCGCCAGGGCCTGCCACGACGAAAGCGTGGCGCTGGCCGTCTACCCGGAGCTGACCCTGTCGGGCTATTCGATCGAGGACATCCTGCTGCAGGACACCCTGCTCGATGCGGTCGAGGACGCGCTGCTCGATGTCGTGGCGGGCTCGGTCGAACTGATGCCGGTGTTGGTGGTCGGCGCACCGCTGCGCTATCAGCACCGGATCTACAACACGGCGGTGGTGATCCACCGCGGGCGGGTGCTCGGCGTCGTGCCCAAGTCGTACCTGCCGACATATCGCGAGTTCTACGAGCGGCGCCAGGTGGCGGCGGGCGACATGGTGCGCGGTGCGATGCGGATCGGCGATGAGCGCTTGCGCGAAGAGCACAGTTGGGCCGCCGACGTGCCGTTCGGTCCAGATCTGCTGTTCACCGCGACCGACCTACCGGGTTTCGTGCTGCATGTCGAGATCTGTGAGGACATGTTCGTGCCGATTCCACCAAGCGCACAGGCCGCGCTTGCGGGCGCGACGGTGTTGGCGAACCTTTCGGGTAGCCCAATCACCATCGGGCGCGCCGAAGACCGTTGCCTGCTGGCCCGATCCGCATCGTCGCGGTGCCTGGCCGCCTACGTCTACGCCGCCGCGGGGGAGGGCGAGTCGACCACCGACCTGGCCTGGGACGGCCAGACGATGGTGTGGGAGAACGGCGTGTGCCTGGCACAGTCGGAGCGATTCCCGTTGGGGGACAGGTATTCTGTGGCCGACGTGGACCTGGAGCTGCTGCGCTCCGAGCGGCTGCGCATGGGTACGTTCGACGACAACCGCCTCCACCACGGGATCACGACGGACTCTTTCCGTCGAGTCGAGTTCAAACTCGACCCGCCGGCTGGCGACATCGGACTGCGTCGCGAGGTCGAGCGGTTCCCGTTCGTTCCCGCGGATCCCTCACGGCTGGAACAGGATTGCTACGAGGCCTACAACATTCAGGTGGCCGGACTGGAGCAGCGACTACGCGCATTGGACTATCCGAAGATCGTGCTCGGCCTCTCCGGCGGGCTGGATTCCACGCATGCGCTGATCGTCGCCGCTCGCGCGATGGACCGGGAAGACCGACCGCGCAGCGACATTCTGGCATTCACCTTGCCTGGGTTCGCGACGGGAGATCGCACCAAGAGCAACGCGGTTCGGCTTGCCGAGACACTGGGCGTGACGTTCGAAACCATCGACATCAAGGCCACCGCGGAGTTGATGCTCAAGGAGATGGATCATCCGTTCGCCCGCGGCGAGAAGCTCTACGACGTCACGTTCGAAAACGTGCAGGCGGGGTTGCGCACCGACTACCTGTTCCGGCTGGCCAACCAGCGCGGCGGCATCGTGCTGGGCACCGGCGACCTGTCCGAACTCGCGCTGGGCTGGTCCACATACGGTGTGGGCGACCAGATGTCGCACTACAACGTCAACGGCGGCGTGCCCAAGACCCTGATCCAGCATCTGATCCGCTGGGTGATCTCGTCGCATCAGTTCGACGATGCGGTCAACGAGGTGCTGCAGTCCGTGCTCGACACTGAGATCAGCCCCGAACTGGTTCCGACCGGCGAGGACGAGGAGATCCAAAGCAGCGAGTCCAAGGTGGGACCCTATGTGCTGCAGGACTTTTCGCTGTTTCAGGTGCTGCGCTTCGGGTTCCGGCCGTCCAAGGTCGCGTTCCTGGCGTGGCATGCGTGGAGCGACGCTGAGCGCGGCGACTGGCCGGTAGGGTTCCCCGACAACAAGCGGCCTGCCTACTCGCTGAAGGAGATTCGGCACTGGCTGCAGGTATTCGCGCAGCGCTTCTACTCGTTCGCGCAATTCAAGCGCTCGGCCATGCCGAACGGGCCGAAGGTGTCACATGGCGGATCGTTGTCGCCGCGCGGAGACTGGCGGGCACCGTCGGACATGTCGGCGCGGATCTGGCTCGACGAGATCGAACGCGAAGTCCCCGAGGACTAACTCGGTCGCGGCGCTGCCAGGCTACCGACCATGGCCAGTACCGACACCTGGATTGCACCTAGCACCACAAGCGGCCATACGACGCTGGCCGCAAGAGAAATCGCCGCTGCCGCATGGGGAGTGGGCGGGTCGTCGTCCATCGCGCCGGCGGCTCCTGTGAACACCGCCCAAAACGTGACGATGCCGCACAGCGCGTACAGCAAAAGCACCAGGTCAGTCATGGCGCTGCGCCACTTGCTTCATGGCCCTACCTTCGGTCAGGGCGCATTGGCAGGGGCAGAGGCTAAGGTCCCAAGACTGGGTGCCCATCGGCCACCATCACGTCTGCGACCAGGTGGCGGTCAGCGCTCGTAAGTGCCCGTCAGCGAACCGCGCGCGACGACATGGCCCGCCATCGCGGTCAGAAGTGCCTTGTTGTCGGCGACATCGTCGCCGATCGGTTGGTCTACTGCGAACAGCAGGAACCGGTAATGATGCGGCCCGTGACCGGGAATCGGCGCCGGCCCGACGTAGGTGTCACCGAACGCCTTGATCAACCGAACACCGGTGGTGCCGGGCTTGAGTTCACCCTCACCGAGCCCACCAAGCCCCGGCTCGAGCACCGCGGTGGTGTGCATCAACGGCTTGGGCATCGGCACGTCGAGGTCGTCCATGACCAGCACCAATTGCTTGGCCTCGGGTGGAACGCCGGTCCACTGCAGCGCCGGAGACACGTTGTCGCCCACGCCTTTTCCGGCGTGCTTCTGCGGGATCGCGCCACCATCGGTGAACGCGGGGCTGGTGACCTCGATCGTGGCGGCACCGGAGTATTCCGGGCCCGACAGTGGACTGCGGGCTTCGCCCGCGCGGAAACGGCGGAGCAGCTTTCCTAGCAACGGCATGCCCGGCAGTCTAGACGCGGCCGACTCCTGGCACGAAGCGACCAACGTGGGCGAGATACTCGCGGTTGCTGTTCCCAACTGCGCCAACCGAATCCGAGCACACCGAAGACAGCGAACAGCCCCAGGGCGACAACAGGCATGTCCGTTTCCCTTATCAGCAGCACGGATCTCCTCGCCACGCGTTGTAGCCTTCGCGCACTGCGATCGCAGCGATGCCGAGTGCAGCGATCGGGTCCGCCCACGACCATCCCCAGAGGCTGTTGAGCACCAGGCCCGCCAGCAGGACCGCGGATAGATATGTGCACAGCAGCGTCTGCTTGGAATCGGCGACGGCAGACAACGAACCGAGCTCGCGGCCGGTACGGCGCTGCGTCAACGACAGCACCGGCATGATGACGAGGCTCGCCGCCGCGAGCGCGATGCCGATCGCCGACGGCCGTGCCTCACCGACGCCCAGAAGAGACAGGATCGCGTCGACCGAGACATAGGCGGCGAGCGCGAAGAACGAGAATGCGATGAACCGCAGGGCGGCCTTCTCGCGCGTCTCGGGGTCCTTGGCCGAGAACTGCCACGCCACGGCTGCGGCGGAGGAAATCTCGACAACCGAGTCGAGGCCGAAGCCGATCAGCGCCGACGACGACACCCGCGTGCCCTCCGCCAACGCGACCACCGCCTCGAGCACGTTGTAGGTGATGGTCGCGGTGACCAGCAGCCGGATCCGGCGCTGCAGCGTGGTGCGACGCGTCTCGAGCATCAGCAGGAGCACGTCGGGTCGACGGCGAGCACGAGGCCAACCAGATCGTCGAGCGCGTGCGCGATCCGCTTGTCGGCCAGCTCATAGCGGCTGCGCCTGCCTTCCGGCTGCGCCACCACCAGCCCACAGCCACGCAGGCACGCCAGGTGGTTCGACAGGATCTGCCGCGACACCCCGATCTTCTCGGCGAGCTCCGAGGGATAGCTCGGCCCCTCGCGCAGCGTCAGCAGGATCTCGGTGCGCGTCGCATCGGACAGCGCGTAACCGAACCGCGCAAGGGCATCGCGCTGCATCAGGGTCTGCATACGCCGGATAGTACAGCAGAATCTGTACTATTCCCGGTGATTTCGGCGTGAAAAGTTGCGCTGAGCGCTACCTATCACGCCGAAATCGCTCAGAGGCGGCCGTCGATCCGCAGGTCGGGATGCACCCAGTCCGGCGAACGACGTTCCTTGAAAGCGCGGAAGCCTTCCAAAGCTTCTGGCAACGAGTAGCTGGCCTGCATACCGATCCGGTCGAACAGCCCCATGTAGTTGTCCAGGCTCGACTTCACCACGCCGCGCGCCGCCGGCGCGGTCCGGCAGCACTGGCCGAGCACCTCGCGGGCCGCATCGAGCAACGAGTCATGCGGCACCACCCGCGTGACCATGCCCCACTCCTGAGCCTCGGCCGCACTCAAGGTCCGCCCGGTGAACATCAGGTCCCGCGTGCGCACCGGCCCGATCAGCCGCGCCAGCATGTGGCTGTAGTAGGTGTCGGCGATGCCTCGCAACAACTCCGGCACGCGGAACGTCGCCCGGTCGCTGACCGCAGCCATGTCGCTGCACAGCGCGATCTGCAACCCGCCACCCTGACACAACCCGTTGACCGCGGACACCACCGGCTTCACCGACTGCCGCAGCACCTCGAACGGCGTCACGTCCATACCCAACGCGGAGCCGAACGTCAGCCAGTTGTCCGAACCGTCGCCGCCCCCCAAGTCGCCGCCGGGCGCGAACACGTCGCCGGTGCCCGTGATGAGCAGACCGGCCAGATCCGGGTCCGCGTCGACGTGCCGCACGGCGTAGCGGATGCCGAAGTACATCGCGGGCGTCATCGCATTGCGCGCCTCGGGCCGGTCCAGCGTGCACACGCCGAACGCACCCTCCCTGGTGAAGCGCAGATACGGCGTGCCGAGCCAGTCGCCCTCCGGTGGACGTGGCGTGGTTGTCGTCATATCTGCCTTTCGCCTGCCCTGCGGTTCACCACCGCGTCATCGATCGCCTCTGCGTATGGCGCGCAGTCGCCTGCCCCCGGAACGAGTGTTGACAACGCACCCGCCGCGCAGGCCCGGCGCAGCGCGTCCTCGTGGCCGGCCAGCCATCCGGCGGCCAGCACCCCCGCGAAAACATCGCCCGCGCCGGTGGTGTCGACGGCCTCGACCGCTGGGGCGCGCACGTCGAACCGTTCGTCCTCGCCCAGGTAGCTCGCGCCGCGCGCGCCGCGGGTGATCACCAGATGCGGTACGGGCCAATGCCATTCACGCGCTTCGGCTTCGTTGACGATGACGACGTCGGCCAGCTCGGAAAGCGCAAGCAACTGGTGCGGAGCGGCTCCCGCAGGTGACGCGTTGAGCATCACCACCGCGTCGGCGGCCCGCGCGACCCCGGCTGCGGCGATGGCGGTCGCGATCGGGATCTCCAATTGCAGCAGCACCACGTCGCTGTCGGCGATCACCGCGCGCACGTCGGCGGACGTCACGGTCAAGTGCGCGTTCGCGCCGGGCGCCACGACGATCGTGTTCTCGGCCGCGGCGTCGACGATGATCACGGCCGAGCCGCTGGGTCCGGGCAGGGTGACTACGCCGTCCAGCCCGATGTCGTTGTCGCGAAGGTGAGCGCGCAGCTGATCGGCGGCCGTATCGCTGCCGAGCGCCGCGACCAGCTGCACCTCCGCGCCCGCACGGGCCGCGGCCACCGCCTGATTGGCGCCCTTACCCCCCGGTGCCGACGACAGCGATGACGCGAGAACGGTCTGGCCGGGCCGCGGCAGGGAATCGACGGTGAAAGTGAGGTCGGCATTGACACTGCCCACTACGCAGACCCGCGCGACCATAACTGTCAACGCTAACGCAGCTCGGCCCGGCCTGACACCTGTCGAACGGCTCGGGCATGTCCGATACGCTGGGTCAATGAGTGTCCAAGCACCAGCCGTCTCTGGCTTGCGCGAGCAGGTGCACGACGCCGCGCGGCGGGCACGCGTCGCCGCCCGCGAGTTGGCCACCTTCAGCACCGACACGAAGAACTCCGCGCTGCATGCCGCGGCCGACAATCTGCTGCGCGACGCGGGCGCGATCCTCGCCGCTAACGCCGAGGACCTGGCTGCCGCCAAGGCGGCGGGCACCCCGGAGGCCATGCTCGACCGGCTCGCACTGAACCCGAACCGCATCGACGGCATCGCCTCGGGGCTGCGCCAGGTCGCCGGCCTGCCCGATCCGATCGGCGAGGTGCTGCGCGGGCGCACACTGCCCAACGGTCTGCAGCTTCGACAGCAGCGGGTCCCGCTCGGCGTCGTCGGCATCGTCTACGAGGGCAGGCCGAACGTCACGGTCGACGCGTTCGGGCTGACGCTCAAGTCGGGCAATGCCGTGCTGCTGCGCGGCAGTTCGTCGGCGGCGCGGTCGAATGCCGCTCTGGTCAAGGCACTTCGGGACGCGCTCGAACTCGAGAACCGCAACCCCGACGCCGTACAACTGCTGCCAAGCGAAGACCGCGCCAGCGTCACGCACCTGATCCAGGCGCGCGGCCTCGTCGACGTCGTGATCCCGCGCGGCGGAGCCGGTCTGATCGATGCGGTGGTGCGCGACGCGACGGTGCCGACCATCGAGACCGGTGTCGGCAATTGCCATGTCTACGTTCACGAATCGGCCGATCTCGACGTGGCGGAGCACATCCTGCTGAACGCCAAG
>Ga0070671_100003730_pt1 | contig 11957 bp, 11 predicted proteins | sample KBSS73metaG_FD_65341 | JGI IMG/M metagenome (GOLD analysis project Ga0070671, IMG submission 65341) | Switchgrass rhizosphere microbial communities from Kellogg Biological Station, Michigan, USA - KBS S7-3 metaG | ecosystem: Host-associated > Plants > Roots > Rhizosphere > Soil ...
GCCGGCTGCTAAAAAAGCTCCTGCAAAGAAGAAGTAGTTACCGGGTACTACCCACTCAAACAGGCGCCTCTACAGGCGTCTGTTTCATTATGGCGCGGTCGTTACGCAGTTCCTTAGTCATCCGCTCGACAGCCATGCTCTGGCTAACGCGGTACGGCTGGTCCGGGTTGGCATTACAATAGTACTCTGTCAGCTGGTCGATACGTCCGGTCACCTGACCGTATACATCAGTGGTGTTCCAAGCTTTGTCCCAGGCATTCATCAGGCTCTGCCATTCAGCACTTTCCGGCCCTGCGCTGGTATGTGCGCGCGTTACCATGCCGGTGCTTACATTGACACCTGTTGAGGTTTCTTCGCACAGGACAGCGATAAGCTCGCGTTCCGGCACATACACTCCACTATCGGCTTCGCCACGAAGGCTCGGACGTATGGCATAAAACATGCCGTCGTCATAACTCAGCGCGTCGTGCTCAGCGAGACCTTCCCTCAGCCACCGCGCCTCCCATCTACCAAATATTGGATGATCGATTTCGTGAGGTGTCGTTACCGCGACGCCTGACTGCAAATCGTGTATCGCACTATCCCGATCGTCCGCAATATTGTGTTTTGCCTGCGCAATAACTATATATCCGTCCCTGTAAAAGCCGGCGGCACCCTGCCCTATGTACCGGTCCCACAGGTCACCAACATACACGGGCAATGATTCAATCTGCGGTATCTGCTGCAGTGCGTGATCACTGAATGAACCTTGCGCCACAGCTTTCCTTATTCCCAGAACTGTTTTCGCCTTGGATTCTTTGACTGCGGCCTGAAATTCCGGGCTTCGCTGTTGTTTCACGATATTGTCAACGTGAGCACTCAGGAAATCAAAAAGCTGTTTGTCGCTGGCGCCATTTGTGTCATCGCTCAGCCAGTCTGCCCGGGTACCATGCTTTTCACGCCCAACACCCGCCTTATCAAGGTGTTTCGAGAGATACCCTTCCAACGAGTCTTTGTGAGCCGGGCTCAGCTGGCGCAGCGCAGCACGGGTACCGTTCAGTTGTGACTGCACTTCAGCCAGATACTCTTGGCTCTTCCCTGCCTCCTGATCTGCCAGCTCCGTCAGTCCCAGTTCTCCCAGACGGGTACGACGCAGATCTGCCAGTGCCGCTTCCTGCTCAGCAGCCATCACTCCACGACCAAACATATTCACATCGGCATACGTTTCATAGCCAACAGGTTCTTCTGCAATCGCGGCGGCATGGCGGGACATAACAGATTAATTTATAGCATAAACGGAATGAAAAAGCAACCATTATTCCACGTAAAGGCGGGAAATCAAGCGAGACGTAAAAGGTACAGCTGCAGCGCTTCGTCGGCATTCATGCTTTTGGATTTGAGGTCCAGATCTATCTTCAGCAGATCGGACACGCGTGTCTTGAGCTGAGCGAGGCTGAGCCGGCGGGCCAGATCGACACTTTTGCGCACCGTGAACGGGCTGATTTTGGCCTCTTTGGCGATGGTGTCCGCGCTGCGCGGACCGGCGGTTTTTACGACCGCCAGAATGTGCAGCTGCCAGATCAGCATGGCCAGAATCTGCTGCGGTTCCACCCGGGCGGTTCGCTGTTCGCCGTAAAGCGACATGGCGCGTTTGACGTTGCCGGCGAAGGCGGCGTCCAGCAGTTCGAAAATGCTGCTCTGGGGTGTGCGGTCGGTAAGCAGTTCTATGCTGGCGCGTGAGATTTTGGGGTCGTACGACACCAGTTTGTCGACTTCGTGCTGCAGTATAAGCTGGTTCAGCCCGACACGGTCTATGAGCAGGCGCGCGTCGCCGGAGCTGAGGCTGCCGCCCTGCTGCTTTGCGTAATCAGCCAGATAGCGCGCCAGACCGTTGCCGTCCAGCACAGCGAATTCGCGGAAATCGGTCTGTTTTTTGAGCTGTTTGTAGTAGCTGAGACGCTTGTCCAGTTTGGGTTCCACCAGCACAATGTCGTTGGTTTCAGCCACGCCGCCCAGGAAATCTTCGAACTTTTCCGTAAATTCCTTGTTGGCGCCGGGGCTTCGCAGTACCACCAGTTTGCGTGCGGCCAGAAACGGCAGGCTCTGCGCGGCTTCGCGCATGCGGTCGTAGCTGGACTCTTCCCCGTCCAGACGCTCCAGACCCATATCGCCGTGTTCCGCCACGAATGCGTCAATAGTCTGCCGCAGCGCTTCCTGCCTCAGTACATCGTTCTCACCGGTTAACGTCGTTATCACTCCTACAGTATAATTGAAATTGTAAGCGAGATTGCTTCGCTTCCGTGTAAATAGTGAGAGACTGTAGCATATGAGTTTGGTGATTGTGTCCAATCGCTTGCCTGTAAGCGTCAAAAAAGTCGATGGCAAGCTGGAATTTTCCCAGGGCGATGGCGGGCTTGCGCGAGGACTCGGGGACTACACGAAAGGAAAACGACGGGGTACAAAGTGGATCGGCTGGCCTGGCCTGCCGAGCGACAACCTGAGCGCCGTCGAACGCCGGGTCATTACCGCCAGACTGCGGCAATATCGCTGCTACCCTGTATTTCTGACTCAAAAACAGATAGATGACTACTATAACGGTTACAGCAACAGTGTGGTGTGGCCGATGTTTCACGATCTGCCGATAAAAACCGGCTACAACAACCGCACATGGGAGGCGTATCACAAGGTAAATGAGCTGTTCGCCAGCGAAACGCTGCGGCTCAGCAATCCGGGCAGCACCGTATGGGTGCACGACTACCAGCTGATGCTGGTACCACAGATGCTCCGCACCCAGCGCCTGCATGACCAGATCGGTTTTTTCCTGCACACACCGTTTCCACCGGCCAAAGTTTTCGCAGATTCCAAACACGCGCCGCTGCTGATGGCCGGACTGCTGGGCGCCAGCCTGGTTGGATTCCATACGTCGTCGTACGCGCACAATTTCCTGGAAACCTGTCGCCTGATGGAGGCAGGCACACCGGTGGATGGACAGCTGGTGCTGCCCAATCGCAGCGTGCAGGTAGGCGTGTTCCCCATCGGCATTGATTATGCAAAATTCGCAGCCGCCACGCGGCAGCGCGCAGTGCAGCTGCAGTACCGGAAACTCGTGCGCAAATACGCCGGTAAAAAAGTGATAGCAACCGTGGACCGTCTGGACCTGACCAAGGGTTTCGTGGAGCGGCTGGAGGCGTACCGCACGCTGTTGCAGGACAATCCAAAACTGCGCGGCCAGGTGGTGATGGTGATGTTGGCGATACCGACGCGCGGCGAAATCACCGAATATAAAAAGCTGCGCGAACGCGTGGAAAAGCTGGTGAGCGACATAAACAAACAGTTCGGCGACGCGCGCTGGAAACCAATAGACTACCTGTACCAGACCATGCCGTTCGACGAGCTGGCGGCGCTGTACCGCCGGGCGGATGTGGCGTTTGTGGCGCCGCTGCGCGACGGGATGAATCTGGTCGCCAAGGAATACGTTGCCAGCCAGAAAAAAGACAGCGGTGTGCTGGTGCTGAGCAAAACCGCGGGCGCGGCCGAAGAGCTGAAACAGGCCGTGCAGGTTGATCCGACCAAGCCGGAAACACTGGTCCACGGGCTGCGACGCGCGCTCAACATGTCCACCCGCGAACTGCAGAAACGCACTCAGGCCATGCAGGAGCACCTGCAGGAATTCACCATACAGAAATGGGCGGACAGTTTTATAACCAGACTGCAGCACCCGCCTATCCCTACACCCCAGCGCACGCGTATGCTGGGCGTCAGACAAAGCCAGCACCTGCTGGCCGGCTACCACGCCGCAAACCGGCGGCTGATTCTGCTCGACTACGACGGCACTCTGACGCCACTGGTGCGACGACCGGAGGATGCGGAGCCATCGAAAGAGCTCCGTTCCCTGCTCCGCCGGCTGGCCAAAAATCCGCTGAACGACGTGGTGATTGTAAGTGGCCGCGACCGGCACACATTGCAAAAGTGGCTGGGCGATCTGCCGATTGGTCTGGCTGCCGAACACGGCGCGCTGTTCCGGCGCATTGGCGGCAAAAACTGGCACAAACTGACCAGTGCGGACCAGTCATGGCAGGAGATTGTACTGGGGTTGTTCGACTACTTTGCGGATCTGGTTCCGGGCGCGCATGTTGAGCAAAAAGAGTGGTCTTTGACATGGCACTACCGGCAGGCGTCGCTGTATCTGGCACAGAAAAATCTGGTGGCGCTGCGCCGGCTGCTGAAGCCAATTGCCAACAAATACGACCTGCGCGTCAAAGACGGCAATAAGATTCTGGAGGTACACACCAGCGACATCAGCAAAGCGAAGGTGGCACAGGAATGGCTGCTGCACGATTACGATTTTATATTCTGCGCCGGCGACGACACCACCGACGAAGATATGCTGAGCGCCCTGCCATCCAGCGCGTGGACAATAAAGGTCGGCCACAGTCAGACGCACGCCCGTTACCGGGTTAAAAACGTCGACGAAGTACTGAGCCTGCTGAGCAGGTTTTAGTTTTTAGCGGATGAGTTTCTGCTCATGCGGGCAGATGTGCGTGCCACGGCCTGCCACACGGAGTTTGATGACGGTGTGGCCGCAACGCGGGCACTGCAGTCCTTCGCGGCGAAATACCCGCGCAAAGTCCATATAGCTGCCCTTTTTGCCTTCGGCGTTGACATAGGTGTGGTTGCTGCTGCCGCCCTTCCGGATGGCCAGATTCAGCACGTACTGCAGTTCGGTAAACAGCGTGTGCAGCTTCTGCCGGGAGACATTTTTTACGAGCGTTGCGGGGTGAATTTTTGCGCCCCACAGGCTTTCATCGGCGTAGATGTTGCCAACGCCCGCGACCACAGACTGGTCCAGCAGCGCGGCTTTTATGCTGGTGTTTTTGCGGCGCATCAGCCGTTCGGCAAACTGCTCCGCAGTGAAGCTGGCCTCCAGCGGTTCCGGGCCTACCTTTTTCATAAAATCTATGTTCGGCACTTCGGCCGTGGGTATCAGTTTGACCCAGCCGAATTTGCGCTGATCGTTAAAAAACAGCTTGCTGTCATCGGTAAACGTAAACTCCACACGCGTGGATTTATCCGGCAGATCGTGCACCAGACTGTCGCTGGGATGCCCTGCTCCGAACCGGGTTTCGGGTGACACGAACACCAGCTGGCCGGTCATTTTCAGGTGAATAACCAGCGAATAATTGCTGGAAAGTTCCACCAGCAGGACTTTGGCGCGGCGTTTCACCGCGGTCACAGAACTGCCGATCAGGAACGCGTTTACATCTGCGACAGCGTTTGGAAACGACTTTTCATTGTCATGCACGGCCGCCTTGAATTCGCGCCCAATCAAGAGCGCGACCAAACCAATCCGAACGGTTTCCACCTCTGGGAGCTCTGGCATAGTTTCTAGTATACTCCCCGGCCACCCGTATGAATGACTCGCCCAGGAATCCTTCCGTTACGATCGTTACCGGCTCCGTAAGATCACTGTTGTAGCGCAACTGCTGCGCGGCAGCTACCACGTCGTCGGGCACAGTCGCCACTTCACCTTCGGGGTCGGTTTTGAACCCATCGGCAGCATCGCTTACGCGCAAATGCACCTGTCGCGCAAACTCATCCACTATTTTGAGTGGACTACGCCCCAGCTCCGGGTCCGCGCCCCAGTTGCACAAATCTTCGGTGATCGGGTTTTCGGCCCCTGCCACTTCGTGCATAACAAACGCTGCAATCTGCACCTCTGCAGGGCTTTCAAAACGGAGTGTTGGATGCGAAAAGCTCTTCGGCTGGCCCGGTTCGCTATAAATGCTATCTGTAAATTTCATAAAACTGTAATATTTCTTACAGTTTACCCCCGCTTATGCTTTGCAGCAACCGCTCACCTTGGCTGGTATACTGACTGGAATGGATGATTTACGGAACATATTGCAGCGCAAAGATTTTGACGAGCCGCCAGAGGTGCGGGCTATAAAGGAGTACGTGCGCCGCTATTACAACGACGCCGCAGTGCGTGTAACCGTGCAGCCACATGCGATTGTGGTTGCCGCCCGCAGTGCAGCACTCATTGGCAGTCTGCGCCTGAATCTGCCCAAACTGCAGGCCGCTGCCGGCACCGACAAGCGAATTATGCTTCGGGTTGGTTAAGGATAGTTCCGAGTTCCCTGATGCACAGCCCGGCTGTCTGGAACAGGACTGTTTGCATGCCCGCCGCCTGGGCACCCTCCAGATAGCGCGGCTGGTCGTCGACAAACACACATTCTTCCGGCTCAACACCCAGTCGCTTCGCGACATGCTGGTAGGCTTCCCTGTCCGGCTTGGCGTAGCCGGTTTCACTCGACAACGCAAAGACATCGATGAGCTCCAGCTGCTCCGGTGTAAAGATTTCGGCGAGCCGGTTTTTACCAACATTGGAAAGCATGGCTACCTTGTACCGGGGTTTAAGTGTTCGAATACATTCGAATACTTCTTCGTCGGGCACATTGGCGTTCATCTGCTCGCGAACCGCCTCGGGGGTTACATTGGCCAGATGCGATATAGCTTCCAGGAAGGTGTCATCGGTAATCTGCCCTGTGGCCAGCTCGCGCATGAGTTCGTTTGCCTGCTGCAGCTTCGCCGGTTCAGCCGCCAGATGTTCATCGCGAAATGGTATCCAGCCTTCTGAAGCCAGCACGCCAAAACAGTCGAAAACGACGGCTTTTATCACGAAAGGTCCCCGATTGTTTTACGCAGGTCGTCAACGCCGGTGAACACATACGCCTGCATGCCGGCGGCCTTTGCGCCTTCCACATGACGTTCCTGATCGTCAAAATACAGGCAGTCCGCCTCGGGCACATCCAGCCGGCTGGCAATGGCGTGGTACATTGCGGCGTTCGGCTTTGTCAGGCCGGTGTGATGTGACAACACAATGGCGTCGAACAGCATTTCATCCTCTGCGGAAAATATCTGGTCGATCACCTTATTGCTGCTGGCGTTGCTGAGAATTCCCAGGTGATAATACGGTTTAAGGTCGGTGCGAATGTACTGCAGCAGCGCTTCGTTCGGCAGTGTGTGCTCCAGCTGGTAGCGCACGGCGGCTTCACTTTCGCCGGTTTTTTCCGACGTGAAGCGGATCAGCTCGTTGTAGTCGGCCAGCCCGGCATCCACCTTGCGGCCAAGTTCAAACACCTGATCCCAGATGTCTTCGTGCTCGCTGAAATGTTTTGTCTTGAACGCCTGCCAGCCGTTGAGCGCCAGCACCCCATACAAATCAAAAATAACTGCCTTCATCCCTCTTATTGTAACAGGGAAAAGCGCTAGAGCGTGACGTTTGTACCGCTGGTGATCTTCACCAGATCCTGTGTGTTGATCTGACGTTCGAACAGATTGCGCACCGGCTGTGCGGAGCCCTGGAACGTGCCCTGACCACCACAACTGGTCGACCAGTAGCTGAACAGGTCGGTCTGACCGTCGTTGAACGAGTAAATGTAGCGGTCGCCGGTTGGACAGAAACCACGGTAATCTACGGTGGAATTGGTGCCTTTGGAGAATCCCAGCAGCTGCAGTGACTGCAGGAAGCTGGCGTAGGCGGAGCTGTTGTTGACGTATGTCTGGCTTCTGATCACACTTCCCTGATAACCGCGAATGACATCGATTTCATTAGTGGTGTTACTGACGGTGATTTTGACCTGGTAGTGGTCCTGATCGAGGTTGGTTGGACCGTCCATGAGCAATGTGGAAACAGCTGGAGTGTCAGCGTATTTGCTGACGTCCACCAGGTGTGTCGGCTTGCTGGGGCCACTGGAGAAGCCTTTTACAAGCAGCACAATAACAAGCACTATCAGGCCGAGGCCCACCAGTACTACGATAATGTTCCGAAGTGCATAGCGTATGTCCATAAGTTATACGCTGTTATTTTAGCATATTTAACAGCTTATGGCAATATATACACCCCCTGATCGTGCCTGTCTGTCGAAACGTACGTTTCGCAGGCTAATTCATGGAGTACGTGCCGGTCTCTTCGTCGTATACAGGACCGGTGCGCACATCCACGCTCACAAAGCCTGTAGGAGGCAGTCCTGCGCCATTCAGTGCAGTACGAGCACCCCCGGATCTCATCGGCCGGGCGCCAACTCCGTTGTCACCTCCCCACTGAAAGTCAGGGAACAGGCTGCCCACGCCGCCGCTCCCCAATACGCGGCGCGTCGTCGGGTCTATGTCCCGTTGCCAGTCCTGCCAGTTACGTTTGTCGCCTCCTTCGTCCGGTGTTCGCAGTTCACGAAGTGCTGAGGTCATATGCCTACCCTCCTCTTTGTGAGTGAGACCATTAAACAAACCGGGAGACCGACAAGCCCACTCTTGCATACACAGCGTGTCATAAACCGTACTTAAAAGCTGTAAGAATCCCTACTAAATCAATCCCCGCTCAGCCCGGATATGATCAGGATCACCGCCTCCGAAGGGTATGTCGTCCAGATCCCTCTTCATGATCTCTTTCCTGAGCCACAGGCGATCGGTAACACCGACGGAACCATTAAACACCGCCCCCGAAAGCTTTTCCAGAAACTGTTTTACACGCTCGCTTCCGGGAATAAGGTAATTCCTGCCTTCTGAAATGCTTACGACACTCATAAACCATCCATCACCAGCGCCTGCCATAGCACTGCATATCTCATCCAGTCGATCTGCCATGAGCATGCGACCATCCCATACAACCAGCTGCCCCACCGTCACCTTTCCGAATGACGGGAAATTCATCTGTTTTACGTCATTCCGAATAGCGCCGATGAGGTCGCTCAGAATGGTTTGCTGGCACTCTTCGAAATAGACAGCCTGCCAGTTTTCCGGGAGGTTGGCGTGCCCGGACAATTCATCGTACGCCGCTCTGTCACGATCTGTGGTCACCACCGCTTCGAAGTTCAGTGTATTGTCGAGTATACCGGCAATCAGCAGTCGTGCGCTGGTTTCGCTGATCTGTTCCAGCTCGCCGGACTGCCGCCAACGTTCATACACCAGCGTACATGCAGCGCCGACAAACTCTATCTGAGATTTGTCCCCGATTTTCTGCTGCCAGTAATCTGCAAACTCCATATGGTGATCAATGATTTCGTCCACTCTGTCTTCGACCACAAATGTGTCGAAAAATTCAGGATCTGAAATGTCGATCAGCACATACATGTCATCCGGCGACGGCTGGTAGTCCCGAACCAGCTCCGTACTCCAGCCACGTATGGTTGGTGTAACGCTCTCATTCAGTGGCGCAGTGGTTGCGGCAATCGCCTTTTGGCCCTGCAGATTCAGCAGTTCTGCGTACGCCATGCAACCGGCGTATGCATCTATATCCAGATAGCGTGCCCCGGAGGTTACAACCCTCACTACAACTCGCCCCAATTTTGGCCGATGGATACGTCCACCAGCAGCGTCACCGGCAGGCTTGGATCTATGGCTTCCATGGTCTTTTTCATCATGACGGCGATGTCTTCGGCGTCGGCTTCGTTACACTCCACCAGAATGGAGTCGTGGATCTGCAGCAGCTGCTTTGCCCCGTCGATCTTTTCCAGCTCGTTATCTACGGCGACCATGGCGAGTTTCATCAGATCTGCTTCGGTCCCCTGAATGGGCATGTTCATGGCGGCCCGCTCAGCGCCACTTCGAACCATAAAGTTGCTCGACTTAATGTCCGGCATGGGCCGGCGTCGGCCGAACAGCGTTTCTACATAGCCCTGCTCACGTGCCTGATCTTTCAGGCCGTTCAGGTAGCCAATGAGCGGTTTGCGCAGTTTGAAATATTCGTCGATGAAATGCTTGGCCTGCTCGAAACTCATCCCGGTGGCGGCGCTGAGTCCGTGCGGGCTCATGCCGTACAACACGCCAAAGTTCACCGTTTTTGCTGCAGAGCGCTGCTGCTTGGTGACGTCTTCCAGCTGGCGGCCGTAAATTTGCGCCGCGGTGGTTACGTGGATGTCGGCCCCACGGTTAAACTGTGCCACCATGTCGTCGTCGCCACTCATGGCGGCAGCCAGACGGAGTTCGAACTGGCTGTAGTCGGCACTCACCAGCCGTTTGCCCTTGCCCGCCACAAAGGCGGTGCGGATGCGCTTGCCCAGTTCCGTACGCACGGGGATGTTCTGCAGGTTCGGGTCGTTACTGCTCAGACGGCCGGTCTGCGCCACCGTGAGTGCAAACGTGGTGTGCACGCGGCTGTGGCCATCCACCTGCTGCGGCAGCGTGTCGACGTACGTGTTTTTGAGCTTGGTAACTTCACGGTACTGGGTAATAAGATCAATGATAGGGTGCAGCGGACGGAGCTTGTCCAGCTGGTCGGCCGCGGTACTGTACCCGGTTTTACCCTTTTTGATACCCGCGGTCGGCAACTGCAGCGTTTCGAACAAAATGTCAGCCAGCTGGCTGGGACTGCCAATGTTAAATTCCTTGCCGGCGTGGCCGTAAATTTCCTGTTCGAGGTCGGAAATAGTGCCTCCTATTTCGCCGGAAAATTCCTTCAGGTAGTCGACATTCAGCTGGATTCCCTGGTGCTCCATACGAGCCAGCACCGGTATGACCGGCCATTCGATGTTTTTGGCCAGCTCGGGCAGTTTTGGCATTTCAGCCAGCTGTTTTGTCTGCTGCGTGTGGAGTGCCTTTATGGCCGCAATGATTTCGGGCGCACGACTGATTACTTCATCCGCATCCAGATCTTCGAACGGCGAGCCGTCGTAGCCGATGTCCGCCTGTGCCAGTTCAGTCAAAGTCTGTTCACGGCGCAAGGCATTGATCAGGAACGCGCCGATAAGCACATCGTGCCCTACCGCTGGCAGTTCAGCGCCAATTTCCAGCAGCTGCTGCAGCGACGACTTTATGTCGTAGCCGACCAGCGGACTGACGCCTGTAAAGTTTTCCGCAACTAGATCACTGCTGATTTTACGCAGGTCAAATGTATGCACGTCTTTGCCGTCGGTGCTTAGAATGAGCACCTGTGGATCACGTCCGTGCTTGCCGGCGCATCGGGTGTGAATGTACATATGCTTCGAGTCCGGCAGTTTTACCCCCGCCAGCTTATCTTTGGTGTCGATAATGGTGTTTTTGCCGACCTTGAGCGTCATGGCACCATTGCTGGCCTGGTGCTCGCTAACCGCCACCTGCATAACTTCCGGCAGCGCCCGCGCCAGACTTTTGAATTCGAGTTTTTCGAGCAGTTGCAGCAGTTTTTCGGCCTGTACATTGTGGCCGTCCACTTCGTCCAGGTTAAGTTTAAGCGGCGCGTCGGTCCATATGGCAGCCAGTTTTTTACTCAGATAGGCCATGTCTTTGCCGGCTTCCAGCTTTTTGCGCACAGATTCTTTCAGGAGCGCCAGGTTTTCGTACACGCCGTCCAGCGTTTCGTAGTCCTGTAGCAGCTGCACGGCAGTCTTTTCGCCCACGCCGGGCACGCCCGGAATGTTGTCCGACGAATCACCCTTGAGCGATTTCAGGTCCAGAAACTGGTCGACACGGATGTGATATTTGGCTTCAAACGTTTTCGGACTGTAGAGTTCGATGTTACTGAAGCCGGTTTTGAGCGCATACACCTGTACGTGCTCATTTACAAGTTGCAGCATATCCAGATCGGACGTAATAAGCATGGTTTCGATGTTCTGCTCACTCGCCTGCACCGCCAACGTTCCCAGAATGTCGTCGGCTTCGTAGTCGTCCAGTTCGTACAGTGGCCAGCCAAACGCCTGCAGCAATTCGTGCAGCACCGGAACCTGTTCGTAGAAATCCGGGGGAGCGGGTTTGCGCCCGGCTTTGTATTCGCTGTACAGCGCCAGGCGCTTGCGGATATTGGTTTTGGGTTTGTCCCATGCCACCGCGACATAATAGGGTTTAAGCTTGCGCACAACTTCCAGCGCCATACTGGCGAAACCGAACACGCCACCGGTTGGTACACCGTCGCGGGTCGTTAAGTTCGGCATAGCGTAGTAGCCCCGGTAAAACACCGACTTCCCATCTATAACTGCCAGTTTTTTGCGCGCCGTTTCTGCCATCTG
>Ga0070671_100003734_pt1 | contig 11953 bp, 10 predicted proteins | sample KBSS73metaG_FD_65341 | JGI IMG/M metagenome (GOLD analysis project Ga0070671, IMG submission 65341) | Switchgrass rhizosphere microbial communities from Kellogg Biological Station, Michigan, USA - KBS S7-3 metaG | ecosystem: Host-associated > Plants > Roots > Rhizosphere > Soil ...
GAGGCGGCTCTTCATGTCGCCGAGCGCGACCTCGGTGGTCTTGGTGCCGGCGAGGTAGGCATTCATGTTGCTGCGGATGACGTCCGACACCTGCGGATACTGGGCGGACACCGGCCGCGACTTCGCACTCTCGACCACCGGCAGCGCGTCCGCGAACCACGGGTTCGCCTTCAGCACCTCGGGATCCTTGTACACCGCCGGAAAGACCGGCATGTGCGACGCCATGATCGCCTGCATCTTCGAGACCTCCGGCGACGACAGCCAGCGCGCGAACTTCACCGCCTCGACCTTGTTCTTCGAGTACGCCGACACGGCGAGCTGCCAGCCGCCGATGCACGTCGCGCTCTTGCCGCCCTGGTCGTGCGGCAGCGGCGCGACGCCGATCCTGCCCTTCACCTTGGAGTCGGCGTCGTTCTCGAGACGGTTCCAGACGTAGCCCCACGTCATGCCGAAGATCAGGTTGCCCGCCTGCATGTCGATGCGGATGCGGTCGGTCGGAATCTCCGCGATGTTCTTCGGCAGCACGCCGGCCTGCTTCATCTTGCCGTAGAGCTGGAACGGCTGCTTCGCCTGCGCCGTGTCGAGGTTCAGCTTGCCGTCCTTCGTCAGGTCGCTGCCTCCGCCCCACAGCGGCACGAGGTACGTGCACACCGTGCCCTCGATCGGCGAACCGGCCGTCTCGAAGCCCTGTAGCGTCGGCGCCTTCTCGCCGTCCATGACGATCCGCGCCGTTTCCATCATCTCGTCCCAGGTCTTCGGCACCGGACGCTTGTACTTCTCCAGCAGGTCCTTGCGGTAGTACAGGAACTGCGAGTCGGCGAAATACGGCAGCGCGACCAGCTTGCCGTTGACCTGGTTCGCGTCGGCGTACGCCTTGAGGTACGTCGGCAGGAGCTTCGCCTTGTCGGCGCCCAGGTATCCGTCGAGCGGCTCGGCCCAGCCCTGCGCCGCCCATTGCGCCGGGCGGATTACGTCGATCAGGATCACGTCGAGGACCGGATCCTTCGACGACAGCACCGTCGAGAGGTACTGCTGCTGCGCCTCGGACGTCGCGCCGCCCACCTCGACGTCGACCTTCACGTTCGGATTCTTCTTCTGGTACTCGTCGGCGATCTTGCGCATCACGTCCGGCCGCTGCTGGCCCCCGGTGAAGATGCGCAGCGTCGTCTGTTGCGCGAAGGCGCTGCCCGCGATCGCCGCGCCGAGGGCGGCCGCCACCAGGATCTTCCAGGTCTTCATGTGCTCTCTCCTCCGTGAATTCGAATCAAGCGTTCCGAATGCGCTTACGCGCGTTGCGTCCGCACGCCGTCCTACCAATCCGCGCCCCGGATCGCGGCGCCGCCGTCCGGGTCGAACAGATGAAAGTGCGAAAGGGCGAGCGCGACGGGCAGCGACTGACCCACGGCGAGCTTCGCTTCCGGCGGAAAGCGCCCGGTCATCTCGGCCGCGTGCGCGCCGGTGCCCAGGCGGATCAAGCCGAGCGTCTCCGCGCCGAGCGGCTCGACCAGCACGACCGCGCCGTCGAGCCGGTGCACGTCGCCACGCGCGTCGCCCGACGCCAGCCCGAGGTGCTCGGGCCGCAACCCGAACGTCACCTCGCGCCCGTGGTGGCGCGCGCATTCGGCGACCCGGTTCGCGGGCACCGGAAGATCGAGGCCGCCGGGCAGGTGCAGCACGCGCCCGCCCTCGCCGATGCGACACGCGGCGAAGTTCATCGGCGGCGACCCGGTGAAGCCCGCGACGAACTTCGCCGCCGGCCGGTTGTAGATGCCGTCGGGCGTGTCGTACTGGATCAGGTTGCCGGCCTGCAGCACGACGATGCGGTCGGCGAGCGTCATCGCCTCGACCTGGTCGTGCGTCACGTAGACGATCGTGTTGCCGAGCCGGTGATGCAGCTTCTTGATCTCGACGCGCATCTCGGAGCGCAGCAGCGCGTCGAGGTTCGACAGCGGCTCGTCGAACAGGAAGGCCTTCGGCTGGCGCACGATCGCCCGACCCATCGCGACGCGTTGCCGCTGGCCGCCCGACAGCTCGCGGGGCTTGCGCTGCAGCAGGTGCGTGATCTGCAGCACGCTCGCCGCGTCGCCCACGCGCGTGTTGACCTCGTGGTCGGGACGCTTGCGGAGCCGCAGCCCGAACGCCATGTTCTCGAACACCGTCTTGTGCGGATACAACGCGTAGTCCTGGAACACCATCGCGATGTCGCGGGCGCGCGGCGGCAGGTCGTTCACCACCGTGTCGCCGATGGCGATCTGCCCGGCGGTGATGCCCTCGAGCCCGGCAATCATCCGCAACAGCGTCGACTTGCCGCAGCCCGACGGCCCGACGAACACGACGAACTCCCCCGACCCGACCTCGAGGTCGATCCCGTGGATCACCTCGGTCGTGCCGTACGCCTTGACGACGTTCCTGAGCGATACCGCGGACATGGGCTTCGATGCGGCGCGCCTCGCGCCGTCTCCTTCGGATCGTGGCCGGTACTCTATGCCGGTCGAGGCGCCGGCCGCTATACGACAACGCTGGTCTGCGCGAGACCGGCGTCGACGATCAGGTTCTGCCCGGTGATGCCGCGCGCGGCGTCCGACGCAAGGAACAGCGCGGCGCCCGCGACGTCGTCCTCGCGCAACCGGAACTTGAGGCACTGCTGGTCGAGGAACTCGCGCTCCTTCTCCGGCGACAGCCACAGCGCCTTCTGCCGGTCGGTGACGATGGCGCCGGGCACGACGGAGTTGACGCGGATGTTCATGCCGCCGAGCTCGCGCGCGAGCGTGCGCGTGAGCCCGTGGATCGCGGCCTTCGACGTCGTGTAGCCGGCGAGCTGCGGCCGCCCGCGCATCCACGAGACCGAGCCCAGGTTCAGGATCGATCCGCCGCCCGCCGCGGCCATGCCCGGCGCGACCGCCTGCGCCGCGAAGAAGTGATGGCGGAGATTCGTCGCGAGGTTGTCGTCCCAGTACTCGGGCGTGACGTCGGCGAGCGCATGGCGGTCGTCGCGCGCCGCGTTGTTGACGAGCACGCGGATCGGCCCCAGCGCCGCGGCGGCATCGGCGATCGCCGCGCGCAGCGCCGCGACGTCGCGCACGTCGCAGTGCGCGTAGCGCACCGCGCCCGCCGGAAGCGCCGCCGCGAGCGCGGCGCCGGCGGCGTCGTCGATGTCGATGAAGGCGACGCGCGCGTCCTGCGCGACGAACGCCGCGACGAACGTGGCGCCGATGCCCGCCGCGCCTCCGGAGACGAACACCGTCTTCCCGGCGAGGTCCGGGTAGCGCGCGCGATCCGCGGGGGGTGACGCCACGACGTGCTCCTCCTGGGCGGGACCAACGGGCGAGCGGGGTCGGCCGCGGGCGTTCTTCCGGCCCGCTTCACCGCCCACTCATTCATATCATCTATATCACATAGATGACTTTGGTGTCCAGCCCGCGTAGAATCGTCCCAGGCTCCGCGCCCATTGCGCCGCGCGGGACGCCCGCCGTTCGAACCCTCGCGAGGATCTTTCCCGATGGACATGCCCGTCAACCAGTTCAAGCGCGCGATCCTGTCCGGCAGCAGCGTGCCCTACGGCGTCTGGCTCGTCAGCGGCGCGCCCGCCACCGCCGAGGCGCTCGGCAGCGCCGGGTTCGACTTCCTCGTCGTCGACACCGAGCACACGCCGATCGAGCCGCCACAGGTCGCGGAGATCCTGCGGACGATGGCCGGCACGCCGGCGTCCGCCGTCGTCCGCCCCGCGTGGAACGACATGGTGCTGATCAAGCGCCTGCTCGACGCCGGCGCGCAGACGCTGCTGATGCCGTTCGTGCAGAACGCGGAGGAAGCGAAGCGCGCGGTGGCGTACACGCGCTATCCGCCCGACGGCGTGCGCGGCGTCGCCGCCGTGCAGCGCGCGAGCCGCTGGGGCAACGTGACCGACTACGCGAAGACCGCCGCGGACCAGATCTGCGTCATCGTGCAGATCGAGACCGCCGCTGCGGTCGACCACATCGCCGCGATCGCCGCCGTGCCCGGCATCGACTCGCTGTTCATCGGCCCCGCCGACCTCGCCGCGTCGATGGGTCATCTCGGCAACTTCAATCACCCGGACGTGCAGGCGAAGATCAAGTTCGCCGTCGAGCAATGCCGCAAGGCAGGCAAGCCGGTCGGCACCGTCGGACCGAACCCCGAGATGGTCCTCCGCTATCTGGAGTACGGATTCACGTGGATCGCGATCAACTCCGACATCGGCATGATGGTCGGGCGCGCCACGGAGTGGCTGGGCAAGGTGAAGGCGGGCGCGCCGAAGGCGTAGCGGCGCCGCGGGTCAGGCGCCGCATGGCCGCCCTCGAGCTCGTCGACGGCGCAGCGCGCGTCGCGCTGCTGCCCGCCGTCGGCGGCGCGATCGCGGCGTTCGCGTGGCGCGGCCGCGACGTGCTGCGGCCGATGCCCGCCGCGGCGATCGCCGCCGGCAACGTCCGCCTGGCCGCGTGCTATCCGCTCGTCCCCTACTCGAACCGCATCCGCGACGCGCGCCTGCGCTTCGGCGGCGCCGCGCACGCGCTTGCGCGCAACTTCGGCGATCATCCGCACGCGATCCACGGCGTGGGCTGGCAGCGCGCGTGGCGCGTCGGGCGCTCCGACGCGGCGAACGCCTGCCTGCGCTACACGCACGATCCGCGCGGCGACGACGCGCGGGCGTGGCCGTGGCCGTTCACGGCGACCCAGGCGTTCGGGCTCGGTGGCGACGCCAACGGCGCGCGGCTCGACCTGACGCTGACGCTCGCCAACACCGGCACGGCGGAGTTTCCCTTCGGCCTCGGCTGGCATCCGTTCTTTCCGCGCGACGCGGCGACGACACTGCGCTTCGACGCGCGCGACGTCGCGCTCAACGACGCGACGCAGCTCCCGGTCCGGCGCGTGGCCGCGACCGGTGCGTGGAGCTTCGCGTCGGCGCGCAACCCCGGCCGCGCCACGCTCGACAACGTCTTCGCCGGCTGGCGCGGACAAGCCGCCCTGGCCGCCGAGGATGGAACGGCGACGACGCTCGCCGCGGACAGCGCGTGCGATCGCCTGGTGGTCTACGCGCCCGAAGGTCGCGACTTCATCGCTGTCGAGCCGGTGACGCACGACACCGACGCGTTCAACCGCGCGGCGGACGGGGAGCCCGGCACCGGCATGCGCGCGCTGGGCCCCGGACAGGCGTTTTCTTGTACGATGCGCATCGCCGTCGCAACGCCGCGCCCCGCATGACGCCCCTATCCCGCGCCGTGACCGATCGCGATGCCGGCGCCCGCGCAGCGCGCACGCCGCCTTCGACCCATCCCGGCACCCCATGAGCCAAGACACGACAACGCCGTTCACCTGCGTCCTCGACGCGCGCGCCAGCCTCGGCGAGTGCCCGGTCTGGGCGGCCGACGAGCAGGTCCTCTACTGGGTCGACATCAACGCGCCGGCGCTCCATCGCTTCGATCCGGCGACCGGCGCCAACGCGACGATGCCGATGCCCGCGTCGATCGGCTGCTTCGCGCTGCGCGAGGGCGGCGGCTTCGTCGTCGCGCTGCGCGACGGCGTGTGGCTCGCACAGCGCGACGGGACACTCGAGCGCAGGATCGCCGCCGCACCGTACGATCCCCACCACCATCGGTTCAACGACGGCCGCTGCGACCGGCAGGGCCGCTTCTTCGCCGGCACGATGAACGAGCACCGCGATGCCGCGAGCGGCGTCCTCTACCGCGTGGACGCCGGCGGCGCGCTCGTCACGATCGCCGGCGGCGTCACGATCAGCAACGGCCTCGCGTGGAGTCCCGACGGCCGCACGATGTACCACGCCGACACGCCCGCGCACGTAATCCGCGCGTACGACTACGACGTCGCGACCGGCCTGCCGGGCGATGGCCGCGTGTTCGCGCAATGGCGCGAGGAAACCGATCGCCCCGACGGCGGCGCCGTCGACAGCGAAGGCAACTACTGGTCGGCGTTCTACCGCGGCGGCCGCGTCGTCAAGCTCTCCCCCCGCGGCGACGTGCTCGCCGAGCATCCGACGCCGGCGATGTGCCCGACGATGTGCGCGTTCGGCGGCCGCGATCTGCGGACGCTGTACGTGACGAGCGCGCGGCAGCAGCGCGACGCCGAGGAGCTCGCGCGCCTGCCGCAGTCCGGCGGCCTGTTTGCGATGCACGTCGACGTGCCCGGATTGCCCGAGCCGCGCGCCCGCCTGTAGGACGCAACACGCCATGCACCTCGACCCGGCCACGTACCTTCGCATCGAGTCGCCGCAGAGCCTGGGCACGACGTCCACCGGCGCATCGTTCGCCACGTCGACCGGCGACATCCTGGAAGTCTCCGCGTTCGGTCCGGGCGTCTTCCGCCTGCGCTTCGGACCGCGCACCCGCGCCGACTACGGCATCGTCGTCGGCCGCGCCAGGCCCTGCACGGTGACGCAAGGCGAGCCGGGCATGTGGCGCGTCACGTCCGGCGACGCGGTCCTCGAGGTCGGCGGCAGCCCGCTCCGTTTCTCGCTCGCGTGGAAGGGCGCGGTGGTCCTGGAGTCGATCACCGACGAGCACTTCCGCGGGTGGACGCGGCTGCCGGCGTTCGGCCGGCTGCGGCAAGGCGGCCTGTGGACCGCGGCGTTCGCGCTTCGCAGCGGCGAAGGCGTCTACGGGCTCGGCGAAAAATTCGGCCCGCTCGACAAGCGCGGCCAGCTGATCCATTCGCAGGTCGAGGACGCGCTCGGCGTCAACACCGGCCTCGCGTACAAGAACACGCCGTTCGCGTGGAGCCCCGGCAGCGGTCGCGGCGCCTGGGGCGTGTTCGTGCACACGCCGGGGATGGTGACGCATGGCATCGGCCACCCGGACTGGTCGCATCGCAGCTACGCGATGCTGGTCGAAGACGAGGCGCTCGATCTCTTCCTGTTCGCCGCCGACGCGCCGGCGCGCATCCTCGACGCGTACACCGACGTCACCGGCAAGGCGCCGGCGGTGCCGCGCTGGAGCCTCGGGCTGTGGGTGTCGCGCGCGTACTACAAGACGCCGGAGGAGGCGGCGGACGTCGCGGCGAAGCTTCGCGCGCGCAAGATCCCGGCCGACGTGCTCACGCTCGACGGGCGCGCCGCGTGGAACGTCGGAACGCGCTTCGATTTCCAGTGGGACTCCGAGCGCTTCCCAGATCCGAAGGCCGCGCTCGCGAAGATCCGCGCGCACGACTTTCGCGTGTGCGTCTGGGAGTATCCCTACGTGTCCGTGCACTCGCCGCTGTTCGCCGAGCTTGCCGAGCGGCGCTTCCTGCTGACCGACCGGAGCGGCGCGCCGTACGCGTTCGACTGGGACGCGAACCCCGCGACCAGCCCCTTCGGCCAGGTGCTGACGCCGCTGCCGCCGTCGGGCCTCGTCGACTTCACGAATCCCGCCGCGTACACGTGGTGGCGCGACGCGCACAAGCCGCTGTTCGACGACGGCGTCGACGTCATCAAGAGCGATTTCGGCGAGCACGTGCCCGACGGCGCAATCGCCGCGAACGGCGACACCGGCCGGCGCCTGCACAACGTCTATCCGCTGCTCTACAACCGCTGCGTCTACGAAGCGACGGAGCGGCACGGCCGCAGCAAGGCCGACGGCCCGCCGCTCGTGTGGAGCCGGGCCGCGTGGTCCGGGAGCCAGCGCGTTCCGATGGGCTGGGGCGGCGATCCGCAGAGCGACTGGGAAGGCCTCGCGGCGTCGATCCGCGGCGGCCTCTCGTGGGGGATGAGCGGCAACCCGTATCACAGCTCGGACATCGGCGGCTTCTACGGCGCGGCGCAGCCGTCGGCGGAGCTGTTCGTGCGCTGGCTGCAGGCGAGCGTGTTCAGCTCGCACATCCGTCTGCACGGCATCGGCGAGCGCGAGCCGTGGGCGTTCGGCGCCGAGGCGGAAGCGGTGGCGCGCAAGTGGCTCGCATTCCGCTACCGGCTGATCCCGTACCTGGAGCGCGTGATCGCGCAGGCGGGCGCGACCGGCATGCCCGTGATGCGCGCGATGCCGCTCGCATTTCCCGGCAACGCGCTGTTGCGTCACCACGAGACGCAGTTCATGTGCGGCGACGCGCTGTTCGTGGCGCCGATCGTGCAGGCGGGCGGCGAAGTGGAGATCGCGCTGCCCCCCGGCGCGTGGTACGACCTCAATACGCGGCGCCGCTTCGTCGGCCGGCAGGTGCTGCGCTATCGCGCGAAGCTCGACCAGTTTCCCGTGTTCGGCCGCGAAGGCCATGCGCTGCCGCTGGGCCGCGCGGTCCAGCACACCGGCGAGATCGACCGCGCGGCGCCGCTCGAGCTCCTGTGGGTCTTCGGCCCGCCCGAGCACTCGCTCGACGGCTTCGCGCAGGCGTCGATCGGCGCCGGCGACGGCGCGCGCCACGTCGTGAGCGTCGCGCACCGCGTCGACGTGGACGTGTTCGGCGACGCGCCGATCGACGTCGAGAAGACCTAGCGCCGATGGCGCCGCCGCGCATCGCGGTCACCTGCGGCGAGCCCGCCGGCATCGGACCCGAGATTCTCGCGATGCTCGCGGCGCGTCACGCGCGCTCGCCGTTCGCGGCGCACCTGACCTACGTCGGCGACCGCGCGCTGCTCGACGCGCGAGCGCGGCGGATCGGGCTCGCGCCGCGCTACGTCGACTTCGCCGCGAACGCCGACGCGCCGGCCGGCGCGGTCGCCGTGTTCGACCGCCCGCTGCCAGTGCCCGTGGCGCCCGGCGCGCCCGACCCCGCCAACGCCGCCGCGACGCTCGCGCAGCTCGCGTGGGCGTGCGACGCGTGCGCCACCGGCGCGTTCGACGCGCTCGTCACCGCGCCGGCGCAGAAGAGCGTCATGCAGGATGCGGGCCTTCCGTTCCTGGGACATACCGAGTACTTCGCCGAGCGCACGGGCACGCCGCGTGTCGTCATGATGCTGGTCGGCGGTCCCGCCAACGCACCGCTGCGCGTGGCGCTCGTCACGACGCACCTCGCGCTGAAGGACGTCCCCGCCGCCGTCAGCGGCGCCGCCGTCTCCGAGACGCTCGCGATCACCGCGCGCGCGCTGCGCGAGCGCTTCGCCATTGCGGCGCCGCGCATCGCCGCGTGCGGGCTCAATCCGCACGCCGGCGAAGGCGGGCATCTGGGGTGCGAGGAAATCGACACGATCGCGCCGGCGATCGAGCGCGCACGCGCCGCCGGCATCGACGTCGACGGACCGCTGCCCGCGGACACGGTCTTCGTGCCGAGCATCGCCGGCCGCTACGACGCGATCGTCGCGATGTACCACGACCAGGGGCTTCCCGCGCTGAAGGCGGCGAGCTTCGGCGGCGGCGTCAACGTGACGCTCGGGCTGCCGTTCGTGCGCACGTCGGTGGATCACGGCACCGCGCTGGATCTTGCGCGCGACGCCACGCGCGCGGGCACGGCCGATGCGGGAAGCCTGATCGCGGCGGTCGACCTCGCGATCGACCTCGCGGACCGCGCGCGGCGGTCGGCGTGAAGGGACACGTCGCGCGCAAGCGCTTCGGCCAGAACTTCCTCGCCGATCCGCACTACGTCGCGCGGATCGTCGACGCCGTCGCGCCCGCTCCGGGCGACAACGTCGTCGAGATCGGGCCGGGACTCGCCGCGCTCACGGCGGGGCTGATCGCACGCGCCGGCCGCATCCACGCGATCGAGCTCGACCGCGACCTGGTCGCGCGCCTGCGCGCCGACTTCGCCCCCGAGGCACTCGACCTGCACCAGGCCGACGCGCTCGACTTCGACTTCGCGACGCTCGGCGACGCGCTGCGCGTCGTCGGCAACCTACCCTACAACATCAGCACGCCGCTCCTGTTCCACCTGATCGGCTACGTCGCGCGCGTCCGCGACGTCCACGTGATGCTGCAGAAGGAAGTCGTCGCACGCATGGCGGCGGCGCCGGGCAGCGCCGACTACGGCCGCCTCACCGTCATGCTGCAGGCGAAGTTCCGCGTGACCCGCCTGTTCGTGATTCCGCCCGGCGCGTTCCGGCCGGCGCCCAAGGTCGACTCCGCGTTTGCGCGACTCGAGCCGCTTGGTGCCGACGCACCCGCGATCGCCGACGAGGCGCGGTTCGCGCGCATCGTCGGCGCGGCGTTCGGCCAGCGTCGCAAGACACTGCGCAACGCGCTCGCCGACGTCTGCGACGATGCGGCGATGCGCGCGGCGGGCATCGATCCGGCGGCCCGCGGCGAAACACTCGCCGTCGACGACTTCGTGCGCCTCGCGAACGTGCCGGTGCCCCCGACCGCACGCAGCGCCGAAGCGCCGGCCGCGCGCGTGCGCTAGCGGCCGAAGAACGCGCCAGTCAGCGCGCCTTCGAGCCACGCGACCGGCAGGATCAGCACGAGCTGTGCGAGCACGATCACGATCAGCGGCGACAGGTCCAGCGTGCCGCCGAGCGGCGGCACGAGACGGCGCACCGGCCGCAGGAACGGAAACGTCAGCGCGTTGAGCAAGCCCGCGAGCGGTCCGTCCGGTGCCACCCACGACAGGATCGCCTGCACGAACACGACGCCGATCAGAAGCCACAGCGCCGCCTTGATGAGCGCGATCAGCGCGGCCGCGAGAAGGAAACCGAAGCCTGGACCGAGCAGCGCGAATCCGCGCCCGAACAGCACGTAGTAACTCGCCAGCCATGCGACCTCGAACAGGTACGTCGCGAGAAGCGACGCCCAGTCGACGCCTCGCCAGCCCGGCAGCACCTTGCGCAGCGGCTTCACGATCCAGTCGGTCAGCGCCATCACCGCCTGCCCCGCCGGATTGCGGAACGGCGCGCGCAGCACCTGCATCACGAAGCGGAGCAGGAGCGCGTACGTGAACAGGCCGAAGAACACGTCGATCAGGAACTTGCCGGCAGTCTCCAGCACGGCGGCCTATTCCTCGCGCCCGAACTCGTCGCCCATCTCGGCGGCGCGCGCGGCGGCGGCGCGAATGGCGGCGACGAACGCGTCCTTCACGCGGTGCGCGTCGAGCGTGTCGATCGCGCGCGCCGTCGTTCCGCCTTTCGACGTGACCTGCGCGCGCAGCGTCGCCGGCTCGGCGTCGCTCGCGCGCGCGAGCGCGATGCCGCCGGCGACCGTCGCGTACGCGAGCTTGCGCGCGTCGGCGGGGCGAAGGCCGACGTCGACACCGGCCTGCTCCATCGCCTCGATGAAATAGAACACGTACGCCGGGCCGCTGCCCGACACTGCGGTGACGGCGTCGAGCGCGGCCTCGTCGTCGAACCACACGACGTCGCCGCCGGCGCGCAGGATGTCGGCGGCGCGCTCGCGCGCGGCCGACGCGACGTGGGGCGCCGCCCACGCGCCGCTGATGCCGGCGCCGACGAGCGCCGGCGTGTTGGGCATCGCGCGCACGATCCGCGCATAGCCGCCGAGCCAGCGCGCGAGGTCGCGGCTGCGAATCCCCGCCGCGATCGAGAGCACGACGGGGACGTCGGCGACGAAGGGCGCGAGCGCGGTGGCGGCCGCGCGCATGGATTGCGGCTTCACCGCCATCACGACGACGTCGGCCCCGGCGATGGCGTCCTGCGTCGGCGCAGCGAACAGCGCGATGCCGGGAAACCGCGCCGCGAGCGCCGCGCGTTGCGCCTCGGCGGGCTCGACGACCCGCAACTCGTGCGCCGCCGCGCCCGCGCGCACGCGGCCGCCGGCGAGCGCCGTCGCCATGTTGCCGCCGCCGATGAACGTCAGGGACATGCGTGGAGTGGGAAGAAGGACGCGCGGATCGCGCCGGGGATGCGCGCGCACGGTATCACACGGCGCGGCCCTTCATCCGCCCGCGCCCGGGCCCGATCCTGCGCGGGCGCCGAAGATCGCGGTGCCGATGCGCACCTCGGTCGCGCCCTCCGCGATCGCGGCCTCGAGGTCCGCCGACATGCCCATCGACAGCGTATCGACGGCAAGCCCGGCATCGCGGCACGCCTCGAAGCAGCCCCGCAGGACGGCGAACTGGGCACGCTGCCGGG
>Ga0070671_100003735_pt1 | contig 11952 bp, 9 predicted proteins | sample KBSS73metaG_FD_65341 | JGI IMG/M metagenome (GOLD analysis project Ga0070671, IMG submission 65341) | Switchgrass rhizosphere microbial communities from Kellogg Biological Station, Michigan, USA - KBS S7-3 metaG | ecosystem: Host-associated > Plants > Roots > Rhizosphere > Soil ...
CGCTTCCGTGAGTTGAGGCTGATGACTGTACCGGAGTACTTCGAACGTAAGTACAGTCGCGGCCTAAGAATCGTTACCGGCGTGCTGGTAGCGCTCGGTGGAATTCTCAACATGGGTGTGTTCCTGAAGATTGAGGGCGAATTTCTAACCATAGTTAGTGGCATTGATACACGCCACATTATTGCTGTGATGACCGTGATTCTAGCTCTTGAGCTTCTTTACACCGTACTCGGAGGAATGGTTGCCGTTGTTATCACCGACTTCGTTCAATACGTACTCTTGTCAGTCGCCACGATCCTCGTCTCGCTTTACGCTGTCTATCACGCAGGTTGGGGAAACATCATCGACAAAGTGACGAACGTCATGGGTGATGCGGGCTTTAACCCAATCTCCAATCCTAAATTTGGTTTGACCTTCCTTATATGGCAGGTACTTCTCTGGTTCTCTGTTCACACTTGTTGGCAAACAACAGCAATGCGCATGTTTTCCACCAAAGGACCAGACACGTCCAAACGGGTCATGACTTGGACCGGCTTCATATTTTTAGGCCGCGGCATGCTACCCATGCTCTGGGGAATAGCTGCACTAACCTTGTTTGGAACTGGGGCACTCACCAATGGCATTCCTGCACCAGTTGTTAACGGGCACACGCTAAGTCCGATCGACGCAATGCCTGCGATGCTTGCCAACATTCTTGGGCCAGGCGTACGGGGCATCGTTGTCGCTGGAATGCTTGCCGCCACTATGTCCGTCAATAGCTCCTATCTTCTCGGTTGGAGTGCGGTGATTTCGCAGGACGTGATCCTTCCGATTCGACGTGCATTGGGTAAAGGAGCATTGAGTTCCCGCAGCCAGATATTTGTTAACCGTCTGGCAAATCTATTCGTCAGTCTGTTTCTGATGTTCTGGGGACTTTACTACACGCCGCCAGGAGCGGTTTATCTCTACCTAAACATCACAGGAACGATCTTCCTCGCCGGCGCCTTCGTTTGCGTAGTGGGCGGTCTTTACTGGCGACGCGCAAACACACTCGGCGGTTACCTTGCCATGATCCTTGGTGCAGCTGGCGCAATCATTCCTTACTTCTTTTTGCATTGGAGTGAAAACGTCACTGGCTTTGCGGCTTTCGGATTAGCTGCATGCGGTCTTGTTATTGGATCCATGATTGGACCTGCGGAGGTCGCCAGGACCCAGGAAGCCGCAGCAGCTGATTAGTTCTGAGAGGGGGCAGGAATGAAACTCTGGGAGATGTTCTGGACAATTAATCTGGTGGTGGCGGGGACAGCCTTCGCGTTCATAACATGTATTGTGACCTTTAAAGGCGTCAACGATCTGCGGGAATGGTTTCGAAATCTCCGCCGCCAGAACGAAGAACAGTAGAGCCTTGGTGTTCATGATTATCTGCGTGAGTGCCAACCCCGTCATTGATCCGATTGCAATTGGAACGGTTGCCGGGTTAATCCGCTACTTCGGCAACACCATTGCGCGGCGGTAAGGCTGAACACGTTGAAGTAAATAGCTTTTGAACAAACAGTCGAGGAGGCTCAGGTGATCCGGTTGGCACTACTTGGTTGTGGCGAACATTCCCGCGTCAGCCATGCGACACCGCTCGCCAGGTATGCGGCCCAACACGCAAACGAGATCGAACTCACTGCAACCTGTGATCTCGACCTGGAACGCGCTCAACAATTTTGTCGAGAGTTTGGATTCCTGCGGGCCTACTCCGATGTTCGAGCGATGCTCTCGAGCGAAACACTTGACGGTTGTATTAGCGTGATGCCAATGAACAGCATAGTGAGTATGGCGGTGATGCTCATGGAGCTCAAGATTCCGTGCGTAATCGAAAAGCCACTTGGCACTTCTGTTGAAGAAGCTGAAAACTTAGCGCTCGTTGCCCGCCGGACCGGAACGCCGCATATGGTATCGATCAATCGGCGATTCATGCCGTTTCTAAACCAGGCAAAGTCGTGGGCAGCCGGCATTGGACCGATTCAATATCTTAGAGCCACACAGATGCGCCATGATCGTAATGAACCCGAATTCATTTGGGCGACTGCCATCCACGTTCTTGATGCTCTTCGTTACATAGCCGGTGAAATCATCGCGTTCAAGACTGAGGTGATCGATCACTCGGAACTCTCGACCCTGTGGTATGGAATTTCATTGCACTTCGAAAATGGAGCGCGTGGAAAAATCGAAATCTTGCCCACCGCTGGAATGGTTGAAGAGTCGTACGAGTTATTCGGTGAAGGCTATCGCACTCAAGTTCTGGCAGGTTCAGGATCACAACGTAGTTTGCGGTGTTGGCGCAACGATAGCCTCGAGATTGAAGCAGACTCTTCCGACTCCGAGCCGGAAGATTTGCGCAACGGGTCCTACGAAGAAGTTGTTGAGTTTGTAAACTCACTCAAGACTGGTAGACAGCCGAGATTTTCTGTTCAGGACATTCTCCCCTCAGCAAGAATTTGTTTTGCCATTGCGACACAAGGATCGCAGGCGACCGCGCCTACGACCAATAGCTAGCGATGGTTCGAGTGAACAACACGGGCAAGCCAGCGCGCCTGCGGTTCCAGTGCTTCCCTCCTCGATCCAGACCATGTTAACGCAGTGAGATTGCTCTGTGCGTTCAATGACCACCAAATCAACATGAAGAACGTTCTCTTAATCTCAATTCTATTTCTGGTTGTGGCCTCTTTTGCTTTCTCCAGTGCTGCCCAACACGACAGCGTAGGGGGTAGCACATTCCACAAAAATGACATTACCTATTCCCTCGAAGTTGTAACTCCTCATGTTAAATGGGCCACTTCTCTTCCCGGTGGTCCTATCAAATCGTTCTTCATTCCTTCGGTGCAATATGGCAGGGATATGGTCGAGTTGATGGAACGGCTCTCACTTCAACCAACAACAGTAACAATCGATCGCAATTGGGATATTAACTGCTGGGGGATAGGTGACTACTACGGACATGAAGCGCGTGGAGATCGCGACGACTTTCAGATCGTAAACAACTATGTGGAGAAAGATCTGACTGGTCCTGCGAACTTCGAAGTGATGGTTGTTCCTGGACTCAACGGTTGGTCGCGGATGACGCGCGCAACACGAGACGCGATCATTCGACGTGTTGAAGCAGGAGCGGGCCTCGTTTTATTACATCCATTTGTTGGTGATGTTAAGGGCCACCCATTCAAAGGGGATGAAGCAACTGGTGATGAACGAATCTGGCAGCTCTCACCGTTAGTCGGTGTAGCTGACGATACAGTTAATGAGCGCGGTTACCCTGAGATCAACCAGGACGCTGTAACAAAAGGAAAATGGGAGATTGCTCAACGGCACTTCATTACCGATGGATTGCCGCTTGAGCTGGTACCTGAAGGCCACGTCGGAAGTTCCTTCTATCGTTACCGAGCCAACGGAGAAGTATTGATAAAAGCCGGAACTAACCCGCTGGTGGCTACAAAACTTTTCGGTAAGGGCCGCGTCGTTGCGCTTGGCTATGTCGAAGAAGGATTCACTCCTCAAAGTATCGACCCAATCGAGACCAAAACTTACTGGGACTATTGGGAGTATCAGTACTCACTGTTAGCCCGTTCGATCCTCTGGGCAGCGAAGCGTGAAGGCGATCTGCAGATCGAAACACTAACTGCAGATTCATCCGCCATCAAACTGAATTTGCGGTCAAGTAGTTCTCGAAATATTCAGGTTGAAATAGATGGAAAGAACGAGTTCGGTCAGACTCTCGGTTCTTCAACAAAGAGAATAGCGTTGTCTGCCGGAGAATCTCTCACAGAGTTTCCGCTCGACTCTTTGCGTCCAACAACTGGATGGCCGGGTGGCCGCCAGATCTACAACGTCATCATCAAGGATTCTCAATCACAAGCGACTCTGAACTGGGGTGCTGTCACTTTTACCTCACCCAAGCGAGCGATGATGACTAGCACAAAGCCAACTGTGGACGTTTATAGACGAGGCGAGACGCTTAGCGCGGTCCTACGGGCGGCTGGAGATTTGTCCGGACTGCAAATGAGAATGCAGGTTTCCGATGATATGGGAAGAATTCTCGGAGTTTTAACCAAGCCTGCACGTGGGGAAAGGACGTTTACCTATCCCCTGGAGGATTTCCTCGGCAAGTTTGCGCTGGTTAGTGGTGAGTTAATCGATGAACGTGGGGCAATCGTCGATCAAATTCGAGCGAAACCCGTGATGGTGGTCCAGGATAAACGACGTGAGAAGGAATACACCGCGCTCGTGTCGTTCGGCGGCACAAAACACTATTTGCAAGATGCACAAATGCGAATGGTTCGAGGCGTCGCAGCAGATACTGGTTTTACCTGGGGCGGGGATGTCGACAACTCACTTAATGTTCCGCGTGGCACTTTCGGCGTTTACTGGTACGACCGTGGTCCAACGACGCCAGAGGGAATCGAAAAAGCGATCGCCGATTATAAAAGTAAAGGCGATTTCGAAGCTCTTGGCTACCTCACCAAGAAAGAACTCTTCAAACGCACCGGCGACAAGAAATTTCTCCAACGCACGCCTTCATTTAATGACCATGTCTTTCTCGATAATCTCGCCAGCATCGTGCGTGCTGCCGCTCGCAATAAAGCCCGCTACAACATGGATTACTACTTTGTCGGCGACGAAGGATCACTTACATCGTACGGCGATGCTGTCGATTTTGACTGGAGTCCCGAGGCCCTCCATGAGTTTCGTGCCTGGCTGAAACATGAATACACAACTTTAGAAGCGCTGAACAAAGAATGGCGCACAACCTTCAACAGCTGGGATGAAATTGTCCCTTATACGACCGAGGAAGCTCGCAAATCGCGAAGCTTCGCTCCGTGGGCAGACCATCGCACCTTCATGGAGATTACGTTTGCCCGTGCTTATCAAACTGCGCGTGACGCTGTACTCGAAGGTGATAACCAGGCGCACATTGCAGTGTCGGGGACACAGGCAACCAACGCTTATGACGGCGCAGATTGGTCACGTCTCGATCGGGTTATCGACGACTTTCTTTCATACGATGGCGGTAACCAGTGGGATATGCACCGATCATTTGCAAAGCCGGATGCCATGATCGGGTTTTGGACCGGATACGGATCCTCTGGAATTGGAGTGCAGAACGCCATTTGGACCGCGGCAATTCACAATGTGCTGCATCCAAATGTTTTCTGGATGTACTCATTTCTTAATCCAGATATGACCTACTCGCGGTCCGCGCACGACATGGGAATGGCCTTCCAGTCTTTGAAGTTTGAAGGTGTAGGAAAGCTGCTGATGGAATCCCAGCGTTTAGGTGATGGAATCGCGCTTCACTACTCGATGCCGTCAGTTCATGGAGCAACTATTCTAGGTTTCCATCAACGCAATGGCGACGAGGATGAAGCTCCGAAAGACAGCTTGCTGAACTTTCCCGCAAATCGCGATGGCTGGGTGCGCACGATTAAGGATCTAGGACTACAGTTCGACTTCGTTTCATCCGACCAGGTGGAACAAGGCGCCCTAGCCACCGGCAAATACAAAGTATTGATTCTCCCGCTTTCAGTCGCATTATCGTCTTCCGAAATAAAGAACATTCAAAGCTTCGTTGAGGCTGGTGGCGTCGTAATCGCCGACGCCGGGACAGGGTTGATGGACCAACACTGTGCATGGCGACAAAATACTGAAGTCAATGAACTGTTTGGTCTGACGTTACCTGCAGCAAGTGACAGAGCTTTCAAATCCTCTGAGGGTCCACGTCAACTTAGCCAGGAGGCCTATCGTTGGGGTCTCAGTCAAGATCAATTGAACGGGCTTATTCCTGCGGAATCCTCAGTCAAAGCCTCTACCGGAACCAACCTATTAAAGGTTGGTACAACTGACACCCTCATCACTCATCAGATCGGTAAGGGTTGGACCATCTATCTCAATACACTCTTTGACAAGTATCCGAAGTTGCGATCACAAAAATTTGGCGGCGACAGTTACCGTAGTCTCATCGCGCGACTTCTCGATCATGTAGGCGTTCGGCCAAGCGTGCAGGTACTCACTGCTGCTGGCAGGCAATTCCCGCAAGCTCAGATTGCGCGTTACAGTTTTGGCGATGCCGAGATTCTCACAATTGTGAAAGACAACGTGGCGCTGGAAGGAATCGTCGGGCAAGACGGGGTTACAACTTACAAAGACGCCTCACTAGGGGAAATCGCAAAACAGGAAATAACTGTCAAGTTGCCCAGAAAGTTTTTCGTTACTGATGTGCGATCGGGCGTGAAACTTGGCTACACAGATATGGTCCATTCTTCCGTGATTGTTGGAGATGCAATCATCTTGAGTCTGACTCAAGAGGATAACAAACTCACGTCGACCGGGCCTGCAAGTGCTACACGAGGAGAACATGTTCCAATCGAGATTACTTCCTCGATGGTTGGTCCTCGGCTCATTCGGTGTCATGTGTTTGGCCCCAATGGCGCAATGCTTCCTGAATATGCTCGCAACTTGCTGATCGAAAACGATGGTCCGACGAAATTTGTTCTGCCCTCGGCCCTCAACGATCAGCCTGGTGCGTACATCCTTCGCACGACGGATATCGTGTCAGGCGCTACTACTGAATTCAAGGTCGTACTCAAGTAATGAAATTGACTGAACATCTCGAACAAACTTTACGAGCAGCAGTCGATCGAATCATTCCTGCGGATGAATACCCTGGTGCCTGGCAGAGCGGTGTCGGCGATTACCTCGCGCGACAGTTTGAAAAAGACCTTCGCCCTTTCTTCGCAGACTATTGTTCCGGTCTTGCTTCGCTGGAAGCTGAATCGATTGCACGTTTTCAACGAGACTTTTGCTCGCTGTTAGATGAAGAGAAGGATGAAATACTAGGGAAGGTTGAAACTGGAAAAGTTTCTACAAACTGGACAATCGCACCACAGACCTTCTTCAGACTCTTAACTAACACTACGGCCGAAGGTTTTTACAGTGAACCTGAACAAGGTGGGAATCGCGATGGTCTGTCGTGGGTCATGGTCGGTTTTGAGAGTTCTTAAAGCATGACGAGTTACGACACCATCATTATCGGGACGGGAGCTGCTGGCGGAATAGTGGCCGGCGTTCTGGCTGAGGCTGGGCAGCGCATTCTTTTGTTAGAGCGTGGTCCATCACTAAGTTTTTCTGACGTCGGTCGCGATCATCTGCGAAATCAACGACTGTCTGTGTATGGACACAACGCAGGTCCTGAACTTGAAGGAAATCCTCGTGTCTTTGTTGATCCTGAAGGCAACGTGCGGAAGGTTCTTCCTCATGAACTTAACTACCATAACAACGCCGCTTGTCTCGGCGGTGGTACTCGAGTCTATGGCGCACAAGCGTGGCGATTCATGCCTGCCGACTTTCGAATGGCAAGCACCTACGGCGTTCCACGGCGTAGTTCCCTTGCCGACTGGCCAATAACCTACGACGACTTAGAGCCATTCTACGATCGCGTGGAATGGGAACTCGGTGCCGCGGGCGATGGTAACGCCTTGCTGGATAAAATTCCGCGTCGACGTGGCTATCCTTTGCCGCCTGTCGAACCCAATCCTCAAACTGCGGCGTTGCGGCATGGTGCCAAACACCTTGGTTGGACCACGAATCCAGTCCCACTGCTCATAAATACAAAACCTTACGGTGGCCGAGATGCCTGCATCAGTTGTAAGTACTGCGTTGGTTTTGCGTGTCCAACAGATGCAAAGAACGGCACTCACAACACGATGATTCCCCGCGCCCTCAAAACAGGAAACTGCGCACTTGTTACTAATGCGATCGTAACTCGCGTCGACACTGGCGCCCGCGGTGAGGTCACCGGAGTTACTTACATCGTCGGAACTCAATCATTCACAGCAAACGCGAAAATTGTAGTCGTCTCGGCTGGTGCTATCGAATCCGCAAGATTGTTGCTGAACTCGCGTTCTACTCATCATCCAGGTGGACTCGGAAATGAATTTGATCAGGTCGGTAGAAATTTACAAGGTCACTTGTACCCGCGCGCGTACGGTTTGATGCGAGAAAAAGTCTTTTCGGGTATTGGACCAGGGGTAACCGTTGCGACAACGCAATTCAATCATGGTAACGCGGGCATTATCGGCGGCGGTATGCTCGCTGACGATTTCATAAAACCTCCGATCGACTTCTGGTACGACTCATTGCCTCCCGATTTACCGCGCTGGGGATTAGCAAACAAACAGTTCATGCGTGACAACTATGCCCGCGTGCTGCATGTAAGAGGGCCCGTGCAAGATGTCCCGAGTCCCAATGCAAGAGTAACAATCGATCCAACTGTTTTAGATCGTTGGGACGTACCTGTAGTAAGGCTGAGTGGAACAACCCATCCCGAAACGGTTCGGGCTGCAAAGTTCTTACAGGAGCGCGGGGAAGAATGGCTACGAGCCAGTGGTTGCGAAAAAGTATGGAGCTATCACCCTGGACTCGTTTTGAGTGGAGGTCAACACCAAGCAGGAACCTGTCGAATGGGCCATGATCCCAAAACGTCAGTCACGAACAAGTGGGGTCGGGTTCACAATCACGACAACCTGTTTGTGATTGATGGTTCACTACACGTCACTAATGGCGGCTTCAATCCGGTTCTAACCATCATGGCTTTGGCATTTCGGTCGGCGGAGTATATAGCGCGACTCTCATAGTTCCCTCTGGTGATCGCTCTTAAGAAGACGGTACGAAACTTCAAGCAATGCAGCCACTAAATATCGCACTCATTGGTTATGGCTTTATGGGCCGGGCACACAGCAACGCATGGCGTCAGGTTCGTGCATTCTTCGATGTTCCTTACGAGCCGGTGTTAAAAGTGATCTGCGGACGAGACGAAGCGAAGGTCAAGCACGTCGCTGATAGGTTTGGCTGGGAAGAACACGCAACATCCTGGCAAAGCGTGGTAAGCCGTCAGGACATCGACGTGATCGATATCTGTTCGCCGGGAGACACACATCTACCAATTGCGCTCGCAGCCGCTGAAGCTAAAAAGATCGTCTTCTGTGAAAAGCCGTTGGCAAATACATTGGATGAAGCAAAGCAAATGCTCGCTGCCGTCAAGGCAAACGGTTGCTTGCACATGATCTGTCATAACTATCGTCGTGCACCGGCTGTCGCGTTTGCGCGCGAACTAATCTCCGCAGGTCGAATCGGCAACGTCAATCAGTATCGCGGCACCTATCTTCAAGATTGGCTCGTCGATCCCACTTTTCCACGAGTATGGCGACTTGAGAAAGCACGAGCTGGATCAGGTGCACTCGGAGATCTTCTTTCTCACTCAATAGATCTTTCTCGCCACCTGGTTGGCGAGATCACAGAAGTAAGCGCTCTCTTAAAGACGTTCACGTCCGAGCGCTCTAGTCCAACTAGCAATGAAACCAAGCCAGTCGAGGTTGACGATGTTGCCTTATCTCTCGTGCGATTTGATACGGGAGCGATAGGCAGCATCGAAGCTTCACGTTTCGCGACCGGCCGTAAGAACCAAAATCGTTTTGAAATAAATGGCAGCCGTGGAAGCCTCGTTTTTAATCTTGAACGAATGAATGAACTCGATCTTTACATTGACGAAGGATCGGAGAGCGGCTTTAGAACAATTCAAGTAACCGGCAAGACGCATCCTTATATGCAAGGCTGGTGGCCTCCCGGTCATATTATTGGCTACGAGCATACCTTTACTCATACCGTCCTCGATCTTCTTAAGGCTATTAAAGAGGACCACCTGCCTTCGCCGAATTTCGAAGACGGCGTCCGCAACCAAGCCGTTATGGAAGCAGTGGAGCGTGCAGCAGAAACCGGCAAATGGATATCAGTTAGTTGAGAGGTTTAGATGAAGACGAACGTGTTTGAGTCAAGACATGAGATGGCTATAGACGCGGCTGAGAATGCGGCAGCGATTATCAGAGATGCGATCGCGGAGCGCGGACAGGCGTACGTGATTGCGGCTACCGGCGCATCGCAGTTCGAATTTCTCGATGTGCTAGTGAGCAAGCCTCACATCGATTGGAAAAAGTGCACGTTCTTTCACCTGGATGAGTATGTTGGTCTATCCGAATCGCACCGTGCGAGTTTTCGACGCTACCTGCGCGAGCGAATAGTTGAACGAGTACATCCTGGAGCTTTTCACTTCATCAACGGTGACGCCAAGAGTCCGGAAAAAGAGTGCCAACGCGTCGGTGAACTGATTTCGCAGTGTTTGATTGATGCAGCCTTTGTGGGAATCGGCGAGAATGGTCATCTAGCTTTTAATGATCCGCCAGCCGACTTCAACACTCATGAGCCGTACCTGGTTGTTAATCTTGATGAAGCCTGTCGCCAACAACAGGTGGGTGAGGGTTGGTTTGCTAATCTCGCCGAGGTTCCAACGCAGGCCATCTCAATGTCGATCCAACAGATCTTAAAATCGAAGGACATACTCTGCGTCGTGCCTGATCGACGAAAGGCTGATGCAGTACAGAAATGTCTGGAACTTGAAATTAGCCCGTCATATCCCGCCTCAATTCTGCAGCAGCATGAGCGAACTACTATCTATTTGGATCGAGAATCCGCGTCACTGTTGAGTTCATCACCGCATTGAAAATCGACAGAGACTTGCCTTAGTTCGCAGGAGTTACAATTCGCGGCCACAGGTCATCGTTAATCTCCAACAACGATTCCAACCTGAAGTCAGAAACGGTGAATCGGGGATCTTTCCGACTCGCAGGTTCTGGAATAGCTATACATTTCATCCGGGCGGCCTTCGTTGCGATCACTCCCATAAGAGAGTCCTCTATGGCCAAACACTCTGTTGCCTTCACTCCAAGTTTACGTGCAACGGTGAGATAGACTCCGGGATGAGGTTTACCCAGTTGTTCTTCCTCGGCCGAGTAAATCAACTTAAATTGATCATGCAATCCAAGCTTTTCAAGAACCGCTGAGATAATCCTATACGATGAAGAAGACGCGAGAGCGATTTGCAATCCTTTAGACTTGAAAAAAGCGAGCGCACTATCCACGCCTGCCATCGGTTCACCACGCATTTGGATACGACTTATGACTCCCTCCACAATGCGCTCTTCGAATTCGTTGGCTGAGAAGTTGTGCTGATTGCTGCTGTGTTCTTGCTCGTGACGTTTGAGCCAGTATTCGACGGCATGATCGATTCGAAGGCCAGTAGTCTCCCGACACATCTCATGTGTCAACTTGAGACCAATCGTGCCGAATACTTCAATCTCAGAATCTTGCCAAAACGGCTCGGAGTCGATGAGAACTCCGTCCATGTCAAAAATCGCAGCTTTAATCATGAGTTAATACTGCCGAAGTCTTTCGATCGTGGCAAATTGGAAATTTTGCTATCCGGATCGATGAGGACTTTGCAGAACCTCACTGCATCAGCGGTCATCTTGTAGTTGTTAAAGAACACGTAACCGTTTCTGCTGTCTATGCAACGCGCCGCTAGTTCTTCTAGTTCGCCAGTTTCATATTGGTAACGCCAGCCCGTTTTTCCATGCAGTCGAAAGTAGAATTTATCTGGAGTCACTGTGTCACGTACGAAAGGATCGACGACATGACGCAGCCTTAGCCTCGTACAAATCGTTCGAACCAATGTCGAGTCCCAGGCTCCTCGCGGCTCCCAACACAAATCTAGATCCTGACGGTCAATTGACTGAAAGAACTTCTCCATCCGGGAAACGTTATCTTCTGTCTGCTTGAAACTGGCTGGACATTGAAAAAGAATTGTTTTGGCTTTTAAAGCTCGAGCAGATGCCAATGTGGTTTCCCATGCCTCTTGAACTATGGGGGTTGCCCTGAAATACCCGGCTTCCTGCTTCTCAGCTTCAGAGAGCGTCCGTTTTAGTCGTCGGAACGTAGGACTTTTGGCATCGTGTGTAATCAGTTGCCAAGCCTTTAGCGTAAACTCAAAGTCGTCAGGCATAGTCTTCCGCCAACCCTCCAAAGTTTCGACCCGAGGTGGCTGAT
>Ga0070671_100003740_pt1 | contig 11946 bp, 8 predicted proteins | sample KBSS73metaG_FD_65341 | JGI IMG/M metagenome (GOLD analysis project Ga0070671, IMG submission 65341) | Switchgrass rhizosphere microbial communities from Kellogg Biological Station, Michigan, USA - KBS S7-3 metaG | ecosystem: Host-associated > Plants > Roots > Rhizosphere > Soil ...
ACCGCCGCATCGCGCAGCCTCGCCGCCGAAGCCGATCAACTTGCGCGCCACATCGGCCGCTTCAAGCTCGACCATATGCCAGTTGCGGCGCCAGAGCCGGTCAATCGCGTCCATCGGCTGCCGGTCCGTGCCGGCGGTCTTCAGCGTGCGCCCCGCGCCATCGGCAACACCGCCGTCGCGGCCGTCAGCGAGGATGATTGGTCGGCCTTCTGAAGCCTCGATCCGTGCTGCTGTTTGCGGCGGGGATTAGCTCTGACTCGCGCCCCAGCCGGCTCACCCCGCCGGCGCGTAGGCTTCCACGAATTGCTGATGTGCCGGGAGTTTGGCGAGCTGCCCGGCGATACCGGCCTTGAGGTCGCTCAGCGCGCGCTGGAGCTGTCCCGGCTCCATCATCCGGGCGAGGTGATGATAGGATTTGGGCTCGATGCCCTGGCCCAGCATCACCATGATCCAGCTGTCGATGCGGAACATCTCGTCATTGCCCTGATAGGCCATGGCATTGTCGCGGAAGAGGGCGATGCGCTCGGCCAGGCTCGCGGGAATCTCCATGTCGCGGCAGCGGCGCCAGAAGGGGGAATCGTCGCGCTCGGTGAGCTTGTAGTGGAGGATGATGAAGTCGCGGATATGCTCCGCTTCCTTGCGTGACTGGGCGTTGAAGCGATCGGTCAGCGCGTCCGTGATGCCGTCGAACGGGAAATTCTGGATCAGGCGCGTGACCGCGATCATGATCAGGTGGATGCTGGTCGATTCCAGCGGTTCGATGAAGCCGCTCGCCAGCCCCATCGCGACGACGTTCTTGTTCCACGCTTTCCTGCGGACGCCCGCCTTGAAGCGGAGCAGACGTGGTTCGAACAGGGGTTTACCCTCGATCGCGGCGCGGAACTTTGCGCGCGCTTCATCCTCCGACATGTGGTCGCTACAATAGACAAAGCCATTGCCGACGCGGCGCTGGAGCGGGATCCGCCAGCGCCAGCCGGCCTCATGTGCGATCGCGCGGGTATAGGGCACGGCCGGACCGGTCGATTCCGTTTGGACCGCGAGCGCGGCGTCGGTGGCGAGCCATTCGCTCCAATCGTCGAAACCGGTCTTGAGCGTGTGTTCGGAGAGGAGGGCGCGAAAGCCCGTGCAGTCGAGGAACAGGTCGCCGGTGATGCGCGCACCCGATTCCAGCTCCAGCGCCTCGACGAATCCGGTCTCGGGATGTTGGACGACTTGCTTGATCTTGCCTTCGACGCGTTTGACGCCGGCGGGCTCGGCCAGGCCGCGCAGGAATTTGGCATAGGCGGTGGCGTCGAGATGATAGGCATAGCCGATTGTCGCGCCGTCATGCGTTTCGAACCTGTTGGCCTTCGCCGCCTGCGCCTCGAGGCTGTAGTCGCGATAATCGCCACCAAAGCCCTGACGCACCGCCTCAAGCCAAAAATGCTGGAAGTCGGCCATCCACACCGACTTTCCGACCGATCCGAAGGCATGGAAATAGCGGTCGCCGAGCCTGTTCCAATTCTCGAATTCGATGCCGAGCTTGAAGGTCGCCTGGGTCGCGCGAACGAAGGCCTGCTCATAAATTCCGAGGAAGCCGTGGAAGGCGCGGGTGGTGGGGATAGTGGATTCGCCGACGCCGACCGTGCCGATCTCGTCCGATTCCACCAATGTGATGTCGATCAGCGGACCGAGTTGCTTGACCAGAGCCGCCGCCGCGACCCAACCAGCGGTGCCGCCGCCCGCGATCACGACGCGTTTCACCTTGTGCGCTTCCACGCCAACCTCCACGAGACAATCTTCAACGGTTGAGCTTGTTGAGCAGCATCGCGCGCAGGCGCCGTGCGCGCATCGCGTCCAGCGGCGCGAGGTTGCCGCGCGCGGCTTCGGGCAGATGCGCCGCCGGGCGCTCCGCCGGTCCGAAAATGTAATAATCGAACATCGCCCGCCACGATCTCTTCTCCGCCTCGGGCCGGTCGCGCAGGCTGAGCATCCCGTGGAGCAAGGTGTTCATGGGCGAGTCCATGAAGGATGGCACCGCATTCCACCAATAATTGATCATGGCGTTGAACGGCCCCAGCGCCTCGACATGGTGCCACCACAGAGCGGGGTAGACGAGCACGTCACCCGGTTCGAGCTCCGCCACTTCGCCCGCTGCCATCGCCTGAGCGAAGCGCGGAAAGCGATCGAAATCGGGCGCGGCGAAATCCACCATCGACACGACCTGCCCGCCGGGCGTCGGTTCGAGCGGACCGGGATAGAGATTTTCGATCTGCTCGGGCGGGAACATGGTGAAGCGGCGTCGACCGACCATGCAGCAGGCGATATTGTTCGACATGTCCCAATGCGCCGACGCGATCGTGCGGTTGCCCATCCAGATGCTGACCAGCGGTGGTTCGGCTGCGAACAATGGATGACTGAGCTGCAGATCATTCTCGGCGCGCAGCCCCGGCAGATAGGAATCGACGTCGGTCGAGCCGATGTAGAAAGACGGCGGGTGCGGATCCTCGAGGTGCGCGGCGATGCGGTCAAGGAAGGCATCGAGCTGGGTGCGTTCGGCGGAGAAATTGAGCGCCGTCGCGTCGGGCGTGTAATGGAAGCGGCCGTCGATATCGGGCGCGCCGACGAAGCCGACGACCTGTCGGCCCTGATAAAAACTCGTCAGATAGCGCATCGCCTCGAGCGGCGAGCTGAGGCCGTGGCGGACGAGCGGCCAGTCGCGCACGATGTTCTTCAGGATGACGGGGCGCTGCTTCGCGATCAGATCGTCGAACGGGATGCGATCGGGCGCGATGCCCGTCAGCTCCTCGGTCCTGCCTGTGATACCCGCCATCAGCGAAATGCCACCCCGTCCGCCACTCAGGCCATGGCTTCGCGGGAATTCTTGATATCGATCAAGCGGCTCATGTTGCGCAAGGAGGAGGCGACCCAGATCGCGGCGCGCAGGAAATCCGCACGATGGAGCTTTTCAAGCGCGGCGCCGTCGAGCTGGCGCAGTCGCGCCTGGCTGATCGTGTAGCAATCCGGGACGTCATATTGCCGCGTGTCGCTCAGCTTGATCTCGATCGTGACCGGTTCGAGCAGGCCGAATTCGTCGAACGCCGCGTAGATCGACTTGTTGATCTCGACGCCTGCGTAAATCGCGCGAAGTACGCCGGCGACGTGATCGAGATAAGGGGCGTTACCGCCTTGCGGCAGGAACACCGGCTCGCCCTCGCTCCGGCTGACGCGGGGATGTTCGAGGTCGACGTGGATCATCGGCTCGCCGACATATTCTCCGTTCGGACCCTGGCCCGGTACGCCGATTGAGAAGGGGCCGCGCTGGAGCAAGGCGGGCACGTAGCGCGCCTGCCAGCCGCGATCGTCGAGGAACAGATTTTCGTCGCGGTCGAGCCCGAGCAGGGCGACCGAGTAATAAGTCCCGTCGGGGTTGCGACGAAACAGGATCGGATATTCGGCCTGCAACGCCTCATATTCGGTGGGAAAGACCGTGATCTGGTTGATGGCGTCGCCGAACGCGGCACCGTGCCCGAGCCGGACGCGGAGGTCCTGGTGGTCGACATTGTTGAGAAGGACCGGATTGGGCATCGTTTTGGCACGCTCTCGCAAGGATTCTATTTGGATCGGCGCATCGCGACGATGCGTCACAGACCTAGCCGACCGACCTGGCCGCGCAAAGAAAAAGGCCGCTGCGAACAGCGGCCTTTCCCCCGATTATCCGAATGTTCGTGGATCAGAACTTGAAGCGAACGCCTGCCAGATAGCGGGCGCTGCCCTCCTGCATGAAGAAGACCTCGTTGGTGGAGCGTCCGTAGATCGTCTGGTTCGCCTCCAGGACGTTGATCCCTTCGACCGAAACTGCGAGGTTCGGCGTGATGTCGTAGCTTACGTTGAAGTCCACCTGACCATAGGCCTTGGTGAAGTTCGGGTTGTGATACGCGCCCTGGTTGCTCGCCGACAGGAACTTGTCGCGCCAGTTGTAACTGAGGCGAGCCGAGATGCCGTTCTTGTCGTAGATCAAAGTCGCGTTGGCTGTGTCGCTGAGACCGAGCAGCGCGAACTGGTCGACGTTCGGGTCCGCTGCGACATCGATGCCGATATTGCCGCGAACGTGGGTGTAGGCGGCTGCCACGCCGAAGCCGGTATGGCCAAGGAAGTACTGACCCGCGATCTCGAAGCCCCAGATCTTGGCGTCCTTGTTGTTGATCGGCGTGTTGACGTTGAAGTTGAACAGCGGATCATTCGAGTCGGCGATGATATCTACCGCCGCCAGCGTTGAGTCGACGAACGCCTGGTTCAGCGAACGCGTCGTCGTATTGTAGTTCGACATGAACGTATTGGTCGCCGCGGTCTGGTTGCCGCCGTTCTGCTGGAGCAGCGCGGTATAGGTAAACAGGTTCACGTCGGTGATGTCCGCCCCGATCGTCTGCAGCGCGGTCTTCGCGGTACCGGAACGGCTGCCCGGCGCGCCGGACGACGGATCCCGCAGGCCGAACAGGTTCTGCTTCACGATCGTATTGCCGATGAAGTTGTGCACACGCTTTTCGAAGAAGCCCGCCGACAGATAGGAGTCAGGCTTGAAGTACCATTCCAGCGAGACGTCGAAATTGTCCGAGGTGAGCGGCTTGAGGTTGGGGTTGTGGGCATTGCCGCCCGCCTGACCGCCGACCGCCGTCGCATCGCTCGGATTGCCCGCGTTGATCGAGGCGAACAGATCGCCATAGTTCGGTCGCGCGATCGTGCGGCTGAACGAGAAGCGCCCGATCAGGTTGTTCCGCAGGCTGATCTGGAAGTCCATCGACGGAAGCAGATTGTTGTAGCGACCGCTGCCGACGACGTTCTGGTTAGTTGCCGAAAGATCCTGCGTGAAGTCGTTGTCCGACTGCCAGCGTATGTCGATCGGAACCGACTGCAGCGCCACCGAGTGGACCTTCGTCCGCTCATAGCGCGTCCCTGCGACCAGGCTTGCGTCATGGTCGCCGATCTGGCCCTTCCAGGTGATCTGCGCATAGGCCGCCCAGATGTCCTCCTTCACGCGATCGTCGGCGAAACCGTTGACCGCATTGGCCTTGCCAAGCGCGGTGTAAGCCTTCGACAACGCGTTATAGAGCTTGGTCGGATCTTCGGTACGGAAGGAGATCAGCGCCTGGTCGGCAGCCTTCGGATCGAAGTGCGAGAAGCGGCAAACCAGGCAGAATTGCTTCACCATACCCGGCGCGATCGCCTCGACGTCGCGCGGATTGGCGTTACCCCAATCGCCGAGCGTCTGGTAATAGCTGGTCTGGGTCGAGTGCGTGTTGGTCGTGCGATAGTCGCCACCGAAATCGAAGCGGCTGCCGCCGCCGAGATCCCAGCCCGCGTCGATACGGCCTTCCTTGATGCGCTGGCTCAGGCTGGTCGAAACCTGGCGGCCGACCTGGCTGCCGAGATCGCCCACGTCGAGCACGCCATTGCCATTGCCCTTGATGACCGGATGGTCGGCAGTTGCCGTCGCGGGGTCGACGAAGACCACGGTCTCCTTGGGGAAGCCGCCATTATAATCCCACGAATGGGATTGGAGCGTCGGCGAGCTGATCGCGATCAGCGTCGAGCTCATCCCGTTGGGATTGTCGGGCGTGCTCCGCGACCGGCCGATATGGCCGTCGGCGGAGATCGCAAAATTGTCCGTCAGCTGCCACTTGGCGCTGAGGCCATAATCTTCGAGGCGGTTCTTCTGGGCGCGATATTGCTGTTCGAAGCCGGCGTCCTTGGTGCCGCCCGAGATATTCTCGTGCAGATAGGTGGCGGTGGTGACCGCGTGGCCGGTGTCGAACGTCACGACGTCGAACGGACGATTGAACCAGTTCGATTCGTCCGAACGGCGCTCGGACGCCTTATTCTGCGCGAACAAGGCGTCGGCGCTCAGCGTGAGGTTATCCGACGGCTTGAACTGCAGGACCGCCTGACCGTTGATCCGCTCATTGGTGTTTTCGGAAAAGTGATACCGCGCGTCATTGGGGCGGGCGACTAGCGCATTCAAGTCGGACGGCGCGTTGGTGATCTTCGATGTTGGCGTCACATTGCCGTTGGCGGGGTCGAGGAATGCCGCCAGCGTGGTGATGTTCCACTCGTTCATCGACGCGTTGACTGTCGAGAAATTGCGCTTCTGATAGCTGCCGAATACCGACGCGCCGAACGTCTGTTCGGAGTTGCTCCAGGACAGCACGCCCGACGCATTCGGGGTCACGTGGCTACCGCAATGGATGCAGTCATCGGCGCTCGTGTCATAATCGGCCTTCACGCCGATCGAGCCATTGAACCCGCTGGTGCGCGAGTCGAGCGGCCGGCGGGTCACGACGTTGATCGTGGCACCGATGCCGCCGCTCGGGATCGCGGCACGGCCGGTCTTGTAGACCTCCAGCGTCTTCACGCCTTCCGAGGCGAGGTTGGAGAAGTCGAACGAACGGCCGGTGCTGCGCGTGAAATCATTCTCGCCACCGACCGACGTCTGGTCGCTTGCCGCAAGCTGGCGGCCATTGAGCGTGACGAGATTGTAGTTGGGGCCGAAGCCGCGGACCGTCACCTGGGCGCCTTCGCCATTGCGGCGATTAATCGACACACCTGTGATGCGCTGGAGCGATTCGGCCAGGTTGGTGTCGGGGAACTTGCCGATGTCCTCGGACGAGATCGCATCGACAACGCCGGTCGAGTTACGCTTGATTGCGATCGAGCGCTCGAGCGAGGCGCGAATACCGGTAACAACGACTTCGTCGGACAGTGGCGCCTCGGGCGCGGCAGCGGCGCTCGCCGTCGAGGGCTGAGCGTCGCTAGCGGGCGAAGCCGTCTGCGCCATCGCGACGCCGGGAACGATCAGGCCGGCGACAACGGCCAGCGCCGAAGTAGTGCGCGCAAGCGAATTTCGTGTATTGTTCATGGCTTATCCCCCCAGTCAGGCGGCTCATGGCCGCTGATCCATTGGTTGAAAGACGCCCCGTTCGGCCGTCCGCATCAAGGCCGTAGCGGGCCGGAAATCGATGTCAATCGACCCGAATTGTGTAAACGCATACATCATGGATGACAGCGCAGTCATCCGTCCAATTCGTGTGAAAGTGTGCAAAAATGCCACGCAATGCTGCGATGCAATAGAATCTCGTGTCGGCCTCGATTAATTATATGATGATTGCGCGCTCATTTGGCTCGGTGGACGCTTCGGGTAATTTAAGCGAAGCTGCATTGATTGGACCTTGGCGGTTCGGGGATTGAAGGGGATCGTTCATGCTCGTTGCGCTTGCTCTTCTGATCGGCGTCGTCGCCGGACTGCGCGCCTTCACGGCGCCGGCGGCGGTCAGCTTCGCCGCGCGCTTCTGCAACCTCGGTCTGGCGGGCACGCCGCTCGCCTTTCTCGGCTATGCGTGGACGCCGTGGATTTTCGGCCTGATCGCGCTGGCCGAGCTCGTCGGCGATCAGCTGCCGAGCACGCCCAGCCGCAAGGTTCCAGTTCAATTCGGCACGCGGATCGTAACAGGCGCGCTGGCGGGTGCAGCGATCGGCGCGTCGGGCGGCATGCTGATCGTGGGGCTTGTAGCGGGCGTCGCGGGTGCGGTGATCGGCACATTCGGCGGTGCCGCGGCGCGTGCCTGGCTAGCGGCTATGCTCAGGCGCGACCGGCCCGGGGCGCTGATCGAGGATGCCGTCGCCATCGGCGGGGCGGCGCTGATCGTCTGCGCCGCCGCATGACCCGCATGTTCGACGCTATCATCGTCGGCGCGGGCCAGGCGGGGCCCGCGCTTGCGGGACGGCTGACGGGCGCCGGCATGAAGGTTGCGCTGATCGAGCGTCATCTGGTCGGCGGGACCTGCGTCAACACCGGCTGCAAGCCGACCAAGACGCTCGTCGCCAGCGCCTATGCCGCCCACGTCGCGCGGCGCGCATCCGATTATGGCGTCGCCGTCGGCGCGGTCGGCATCGACATGCCGACCGTGGCGGCGCGGGCGCGCAAGGTGATCCTCGATTCGCGTGGCAGCAATGAGACCTGGCTCGCGGGCATGAAGGGCCTGACCTTCATTCGCGGCCATGCCCGGTTCGAGGCGCCGCACCGCATCCGCGTCGGCGACGATCTGCTCGAAGCACCGCGCATCTTCCTCAACGTCGGCGGACGCGCGTCGGTGCCCGACATGCCCGGTGTCGACGAGGTCGATTATCTCACCAACAGCAGCATCATCGGCCTGGAGCAGGTGCCCGAGCATCTCGTGATCGTGGGCGGCTCCTATATCGGGCTCGAATTCGCGCAAATGTATCGCCGCTTCGGCGCGCGCGTGACGGTGGTCGAGATGGGCCCCCGCCTGATCGGCCGCGAGGATCCCGACATATCCGACGCGATCCGCGCGATCCTGGAAGCGGAGGGGATCGTCGTCAGGACGCAAGCCTGCTGCATCAGTCTCGCCCGCCACGAACAGGGCGTCCGGATCGGCGTCGATTGTACCGAGGGCGCGCCCGAAGTGGTGGGGAGCCATGTTCTGCTCGCGGTCGGCCGCCGTTCCAACACTGACGATCTCGGGCTCGACAAAGCGGGTGTCGCCACCGATGCGAAGGGCAATATCGTCGTCGATGATCGCCTCGCCACCAATATCGACGGCATCTGGGCGCTGGGTGACTGCAACGGCCGCGGCGGCTTCACCCATACCGCGTGGAACGATTATGAGATCGTCGCGGCCAACTTGCTCGATGGCGCCGACCGCAAGCTGTCCGATCGCATCCTCGGCTACGCCCTCTATATCGATCCGCCGCTCGGCCGCGTCGGCATGACCGAGGCGCAGGCGCGCGCATCCGGGCGCCGGCTGCTGCTCTCAACCCGGCCTATGACCCAGGTCGGGCGCGCGGTCGAGAAGGACGAAACGTTAGGCTTCATGAAATTGGTGGCCGACGGCGAGACCAAACGGATTCTTGGCGCGGCGATCCTCGGTACCGGCGGCGACGAGGCGATCCACGGAATATTGGACATGATGAACGCAGATCGGCCGCTTGCCACCTTGCAGTGGGCGGTGCCGATCCATCCGACCGTTTCGGAGTTGATCCCCACCTTGGTCGGGGATTTGCAGCCCGCCTGAGCGCGGCAGACTTTGATCGGGTGCGGGCCGGAGCCGCTTCAGCGAAGTTGAAAAACAAATCCGACGAGCGCCCTGGCCACCCAACGGCGTCAGGTTCGGCGCCGTTGGGTGGGGGCGGCTGCAAGCTGCTTTCGCATGTGCGGAGTGCGGAAAGAGCGACAGCCGTTCAGGAACGCAGCCCCAGGATACGGGTACGCAACGCATACTCGTGCCCCGGCACGCCGACCGCCCCCCAGCGATCCCGCTCCGTCGCAATCATTTATTCCAAATCAGAGGTTTGGGGCAATCCGGCTAGAGGGTCGGGACCGGTTACTACCCTTCGATCAGGTATCGGTGCATACCACTGCATTGTAATTTCCACCGCGAATTGCGACGCGGGGGCACTATGGTCGACCAGCTCATTTCGGCTCGCAGCAGCCGCGTCGTCGCCTTTGCGCGCGCGCTCCTCGCGTCGTTTCTGTTGCTGTCGGTTACGGTCGGCACGCTCAGATATGCCGATGCCCAGCATATCGCGAAGCTCGTCCTGATCGCCTATTTTTTCTACAGTTTGCTGATCCTCGCCGGGCTGCGGACGGTCCAGCTCCGGCGCCATTTGTTCAGCGCCGCACTCACGCTTTCGGTAATCGACGTAGCCGCCTTGGGTGGGCTGATGTACGTGACGCAGGGGCAGGACGCGCCCTTCTTCACGCCACTGGTCTTCCTCATCCTGAGCGGGACGATTCAGTGGGGCTCGCGGGGCGCGATTGGAAGTGGCCTGATCGTATTGGCGCTCTTCCTGCCGACGGGCGCGGTTACGGGCATCCTGGGCCCCGAACACAAGAACAATCTCCAGCTCTACCTCGTACGCATCGGCTATATCGGCGTCATCACGCTTAGCCTCGCCGCATTCGCCAGCAATCTCGAGCGGCTGATCAATGAGCTGACGCGACTGTCGCGCGTGCCGAGCCGCGGCGGGTTCGGCGAACTGCCGCTGGCGGAATCGCTCGGCTATGCGATGGACGTGTTTGCCGCGAAACGCGGCCTCATCGTCTGGCAGGATCCGGAGGAGCCGCACCTCACGCTGGTGCGCAAGGATTTCGGCGCTTTCCACGGTTCGACCCTGCCCAATGTCGACCAGGGGCCGCTGGTCGCCGGCGAACTGATCAACGCGCCGTTCCTCTATGACCGCCGGCGCAAGGCCGTGCTCTACCGTGCCGGCACCAAATTGCTCGATTTCACCGGCGACCCGCTGCAGCCGATCCTGTCGAGCATGGCCGATTACCGGCGCGTGCTGGTGATCCCGATCGAGGCCGGCAGCGCGCGCGGGCTCGTGATGATCCTCGATCCGACCGATCCGGTGAACGAAGATCTGGCGGTGGCCGCGATGGCCGCCGGCCAATTGTCGCTGACGATCGAGGCATGGCAGCTCCATTCCGAACTGCGCGTTTCCGCGGCAAGCGAGGAGCGGATGCGGCTCGCTCGCGATCTCCACGACGGCGTGCTCCAGTTCCTTGCCGGTGCGCGGCTCCAGCTCGATCTGATCAGCCAGACCGAACTGACCGACGTGGCGCGCGAACGAATTCAGCGCGTGATCGAGGGGCTCGGCGAGGAGCAACGCGGCCTGCGCGCGGTGATCAACGCGATGCGGCGCGCGCCGGAGATTGCCGTAACGCGATTGTGCAGTTCGCTGGAGGATCTCACCAATCACCTTTCGCGCTCGTGGGACGCATCGGTCTCGGCGAAGGTCGAGCCCGCCGATCTCGCCGTCTCCGACAATATGCAAGGCGATATCGTCCGCATCGCGCGCGAGGCGGTCGCGAATGCGGTACGCCATGGCGGTGCGCGCACGATCGATATCGCGGTGCGCCAGAGCGCCGAGGCGCTCGACATCGCCATTGGCGACGACGGGCGCGGCTTCGCTTTTCAGGGCCGGATGGCGAATGAGGAACTGGCACGGTATGCCGGGCGCCCGCGATCGCTCCACGATCGCATCATCGGCATGGGAGGCACAATGACGGTCACCAGCGGCAAGGCCGGCGCGAGGCTGGAAATCCGCGTGCCGCTCAAGGGCCTTCGATGACGCCATCGATCGTCGTCGCCGACGACCACCCGATGTTGCTCGACGGAATTGGCGGCCTCCTTTCGGCAGCGGGCTATGACGTCAAGGCACGCTGCCTCGACGGGCAGCATGCGCTCGACGCGATCAGGACCGGTCAGCCTGATCTTGCCTTGCTCGACGTCCATATGCCCCATCTCAGCGGGCTCGATCTGCTGCGCCAGGCGCGGCGCGACAGATGGGACACGCGGATCGTCATCCTCACCGCCAGCCTCGATCCGCAGCCCATCATGGAGGCACTGCATCTGCGCGTCGACGGGTTGCTGCTGAAGGGGGCGGGCGGCGATACACTGCTCAAATGCCTCGAACGCGTGATGGAAGGCGAGCAATGGCTCGACCGCGACGCGATGCACCAGATCGTCGATCAACTCGGCAAGCCGGTCGAGCGGCCGCTCGAATTGACCCGCCGCGAAACCGAAGTCGCGCGGCTGGTCTCGTTCGGCAGCCGCAACAAGGAAATCGCGCGCGAGCTCGATATCTCGGAAGGCACGGTCAAGATGCACCTCCACAATCTCTACGAGAAATTGAAGGTCACCTCGCGTACCGAACTGGCCATCCTCGTCCGCGACAAAGGGCTCAGCTGATCGCGCTACAGCCTGATCGTTTGAGGTGGAAGACCTGCGCGCTTCCGCCGATGACGTGAATCAAGGTCTAGCGATGGAAACGGGGCAGGGCTTGCGCTAGACGTCCGGCACTCTTTCGCGAAGGACCTTGCCGATGCGCCGTTTGTCCCTTTTCGCTCTTGCCCTCACGCCCTTGCCGCTCGCCGCGCAAGCCGCCCTGCCG
>Ga0070671_100003741_pt1 | contig 11943 bp, 6 predicted proteins | sample KBSS73metaG_FD_65341 | JGI IMG/M metagenome (GOLD analysis project Ga0070671, IMG submission 65341) | Switchgrass rhizosphere microbial communities from Kellogg Biological Station, Michigan, USA - KBS S7-3 metaG | ecosystem: Host-associated > Plants > Roots > Rhizosphere > Soil ...
TGGCCGGACGCAGCGGCGGCGGCGGGCGGGGCTCCCCGCGCGGCCGCGGAACGGGATCCCATCGCCTCGGGTGCGGACGGGAAGGTCCTCGTGGCAGTGGACGGACGGGTCGAGGGCGGCGGCTCCGGCGCGGATCCGCAGACCGGCGCGGCCGGGATCGTCCTGCGCGAGTACCTCGAGCACGGCGAAGGATGCTTCGCGCGCCTGCGCGGGGTCTTCGCGATCGTCGTCTGGGACGGGCGCGAGGAGCGGCTCTGGCTCGCGCGCGATCCCCTCGGCGTGCGCCCGCTCTACTACGCGGCCGGGGCCGGGCGTCTGCTCGCCGCGTCGGAGATCAAGAGCTTGCTGCGGCTCGATCCTGCGCTTCGCGAGATCCGCCGCGCCCGCGTGCGCGCGATCGTACGGGTCTCGGAGGTCGACGACTGGTCGGACACGTCGTTCGCGCGCATCCGGCCCGTCGTCCCGGGGACCATGCTCCTGTGGGACGCGCGCGGGGCTTCCCTTCAGCGCTACTGGACCCTGCGCCCGGTCGCCGATCGCGCGCTGGATGTGGAGACCGTGCGCCGCGATCTCGCCGGCGCGATCGCCCGCGCGACGCCCGACGGGGTCCCCATCGGCCTCGCACTGAGCGGAGGGATCGACAGCTCGGCGATCGCGGGCCTCGTCGCGCATCCCGACGGCGGGCCCGCGCGCGACGTCCGCGCCTTCAGCGTCCGCCCGCCCGAGACCGAGGACGAATCGTTCCTCATCGACGCCACGATCCGGCGCACCGGACTGCCCCACACGTACGCCACGTTCGACGCCGTCGAGCCGCTCCGGGCGCTCTCGCGCCTGATCGACGCCCACGACGAGCCGATCGTGCATTCCGGGGCGCTCTATCAATTCCTGCTGCGGGAGGCGATGGCCGAGGCCGGCTGCCGCGCGGTTCTCGTCGGCTACGGCGCGGACGAGATCTTCGGAGGCTACCGGTACCTCGCCACTCCCTTCCTGGTCGCGCTCGCGGCCGGAGGAAGATGGGGCGCCGCCCTTCGCTTCAGTCGCGGCGCGCGCGCTTTTCTGGGGAAGCCCCCCGGACGAACCCTGGGAGGCGCCGCCGCATGGTCGCTCGGTCGCCTGCGCGCGCGGATCACGGCGGCGATCAAGACGGGCATGGGAGTCGATCCCGCGAGGGCCTGGAGGACGGGCGCGGATGCGCGCTCCGTGCTCGCGCGCGAAGCGCCCGCGTCGCCGGGGAGGGGGCCGGAAGCGAGCGAGTCGGGGGGGCGGCGTGGGCAGCCCGGAGAAACAACTCCGTGGTGCGTTCTCGGCCGCGCGCCGGGGGGCTCCGTGTTCCTGCGCGCGCTCACGGAGTGCCTTCGCACGAACGTGTCCCTGCTGGTGAGGGTCGAGGACCGCAACGCCGCCGGGCACGGACTCGAGCTGTGCGCGCCCTTCATGGACCGACAGCTCGTCGAGACGGCGTTCCGCCTCCACTACGCGCGGTTCATGGAAGGGGGCCGCAACAAGGCGGTCTTGCGCGATGCCGCGGCTCCGTACATGGCCTCCGAGGTCGCGACCTTCCCGCGGAAGCTGGCGACCCCCGGCAACGACGCGCACCTGGCCTTCGGCGTCCTCGCGCCCGAGATGCGCGACCTCCTGGCCTCGCGCTCCCACCGCGAGAGCGGGCTCTGGTCCGGCCGGTGCGCGGAGCTGTTCGACGAGGACGCCGCCGCGAGGCGGCGCGGCCCCTTGTGGTTTCGCGTCTACACGGTCCTGAAATGGTACGAACGTGTGGCGTGCCCGAAAGGATTCGAACCTTCGACCTTCAGCTTCGGAGGCTGACGCTCTATCCAACTGAGCTACGGGCACAGGCTCGGCACGTTACCGTGGTCGGGGCGAGAGGATTCGAACCTCCGACCCCCTGCTCCCAAAGCAGGTGCGCTACCAGACTGCGCCACGCCCCGCCGAGGCGCGCATTCTAGCGCGAACCGTTCGCCCGATGCCAGGAGTCGCGGGGGACGGTAGTGGTCAAGTTTGAATCCGGCCCGGGTAGACGATCCGGGGCCGTCCGCGTAGACTTGCCCCATGCCATCGAAGCGCCCTGGACGCTCCCGGAGATCGTCGGATTGCTGGAGCGATAGTTGTGGGATCATGTGGTCGTGAGAGCTGCCATCCTGCTGGTGATGATTGTCGTCACAACAGGGTGCGAACTGAATACAACAAAGCAGAAGGTGACTGTCGGACGAATTGAGGGCCTAGCGGTTAGTATAGAGATATATCGCCATGCCCACGGGACCTATCCCCTTACTGGCGCCAACCTTGTCGAGGTGGGCAGTATTCCCGCGCATCATCGAGACTGGCTGCTGGACCGATGGGGGAACGCTCTTCGTTATTCATCCGACGGGCTTCACTACGAGATTCGTTCGTTCGGATCTGATGAGGTTCAGGGCGACTGTCCAGGCGAGCCCCTTGCTTCAGGTTTTGTCAGCACGCGCGATGCTGCTTGTGACATCATTTTGCGGGATGGCGAGTGGATCGCGGCTCCAGCGGGAATCAGCTTGGATTACGAAATAAAACGACGCGCTGAACCCGTCCGTCCTGACCCACCACCGACCAATCGTTAGTTTTCAAACTTGACCACTACCCGGGGGGCGGCTGCGGTCGCGGCCGAGCGCCCCGGCGCGCGCCGGACTCTCAGTGTGGCGCGACGCGGGCCGTGACGGGGCCCGGCTCGGCGGCGGCGTGACGGGCGCGCAGGACCCGGCGCGCGGTCTGAACGTAGGCGCGCATCTCCGCTTCCATGCGCTTGCGGAGATCGCTGTCGGCGGCCCCCGCGCCGTTCGCGGCGCCGGCGCCGTTCCCGCCGTCCGCGCCCGCGGCGAGACGCACGATTCCCGGCGGTGAGCCGAGATCGTAGCGATAGAACGAGTAGCGCCCCGCCACGTCCCGCACGAGAAGGCGGTCCCCGCGCGCGTAGCCGACCTCGTCCGATCCCCCTGCGGGCTTGAAGATCGCGAAGCCCGGGTCGTCGTCCGCGAGCGCGAACAGGTCGCGGCCCCAGTGCTGGTGGGGCTCGCGCTCGCCGAGCAGGCCCAGCACCGTGGGGACGATGTCCACGTGGCTGGCGACCGTATGGCGCACGCGGGGCTCATCGCCCAGGAGCGCGGGGGCGTAGAAGAGCAGCGGCACGTGGAAACGCAGCAGGTTGAGATCGGTGAGGACGGGCGGAACGCTGAACCCGTGGTCCGCGACCAGGATGAAGAGCGTGTTGGAGAACCAGGGCTCGCGGCTCGCGCGATCGAAGAAGCGTCCGAGCGCCCAGTCCGCGTAGTGGATCCCGTTCATGCGGTCGTTGTAGCGGCCCGCGTCGGTGATCTCGGGGAAGGGCAGCGGGCGGGGCAGATCGAAAGGGGTGTGGTTCGACAGCGTCAGGACGATCCCGAAGAAGGGGCTCGGCGCCGCGCGGAACTCCTGGGCCGCGCGATCGAGGAGGGCCTGGTCCGAGACTCCCCAGGTCGCGTCGAGATGGACGGACTTGTCGAAGTCGTCGCGGCCGATCATCTCGTCCACGCGCTGGCCGCGGAAGAAGCCCTGCATGTTGTCCCAGGTCAGATCGCCGTTGTAGAGGAAATACGTGCGATAGCCGTGCGCGGCGAGCGCGGCGGCGAGCGAGTCGAACCCCTGGCTTCCGTCGATCGACACCATCAGGCTCTCGTGCCCGGGCAGGTTGGGGAACGAGGTGGTGGCGCAGTAGGCGGCCTGATCGGTGTGCGATCCGTTCGAGAACGCCCGGTCGAAGAGGATCCCGTGCGCGGCGATCCGGTCGAACTCGGGGGTGCGGTCGTTGTGCGAGCCTGCGGCCCCGACGTAGCGCGCCGAGAAGCTCTCCATCAGGATCAGGACGACGTTGGGAGGCGCCGCTCCGGGATTGCGGGCGAGCACGACCGATCGGGCGCCGGCCGCGCCGGGGGGCGCCGGCGCGCCCGGTTCACCGGACGGGGCCGGCCGCCGCCGCAGGAGCGGATACGCCGCGCCATCCCCGACGAGCTCTTCACCCGGGAGCAGGAGCAGGTTCTGCGTCAGCCGCGCTGCTTCCTCCGCAGAAAACGTATCGGGCCACGGATCCGCTTTCTTGCGATGGTCGACGGAGCCCACGAGGCTCGAGCCGAGCGTCCAGAATCCGTTCTGCGCCAGAGCGCCTGCGAAGGCCGAATCGCCCTGCGACGCGTCCCCCCACTGGAGCGGCTTGCCGCGCACACCGCCCCGCGCCGCGACGCCGAGAAGCAGCACCGCGGGGACGATCGACGCCGCCCGCGCGAGCCGCACACGCGTCGAGCGCGGCGGCGCTTCGCGCCCCACTTCGCGCACGACGCGGCGGGCCGCGAGCATCCAGAGGACGAAGAGGACGATCCCGACGATCGTGTACCGCACGACGGGATAGCCGTGCCAGATCATGCTCACGACCGTCCCGGGATGGGACCAGTACTCCAGCGCGAGCATGTTGTAGCGCGCGTAGAACTCGCGATAGAACTCGAGCTCCGCCAGCCCTCCGAAGACGATCAGGAAACCCAGGACGCCGGCCCCGGTCAAAAGAACGCGACGACCCCACGCGCCTCCGAAGGCGAGGCCGATCCCCAGCGCCAGGACGAGAAGGGGTCCCACCGCGTACGCCGCGACCGCCATGTCGAACCGCAGCCCGGTCAGGAACGCGCGCGCAAGCAGTCCCGCCGGCGCGTCCGCGAGGTCGCGGTTGCGCAGGAGCATCGCGAGACGCAGGATCTCGAAGAGCGCGACGAAGAGCGCGAAGAGCCCCAGGGACGCGAGGATCTCGGCGGGCACGATGCCGCGCCAGCCCCGTCCGCCGGGCGTTCCGGACTCCCCCGGATTCGCGCTCATGATCGGCGGAGAATAGCGCAACTCGCCCGGAGTTGCGCGCCGCTCCGGCGGCTTCGCGCTTCGCCTTTGTTGCGGCAGCCCCTGGCCGGAGGCGCCGTCAGCCGCGAGCGAAGCTCGTCGGCTGCACGGCGCGCAGGCACCATCTCCGCACGGAACGGCTAGCTCTTGAACTTCACCTTCACCGCGGCGCCCATCTGGCGGCCGTCGGCGAAGCGCAATCCGTTCGCGCCGCCCTTCACGATGATCACGAACTTGTGGTTCGCCTTGATCGGAGACGCGGGCGTCATCGTCACAGTGACGCCGTCCCCGGCAAGCACGACGGACGCCAGAGGCACGTTCTTGCCGCTGGTCGCGTCCTTCAGCTTGAAGGTGGTGGCGTTGACGGACGCGCCGTTGACCGTCCACTTGAAGACGAGCTGCGGGGCGACCGACACGGGGACCCCCGTCGCGCCGTCCGTGGGGTTCGACGACAGAAGCGCGGACTCCGTCGTGAAGGTGGAATCGAAGCTCCTGCCCGGGATGCTGCCGTCGCGCGACTGGATCCCCGCATCCCCGCCCACGACCGTGATCTTGTACTTGGAGCTCGGATCGAGAAGCGCGGAAGGAGTGATCGTCACGACGGTCTCGCTGCCGTCGAGCGACAGGAGGGCCGTCACCGCCTGAGCGGGGCTCGTCTTGCGCGTCAGCTTGACGGTCGATGCCGTGACCGACGCGAGCGCGACCGGCGTATTGAAGGTGAGCGAGGGCGTCACCGTGACGGGCACGAGCGTCGAGCCTGCCGCCGGAGCCACCGTGAGGACCTCAGGCGCGACCGCAGTCGCCTCCAGGGTCGTGAACTCCTCGCCGGTGTCGAGACTCGGATCGGACCACGGCGATAGCGCGCCGTCCTGGTCCTGATACCGGACGCGCGCCTTGTACTGCGTCGTCGCGGCGAGCCCGTGCGCCGTGAAGGAGGTGAGCGCGTTCGTCCTGAGTCCGCTGTTGACCACGGGATCGGAGAAATCCCCGCTCAGGACGTCGACCTGCCACTGGCTCGCGTGGTGCGTGTCCCCCACGTCCGGATCGCTGAAAGGCGATCCGTGCAGGACGGCGGAGTTCCCGGTGATCCCGTCGACGCTCACGATGGACGGGCGCAGCGGGGGAAGGTTGTCGACGAACTGGTAGGCGCCGATGTCGCAGCCGCCCGCGTCCGGGGTCGCCCCGCAGTGCGCGTCGTCGCCGGCGTCGATCGCGGGCGACAGCGCCTGGAGGCGGTAGTAGGGATCGGGCCGCGGAAAGACCTGGGTGAACAGCGGGTCGCTCGCCAGATCGTGGCCGAGGAGCACGTGGCCGAACCCCAGCTCGGTGATGTCGTAGTTGACGTTGTTCGCGAACAGATCGTTGAACCCGATGACGGTGGCGTCGTTGTCGTCGACGATACGGACGGCCGACCCGCAGGTCGAGATGATGTTGTTCTCGATCCCGCAGGACGTGCACCGCTGGGATCGGATCCCGAAGGGCGGGTTCAGCTCCTGGTTCACGACGCACTCGATCGTGTTGTTGAGGATCGCGTGATCCTCGAAGTCGTTGCCGCCGTCCGCGTCATCGAGGATCTGGATGGCGGCATGGGGGGGCCGGTAGAAGACGTTGTTGGTGATGGTCCATTGGTGCGCATTGCTGACGACGAGATAGTCGGTGGCGCCGTTGGGGCTCGAGGTCTCCTCGAAGTAGCTGCCGTCGACCGTCCAGCCGTTGGCGTGCAGCCCGAAGAGCGCCTGCCAGGCCTGGTTATCGTGGGCGTGCAGCACCGTGTTCTTCGAGAACAGTCCGCCCTGATCGACCGTGCCCCCGGCCTGCGTGCCGATCGCGACCGCGACCGGCTGAACGCTCTCGATCACGGACGACACGATCGCGTTCGCGCTGCAGTTCGTGCACCACACTGCGATCTCGGAGAAGGGGCCCGTGGCATGCGTGGCCGTGGAGTCGTGGACGTGGAGATCCTGCAGGACGATGTGCGAGGCCGGACCGGTCCCCGTCGAGCCGACGTTGACGCCCGATGCTCCGTAGGGGAACGCGGCGCGCGTGTCGGCGGTGAAGCGCTCGATCTCGATCCCCTGGATCGTGACGTAGCTGGTTCCCCAGATGACGATGCCCGTGATCAGGGCGTTGCTGCCGTCGAAGACGACGCTGCCGTCCCCCGCGGACTTGATGGTGAGCCGCGTCGCCTCGGACGTCAGATCCGACCGCAGGTTGATGCCGAGGATGGTGCTGACGTTCTGGACCGTCGCCCCCGGGGAGGTGTACGTCCCGGCGTGGATGAGGACGGTGTCCCCTCCCGCCGCCGTATCCGCGCCCTTCTGGGGCGAGCGGAACGCGCAGGCCCGCGGAAGGGAGCCCGAGCCGGGGTCCGCCGCGTCGACGAGCCCGCTGCAGTTCGTGTCGCTGCCGTTGGTCCGGACGTGGTAGGTGGTCGTCAGAGGTCCGCCCGCGAGCGCGGAACGGCTGATCGCCGCGGCGGCGAGCGTGAGCACCAGCATGCGAAGGGGGGTCTTCATGCGTTTCAAGCCCTCATGGAGGAGGAATGCGGGGCACCGCGCGACTCAGGAAATATAGCGCATCGCGCGCCAGGCGCCGCCCCCGCGCCCTGGAGCGCCCGGGCGCGCGCCTCTGCGCCTCTCAGCGCTTCCCAGCGCCCCGATCGTCCCGGGAGGGGGCTACCGTCCGGGCGGCACGGCGCTGCGGCGCTCGACGAGGTAGTCGCCGCTGGTGATCCGCCGCCACCAGGGCTCGTTCTCCCGGTACCAGGCGATCGTCGCGGCGAGGCCCTTCTCGAAGTCCCACTCCGGAGCCCAGCCCAGCGTCTCGCGCGTCTTGGTGTCGTCCACGGAGTAGCGCCGGTCGTGCCCGCGCCGGTCCGGCACGTGCTCGGTGAGCGTCGGGGGCAGCCCCAGGTGCTTCAGGATCCGCCCGGCGACCTCCATGTTCGGAAGCTCCGTCCGGCCGCCGACGTTGTAGATCTCGCCGGGTGTCCCGCGCTCGAGGACGGCCAGAAGCGCGCGGCAGTGGTCCTCGACGTGGATCCAGTCCCGTACGTAGAGGCCGTCGCCGTAGATCGGCATCGGCTTCTTCTCGAAGCCGCGGACGATCATGAGCGGGATGAACTTCTCCGGGAACTGGTACGGCCCGTAGTTGTTCGAGCAGCGCGTGATGATGACCGGCAGCCCGTGCGTCCGGTGGAACGAGCGCGCGAGAAGGTCCGCGCCCGCCTTGCTCGCCGCGTACGGGGAGTTCGGAAGCAGGGGATCCACCTCGCGGAAGCTGCGCGGGTCGTCCAGCTCGAGCGCGCCGTAGACCTCGTCCGTGGAGATCTGGAGGTAGCGCCCGATGCCGATCCGGCGCGCCGCGTCGAGGAGCGTCAGGGTCCCCGCCACGTTCGTCCGGATGAAGGGCGCGGCGCCCTCGATGCTCCGGTCCACGTGCGATTCCGCGGCAAAGTGGACGATCGCGTCGACCCCGCGCGCCGCGGCGCCGTCGACCGCCGCCGCATCGGCAATGTCCCCGTGCACGAAGGCATAGCGGGCGTCCGCGGCGATATCCGCGAGATTGTCGGGATTCCCGGCGTAGGTCAGAAGATCGAGGTTCACGATCTTCCACCCCTCGCGGGCGGCGAAGACGTGGCGGATGAAGTTCGACCCGATGAAGCCGCACCCGCCGGTGACCAGGACCTTCACCTCAGGAATCCCGCCGGTCCCAGTCGTAGGGGATCTCGCTCAGATGCGGATCGCTGCGATACTCGTCGGGGTCGTTGTAGTGATAGACCTCGGTCGGGCAGTTGACGACGATCGTCTCGACGACGTCGATCCCCTTGAAGCCGTGCAGGACCATCGGAGGCACCGATACGAGGATCGGGTTGTGATCCCCGAGGAAGAACTCGTTGATCTCGTCCTTGGTCTCGGAGTCCTCGCGCTGGTCCACGAGCACCAGCTTGAGCATCCCCTTCACGACGGTGAAGTGGTCCCACTGCACCTTGTGGTAGTGCCAGCCCTTCACGACACCCGGATAGGCCGTGGTCATGTAGAGCTGGCCGAACTTCTTGAAGATCGGCTCGTCGCTGCGAAGGATCTCCATGAGGCGCCCGCGCTCGTCGGGTATGACCTTGAGCCGCTTGACCTCCACCCCCGCGATCTGCCTTGGCATGCGTCAGTCCATCCGATTGGCGCCGCCCTCGGCGACGAGGTTTGCGGCACGATGGATCGATTCGATCGTGCCCGCGTCGGTCCACCAGCCCTCGAGATGGTCGCAGGTCATCTCGCCGCGGGCGATGTAGGCATTGTTCACGTCGGTGATCTCGAGCTCGCCCCGCGCGGACGGCTTCAGGGTCCGGACGATGTCGAAGACCTGGTGGTCGAAGAAGTAGATCCCCGTGACGGCGTATTTCGACTTGGGGTTCTGCGGCTTCTCCTCGATCCCGAGGACCTTGCCGTCCTTCACCTCCGCGACGCCGAAGCGGCGGGCCTCCTGGGTTTCCTTGAGGATGATCTTCGCCCCCGACTTCTGGGCGCGGAAGGCCTCGGCGGGGGCGAGGACGTTCCTTTCGATCAGGTTGTCTCCGAGGATGACGCAGATCTTCCCTTCGTCCGCGAAATACTCGGCCAGGTGGAGGGCGTCGGCGATCCCCCCCTCCCCCTCCTGGTAGGTGTAGTCGATGTGCTTGAGGCCGAACTCCCGCCCGTTCCCGAGCAGGCGCAAAAAGTCGCCGGCCCTCGGCCCGCCCGTCACCAGCAGGATGTCCTTGACACCGATGTTGATGAGCGCCTGGATCGGGTAGTAGATCATCGGCCGGTCGTAGACCGGCAAGAGGTGCTTGTTCGTGATCTTGGTCAGAGGATGCAGGCGTGTGCCGAGCCCGCCTGCGAGGATGACGCCCTTCATGGGGCGTAGAAAGTAGCGCGCCGGCGCGCCCAAGTCAACGAACCGGAGGGGGGATGGCCGGCCTCGGGAAGCCCTCCGGCGCGGATCGTGGCCCGCAGGCGCCCGATCCGGAGGTTGGGCGCGATCGGCCGTCCGTCGTAGAATCCCGCACATGAAGTTGCCGGTTGGAATGCGCGCCATCGCCATGATCGCCACCCTCGTGCTGCCCGCGGCGGGGGGCCTTCCCGCCCGCGCCGCGGCCGGAGCCCTGATCTGGGAGCGCGAGGCCCCCGTGGGCGCGGCGACCTTCGGCGCGCGCGTCGCGGGAGCCGGGGACGTCGACGGCGACGGCAAGGAGGACGTTTTCGTCTCGTCGGGGACGCTCCCCTACGGAACGGTCTACGTCCTCTCGGGCGCGGACGGCTCCACCCTGCGGACCTTCATCGGCAACCTCACGCACGCCGCCGCCGCCCTCCTCCAGGAGGCGCGCCCGGCCGGCGACTTCGACGGCGACGGCATACCGGACTTTTTGCTCGGAGCGCGCGCGAGCGCCGATGCGATCGAGGGCGAGGCCGGCTACTTCGAGGTGGTCTCGGGGAGGCCCGAGTGCGACGGGCTCGTGTTGTCGGCCGACTGCGAAGACCCCATGGACGAGTGCGTGCTCCTGCGCGTGTGCGGTGACGGGCCTGGCGACACCTTCGGTGACCGCCTCGCGATCGTGGGCGACGTCGACAGCGACGGCGTCCCCGACGTCCTCGCGGGCCTGCCGGGCCCCTATCTCGCCGCGCCGGGCGAAGCGCGTCTCTATTCCGGGGCGGACGGCGACCTGCTCTTTTCCGTGAGCGGGTCCGGGGCCCAGGACAACCTCGGCTATGCGGTCGCTGGCGTGGGCGACATCACGGGAGACGGCGTCGCGGACTTCGCGATCGGCGCGCCCGGCGTCCCGAAGAAGCGCAAACCGATGGCGGGTGAGATCACGATCTACTCGGGCGCGACCCACGCCGTCGTCCGCACCTTCAAGGGCAAGCCGTACGACATGGTCGGCACCTCGGTCGCGGGCCTGGGCCTCGTCAACGCCGATACGGTCCCCGATATCGTTTACGGCGCCCCGGGCGGTGACCGGCGCGGCGTCCTCGACGCCGGCCAGGCGATCCTCGTCTCCGGCAAGAACGGCAAGAAGCTGCGCAAGGTGAACGGAACCGCGGCCCACCTCTTCATGGGGATGAGCGTCGTTCCGGTCGGCGACCTCGACGGAGACGGCGCGGGGGACTTCGCCACGGGCGCCTCGCCCACCGGCGTCAACGGAGCGTTCGGACGCATCGGGGTCTACCTCGGCGCCTGCGGGTGCGGGGTCCTCGTCTACGACGGGCCCGAGGCGCACGACGGCACCGGCTCCTCGGTCGGCGCCGCGGACGTCAACGGCGACGGCAGCGACGAGCTCGTCGTGGGGATGCCCGAGTCGGCCGCGCACCCGGGCGGGATCGTCCGCGTGCTCTCCCTGAAGTAGATCGTCGCCGCGAGCCTCACGCGGCTTTGTGCCTCTGCGGCAGCCGTGCCGCTGCGCCCGCTGGGCCGCTGGGCCGCTGTGCCGCAGCGCCCGCCGTGCCACTGCGCCCGCCGTGCCGCTGCGGCAGCCGTGCCGCTGCAGCCGGCACGGCCTGTCACGTCCCCGGTTCCACGAGACCTCCAGGCGGGCGCTGATTTAGGGGAGTTGAGGCATAATCCGCGTCCCATGCGCGTCGGACTCTTCGGATTTCCCAAGGTCGGCAAGACCACTCTCTTCAACATCCTGACCGGGTCCTCGGTGCCGACGGAGGCGTACGCCTCCGGCAAGCCCGAGACCCACATCGGCGTCGCCCAGGTCCCCGACGACCGGCTCGACAGGCTCGCCGCCGTCTTCAAGCCCAAGAAGATGACCCACGCGAAGGTCGAGTACCTCGACATCGTCGGCGTGGAGAAGGGGGACGCAGCGGGCGGCGAGACCTTCCTCACCGACCTGAAGAACACGGACGCGCTGCTGCACGTCGTCCGCGCGTTCGCCGATCCGAACCTGACGCATTCGGAGGGCTCCGTCGATCCCCGCCGCGACGTGGAGACGATGGAGACCGAGCTCATCCTCGCGGACCACACCATCGCGACGCGACGGATCGAGCGGCTCGAGGCCAACATCAAGAAGAC
>Ga0070671_100003742_pt1 | contig 11942 bp, 12 predicted proteins | sample KBSS73metaG_FD_65341 | JGI IMG/M metagenome (GOLD analysis project Ga0070671, IMG submission 65341) | Switchgrass rhizosphere microbial communities from Kellogg Biological Station, Michigan, USA - KBS S7-3 metaG | ecosystem: Host-associated > Plants > Roots > Rhizosphere > Soil ...
TGGTCATGCTGCCCGAGCCGCTGGTCGGCGACGCGCCCGGGCTTTCGCGGGTGCTCCCCAGCGATGCCGTGGGCCGGCTCGACCTCATGTTGTTCGTCAACCACGCGCTGCGGCGCGAGCCGCGCGTCGGCGCGGTGCGCGACTTCGTCGTCGCGACGCTCGAGCCGCCGCGGCGTACGGTCGCGCCCGCCTGACACCGCGGGCGCGTCGCGCGCGCCCGGCGGGAGACAAACGAAACAACTTCGGCCGCCCGGCGAAGTCGTCGCGCAACGCGCGCGCAGTACCTTGGGGGCCGGCATCCACGTCAAGGAGACTGCATTGGCCGCCCTTCTTTCAGTCGTGTACGGTGTCGTCGTCTACGCGTTCTTCGTCGGCACGTTCGTCTATGCGATCCTGTTCGCCGGCAACCTGCTGGTGCCGAAGTCGATCGACGTCGGCGCGGCCAGTCCGCTGGCCGAAGCGCTCGGCGTGAATGTGCTGCTGCTCGGCCTGTTCGCCGTCCAGCACAGCGTGATGGCGCGCCGCTCGTTCAAGCAATGGTGGACGCGCATCGTGCCGCCCGCCGTCGAGCGCAGCACGTACGTGCTCGCGGCGACGCTCGCACTCGCGCTGCTGCTGTGGCAATGGCGACCCATCACGGAACCGGTGCTCTGGCGCGTGACCAGCCCCGTTGGCGTACGGATCGTCGACGCGGTGTTCTGGCTCGGGTGGGGCGTGCTCCTGCTGAGCACGTTCCTCATCAATCATTTCGAGCTCTTCGGGCTGCGTCAGGTCGTCGCGCGCGTCGCGCGGCGCGCGCTGCCCGCACCCGAGTTCCGCACGCCGGCGCTGTATCGCTACGTGCGCCACCCGATCTACCTGGGGTTCCTGCTGGGCTTCTGGGCCACGCCGGTGATGACGGCCGGCCACCTGCTGTTCGCTGCCGCCACCACCGGCTACATCCTCGTCGGCACCTGGCTCGAGGAGCGCGATCTCGTCGCGCAGTTCGGCGACGAGTACCGTCGCTATCGCCAGCGCGTCGGCATGCTGATTCCGGGACGCCGCTCGTCGTGATCGCCGCGTTCCTCGGGCGCTTTCCCGCCGCGGCCTGACGCGCGGCGGTGGAGGCGCCATTCCGCTATAGTCGGCGCGCGGCGCCTCGCGCTTTCCGCGATGCCGGTGGTACCCCCGGCGCGGTCGGGCGTCCGCATGCCGCGTGCGACGCCCACCCCACGCCATCGTCTACCTGCTGCTGATCGTGCCGTTCGGCGCGATGGGCGGCTATCTGTCGGTCGCGCTGGGCTACCAGCTCACGCAGGCCGGCGTCGGCGTCGAGGACGTCGCGGCGCTGATCGCCTTCAGCCTCGTCCCGCACACGTGGAAGTTCGTGTGGGCGCCGGTCGCCGACACGACGCTGTCGCGCAAGCGCTGGTACCTGATGGCGTCGCTCGTGAGCTGCGTCGGCATCTTCCTGTCGGGCGCGATTCCCCCAGTGGCGAGCTCGATGCCGCTGCTCTACGCCATCGTCTTCGTGTCGAACCTCGGCGCGACGTTCCTCGCGATGGCAACCGAGGGCCTGATGGTCCACAACGCCGCGCCGCCGCAGCACGGCCGCGTCGGCGGCTGGTACCAGGCGGGCAACCTGGGCGGCAGCGGCCTGGGCGGCGGCGCCGGCCTGTGGCTGGGGCAGACTCTGCCGGCGACCTGGATGGCGAGCGCCCTCCTCGCCGTCGCCTGCGCGCTGTGCGCGCTCGCGCTGGTGTTCGTCGCCGAGCCGCCGCCGATGCAGAAGGCGCCGCGCTACGGCAGGACGCTCGCAGCGGTCGTCGCGGACCTGTGGCGCGTCGCGCGCGCCCGCGCGGGCTTCCTCGCGCTGCTGATCTGCTTCCTGCCGATCGGCACGGGGGCGGCGTCGAATCTGTGGTCGGCCGTGGCCGACGACTGGCACGCGAGCGCCGACACCGTCGCGCTCGTGACCGGCGTGCTGAACGGCGTCGCCTCCGCGCTCGGCTGCATCGTCGGCGGCTACGGCAGCGACCGGATGGACCGCAAGATGTCGTACGCGCTCTACGGCTTGGTCATGGCGGCGTGCACGGTCGCCATGGCGCTCGCGCCGCGCACGGAGGCGATGTACGCGGTTTTCACGCTCGTCTACGCGTTCATCCAGGGCCTCACGTACGCCGCGTTCACCGCCGTCGTCCTCGAAGCGATCGGCCTGTCGGCGGCGGCAACGAAGTTCAGCCTGTACGCGTCGCTGTCCAACATGCCGATCGCGTACATGACGGTCGTCGACGGCTGGGCGCACACGCAATGGGGCGCGGCGGGACTGCTGCTGGTGGAATCCGCGATCGGCGTCCTCGGAATCCTGGTCTTCGCGGCCGTCCTCGCCGCGACATCGCGGGGCGGCGTACGACCGGCGACGTAAGCCGGCACGCCGGGTCCTCCGGCGTCGCGAATCCGTAAGCGATCTGCAAGCCGCCCGGTTCCAGACTGCGTCGATCCGAGGACGCTCACCGCCACGACGGGCCGAGTCACAGGCTCGGGCGGCGGCGGGACGTGCGACGGATCCGTCCAAGAACATTCCCATGGAGGTAGCTCGCAATGGATCGCTCGATCGCCGAAGCCGCGCCCACTGTCACGAGCGCGAGGTCCACGGCGCATTCCTACCCCCGCCCGCCGCGGCACGATCTCTACGCGCAGATCCACAAGGCGCTGCGCCTTGCGATGGTCGACACGCTCGCGCGCGTCGGCCGTCTGGACGCCGACGACGAGGCCGAGGTGCAGTCGGCCGTCACCGCGGTGCGCGATCTCGTCAGCCTGTGCCGCATGCATCTCGACAAGGAGGAGAAGTTCGTCCACCCGGCGCTCGAATCCGCGATTCCCGGCGGCGCCGGGCGCACGGCGCGCGAGCACGACGATCACCTGCGCGCGTTCGATCGCGTCGAGACCGGCGTGCGGGCGATCGAGCGCTCGACCGGCGCGCGGCGCGCCGCCGCCGTGACGCAGCTCTATCGCACGCTCGCGCTGTTCACCGCGGAGAGCTTCGTCCACATGCACGGCGAGGAAGTCGACAACAACGCGGTGCTGTGGGCCACGTTCTCGGACGAGGAGATCGCGGGGATCGAGCGGCGCATCGTCGCGAGCATCGCGCCCGAGAACGTCGTCGCCGTGCTGCGCTGGATGGCGCCGGCGCAGACCCCGGCGGAGCGCGCGACGTTCTTCGGCAACCTGAGGTCGAAGCTGCCCCCCGCGGCGTTCGCGGGCGTGATGAACGAAGTGATGGCGACGCTCGACGCCGACGCCAAGCGCAAGCTGCTGAAGGCGCTGGGCGCCTGAGGGGGCGATCAGCCCTTCGACAGCTGCGCCGTGAGCTCGGGCACGATCTGGAACAGGTCGCCGACGAGGCCGTAGTCGGCGATCTGGAAGATCGGCGCCTCGGCGTCCTTGTTGATCGCGACGATGACCTTGCTGTCCTTCATGCCCGCGAGATGCTGGATGGCGCCGGAAATGCCGATGGCGATGTACAAGTCGGGCGCGACGATCTTGCCCGTCTGCCCGACCTGGTAGTCGTTCGGCACGTACCCGGCGTCCACGGCGGCACGCGACGCCCCGAGGGCGGCGTTCAGCTTGTCGGCGAGCGCCTCGAGCATCCGGAAGTTCTCGCCGCTGCCGAGGCCGCGTCCGCCCGACACGACGATGCGCGCGCTCGTGAGCTCGGGCCGCTCGGACTTCGTGAGCTCCTGGCCCGTCACCTTCGACAGTCCCGTGTCCTGCACCGCGGCCACGGATTCGACCGCCGCGCTGCCACCCCCGCCCGGGGCGTCGAACGCCGTCGTGCGCACGGTGACGACCTTGACCGGATCGCGCGACTGTACGGTGGCGAACGCGTTGCCGGCGTAGATCGGCCGCACGAACGTGTCGGGCGATTCGATCGACGTGACTTCCGAGATCTGCGCGACGTCGAGCTTCGCGGCGACGCGCGGCATCACGTTCTTGCCGAAGCCGGTGGCCGCGGCGACCAGGTGCGTGTAGCCGCCGGCCTTCGTCGCCGCCAGCACCTGCGCGGCGACATTCTCGGCGGTGGGCTGCGCGAAATGCGGCGCGTCGGCCAGCAGCACCTTGGCGACGCCCGCGATCTGCGCCGCCGCCTGCGCGGCAGCCTGCGCACCGTGACCGGCGACGAGAACGTGCACCTCGCCGCCCAGCTTGCCCGCGGCTGCGACCGCGTGAAGCGTCGCGCTCTTCAGCGACGCGTTGTCGTGTTCGGCGAGGACCAGTGTGGACATGGCGATCAGGGCAGCACTTTGGCTTCGTTGCGAAGCTTGTCGACGAGCTCGGCAACGTCGGCCACCTTGCCGCCTCCCTTGCGCTTCGGCGGCTCGACGACGCGCACCGTCGCAAGGCGCGGCGCGACGTCGACGCCCAGCGCGCCCGGGTTCGTCGTCTCGAGCGGTTTCTTCTTGGCCTTCATGATGTTCGGCAGCGTCGCGTAGCGCGGCTCGTTGAGGCGAAGGTCCGTGGTGACGATCGCAGGCAGCTTCATCTCGACCGTCTCGAGGCCGCCGTCGACCTCCCGCTTCACCGTGGCGACTTCCGCCGCGACGTCCACCTTCGACGCGAACGTGGCCTGCGGCCAGTCGAGGAGCGCCGCGAGCATTTGGCCCGTCTGGTTGGCGTCGTCGTCGATCGCCTGCTTGCCGAGGATGACGAGCTTCGGCTGCTCCTTGTCGACGATCGCCTTCAGCAGCTTGGCCACCGCCAGCGGCTGGAGCTCGACGTCGGTCTCGACGAGGATCGCGCGGTCCGCGCCGATCGCGAGTGCGGTGCGCAGCGTCTCCTGGCACGCGGCAACGCCGCAGGATACGACGACGATCTCCGTCGCGACGCCCTTCTCCTTCAAGCGCACCGCTTCCTCGACGGCAATCTCGTCGAAGGGATTCATCGACATCTTGACGTTGGCCGTCTCCACGCCGCTGCCGTCGGCGCGCACGCGAACCTTGACGTTGTAGTCGACGACGCGCTTGACGGGGATCAGGAGCTTCATGGCGTTCCGTGGGCGCATCGGCGCCGTGAATCTCGAATTATACGAGATCGAACGCCGTGTTCCGCGCTGCCGTGCGCAATCGGGTCAGCGCTGCCAGAAATCGCCGGAGACCATCTGCGCGACGCAGTCCTGGATGTGCGTGATCGTGACCGCCTGCGCGCCGCGCCAGTCGCGTCCCAGCGCGAAATCCCGCAGCTGGCGATGCTCGACGGTGACAGGCTCGCCCCGGAACACCGACGCCAGCATCAGGTAGCGCAGGTACTTGTCGTAGAGTTGTGCGTGCATGTCGAGCAGGAGGCGCGAGCCGCATGCCGAGATGAGCGCGTTGTGGAACGCCCAGTCGTAGCGCCGCATCGCCTCCTCCTGCGATCGATCGCCGGCGCTCATCCGCTTTTCGAGCGTCGCCAGCTTGTGGTGCGCCGCGACGACACGTCCCTCCCACTCGACGTCCCCTGACTCGAACGAGCTGCGCAGCGCATCGCACTCGAGCAGCTGGCGCATGGCGGCGATCTCCCGCAGGTCGTCGGCGGAGATCGCGGCGACCTCGAAGCCGCGCGCTCCTTCGGCCGTGATCAGCCCCTCGGAGGCGAGGCCGTTGAAGATCTCGCGCAGCGTGCTGACCGCCGAGCCGTAGGCGCCCCGCATTCGCTCCAGCGTGAGCTTCTGGCCGGGCGCCAGCCGCCCGTAGACGATGTCCGCACGCACGCGCCGATACGTCGTCTCGCTCACGCGCGACGCTTCGGCCGCCGGGACGACCTGCGTCCTGTGCGCGGCACGGGACAACGGCTTGCCGCGGTTTTCAGTGTCCGGGGCGACCGACTTAGTTGCCTGACTTGTCATCTGGCGCTTTCCAAATCATAGGATGATCTTGATATTCTATGATTGCCGACATACTATCGCGGCGCAAGCGAAGAGACCAACAATTTCCGGCGCCGGACGTCTTCCGTCCGAGCGCCGTCACGTTGCCCTGAACCCCGGAATGGAGGAGTCATGCAAAGCAAGCTCACCCGACGATCGCTTCTGGCCGCCGGAGCGTCGATGGTCGCGCTCGGCGCGGTGCCGCATGCCCGCGCGCAGGCGAAGACCAAGCTGCGCTTCAGTTCGGCGTTCACCGAACAGGACCTGCGCGCCGACGCGTACAAGTCGTTCGCCACGGCGATCAAGGACGGCTACGACTTCGAGCCCTACTGGGGCAACACGCTGTTCAAGCAGGGAACCGAGCTCATCGCGCTGCAGCGCGGAAACCTCGAGATGGTCAATCTCGCGCCGGCCGACATCTCGAAGCAGATCCCGGCGTGGTCGCTGATGACGTCGGCGTACCTGTTCCGCGACGCCGCGCACTTGAAGAAGACGTTCAAGAGCGACGTCGGCCGCGAGTTCATCAAGATGGCCCGCGATCAGCTGGGCATCCAGATCATCACGCCGGTGTACTTCGGCTCCCGCAACGTCAACCTGAAGCCTGATCGGACGATCAAGACGCCCGCCGACATGGCCGGCATCAAGCTGCGCATGCCGCCCGGCGAGTTCTGGCAGTTCCTCGGCGAGTCCATCGGCGCCAACCCCGTACCCGTCGCCTACGCCGAGGTGTACACGGCGCTGCAGACGGGCGCCATCGACGGCCAGGACAATCCGCTGGTCGCGAGCAAGCTCATGAAGTTCTACGAGGTCACCACCCAGTTCGTGATGACGGGACACGTCATTGGCTACGACGTGATGTCGATGAGCGCCAAGATCTGGGACGCGATGCCCGCCGCCCAGCAGACCGCGTTCCAGGCCGCGGCGGAGAAGGCGATCGACGACTACGTCACCAAGTTCAGCGCGCAGGAGAAGGAGGTTCTCGACTTCTTCAAGGCCGAAGGCAAGAAGGTCTACACGCCCGACCTGAACGCGTTCCGCACGTTCGCGCAGAAGAAGTACCTCGACAAGTACGCGCAGGACTGGCCGAAGGGCGCGCTCGAGCGCATCAACGCGCTGTAACGCGTTCGGACGGCCGCCCGTGCGGTCCCCGCAGTCGCCGGCCATCGAACGCGGTGGCCGGCCGACCTGCCGCGGTTGGCGCTGATTCGCACGCCCGGCGCGCTCAGTCGTTCGCAGAGGCACGATGGAAAATTCGACGTCGAACAGTGCCGGTGGCGCACGCGCGTGGCTCAGGCGGCGGGCGGAGAACGTGATCGTCGTGCTGATCGCGATCATGTTCGTCTCGTTCCTGCTCCAGATCGGCTTTCGCTACCTGCTGAACCGCCCGCTCGGCTGGACCGACGAGGTCACCGTGCTGTGCTGGGTATGGCTGGTGCTGTGGGGCGCGGCGTTCATCCTGTCGGACAAGGACGAGATCCGGTTCGACATCGTCTACGGGCTGGTGTCGACGCGAACGCAGCGGGCGTTCACGATCCTCTCCAGCCTGGTCCTGGTCGCGCTGTTCGCGATCTCGCTGCCCGCCGCCTGGAGCTACGTCGTCTTCATGAAGCGCGAGAAGTCCGCCTATCTCGGCATGCGCTTCGACTACCTCTACTCGATCTACGTGATCTTCGCGATCGCGTCCATCGTCAAGCACGCCTGGATCGCGTGGAAGACGTTCCGCAACGGCGAGTCGCCGGAGGTGGACGTGCTCGACGACGGGGAGCGCGTCTAGATGCCCAGCCATTTCACGCTGTGCATCCTCGTGCTGGTGGCGCTGGCGCTGTTCGGGCTGCCGATCGGCCTGTCGATGATCTGCGCGTCGATTTTCTACCTGCTCGTCTCGGGACTGGACCTAGGCACCGCCGGCGAGCAGATCCTGAACGGCCTCTTCAACAGCTACGTGCTGCTCGCCGTTCCGCTGTTCATTCTCGCCGCGGACCTCATGAACAGCGGCAGCCTGACGGACCGACTGCTCAAGTTCTGCCTCGTGCTCGTCGGCCGCTTTCGCGGCGGGCTCGGGCACGTCAACGTGGTTGCGAACATCATCTTCGCGGGCATGTCCGGCTCGGCGATTGCCGACGCCGTCGGGATCGGCCGCATCATCATCGGGATGATGACTCGCAACGGCAAGTATCCGATCGAGTACGCCGCCGCGATCACCGCATCCGCGGCCATCATCGGCCCGATCATTCCGCCTTCGATACCGATGGTGGTCTACGCGCTCGTCTCCGACACGTCGATCGGCTTCCTGTTTCTCGGCGGCGTGATTCCTGGCCTGCTGCTCGGCGTTGCGTTCATGATCATGAACACGGTCATCGCCCGGCGCAGGGAATATCCGGTCGAGCCGGCGGTGCCGCTGCGCGACGTGCCGCGCATCACCCTGGATGCGTTCCCGGCGCTGATGCTGCCCGTGGTGCTCCTGTTCGGCATCTACGGCGGCGTCATGACGCCCACCGAAGGCGCCGCGGCGGCGGCGGCCTATGCGCTCCTTGCTTCGGCGCTGATCTACCGGTCGCTTTCGCTCAAGCAGCTGTACGCGGTGCTGCTGTCGAGCGCCAAGTCGACGACCTCCGTCGGCATGCTGATCGCCGGCGCGCTGGTGTTCAACTACGTGGTCACGATCGAGAACGTGCCGCTGTCGGTGCAGCGATTCATCGCCGCGTTCCAGCTGACGCCGGTCGGCTACCTGCTCCTCGTCAACGCGATCCTGCTGTTCCTGGGGTGCCTGCTCGAAGGCACGACGATCCTGCTCGTCATCGTTCCGATCCTGATCCCGACGGCGAAGGCGCTCGGCATCGACCTCGTCCACTTCGGCGTCGTCGTCGTCGTCAACATCATGATCGGCTTGCTGACACCGCCCTTCGGCCTGCTGCTGTTCGTCGTCGCGAACATGACCCGCAAGCCGTTGATGGCGATCGTCCGCGAGGCCTTTCCGTTCATCATGGTGGCGATCGTTGTCCTGGCGATCATCACCCTCTTCCCGCAGACGGTGCTCTGGCTGCCCCGGGTCATGGGCTACAAGGGCTAGGCCGCCTCGATTGCGAAACGCCACGACATGACGAACGCTCGACCGATCTACGTCCTGAACGGACCGAACCTCAACCGGCTGGGCCGCCGCGAGCCCGACATCTACGGCAAGGTGACGCTCGGCGAGATCGAGGCGCAATGCCGGGCGGCGGCCGGTGCCCGGACGGTGGAGTTCCGGCAGACGAACAGCGAAGCGCAGCTGATCGACTGGATCCACGAGGCCATCGACCTTGGCAGCGGCATCGTCATCAATCCCGCCGCCTACTCGTTCACGTCGATCGCGATCCTCGACGCGCTCAAGATGTTCCCCGGACCGATCGTGGAACTGCACATCTCCAACATTCACCGGCGCGAGGCGCATTACCACCACTCGTACGTCTCGAAGATCGCAACTGCGGTGATCGCGGGGCTCGGGCCGGGCGGGTATGGCGTTGCGATGCGCGCGATCGTCGAGATGATCGACGGCGCGGCGCAGACATAGGACGATGGCATTGCTCGGCCGCGCCGCGATGCTGCTCTGGTACGACATCGTGCCCGAGCAGGTCGCGGAACACGACGAGTGGCACACCCGCGAGCACTTTCCGGAGCGGGTCGGCATCCCCGGATTCCTCCGCGCCCAGCGGTGGGTCTCGGTCGCGCCGGGACCGCGGTACTTCGTCGTGTACGAAGTCCGCGACGTCGAGGTGCTTTCGTCCGCGCCCTACCTGGAACGGCTCGACGATCCCACGCCGTGGACGCGCCGGATGATGCCGCACTTCCGCGGCATGGTGCGCGGGTTCTGCCGTGTGGAAAGCAGCGTCGGGTCCGTCCTCGGGTCCGCCGCGGTGACGGTGCGCTATTCCGCTGCGCCAGGCGCCGAGGCGTCGGTGCAGCGATGGCTCGATCGGGAGCTGATCCCGGACCTGATGCGGCAAAAAGGAACCACCGGCGCGTACACGCTGCGCTCCGACGGCGCGCCGGCCATGACGGCGGAGCAGCAGATCCGCGGGCGCGACGCGGGCGTGGATCGCGTGTTGCTCCTCACCGGCTATTCGCTCGACGCGTTGACGGCGCTGGCGCACAAAGCGTTGCACGCCGACGCGTTCGAGGCGCACGGCGCGTCGCCGGGCGCGCTGTCGGGCATCTTCGCGTTCGCGTGCCTGTCGGACGCGCGACCGCGCGACGCTAGCGGTTGACCGCGCGCAGCGCGTGCGCGGCATAGCGGTCGCCCGCGGCCGCACCCGACGGAATCACCCGGTCGATGCGTTCGAGATCGCCCGCGGTCAGCTGCACGTCGAGGGCACGGACGTTCTCCTCGAGGTACCTGCGCCGCTTGGTGCCCGGGATCGGCACGATGTCGTCGCCCTGCGCCAGCACCCAGGCGAGCGCGAGCTGCGACGCCGTGCAGCCCTTCTCCGCCGCGATCGCCTGAATCTCGCCGACCAGCGCTATGTTCTTGCGGAAGTTCTCTCCCTGGAACCGCGGCGAGTTGCGGCGATAGTCGTCGGCGTCGAGGTCCTCGACGTTGCGGATCTGCCCCGTGAGGAAGCCTCGGCCGAGCGGGCTGTACGGCACGAAGCCGATGCGAAGCTCGCGCACGGTGCGCAGGATCTCGTCCTCGGGCTCGCGGCTCCACAGCGAGTATTCGGTCTGCAGCGCGGCGATCGGGTGCACGGCGTGCGCCTTGCGGATCGTCGCCGGCGCGGCTTCGGACAGGCCGAGCCAGCGCACCTTGCCTTGCCGCACGAGGTCCGCCATCGCGCCCACCGTGTCCTCGATCGGCGTCTCGGGATCGACGCGGTGCTGGTAGTACAGGTCGATCACGTCGACGCCCAGGCGCTTCAAGCTCGCTTCGCAGCACTGGCGCACGTATTCGGGCTTCCCGTTGACGCCTTTGAAGGTTCCGTCCGGATTGCGGACGTTGCCGAATTTGGTGGCCACGATCACCCCGTCGCGGCGGCCGCGGATCGCGCGGCCCACGAGCTCCTCGTTGCGGCCCGAGCCGTACATGTCGGCCGTGTCCAGCAGCGTGACGCCCAGATCGAGCGCCCGCTCGAGCGTCGCGAACGCCTCGGCCTCGTCGCGCCCGCCGTAGAAATCCGACATGCCCATGCAGCCCAGCCCCATCGCGGACACTTCCAGCCCCTGTCCCAACGTTCGCTTTTCCATCCGTGCCTCGCAGTCTTCGAAGAATCGTTCCGACGCAGACCTTTTAGCACACGATGCGTGCGGTGGCATCGGGGACGATCGCTCCCTGCGCGGCCCGGTGGCCGCGAGCGCTTTTGCGCACGACATTGCGACGGGTCAACCCACGCGGCGCGCCCGGGACGATACTTGCAGCGAACCGACGCCAGGAGGAATGCGATGAACGAGGGACCGTGGCTAAAGAGCTATCCGGCCGGCATTCCGCCGGAGATCGATGCCGATCGTTTTCCGTCGCTCGGGGCGCTGCTCGACGACAACGTGGCGAAGTTTGCCGGCAAGGGGGCGTATCACAACCTGGGCCATACGCTGACGTACGCCGAGGTCGACCGGCTCGCGCGAAGGTTCGCGGCGTTCCTGCAGAGCCTGCCGGGCCTGCAGAAAGGCGAGCGCGTCGCGATCATGTCGCCGAACCTGCTCCAATACCCGGTCGCGGCCTTCGGCGTCCTGCGCGCCGGCATGACGGTCGTCAACGTCAACCCGCTGTATACCGCGCGCGAGCTCGAGCACCAGCTGAGCGACAGCGGCGCCAAGGCCATCGTCATCGTCGAGAACTTCGCGCACACGCTGCAGGAGGTGCTGCCGCGGACGCAGGTCGCGCACGTCATCACGACTCAGCTCGGCGACCTCCTGCCGCTGCGCAAGCGCTGGCTCGTGAACCTGGTCGTCAAGCGGGTGAAGAAGCTCGTGCCGGCCTGGCGGATCGACGGCGCGATTGCCTTCCGCGCCGCCTTGCGGCGCGGCGCGCGCGCCGACCTGCGGCCGGTGGACGTGGGTCCGCAGGACATCGCCTTCCTGCAATACACCGGCG
>Ga0070671_100003746_pt1 | contig 11942 bp, 20 predicted proteins | sample KBSS73metaG_FD_65341 | JGI IMG/M metagenome (GOLD analysis project Ga0070671, IMG submission 65341) | Switchgrass rhizosphere microbial communities from Kellogg Biological Station, Michigan, USA - KBS S7-3 metaG | ecosystem: Host-associated > Plants > Roots > Rhizosphere > Soil ...
CGGCAAGAAGAGCGGCCGGCCGGTAGACATCAAAGTCTTTCCCGGCGGCACTGCTTTTATCTCGGACGACAGCGCGGGAGTCATCTACAAATTGACCAGAAAACAATAGCTATTTTTACCAATAAGGTTCATAATAGGAGTATTAATACTTTAATTATTAGTTTAACTTAATTCATATGGATTCATTTAATTCTCCAACCACAAAACCTCTTTACCGGGGGACCCAGGTAGTTTGGTATATTCTCGGTGTCGTGGAAGTGATACTAGCCTTACGTTTTATATTAAAGCTTCTCGCAGCGAATCCCAATGCCGGGTTCACTCACTTTATTTACAGCGTGACTTATATTTTTGCGGCGCCGTTCTTAAACGTATTTCGTATAAGCAGAGTGGAAGGCAGCATTTTCGAGTGGACCACGCTTCTCGCTATGCTTATCTATTGGCTTATCGCCTGGGCTGTCGTCAAGCTCTTTCTTATGAGCAAGACTGTCTCCACGCCGGAAGCAGCGGTCAAACTAGAGGATCAGGAAAAATAGATTATTATTAATTAATTAAATTTTAAAATGCTTACAACAATCGCAATTGTGCTCGTAGTGCTGTGGCTTCTCGGTTTTCTTGGTTTCCATGTTCTGGGAGGTTTTATTCACGTGCTTCTGGTTATAGCGGTGATACTTGTCCTGATTCGCGTCATTCGCGGGCAGAATCCATTGAAATAAATTGGCATACGTTCATGTCAAAGTGAAAGCGGGAGCTAGACATTTCAAAATTCCAAAAGACAAAGTGCGCATTGTAAACGGCCACCGCAGCCTCTCCAAGCTTTTGGTGGTGGACTCTTAATGCCAGAAGGAAAAATTGTAGTATAATGCATTTATGAGACCGCAAATGACACCCCGTGTAGAGAACCGCTACGTTGAAAGGATAGACAGAAGGAGATTGGCCAATGAACTCGGGGTCCAAGGGTTTCCCGCGGAAGAATTTGTCAATATTTTTTACAATACTATTCCCGGCTTTCAGGCCCGGTTTTCGACCCTGGATGAAGATAAAGGGCCGGAAGTGGGCGGGCGGCAGACGGTAGATCTCGTGGTTTCTTTTGCCGATGGCAGGCCTGCATTCGCTTCGCAGATTACGACCAACAATGCCGAAAAAGGGCTCATTGATAAAAAAAAGAAAGAAATGCGGGACCGTCCGTTTATCAGGCTAAACGAGATGAAAAATACGGATTTATCAATTCCGAAAGTTTTGGTTGTTCCCGGCGCTCGGCAGGTAAAAGATTTTTTTCAAGATCCTGACCCCGCCAAGCACCCGGAGCTTGCGCTTAAAGTAATCGAAGACCATTTAAACAGTTTCAGGTTTGATCGCATGCAGACGCAAAATCCTCTGGAGCAGAAAGCCGTAGACGAGCTGATAAAAATATTCGATACGGAGAAGAAAAGATATATTCATTGATTTATGTTTCAGAATTTTTTAATTAGAAAAATGCTGCGCAAGCAGGGCGTGCCGGACGCACAGGTGGAGATGTTTGTGCGGATGATGGAGAAAAATCCAGAACTTTTTCAGACTATAGCGAAGGAAATAGAAGAGAAGGTAAAGGGCGGCATGGACCACATGCAGGCGGGGATGGAAGTCATGAAAGCGCACGAAGAAGAACTCCGAAAATTGGGGTAGAATGGGGGAATGAGCCCCAAGATTTCCAATCAGGCCAAAAGTCAGGCCAAAAACAAGCCAAAAAACCAGCCTCAGAATTTGTATCTCCACGTAGATGGGGATGCTTTTTTTGTAGCCTGCGAGCTTACCCGCGCGCCCGAACTTCGGGGCAAACCCGTAGTCGTCGGCGCTGACCGGGGGATTGCTGTCGCCATTAGCCCGGAAGCCAAAGCGCTCGGCATCACCCGCGGGATGCCGGTTTTCCGCATCCGGAAGCTATATCCTGAGGTGGCAATACTGCCGCATCACTTTGACCTGTATCAAGAGATAGCCGAAGGCTTACACCGTATCCTATTCTCGTATTTTCAGACGGTGGAAGTCTACAGCATAGATGAATGCTTTGCGCTGGTGGAACCCTCCGAGATAAAATATTTCGGTTCGGAACAAAAACTTTTGTCGGAATTAAAACGCGAGATTGAAAGCACGCTTGGAGTGACTTATTCCATCGGCCTCGCGCGCACGAAAGCCCTTGCCAAGCAGGCCTCCAAACTTGAGAAGCCTGCTGGGGTGGTGATGCTGCTCACTCGTGCGGACGAAGTCCGCGCGCTCAAGCGTACCCCGATAGACGACATCTGGGGCATAGGCCGGCGGACGGTGCCGCACCTTCGCCGCCTCGGTATGAACACCGCGTATGATTTTGTAAATTATTCCGATGCTTACATAGAGAAAAATTTCTCTGAGCCGGTCGTGAATTTAAAAAGGGAGCTTGGCGGGGAGCAGATTTTCGGCGTAGAAGGGGATGCCGACCCGCGGGACCAGAAATCCATCCAGAGCACGGCTACCTTCCGCCCCGCTTCCACGGACCCGAAGACAATCTGGCGGGAGCTTGCCAAAAACGCCGAGCGAGCGTGCGAGAATGCGCGCGAGCTCAAGCTTGTGTCGAACCACGTGTCTTTCTTTGTGAAAACTTCCGAGTTCAAATATCGCGCGAGTGAAGTGAAGCTCCCGCTTTTCACTGCCGACCCCGGAGTCGTCTTAAACGCCATAGAGCCCAAGCTCCCCAAGCTTCTCAAAAAAACCGAACGCATCCGCTCCACAGGCGTGATACTCCACAACCTCGTGCGAGAGGAAAATGTGCCCCTCGACCTCTTCGGCAGGCAGGATAAAGCTCTGAAGAACCTCGCCGTAGAAGAAATGGCTGACAAAATCAGGCAAAAATACGGCCACAGCGCCATCAAACGCGCCGCGAGCATGAGGAGAAGGGACTGATTGAGTTTAGGCTAACCTTGAAGTAGAATTAAGGCCTATGCCAGGATATCCTTTTTTAGAAATTCAAGAGCCGGAAAAAATTTATGAAGAACTTTGCACGGCTCTCATACCTTACAAAGAAGCACCGCAAGGTTCGCATATATTTATAGTAGAAGGCTCGAGCGAAACTCCTCGTATTGCTATCAAATATCCCGGTCGTAAATTAGTAAAAAGAACCGACCTTATTCGGCCCACTGCCACTAGTGCTTTATGGGCCAACTTAATGGATTTTGAAGTGATTTATTTTGAAAACGGTGAAATGCGAGAAAGTACAGTTTTTGCTTATAGAAACATGTTAGACGATTATGAACATCACAAAAAAGACAACGAAGAATTCTGGGAAATGATATTAGAATTATATGAACACAATACTATAACTAGAACCCCGCCCAATCTGGGAGGTATCAACTCCAAACTATTCTTGGAAATGCTTAAATGGATGTGGATTCAAGAAGATGTGAATTACAAGTTATCCTGGGAGGATGTGAAATCTCCGGTCAGATACAGGCTCCAAACAGTCAGAGGAAACGTCACCAAAGATGGCGCAGGTAGGGCCAAATTCTTTGGAGCCCTGGTGCTTTTGCGAGATGAACATTTTAATTCGGCTGTGGTTAAAAAAATTATTCCGCAAAACTAGTCTTTTTTTTGCCGTGTATCAGTTTGTGTTCAGGCATAATAAAGCCTTTTTCTAAGCGCGCGTTTATTATATCGCAATATTTTTTATCAATCTCTGCGGAGATAAAGTTGCGGTTCAGTTTTTTACAAACATCTATTTCTGCACCACTGCCACCAAAAAGTACAAAAACTGTATCTTTTTGCTTTGTTGAACCCTTTATTAGCATTTCTGTTAACTTTTGAGGTATTTGGCATGCGTGCTGGGTCTTTTCTTTACTTACATTTTTTACTAAATTAAATTCAAACCACGAGTACGGCATTCTGCCCTTAGATCCATTTGTTATGTTTTGCTTTATTCTTCTATCTGTGGGGTTTTTGTATGGAAGAGCAACTGCATCTTTAAAAAATTTATTATCAGGACTTTTCCTAACATGTAAAATACTCCTATGGGCTGTGGTGAATCTTTTTGGAGTATGTCCCACATTTGTATTATAAACCCAAACATACTCATTGATATTGGGAAAGTGTAAATCTAAGTATTTAACACGAAGATGTGCGTTTTGTTGAGGGTAGTTCATCATGAAAAGATTACCGTCTTTTTTGAGCACCCGCATGGATTCTTTAGCAAGTTCTATATACCAATTAATATAATCTTCAAACTTTTTTTTATAGTTGTTGTTATTATATTTTATACCTACGTTATAATCAGGATCTCCAAAAATCATATCCACACTATTGTCAGGCAAATCTTTCAATACATGCATCACATCTCCGTTGTAAACCTTATTAAGGTAGTCTGATATTTTCCCTTTCTTTTGTGTAATTTCCTTTTTTGGCAAAACAAAAATTTGATTTGCTTCTTGCTCAGTATTCTCCAAGCTGAGTTCTTTCATGGTTTTTAATAACCTGATAGAGTGTTTTACGCCTTTGTCTTTTACTAGATAGCCTTTCTTTTCTAAATAATCCACATGTTGGTGAATAGTAGGGATAGAAACACCAAAATGATTTGCGATATTACCTAAGGCAGGGGAATAATTTCTCTTTTGCTGGAATTTATCTAGATAATCGAAAAGCTGAGCTTGTTTTTTTGTAAGTTGTACGCTCAAGGTTCTTGGCATATTTATACTGTATATTATAATACCTAACAAAAACCTAAACAAGAGGTTTTCCACATTGACAAGGTTTGCTGCGATGGTATAATTCATTATAGTTCACTTAAAATCTAATACGAGACATAAACATTGAAGGTCCAACAACAAATTATTTGCTATTGAACCTAAACATTTTTACCTTCAATCCTATTTCATAAAATATCTTACAAGGGACAGGACGGAAGGGTCTTGTTTTTTATTTTATGCGAATGGTCGAGACTTAAGAAATGATTAATGAGGTTAATAGGAAAAAGTATGAGTTCTTTTACAGTTAGAGTAGAGTTAGACAGTAATATTTATTCAGACTTTGAAATATTACATAGAGCGATGGAGCTCAATGGTTTTAAAAAAACCATTAGCGGTACTGATGGTGAATATCATCTTCCACGTGCTGAATATAGTATTTCTACTTCTGTCAGTAGGGCAGCGGTTCTAAAGCTTGCTGAAGATGCTGTTGCTAAGACACACAAGAAAGGTGAAATTTTAGTGACAGAATCTGCTGGCAGAACATGGTCCGGTCTAAGTAAAGTTAGATAAGATTGAATTAGCTTAAAAATTCTGGGAACCATCTGAGAGCTAATCCTTTTGTGTACGATGGAGCTCTTATAAGATAGAAATGAGTAAGGACTAAGCGTCGTACTAACCCAGAGGCTCAAAAAGCAACCGATGTAAGACGGTTGTTTTTCGTTTACTTCGCAAACATAATAGTAAGAATTTTCCTTAATATAATTATACGTATTTATCTACGTATGTGCTAAAATTTCAATATGAATAAAAACAAAGGCTTCATCGGACTACTTGTGCTTTTGGTGGTTGTGGCGATCATCGCCATCCTATTTCTAAAAAGCGCCGTGTTTAAAAATTTCGGAGAAGGGAGGGCTATGCCGAGTACGGGTTTTAATGCCATTGACAGCGCGGAGAATGCCAGAAATCTGATAGAGGAGAACAGCCGGAAAGCGGCGGAGCAATAAAAGGAAAAAGCTCATCAAGGTGAGCATGAGCTTTTTCCTTGTGAGCTTTGATGGTTTAGTGCATTTTCAGCAAGTAGCGCTCTTGCTGGAGCGTTCGCTGCATGTTGCGGCATGAGATTGCGAGCAGTGGGAAGTGCATAGCTACCTGCCGGAGCAAATAAGCCTTTTTGTCTTCCTCCGTCCAGCAACTTGCTCTTTCAAAAAACGAACGTCCGAGCTGGTCGTACCAGCCGACATTTGTTCTCCGCGCTACTTGGTCGCGGAAGAACCCGACCAGGAGGAGGGTGTGCCCCCCTGCGACTTCGAGAATTTCCGGGTCGTGCAACCCCGAGAATCCTTCGGCTGTGAGCCCCGGGCGGACAAAGGTGTCGAAGACATCGTACAGACTGCCCGACGGCGTAACACTGGTGCCGCTGTATCGCGAGGTTTGTGCATACTGGGCCAGCACATTCGCGACGTAGACTGTCTCCGCGTGAGTCACCTCAGCGGAGACTTCTTGTTGTAAATACTCCATAAAGAACGTGAAGGCTCGATGGGAGTCTACCCCAAGGAGCTCTGTTAGATAACCCATAAGGCGTTTACTCCTCATCTGGATTTAACTGCGTCTAAAAGGAGTATAAATAATTATCTTAAATATGCAAATGCTTATTGAATTTTTTTGATATAATAAAAAAATGAAAAGGAGAATGGGCCCGTGGACACGTACTGGCAGCAGATTAATTTATAAAAATTCTTGGCTAAAGGTCCGGGAGGATAAAGTAATAGGGCCTAACAAAAAGCCCAACATTTTTGGAGTAGTGGAGCAAATAGGTGGAGTATCTGTGGTGCCTGTGGACGCCAAAGGCAACGTTTATCTGACGAAGGAGTTTCACTATGGTGTGGGGCGGAATTCTATTGAAGTTATAAGCGGAGGATCAGACAAAGGAGAAAGCCTCCTTGATACGGCCAAGCGAGAACTTATGGAAGAGACAGGCCTTACGGCAAAAAAGTGGACTTACTTAGGAGTGATAGATCCGCTCACCACTATATTGAGTTCTCCAAATCATATGTACTTGGCCGAGAATCTCACGCAAAATAAATTTACTCCGGAAGAGAATGAAATTCTTGAAATAATCCAAGTGCCTTTTAAAAAAGCATTTAGAATGGTAATGGATAGCAAGATTACTCACGGGGCAAGCTGCGTAGCCATTTTGAAGATAAAAGAAATATGGAGAAAAAAGAATCTCTGAAAAATCTGCAAACTATCCCCGGAATAGGCAAGAGCATCGCCCGGAATCTTTTTGATATCGGGATTCGCAAGGTCTCGGACCTGAAAGGCAAAGACCCGCAAAAGCTTTATGAAAAATCAAACAGGTTTGTGGGAGCAAGGCAAGACCCGTGCCTCCTGTACACTTTCCGCTGCGCGGTGTACTTTGCGAACACAAAAAACCCCAAGCCGGACCTCTTAAAATGGTGGAATTGGAAAGATAAAAGAAAAGCTTAGTAAATTTTATGAAATCTGTTTTATTTATAAATGAAGGTGCTACCGTTGAAATGGACAAACGCTTTATATCTTTGTTGGTTTTTGAAAATTTAGCGGGCGGCAAGAATGATAAATTCCGCCAACAATGCGTTGAAAAAATAATTAAAACTATCCACAGTAGAAAGTGGCAGAAGACTTATAAAAGTTCTCATTTTGTCCACTTGCTTGATGTGTATGGCGAAGAAAAATTCGGTGATGTTAAATTTATCCTTATGTGCCAACTCTTGGAAATCTTATATTTTTATAGATGTTACAGAGGTCCAGCTAAGAACCTGCACAGGGTGGGATTCCATTCTAAGCTAGAGAGTTTATTTCTACACATATACGGAAAGGATATTAACAAAAAAACATCAAACGTTCTCAGAATTCTTAGGAACCGGGTTGCGCATACAGGCACTCTTGAAAAAGTAAAAGGAATTCTACAGAGCAGAGATATAAATGCGCTCAATGGTTTTCGAAAAATGCACAAAGGACGATCTCTCCGAGTAGTAGCATTTTCCTTTAACCTTTTGATTGTAGATATGCTTTTCAGATGCATAGGCTTGGAGGATACTGAACTTTTTTGGAATCTCACTCCTCCTCAATTCTTGGATTATTTTAAAGAATGAGTATGAAATATTTGTATTATTGTGATATAATATACATGTGAATAAAAACATACTCATTATAGCGGGGGTTGTGGTTCTGGCGGCTATCGCCATCCTTATTATTAGTTACAGGCCTGCAAGCCAGAATCCTACCGATATTAACGTTACTACGGAAGGCACTGGCACCAATGACGCCAGCACTTCCGGCACGCCAGTTGCACCGGGCACAAGCACCGGCTCTACGGGCACGACGGCCGGCACGACAGTATCCGCCAAAATAGGGGAGACTATCGTCATCAGCGGGGTCACCGGCACGGTGAAAGAGCTCGTGGAAGACAGCCGGTGTCCGCAAGACGTACAGTGTATCCAGGCAGGCACAGTCAAGGTAAAAGTGAATTTTGCCTATGGGGTGCTCAATCAGGATGTAGTGCTCACTTTAGGGCAACCGACTACGCTCTACGGCCATACGGCGACCTTGCTCGGCGTAAAGCCGGACAAAGTATCCACCACGACCATAGCCAAATCCGACTACATTTTCACCTTTTCGATAAAATAAGCTGAATCCACAGCTTCTATTGTGGTCCTAGGGCCCCGAAAGGTATAATTTAACTGTTCAGGGAGACAGGTCGATTAGTAATTTTAAGTTTGATTTAAAATTATGAAAGCATTACATGTTATCACGTTTATTTTAGTGATTATCGGCGCGTTGAACTGGCTTTTGGTGGCGTTTAATTGGAATGTAGTAGCAATGCTCGGCCCATCGATAGCTATGGTGGTATACGTCCTAGTGGGACTGTCCGCAATCTACCAGATTTTCACCCACAAGTCGTATTGCAAGAACTGCATGGGTATGGGTACAAGCCAAACCATGTAAATTCCGTTTCTTTCAAACTAAGCCCCCAAGCCTCCCGCTTGGGGGCTTTTAGTTTGCACAGGCGCGCGTTGAAAACCGATGACGGGAGTTTTATAATAAATGTGTCGTATTACTAATCCAATTGTTCCAATTTTATGTTGCATGTAAATTATCTGGCAGTGTTGGTGGCGGCGCTCGCGAATTTTGTGGTCGGGTTTTTATTTCATGGGCCGCTCTTTGGCAAGACCTGGATGCGGCTGGCGGGAGTGACGCCGACCGGCAACGAAAAATTCTCCGGCATGATTCCGCAGATGGTCAAAAATTATATTATGAACATCGTCATGGCCTACGTGCTTGCTGTCATGCTCGCGTACACGGGAGCCGTCGGGGCTACCTCGGGCATGGTTTTGGCTTTCTGGGTCTGGCTCGGGTTTATCGTCACGACTTCTTCCATGGAAGTCATCTGGATGAAACGCTCCGTCAATCTATGGCTCTTTGAACTTTCGTCTATGCTGGTGTCCATTCTCGTCACGGGGGCTATAATCGGCGCGTGGTAAATCTGTGCTATATGCTATAATTGAATAATGATAGACCCGAAAAAAATAAATATAAACAGCTTGCCCAAGAAATTTATCGACGGCGCGCTGGGCGCTTACGGCAAGGACTTTTTCACCTTTGCGGTGACTTCTGGCAACAATCTGGATTCTTTTGCGACCACGCCACAGGTGATGAAATCTATCGCCATGTGGATGGGGAAACAGGTGGCAAATTATGAAAAACAGTTCGGCACCATAGACATGACTCCGCCTGCGGTAGTGAGCCCGCTCCAGGTCTCCGACTTGAAAGGCCCGGATAAAGACGCTAAATAATACCAAATAAATACCGGCTCGCGTGTAATAAAAAATTATTTTAATCGTCATAAATTACATATGTACGATACAAAAAATACAGGAATCATTGTCGGCCTCATCATCCTCTTTTTGGTAGTAGGTTTTTTGTACTATAAGGTAAACACCGGAGGCTTGGCGCCCAAGACCGCAGAGTACTATGTGCCGGGTTCTAGCCTGGTCGCCACGCCTTATTACTCGGTGCCGCGCACAAACAGCACTGCCACGAACCGCTCTTACAGCAGCTCTTATTATTCCACCCCGGTATCGTCCTCAACTGCATACTCTTATTACAATGTGCCCGGCAGCACTTCGTATTATTATACGCAGCCCACGTACTACCCGCCGTCAAACTCTTACTGCTATGTCGCAAGTTATGACAGCTACGGCAACCCGATGACTGTCTGCCAATAAATAAAATGTTATGATTAGGAAACGCCAGGACGGATACTATGTGCTTTCGGAAAGGGGTAAAAATCTGGGCGGCCCTTACAAGACTAGGCAAGAAGCGGTAAAGCGCCTGCGGCAAGTGGAATATTTCAAACACAGAGAAAAGAAATAAAAATGGACCGTAACGTATATATCAACCTGGGCACGAGAGACCTCGACAAGGCCAAAGCTTTTTTTATCGGGCTTGGTTTTACTCTCGACCCCCGGTTTACCAATTCGCTTTCGGCTTGCATCGTAATCGACCTAAATATTTTTGTTATGCTGGTCGGCGAAGGATATCTGAAAACATTTACTCCCAAACAAATCGTAGATGCGCACAAGGGCACCGAATGCACCATCGCGCTTACTTTTTCGAGCAAGGAGAGGGTAGACGAACTGGTAGAGCGGGCGCTCGCCATGGGCGCCACCGAAAACCGCGTGCCCCAAATGCAGGAAGACCCGCTCATGTACGGGCGGTCTATCAATGATTTTGACGGGCATGTATGGGAATTTATCTGGATGGACCCGGCCTTTGCTCCTAAGCATCACGTACTTTAAAAACGGTACTCCGAAATGGGAGGGCTGTGAATATCTTGTGAATAAAAAAGTTGGCATAATAGCAGGCGGTATGCTTTAATTTCTGGGCTAAATACTTTTTCACAAGCATATGAATACAATGCTAAAACGCACGGTTGGCAGATTGAAGTCCGTATTTCCGCGCGATATTTCCTTTTTCGACCTTTTCAAGCAAATGGGAGAGCTCCAGGCGGAGATAGCGCTCCTGTTCAACGAACAAGTAAAAAAACAGGGTTTCGGCGACCAGGAGTACTCCAGGCGGGCGCAGTTGATAGAACATAAAGGCGATGCCATCACCAAGAAGATCTCCCATTATCTGCGGGATGTTTTTATAACGCCGCTCGACCGCGACGATATTCACCGCATCGCCCACAAGCTCGACAATGTCATCGACCTCATTGAAGACGCCATAGTGCGGATAGAAATGTACGGCATAAAAGAAACGACCGATGCTATCACTGGCTTCTCGGAGCTCATCAAGGAAGCATCCGTGAATTTGACCAAAGTCATCCACTCTGTCACGGCCAAAGACGATAACGTCCTGCAGGTGCTCATACAGGAGATGCGCGAGCTCGAACGCAAAGCCGATGTGCTGCGCAAGGCCGAGATTACCCGGTTGTATAAGGAACTCGAAGATGCCAAGCTCATCTGCCAGCATGAAAAATTGATCGAGCGCTTGGAAAGAATCATGGACGAATACGAAGAGGTAGTGGAAATTATTGACCGAGTGATAGTCAAATCCACATAGGACGATAAATATAATATGCCGGCCACCAATCTCATATACCTTGTTTTCATTATCGGCATAGCTCTCGCTTTTGATTTTACGAACGGCATGCACGATGCCGCGAATTCGATAGCCACTATTGTCTCCACCAAAGTGCTCTCTCCGCGTTTTGCGGTCCTCTGGGCAGCCGTTTTTAATTTCATAGCATTTCTTATTTTCGGTACGGCTGTGGCCAAAACCATCGGCAAAGGCCTCATAGATGTGTCCATAGTCACTCCTACGGTGATTCTCGCGGGGCTGCTCGGGGCAATAGGCTGGAACATATTTACCTGGTATTTCGGACTGCCCACCAGTTCTTCACACGCGCTCATCGGCGGTTATGCGGGTGCGGCGATAGCCCGCGGCGGTTTTAAAGTGCTTATCGCTTCCGGCTGGACTAAAACTATCGTATTTATTTTTCTCGCGCCCATGGCGGGCATGTTTTTGGGCGGCCTTTTTATAATTCTTATCTCCTGGGTTCTGCATTTAGCCAAAGCCCGCGCCGCGCCGGTCACCCGCTGGTCCCGCCGCACGCAGCTGTTTTCAGCGGCTCTCTATTCGCTCGGGCACGGAGGCAATGATGCACAAAAAACTATGGGTATTATTGCGAGCCTGCTTCTATCTGCCGGAGTCATC
>Ga0070671_100003747_pt1 | contig 11941 bp, 11 predicted proteins | sample KBSS73metaG_FD_65341 | JGI IMG/M metagenome (GOLD analysis project Ga0070671, IMG submission 65341) | Switchgrass rhizosphere microbial communities from Kellogg Biological Station, Michigan, USA - KBS S7-3 metaG | ecosystem: Host-associated > Plants > Roots > Rhizosphere > Soil ...
AGGCGTCCGGCGCGATTGCGCTTGCCGGACCGGCGCTGTGCCGGGCGTGAACGCAAACGGCGCTGTCCGCCAAGGCATTGCGTGGACATTTCCAGTCCATCGATCGCTCCCTGACGGGCCGCTTTGCGGCGATCCATTTCGGATCTTGTACGTCTGGAACGGGTCGGTAGTCGCCATTCGCGGCCCTACGAAGCTGCTGCTGACGGGCCGCCTGCATCTGGCCAGATCGTGAACGGCTTGATCGTGAGTGACCGGCAGGTTCCGAGTACAGCGGTCAGTCGCATGGACCAAACACGAATGGCGGGTTCCGGCGGCGACACCGGACATTCGGTGGCCAATCTTGACCGGCTTCACCCAGACTGAAGGCGACGGTCGAGGTCAGCTGGTGAGTGGCAGTTCCCTGGAACTGCTGTGTCCTCACGCTCTCGGCGGCGAGGGTCCGCTGCGGGGCGGTCCCTCGAGCGACGCGGGCGCCCGCGCAGCACGCGTCACTCTCACCGCTCACATCGCTTGGAGAGACAGGATAGGCAAGGGATACTTAGCTGCCAAGGACCGACATCGCATCTGGTTCGGCGGACGCCCGCCTCAACCCGTAGGAGATTCGAATGAGCGACAAGCCCGACCAAACCCAGGCTCGCCGAGGCTTCCTGAAGAAGGCGGTGGCAGGGGGTAGCGTCATCCCGTTTGCTCCGACGTGGGCGCTGGGCGCCACAGCGACCGTTGGCATCGCGGCGGTTGCATCTGAGGCAGGAGCCAGCACCGCGGTGCCCATGGTCGGCTACGTGTCACTGAGCCAGGACGAAGCGGCGTTCGTCGAGACGCTCGTCACCGTCATGTGCCCGGCAGACGAATTCACGCCGAACGGCGTCGACTGCGGCCTGGCGACCTATATCGACCGCCAGCTCGCCGGCGACTTCGGCCGCGGTGCGAAGCGCTACGCCCGTGGTCCGTGGATCCAAGGCAGGCCCCAGCAGGGCTACCAGCTGCCGCTGACGCCCGAGCAGTATTTCAAGGCAGGCCTGGCGGCCGCCAACGAGGCCTGCGTCGCCAAGCATGGCAAGCCCTTCGATCAAGTGACGCCCGCGCAGGCGAGCGCCTTCCTCGACGATCTCGGCGCTAGCAAGGTCGCCGGCGCGACGCCGCCGCTCGGCCCATGGTTCAACGAGCTCGTCTACCCGCTGTTCGCGCAAGCCTGCTTCGCCGATCCGATCTACGGCGGCAACGTCGGCAAGGTCTTCTGGAAGATGGTCGGCTATCCCGGCCTGCCCGCGACGCACACCGTCGACATGGTGCAGTTCCGTGGCAAGCCGTATCCCGGATCGAAGGATCCCAAGTCGATCGCTGACTTCAGCTGAGGAGCAAGTACATGATCAAGAAGCTTCCCGGCAAGACGGTGGTAATGGTCGGTGGCGGTCTCACGGCCGGCCTGGCAGCGCGGCAGCTCACCGGCAAGAACATCGATGTGCTCGTCCTCGAGCGCGGCACCGACCACAGCAAGGGCGCCGAGGCGAGGCTGCCGACGCAGCGCGACGAGCTGCGCTGGGACACGCACCAGGGCCTCGTGCAGGACTGGTCGGTGCAGACCTACACGCTGCGATACTCAGGCAACGAGATGGCACTGCCAGTGCGCTGGATGGAGGCGTTTCTGCCCGGCGAGGGTCTCGGCGGCGCCGCCAACCATTGGAACGGGCACACGTGGCGCTGGTCGGAGTACGACCCCGAGATCCGCTCGAGGAACGAGTCGCGCTACGGCAAGGCGGCGATCCCGAAGGACATGCCGCTTCAGGACTGGGGCACGACGTACAAGGAGATGCGGCCGTACCACGAGCTCTTCGAGAAGCTCTTCGGCATCGCCGGCAAGGCGGGCAACATCAACGGCAAGATCGTGCCCGGTGGCGATCCGTTTGAGGCGCCGCGCGATGGTGAGTACGCCCAGAAACCGCTCGAGCTCACCCTCGCCGGCATGACCTTCAAGGCGGCCGCCGAGCAGCTTGGCTACAAGCCGTTCCCGACGCCGGCCGCGAACTCGTCGAGCGCGTACACGAACCCCGACGGCATGAAGCTCGGCGCCTGCCAGTACTGCGGCCACTGTGAGCGCTTCATCTGCGAGGCGCAGGCGAAGGCCTCGCCCGAGGTGCTGCTCTATCCGCTCCTGAAGACGAGGAAGAACTTCGAGGCGCGGCTCAACTGTCATGTCCTCGGCCTGACCTATGACCGGGCCGGAAAGAAGGTCACGGGTGTGCACTACGTCGATCGCCTGACGGGCCAGGAGTACGAGCAGCCGGCCGACGTCGTCATGCTCGGCGCGTTCACGATGACCAACACCAAGCTGCTCCTCACCAGCAAGATCGGCACGCCCTACGACCCGGTCAGCCAGACGGGCGTCGTCGGCAAGAACTTCTGCTACCAGCTCGGCGGCGGGATCAACCTCTTCATGAAGGACAAGTGGTTCAACCCTTACCTCGCGACCGGCAGCACGCAGGTCTACATGGACGAGTTCAACAACGACAACTTCGACCATGCCGGGCTTGGCTTCCTGGGCGGCGCCGGCATTAACGCGAGCATGTTCAGCGGCCGGCCGATCGCCCAGCGGCGCCTGCCGCCGGGCACACCGCGTTGGGGCACGGCCTGGAAGAAGGCCAATGCCGACTGGTACCAGCACTCTATGAACATCGGCATGCAGGGCAGCTGCTACCCGCATCGCGAGAACTACATCGACCTAGACCCGACGTACAGCGATGCCTACGGCCAGCCGCTCATCCGCATGAACTTCGACTGGCGCGAGAACGAGCTGAAGCTGTCGAAGTACGTTGCCGCGAAGCAGACCGAGATCGCTAAGGCGTTCAACGCCGACATCGTCAGCCCGGCGTCGACGATGCAGGCACCGTTCGACATCCGCTATTACCAGAGCACGCACATCACAGGCGGCACGATCATGGGCAAGGATCCGGGCACGAGCGTCGTCTCCCCGCACCTGCAGCACTGGGATGCGCAGAACCTCTTCGTCGTCGGCGCGTCGGTGTTCGCCCACAACTCCGGCTACAACCCGACCGGGCCGCTGGCCGCGCTTGCGCTGCGTGTCGGCGACGACATGGCGGCGTACATCGAACGGCCGCGCATCCTCTGAGGCAATCGAAGATGAACGAAAGCAACCCATGATTCATCGAGACCGACTCTCTGCCGCGGTCGCCGTCGCGACGATGGCGATTGCCTCTTCGTTCGCTCATGCCCAGGACGCGGCCGCCGGCAAGGCCGTGTTCGCGCAATGCACGGCTTGCCACTCGACCGACGGCAGCAACGGCGTCGGCCCGAGCCTGCAGGGCGTCGTTGGCCGTAAGGCGGGGACGTTTCCGGGATTTCGCTTCAGCAGGGCGATGAAGGCGGCCACCATTGGCTGGGACGTGGCGACGCTGGAGGGCTACATCGCGGATCCGCAGAAGACCGTGCCGGGCAACGTGATGCCGTTCTCCGGCATCCCCGAGGCGAAGCAGCGCGCCGACTTGATTGCGTATCTGCAAACGTTGAAATAGTCTTCCCGCTCATCGACTGGACGCCGTCAGTGGCGATGTCGCGGGTTATGTGAGCAGGGGCGATCGCGCCCCGCGCGTAGGAGACTTCGACGCACGGAACGTGCCGCTGGAAGCGACACCTTGCTGCCAAGAGCCGAAGGAAATCAGGTCCGCTTGCCGCATGGCCGCTCAGTGTCGAGAGTTGCACTTCACCGCCTGCGAAAGCAGCCGCTGGCCGAAACTTGGCACGTTAGGTGGCCGCCATCCCGTCGATGGCCCGCGAATGGAGTTTCGAGGGCACAGCAGATAGCCGGGCCGCGGCTTGCTCAACGTCAGGCGTCGCGAAGCAGCCCTTCACATATCGGCGGTGCGCCTCTTAAATTCGGCACATGGATCGGCGCGTTCCGCCACTTGGGTTCGCACCACCGCGTCGAAGGCGCTGACTGGCGTCGAGTCGTCAGTGCTCTCGAGGTAGCCGACAGCGAATATTCTGACGTTTACAGTGCCGAGCAGACGCGGCACGCCGATGTCATGACGTACGTGTCCATTGCCTGCCAGTAGGACGACACCGCCGCCCTGGGCGCCGCGGCGCAGCACATCGGCCATGATGGCATCGCGAGCGAACTGGGCGTGCGCCATGCGGGGCCACATCGATCGCGGCAGCGCGTGGCAGTGGCCAAGGTCGATCTCGCGTTCCTGGGCCACTTGAACTTCGGGTGCGACCGGCGTGTCGAGCCCGAGAACCGCGATCTCCCGCTCGCTGAAGACGGCGGCATACCCCCCGCGCACGATCATCGCGGCATCGGCATTCGACAAGTTCGCGGCGATCAAAGGCACGTCGTAGCGCAGGGCCAGTTCGACAAACGGTCTGTAGAAGACCCAGTTCCAACCACCCCCACCGCGGTTCCCCGACGGCGCTGCAACATCGATCAAGTGCTGAGCATCGCCCGGTCGTTCGCGACGCGATCGATCGATGTCCGCTTGATGCTCCCTGTCGAACTGCTCCATCGCGATTGCAGGTCGCCATCCCGCTGCGAACGCGCGCTGCAAAGTGGCCAGCCGGAGCTGGTGCTGCTGCGCGTTGTCGTGGACTTCTCCAAGCAGGACCAATGCATCGCCTCGCAACCGATGGTCCCAGCCGCCGGGAGGTGCGGCCGTCGTGCAAGCGCAAAGCAACGCGGCAAGCACCAAGACGGCCGACCGCATCTGCCAGTGGCAAGATTCCATCTTGGCAAGGCCCAAGGAAGTCTTCGCCCACACGAAGGTTCTGCGCGTCGCGTCGGGAGCCGCAGGGTGAGCAGTAGCGCTTTCCATCTGGCAGCTTGTTGGCGTGGTTACGAACCAACGATCCCAGCCAGGAGCGGTCATCGGACCGATCGTCCGGAAGCGCTCATGCCGCCGCGCCGGCAATCCGATTGCCCTGCGCCAAGCGATGCACCTCCTCAACCTTTGGAAGATCGTCGAGCCAGCACCTCGCGCGTCGCCTTCGCTGAACCGCCGGCGATGCGCCAAAGATCCGATGTCGAGATCGACCGGGATCACGCTCGGCGACGGCTCGTTCATGAACACCTCTGCTCGATATAGGGGGAGCGCTCGATGCATCTCAAGTTGTCGCGCAGAAGCCCACGCCAGCCAGTGGCAGCCTCTTCCGAAATGCCGAATCTCGGGGCGCAACTGCGAGCCTCGGCGGCCTGCCGGCGCGATGTGCGGCCAGACAGGCCGAGTATCCCTCCCGTCAGGCCAGCACGCGATCGCCGAGCGCTCTCTGGTTCGATCCGAGGATCGTGTCGCGCTCCGGTTGACGGCGGCCGTCCAGGACCTCTGCCCACTCGTCGGTGCCCATCACGGCGGCGAAGCGCGACTGCATCACGACGCAGAACGCGTGGTGGATTTCCTCGGCGCTCGCTCGCCCGACTCGGTTCGCATAGGGCACCGAGCCGATGGCGTCATGCAGTACCTCGACGGCAGTGCCGTTGTGAAGCGCATGCTTGACGGTCGAGTCGATGCAGTTGTGCGTCATGTAGCCGCAGACCGTGAGCGTATCGATGCCATGCTTCTGAAGCCAGTCGGCGAGATCGGTCCCCGTGTAGGCGCTGGGCAACTGCTTCTCCATGCGATGGTCGCGCGGTCGGAGCGCGACGGTCGGATGCAGCTCCCACGCGTGGGTGCCCTTGGCGAACAGGAGGCTGCCGCTCGGTCCGGTGTTCTGGACCACGATCACCGGTACGCCGTGGGCGCGCGAGACGTCCATGGCACGGCCGATGGCCCTGAGCGAAGCTTCGACCGGTGGATGTTCGATGAGCAGGCGGCCATCGACGTACTCGTTCTGCACATCGATGACGATCAGGGCGCGACGGGGGGAGGTGGACATGATGAACTCCGTATCAATGAAGCGATGGCCTCATTCTTCGGGGGCTTGCAGGTCTCAGCCAGTGGCTCAAAGGACAAGGTTCGTTAAGATTCGGCCACTTGACACTCGACCATGAAGAATCGGCCAGCGAACCGGCTTAAGGAGCTCACATGCGCTCTCGCACGATTGCCGTGGTGGCCTTCGAGGGCATCAGCCCGTTCCATCTGACCGTGCCCTGCGTTGTCTTCGCCGAGGATCGACGCTCGATCGGCATGCCTCGCTTCGATGTGCGGGTGTGTGGCCTCGAACGCCGGCGCCTTGCGACTTCCGCAGGCTTCGGTATCGACGCTCCCCATGGCCTGGAGGCACTGGCGGAAGCCGGCACCGTGATCGTCCCGTCCTGGCGCGATCCGCAGGAGCGACCGCCGGAGAAGTTGCTGACGGCGCTTCGTTCGGCCCATGTCCGCGGGGCGCGCGTGATCGGCCTTTGCTTGGGCGCTTTTGTCTTGGCCGAGGCCGGCTTGCTCGATGGTCGACGGGCGACCACGCACTGGGCCTGGGCGGACGAGTTCTCGCGCCGGTTCCCGCAGGTGAGCCTCGATGCGAGCGCACTCTACATCGATGAAGGCGAAGTGTTGACTTCGGCGGGCACCGCGGCCGGCATCGACTGTTGCTTGTACTTGATTCGCGAGCAGTTGGGTGCCGAGATCGCCAACCGCCTTGCGCGTCGGCTGGTGGTGTCTCCACACCGCCCTGGCGGCCAAGCCCAGTTCATCGAGCAGCCGGTCCCGAGGGACGGAGGCGGAGATCGGCTACGGGCGACGTTGGACTGGGCCTCGCGCCGCCTGGGCGAGCCACTATCCGTCGAGGAGCTGGCCGCGCATTCGGTGATGTCCACAAGAACCTTCACGCGCCGATTTCGTGCCGCGACGGGCACGACGTTCAAGCGCTGGCTGATCGAACAGCGGCTTACACGAGCTCGCCAGTTGCTCGAGACGACCGACCTGCCGATAGAGCGGGTTGCGATCGATGCCGGATTCGGTACGGCGCTTTCAATGAGACTGCACTTCTCGTCGAACATCGGCACGTCGCCGATGGCCTACCGCCGCAGTTTCAGAGGTTGACGCGGCCGTGACTCCGGCGGATGTGCCAAATTGTCCGCTTCTCGAAACACGGGCCCGCCGCTATGGGTCCGACGGCGGCCGCTCCCGCTTGCGATGCCTTGGCCTGGAGCCTGCCGTTCGCAGTGGCCGGCCAGATAGCCGAAGTCTTCCGTTCTTCATGGGGGCCTGTGGCCGGCGCCTTCACGAGGTCATTGCGTGGCCCGCTTTGCTTGTTCCTCGAGGAGCTTTTCCCTAACAAGGTCGCTTCCGCTCTTGAATTTGATCAAGGCAAACGAGGAAACCTGGTAGCGCTGGAAACCAATATGGATCGTTCCGGTAAACCACAACCTGTTCCGGATGAGCAGGGCGCGGTTTTCCGGGACGTCGGAGGTGCCGGTCCATATCTCTTCCGTGTTCAGCTCCCACCTCTCGTCGTTGTATTCGGCGTTGAACGACGGCGGTTGCTTCTTTCCGACGAACCGATACTCGTTTCCCTCAATCGCTACCGTGATGACGTCGGAATCGACGGCGTTGCGATTGAGCGTCATTGGCGTGACGCTCGCGACCAAGGGATTCTTCTTCAGATTCTCGATGTACTCCCGGTCGATGTAGGCGACCGTCGTAGTCGGAGTGAAGAGCGGGACACCGTCAGCGTGAGCTGCGGTTGCGACGATCAGCAGGACGAGAAGAATTGGCTTCATGGGCCTGGTTGGAGCCTTGCTGGGGGGGGCGATGCCATTTCGGTTGATTACGCCAAGTAGACAGTGTCGTGAACACCTGCGATCAACATGCTGGGCAAGAACGTGTGAACTTGTGCCCCAAGCTCGCGACCGTCTATCCGGAAATGCGCCTCTTTCTATAGCACTTGCCAGAGTGCCGCATGGCCTTGAACACCGGCAGCTTCGCATTCGGACGACGTCATCTCGAAGATGTCCCGCAGCTGTCGGATTTCTGCGGCGCATAGAGTCCGCTCGCGGATCACGGGCTGGTAGCCGTGCGGAACCACCTGCTTCGGCTCGACCAGGTCGGCCGGATTCCCGTCGGTCAGCAACGATCGCCAGGGCTGACGCTTGATGATGGCCCAGTGGAATATCTGTCGTGTGGCGCTCAGTAGGTGTTGCGCGGTCCCGGCGCGCTTACGCGTCCTGCCGACGTGCCGCAGAACAGCGAGTAGATCCGCATCGGTGAGTTCGCGCACAGGCTTGGTGCCCAAGGCTGGCATCAGGTTTCGCTCGAACTTGCGGCGCAGCTCGGCGTTGCCGTCCTTGCGACTCACGTCTTGTGCGAGTCAGGTTTCGTACAGGTTGCGAAAGGGGGTAGCTGCGGCTTGCGCGCGGTTGCTTTCGATCGCGGCCTTGCGCGCGGTTTCGGCGCGCTGTGCCTCGAAGTCGATGCCGTCCCGTGCAAGCGCCTGTATTCTCGCGTTCCCGGCGACTGCTTGCGCAAGCGACATGTGACCGGGTCGCCGGCGCTTCCGTAGTGGCGAGGCAGGCGCGCCTGCAACTGGCGTTCGCCGACCCGGTATCGAACGAACCAGGTCTGGGTGCCGTCGCTTGCGACGCGCAGGCACAGGCCGCGATCGATGGTGACCCCGGCAGCTGCCCGCTCTCCTGGGCTTCAAAGCCTCGAGGCCTCTCACCATCAGGGTCGCCAATCAGGGTCGCCATTTTCCGTGCCCTCACCGTGCCCTCAAGATCGCTGGATTCCAGTGTATTGAGGCGGACGTCCGCGGACGAATGGAATGACGTAACCCATTGAACTACATGGATAATTTCCGTCCAAGGACGTCGGCAGAAGTCCGGCCGCGAGACGCTGTCACGCCAGGGATCGCGGCTTCGAGCCCCGTCCACTCCGCCAGCCAAGTCAACGGGTTACAGCATCGCTGCTGCAGCCCGTTCTTCTTTGCGGAGTGCGAATCGAGGAGCGCCGCGATCCGGCCGGCTTCGTGGCCTGCGAAGCCGTCGCCTCATTGGGGCCAACCACTACGCCGCCGTCTCCGGAAATTGACTCGGGTCAAGAGTCTTTGGCGAGAAATGGCACGAAACTCCTTCCGCCTCGACTCGCGCTTGAGGACGAAAATCCATCCGGCGACGCAGGCAATTGCACTGACCGGCCGCATGAGCACTTTGGAGACATCAATGATCGACGCAGTCGTTTCGCGTTCCCGCCCGCACATGGCAAGAGCCTGCCTCGCTGCCATCCTTGCGCTCACGGGCGCGACGCCGGTCCTCGCGTGGGAGCCCACCAAGCCGGTCGAGTTCGTGGTGCCTGCAGGCACCGGCGGCGGCGCCGACCAGATGGCGCGCCTGATACAGGGCATCATCGTCAAGCACAAGCTGATGAAGGAGTCGATGATCGTCTCCAACAAGTCCGGCGGCGCCGGCGCCGAGGGCTTTCTGGCGATCAAGGAGGCCAAGGGCGATCCGCACAAGCTCGTCGTTACGCTGTCCAATCTCTTCACGACGCCGATGGCGACCGGCGTGCCCTTTAACTGGAAGGACATGACGCCGGTGTCGATGATGGCGCTCGACCAGTTCGTGCTCTGGGTCAATGCCGACACGCCGTACAAGACCGCCAGCGAGTACATCGCCGCCGTCAAGGCGGGCGGGCCGAACAAGTTCAAGATGGGCGGGACGGGCTCCAAGCAGGAGGACCAGATCCTGACCGCCGGCATCGAGAAGGCCACGGGCACGAAGTTCATCTACGTGCCCTACAAGGGCGGCGGCGAAGTGGCGGTGCAGCTGGTCGGCGGCCACGTCGACTCGACGGTCAACAATCCCATCGAGGCCGTCGCGCAGTGGCGCGCCGGCAAGGTCCGGCCGCTGTGCGTGTTCGATGACACGCGCATGCCCTACAAGGAAAAGGTGACCGACACGCAGTCGTGGAACGACATCCCCACCTGCAAGGAAGCCGGCGTGCCGACCGACTACCTGATGCTGCGCGGGGTCTTCATGCCCCCGGGCGTCGCACCTGATCAGATCGCGTTCTATGTCGACCTTCTCAAGAAGGTGCGCGAGACGCCGGACTGGAAGGACTTCATCGAGAAGGGCGCCTTCAACACGACCTCGATGACGGGTGCCGAGTTTCGCAAGTGGCTGGAAGCGGCCGAGGCCACCCACAAGCAACTGATGACCGAAGCCGGTTTCATGGCGAAGTAGCGGCCAGTCCCGAACCGCTGCAGCCATGTCAGAACAAAACTCATCCGAGACGGAAAGCCCGACCGTCGCCAAGAACAACACGGTCGACGCACTGGTGGCGGCCCTGATCTTCGTGTTCGGTGTCGTCATCACGATCGAAGCGTGGCGCCTGGGCGCCCGCTGGACCAGCGACGGTCCGGGCGCAGGCTATTTCCCCTTCTACATCGGCCTGATCACGATCATCGCGAGTGTCGGCATCTTCTACCAGTCGGTGTTCGGCAAGTCGCGCGACACAGGGCCCTTCGTCAACCGTGTCGAGGCGGTGCGCGTGCTCTCCGTGCTGCTGCCTGCGACCCTCTATGTCCTGGTCGTCGTGTTCCTCGGCCTGTACGTGGCCTCCGCGATCTACATCGCCGGGTTCATGATCTTCCTGGGCAAGTACCCGCCGGTGAAGAGCATCGTGCTGTCCGTGATCATCGCCGCGGTCTTCTTCGTGATGTTCGAGGTCTGGTTCAAGGTCCCGCTCTACAAGGGCACGCTCGAACCCTTGCACTTCCTCGGCTACTGAAGTCCGATCCCAATGACAGAACTGAGCGCGCTCGTTCACGGATTCGGCGTCATCCTGACGCCGATGAACTTCGGCCTGATGCTCGTGGGCATCATCCTCGGCGTGGTGATCGGGGTCCTGCCCGGCCTGGGCGGCGCCAACGGCGTGGCGATCCTGCTTCCGCTGACGTTCACGATGTCGCCGACCTCGGCGATCGTCATGCTTTCCTGCATCTACTGGGGGGCGCTGTTCGGCGGCGCCATCACCTCGGTACTGTTCAACATTCCCGGCGAGCCCTGGTCGGTGGCCACCACCTTCGACGGCTACCCCATGGCCCAGAAGGGTCTGGCGGGCCAGGCCCTCACGGCAGCCTTCACCTCGTCGTTCGTCGGCGCGCTGGTGGCGGTGGTGATGATCACCTTCCTCGCCCCGCTGGTGGCCAAGTTCGCCCTGAAGTTCGGCGCCCCCGAGTACTTCGCCGTCTACCTGCTGACCTTCTGCAGCTTCGTCGGCATGGGCAAGGGCTCGCCCTTCAAGATCCTGGTGTCGATGGCGCTGGGCTTCGCCCTGGCGGCCGTGGGCATGGACACGATCACCGGGCAATTGCGCATGACCTTCGGCCTGACCGAGCTGATGCGCGGCTTCGATTTCCTGATCGCCGTCATCGGCCTGTTCGGGATCGGCGAGATCCTGCTCTCGATGGAAGAGGGACTTCAGTTCTCGGGCAAGAAGGCGCGCATCAACGCCAAGGTGGTCTGGGAGACGTGGAAGGAGCTTCCCCGCTACTGGGTGACGTCGGTGCGCAGCGCCCTGGTGGGGATCTGGATGGGCATCACTCCCGGTGGCGCGACGCCCGCCTCGTTCATGAGCTACGGCCTGGCGAAGAAGATGTCGAAGAACGGGCCGAAGTTCGGCACCGGCGAGATCGAAGGCGTGATCGCGCCGGAGACGGCAGCCCATGCCGCCGGCACGAGCGCCCTGTTGCCGATGCTGGCCCTGGGGATTCCGGGTTCGCCGACGGCCGCCGTCCTTCTCGGTGGCCTGCTGATCTGGGGCCTGCAGCCCGGACCGCTGCTTTTCGTCGAGCAGAAGGACTTCGTCTGGGGCCTGATCGCCAGCATGTACCTCGGCAACGTCGTCGGCCTGATCGTGGTGCTGACGACCGTGCCGCTGTTCGCGTCGATCCTGCGCATTCCGTTCTCGATCATCGCGCCGGTCATCATCGTCATCTGCGCCATCGGCGCCTACACCGTGCACAGCGCGATGCTCGACGTCTGGTTCATGCTCGGCTTCGG
>Ga0070671_100003748_pt1 | contig 11935 bp, 10 predicted proteins | sample KBSS73metaG_FD_65341 | JGI IMG/M metagenome (GOLD analysis project Ga0070671, IMG submission 65341) | Switchgrass rhizosphere microbial communities from Kellogg Biological Station, Michigan, USA - KBS S7-3 metaG | ecosystem: Host-associated > Plants > Roots > Rhizosphere > Soil ...
CCGCACCGAGGATCTTGTCCTTGAAGGCTGTCACGTCACCGCTCGACGGCATCGATCCGGCGGGGATCGGATCCTGCCAGATCAGGTCTTCGGCCGGGACCTCGGGGCCGAGGTATCGGACCTTTGGTCCCATGTCGCGGTGCGTCAGCTTGAACCAGGCCCGGGCGAACGCGTCCTTGAACGCCTGATGATCGTTGCGGAATTTCTCCGAGATCTTGCGGAACTCGGGATCCATCTTCAGCGCCATGTCGGCGGTCGTCATCATCGTCGGCACGCGCTTCGACGGATCGTGCGCGGCCGGAGCCATATCTTCCGGCTTCTGGTCGATCGGCTGCCACTGCTGAGCGCCCGCGGGCGAGCGCACCAGCTCATAGTCGTAATCGAGCAGCAGGCGGAAATAGTTCTCGGACCATTGGGTCGGCGTGTTGACCCACGAGCCCTCGATGCCGCTGGTGATCACATGCTCGCCGATGCCGCTTTCGAAGGAACTGGCCCAGCCTAGCCCTTGCAGCGCGATGTCGGCACCTTCCGGAGCCGCATCGACCAGGCTCGGGTCGCCCGCGCCGTGCGCCTTTCCGAACGTATGGCCGCCGGCGGTCAGCGCGACCGTCTCCTCATGGTTCATGGCCATGCGTTCAAAGGTGATCTTGATGTCGCGCGCCGACTGAAGCGGGTCGGGATTGCCGCCGGGGCCTTCCGGATTGACGTAGATGAGCCCCATCTGGATCGCCGCAAGCGGATGTTCGAGCTCCATCTCGCGATCCGGCTGGATGCGCGTTTCCGCGCCTTCGCTGACCCACTTCTCTTCCGCGCCCCAATAGACGTCGCGTTCCGGCTCGAAGACGTCGGGGCGTCCGCCGCCGAAGCCGAAGATCGGCCCGCCCATGGATTCGATCGCGACGTTGCCGGCGAGGATGAACAAGTCGGCCCAGCTGATGCTCGCCCCATATTTCCGCTTGATCGGCCACAGCAGACGCCGGGCCTTGTCGAGATTGCCGTTGTCCGGCCAGCTGTTCAGCGGAGCAAAGCGCTGCTGCCCGCTATTGGCGCCGCCGCGTCCGTCGGCCGTGCGATAGGTGCCCGCCGCGTGCCAGGCCATGCGGATCATGAACGGGCCATAGTGGCCGTAATCGGCCGGCCACCACGGCTGGCTGTCGGTCATGAGCGCCGTTAGATCTCGCTTGAGCGCTTGGTAATCGAGCTTCTCGAACGCTTGGGCATAATCGAAGCTCTCACCCATTGGATCAGGCGAGACGCCGCCCTGATGGAGGATGTCGATCGGCAAGGCCTCAGGCCACCAGTCGCGATTGGTGCGGCCCAACAGCGAGCGCACGGTTGTTGGCCGATCCACCGGGCAGCCCATCGATTCGCCAGTCTTTGCGTCCACGCGCACCTCTCCTCCTGTATCAGTGAGGCGACGCTAGGCTCGGCGGATCGACGGTAGAAACGATTAAAGTTGGTCAGTCAGACGCACAAAATCGATCAGCGGAAGGCGGCTCAATCCATGTGCCTGATGCCGATGCGCAAATAGTCGTAGCCCGTGACCAGCGTCAGGCCTGCGGCAACCCAAAGGGCCACGATCCCGACCTCGTGGACCCACGGCGCGTTCGGGACTGCGCCGCCCAGGATCAGCGCGCCGAGCGCAACCAGCTGCAGCGTCGTTTTCCATTTCGCGAGGCGACTCACCGGGACCGACACGTTGAGGGGTGCGAGATATTCCCGGAGCCCAGACACGATGATCTCGCGCAGCAGGATCACGAGCGCCGGAATGATGTTCAGGCCGTCGATCTCCGGGATCGGGTTGGCCTTCCGGCTCGAGATCAGCATCATGAGCACGGCCGCGACCATGATCTTGTCGGCAATCGGGTCGAGGAATTGGCCCAGCCGCGAGATCCGACCCTGCGCCCGAGCGAGGTACCCGTCGAAATAGTCCGTGATCCCGACGACGCAGTAGAGCACGAAGGTGATAGCATAATCGATCGGCAGCGGCCGCCACAGCAGGAACACGAGGATGGGCACCGCGAGGATGCGCGAAAGCGTCAGCAGGTTCGGCAGCGTCAGCATCGTTCCGGGACAAGGTCGTTATAGCGTTTGGAGCAAAGCGCAAAGCTGGCTATTCGATTGCCTTCTTCGATGACCCGCGCAGCCCAAGCTTGATCCAGAACGTTTCGCATCTGCTTCGCGCACGGCGGTTCCTGCCTCTGTTCACGACGCAGTTCCTGGGGGCTTTCAACGACAGCCTTTTCAAGCAGGCGGTGGTCCTCTTCGTCACCTACCAGCTCTATTCCAATGCGGCGAAGGAGTTCCAGTTCAGCGCCATCGCGCAGGGTCTGTTCATCCTGCCGTTCTTCCTCTTCTCCGCGCTCGCCGGACAACTGGCCGACGATCACGACAAGTCGCGGCTGATCCGGATCATCAAGCTTGCCGAGATCGGCATCATGATTCTCGGCGGGGCGGGCATCATGCTCGCCAACATCCCGCTGATGCTCGCTGCAGTTTGCGCGATGGGGGTCCATTCGACCTTCTTCGGGCCGATCAAATATGCGATCCTGCCGCAGCATCTGCGCCACGACGAGGTGCTCGGCGGCACGGGACTCGTCGAAGCCGGCACCTATCTCGCGATCCTCGGCGGAACGATCCTGGCGGGCGTGCTCGCGCCGACACCGAATATTGCGGTCGGATGCACGGTCGGTTTGGCCATCCTCGGCTTCCTCGCGGGGCGACAGGTCCCCCCCGCCCCGCCCGCTGCCGAGCGCATCCCATTCAACTGGCACATCATCCATGCCTCGATCGCCCTGGTCAGTGGCACCATGCACATCCGCCGGCTGTTCCTCGCGATCCTCGCCATCAGCTTCTTCTGGACGATCGGCGCCGTGCTGATCATCATCTTCCCTCCGCTGGTGAAGAACGTGCTTGGCGCCGACGAGCGCGTGGCAAGCCTGTTCATCGGCATCTTCTCGGTCGGCATCGCCATCGGTTCGGTCGCGATCAACCGCCTGCTCAAGAGCGAAGTCTCCGCCCGGTACGCACCGGCCTCGGTGATCGCGATGGGCGTCTTCGTCCTGATCCTCCATTTCGTCGCGCTGGCCTGGGGGAAGAACGGGCCGGAGCTCACGACATTGGGCAATTTCGTTCTTCATCCGATGGCCGGGTTGATGATCGTGACACTGCTCGGCGTTGCCATCACAGGCGGGATGTTCGTCGTCCCGCTCTATGCCTTCCTGACCACGACGGTGCCGAAGACGCAGACGGCGCGGACGGTAGCGGCGAACAACATCGTCAATTCTGGAGCGATGGTGATCGGTTCGCTGATGGCGTTTGCGCTCAGCAGCGCGGGCGTTGGTCCGACCGGCCAGCTGCTGTTGGTTGCGGCGATGTGTCTGGTCTCAGCCTGGCTCGGCTGGAAGCTGCACGTGGCCTGCGACTAGGCGAGCAGGACCGAGACGAAGATGAAGCCGGCGGCGAATGTCGTCGCAAACAGCTTGAGATCGTCGCTGAAAAGTGGGGCGGCCGGCTCGTTGAGGGCGAGCACTTTGCGCTGCCCGCGGCCGAATTGACGGGGGTGTACTGCACCGGCGGTACGCACGAGCTGCATGGCAAGTCCTTAACGCGATCTTTACCATGGTCACAACTCACCGATGCGACGAACCGATCCCGCCGTCCCAGCGCGGGACGGAAGGCCGGACTCAGCTCTTGAAGGTCAGCCGTTGACGGCCGTGGAGGCGGAAGGCTCGCTGCTGTTGCTGCGCTTGCTGCCGTCGAGGAGCTCGCGAACCTGGTCGGCACGCATTGCCTTGCCGAAATACCAGCCCTGCCCGATCGCGCAGCCTAGCGCGACGACCGCGTCGAAGGTTTCCTCGTTCTCGATGCCTTCGACGCAAACCGGGACGGACAATGCGCCCGCCAGGGTCGTAACCGCCCGGATGATCGCGCTGTTCTCGCGCTTGGCGTTCAGGTTGCTGACGAAGCTGCGGTCGATCTTGATGATGTCGAACGGCAGGGAGCGCAGGTGCGACAGCGACGAGAATCCCGTTCCGAAATCGTCGAGTGCCAGCCGAACGCCCTGGTTCTTCAGGCTGGTGACGATCGTCCGCGCCAGTTCCATGTCGGCGAACAATGAGCTTTCCGTGACCTCGACCACAAGGCGCTCTGCCGGAAACCCGGTCTCGGCGAGGATCCGGACGATCCTCTGGGCAAGCCATCCGTCCGCCAGCTGCGATGGAGAGATGTTCACCGAGATCTTGATCGACTGGTCCCAGCTCGAGGCCTCTCGCAGCGCCTCGCTGATGACCTGCTCGGACAGGCGGCCGATGACGCCGATCTCCTCGGCGACGGGGATGAATACGTCGGGGCCGATGATTCCCGAGAGCGGGTGGCTCCAGCGCGCAAGGACTTCGAAGCCCACGATCGCGCCGGTCGCGAGGTCCACCTGAGGTTCGAAATAGGGCAGGAACTGACCGTGCTCGAGGCCAAAGCGAATCCCCTGCTCGATTTCGCCTTGGGCAAGGAGGGCACGCTCCATTCCCGCGTCGAACCAGACCGGCCGGGCGACCCGACCTCGCCTCGCATGGTCGAGGGCGATGTCGGCGCGGCGAAGCAGGTCCGGAACGCGCGTTTCCGCTGCGGCCCCCGACGCCAAGCCGGCAAAGGCACCGACCTGTATGATGCGGTCTTCGAACGTGAAAGGCCGAGTAACGGCTCGCAGGGCGGCGTCGGCGACTTGCTCGGCCTCGGCGAGCTTCGCCTGCCCCAGAAGCAAGGCGATCGCGAATTCGTCGCCGCTCAGGCGAGCGACGATAGCGCCGCGTCCCACGGCTTCCGCCACCGCCTCCGCGATGCTCTTCAGCAGCCGGTCTCCCGTTTCGTAGCCGTGCTGGTCGTTGATCGTCTTGAACCGCTGTACCTGGAACGAGACGATGACGAGATTGTCGCCCTTGAGCTTGCCTCGCTCGGACAGGCCCGCGGCTTCGTCGGCAAACCCCTTCCGATTGTAGAGACCCGTGACGGTGTCGGTGCTCGCGAGCACTGCGGCACGGCGTTCCTGTTCCTGGCGAAGCTCGGCTTCGTGCTGGAGATCGACGTAGCGGCGCCAGCCGAACAGGATCAGGGCCACGTTCAGCGTCAGGGCGGTGCTGTAGATCCGAAGCTCGGGCTCGAACTCTCCGGCGATCTGGAGGTCGTGGAAGAGTGAGCTTCCGTTCCAGATCAGAAGCATGACTGCACTGATGAGGACGGTGAGTACGATCGCGTCACGGCGGGCGCTTTCGAGCCGCGAATTCGCCGCGGACGGCTTCCTGGTTTCGACAACGCTAGACACGGCGTCCTCGTTAACCCGTAAACGCTTAAGAAATTGTCTCTCCAGCATGGAGGAGATCAGCAAACTGGCGCAATGTCCCGAGGCATTCCGCCGTTACATGCGCCAAGGTGGTGCGGACGGTGGGAATCGAACCCACACTCCCAATCGGGAAGAGGATTTTAAGTCCCCAGCGTCTACCGTTCCGCCACGTCCGCTTCGCTTCCGGCGACGGTAGTCAGCAGCCGGGCTATTCCGCGGTGACCTCGTGTAAGTTCAATCGCTCGCGCATTTCCTTGCCCGGCTTGAAATAGGGCACGCGCTTGGCGTTGACGGACACCGACTCCCCAGTCCGCGGATTGCGACCGACGCGAGCGTCGCGCTGACGCGTCGAAAACGCACCGAAACCGCGGAGCTCGACCCGTCCGCCCTTCGACAGCTGGTCGGTGATGGAATCGAAAATGGCGCTGACCACGCCTTCGACCTCGCGCTGCGTGAGGTCGGGAAAGTCGGTGCACAGCTTCTGCACCAGTTCGGAACGGATCATCGTTTCCCCGCGTGAAGGACATTGCCGGCCCCGCACTCCCCCGAACCGGGGGCCGGTTCACTTCTTACGCTGTCAGGAAACTTTGTCTCGCGCAAGACAGAAGTGGAGGCGGCGTTCCAGAAAGAAACGCCGCCTTTTACAATTACTTCTTCTTCTTGGTCGCCTTTTCGCCGGCCTCTGCCTTCTCCTTGAGGGCAGCGCCGAGAATGTCGCCGAGGCTCGCTCCGGAATCGGAGCTGCCGTACTGGGCGACCGCCTGCTTCTCTTCGGCGATCTGCATCGCCTTAATCGAGAAATTCGGCTTCTTCGAGCGATCGAACCCGGTGACCATGGCGTCGAACTTCTGGCCGACCTGGAAGCGCTCGGCGCGTTGCTCGTCGCGATCGCGGCCGAGGTCTGCGCGCTTGATGAAGCCGACCGCGCCATCATCGCCGACCTGCACGTCGAGGCCAGCGTCTTGGATCGCACGGACGGTGACGGTGACCGTCTCGCCCTTCTTGACGCCGCCGGCCGAAGCGGCTCCGCCGCTCGTACCCGCGCCGGTTCCGCCGCCCTCAAGCTGCTTCATGCCCAGCGAGATGCGCTCCTTCTCGACGTCGACGTCGAGGACCTGCGCCTTGACGGTCTCGCCCTTGCGGTGAAGCTGCAGCGCTTCCTCGCCCGAAACGCCCCAGGCGATGTCCGACATGTGGACCATCCCATCGACGTCGCCCTCGAGGCCGACGAACAGGCCGAACTCGGTGGCGTTCTTGACTTCGCCCTCGACGACCGAGCCGACCGGGTGAGCGGCCGCGAAGGCCTCCCACGGGTTCGACTGCGCCTGCTTGAGACCGAGCGAGATACGGCGCTTCTCTTCGTCCACCTCGAGCACCTTCACGTCGACTTCCTGCGAAGTGCTGACGATCTTGCCCGGGTGCACGTTCTTCTTCGTCCAGCTCATTTCGGAGACGTGGACGAGGCCTTCGATCCCCGGCTCGAGCTCGACGAACGCGCCGTATTCGGTGATGTTGGTCACTCGGCCCTGGAAGGTTCCGCCGACCGGATACTTGGCGGCCGCACCCTCCCACGGATCGCTCTCGAGCTGCTTCATGCCGAGCGAGATGCGCTGTGTGTCACGGTTGATGCGGATGATCTGCACCTTCACCGTGTCGCCGATGTTGAGCACTTCGGACGGGTGATTGACGCGCTTGTAGCTGATGTCGGTGACGTGGAGCAGACCGTCGATACCGCCCAGGTCGACGAACGCGCCATAGTCGGTGATGTTCTTGACCACCCCATCGATGACCTGGCCTTCGGCAAGGCTCTGGATGAGCCCGCTGCGCTGCTCGGCGCGGGTCTCTTCGAGGATGGCACGGCGCGACACGACGATGTTGCCGCGGCGGCGGTCCATCTTGAGGATCTGGAACGGCTGTGGAAGGTCCATCAACGGCTGGACGTCGCGGACCGGCCGGATGTCAACCTGCGAACCGGGGAGGAACGCCACGGCGCCACCGAGATCGACGGTGAAGCCGCCCTTCACGCGGCCGAAGATCACGCCCTCGACGCGGTTGCCGGCCTCGAATTCCTTCTCGAGCTTGTCCCACGCCGCTTCGCGACGGGCGCGGTCGCGCGACAGCATCGCCTCGCCGGCGCTGTTCTCGACACGATCGACATAGACCTCGACCTCGTCACCGATCTTGAGCTCGGCCTTTTGGCCCGGGGCTGCGAACTCGCGCAGCGGGACGCGGCCTTCGCTCTTCAGGCCGACGTCGATCACGGCCATGTCGTTCTCGATTCCCGTGACGGTGCCCTTCACCACCTTGCCTTCGAAGGTTTCGTTTTCTCCGCCGAGGCTTTTGTTGAGCAGCTCCGCGAAATCGTCGCGGGTCGGGAATGTCGTGGTTGCCATGAGTATGTTGTTTCCTAAGACTTCAATCGGCCTGCCGCGTGGCACGCCACCATGGCGAGCCTTCCACATGCGGACCTGGTTGCATGCACTGCCGCCGGCGCACCACGCGCCGGAGGCGCCCGTCGAAGGTGGCCGAACAGCCGCGCTTCAATGACAAAAAGCGCGTTCCGGTGCGGGCATTGGGCCCAAAGCACCGTACGCGCTCGCCAAAGAGACGGGCTGCCCAGAGGGGATCACCGCCCGCCGGACGCCGCGCGCCTTAGCTTAGAGAGCCCTTCGGAGCAAGTTGGCGCCTTGGCGCACCCTTTCGGCCCAGTGTTCGTTAGGCCGTCCAACCATCTGGAGTAATGCGTCAAATGCTGATGGTCGAAACCGAACTGCGCGCCAGCCCAATCCACGGCATCGGCGTCTTCCTCACCCAGCCCGTCCGAGCCGGGGATCTGATCTGGCGGTTTGATAGTCGCATCGACCGAGTCTTCGCCGACGACGAGCTCGAGGAGATGCCGGAACAACTGCAGCGATTCCTGAAGACTTATTCAACGTTACATGGCGAGCTGAAGCTGTGGGTCCTTTGTGGGGACAATGGGCGCCACTTCAATCATTCTGAGACGCCGAACACTCGCTCGCTCGGGATCGCCTTTGGAGACGACGTCGCCGCCGTCGACATGGCTGCGGGCACCGAACTGACGAGCGACTATCGGACCATCTGCGATGCCGCGCGGTTTCACGGCCTGGACTTCAGCCAACCCCATTTCGACAGCCGTTCAAGCTCTCCGTTGATGAGCGCATCAGCGATGTCGAGCCGATAGCGCAGGTTCGGCGCGCGCACCTTGGCGGCATTGGCATAAGCCGCCGCCTTCGCTTCGGCGACCGTCGTCCCTGTGCCGGTCGTCACCGCAGTCCAGCCGTATAGGCCGGCCGTCACCAGACCGGAGCTGCGCAAACCCACCTCGCCGAGGTGCAGATGCATCGGGTCCAAGTCGTCGGCCACCATGACCGGCAGGCCGACCGGGGCATCGACGTCCTTGCGCGACAGTGGCATCGGCGGCGTGGTCAGGACAATGCAGGTCGAGAAACCGTCTCGTGCGGGGAATGCGTCCGAGCTGCGGTTCACCAGCAGCTTGAACAGCTCGCCCCATCCGATCTCCTGCAGAGGCTCGAGAACGGCGAACCCCGGGTAGCCGAAGCGGCAGGTGAACTCGAGAGGCCACAAGCCTTCTTCGTTGACGATCATGTTCAGGTTCACCCAGCCGACGTGACCTGCCTCACGGAAATAGCTTTCCAACGGAAGAAGCGCGGCTTCGAACAAAAGATCCGAGCCGCCGAATGTCGCGACCGTGCCCATCTCTCCCGTCAGCTCCCCCATGCCGCCGGCGAAGAAGTGCTTGTGCTCCCAGTCGACGCAAGCGGGCTTAAGGAAGCGCTCTCCATTGAAGTAAGCTCCGACGCCCGTTTCGACGCCTTCCACATGGTCCATGAGGATGAACCGAGGCGCGTCTTGCGCGAACCTTGAGACAATGAACGCGGCCACGTCGCTCCCGTCCGGGACGACCCCGACGAACGTCTCCCCGGCCGAATCGCACAGCTTGAACACACACCGTCGCGGGCGCTCTCGCAAATCGGACAGAGCGTCCGCGGTTGTCGTGAATTCGCGGACAGGCGCGATGTCCAATCCGTGCCGCGCGAGCAGTTCGAACGCGTACGCCCGATCATTCTCCAGCCGATCGCCGAACGCGCTGCCGCCGATGACGTTGAACCCCTCACGACGCAGACGATCCTGCAACTCACCGAAGCCCACGGCTTCGAAGACGATCACACCGTCGGCACTCTTACCGACCCAGTCGAGCTCCAGCTCCCAATTGCCGGTACGCGGGACGAGGCCCGCCATCGTCCCCTCTGCCAAAGGCTCACTGACGGCAACTTTGACTTCATGACCTTCGGCGAGGAGCCGCATGTAGAGCGAGCCAAGGTCGCAGGTCTCCGTGATGCCGAGTACGCGCACGCCTTCCTGCTAGCAGGGAACCGGCAGACGCGAAGCCTGTTTGATCGGCTGCGATGGTAAGCGTGGTACAACTGCGGCGTACGGACGAGCCGCCGGACTATTTCTCCGATGGCGTTCAGCAGAGACTTGCCCAATGGAACCACGAGCGCCTTTCGCCGGCCCTTCCCGACCCGACGTGGCAGGCGAGCTTGCGCAACGATGCCGATGCCCTCCTGCTCCAGGGGATGTTCCTAGAGGCGTTGCGCGCGGAAGTCGCGGAACGGGCTGCGGTCGTCCCTCGGGATGCGGCCGGATTCATTGCCTGGTTCGAAAGCCTAGAGGAAGCCGGCCCCGGGCAACACGACCCGCTTTTCGCATGGATCGAGCACCAGGCGAGCCTCGAGCAAATGCGCTGGTACCTCCAGCAGGAGGCCGCGGGCGAAGCGGGGTTCGACGACCTCACTGCATACACACAGGTCAAGTTGCCGGATCGGATCAAGCTGGAGCTCGCCCGGAACTATTGGGATGAAATGGGCCGCGGCAACGCCAAGGGAATGCACGGCCCCATGCTTCGCCGGCTCGTCGAGGCGCTCGAACTCAAGCCGACGATCGAGGACACCGTTTGGGAGAGCCTAGCCCTTGCGAATGCGATGACTGCGATGGCGACCCGCCGCGATTACGCGTGGCAGGCACTGGGCGCGCTGGGTGTGATTGAATTGACGGCACCCGGCAGGTCAGCCGCAGTGGCCGGCGGGCTCAAGCGCCTTGGAATCGCCGGCAAGGACCGGCTCTATTTCGATCTGCACGCGACGCTCGACGTGAAGCATAGCGCGGCGTGGAACAGCGAAGCGATCGCGCCGGCCGTGGAGGAAGATCCAAGCCGCGCGACTGCGATCGCCGAAGGGGCGCTCATCCGCCTGACCTGCGGCGCCCGCTGCTTCGAGCGTTACCGCCGGGAACTGTGGTGATTGAGGGCGAGCCGCTTCTCGAGCTGCTCCGCGAACTGAAGACCCGAGATTATCGCTTCGCCGCCGTCACTCCGGAAACTCATGCCCGTGTCCTCGCTCGGCCGCTGCGATCCGCTCCGACACTGCGCGACATTTTCGGCTGGAACCGACATTTCGATGACGACCAAATCGATCGCAAGATCCTGGAAATGCTCCGGAGCTCCGGGGCGATCGAGGAGGCGGACGGGCGCCTTCGAAGTTGGGTTCGCGTGGCCAGCCTCGGCGGTGAATTGTTTCTGCACTCGCCGTTCCCGACGACATCGCCGGACTCCGTATTCTTCGGTCCCGATACGCAGCGGTTCGTCAGGTTCGTATCCGACGAAATCCGCTCGCTCGAGTCCCCGAGGTGGATGGTGGACATGGGCTCGGGCAGCGGCGCGGGTGGAATTCTGGCAGCCAAGGCGGCCGGTTCGCCGCGCCTGACGCTGGTCGACGTCAATCCCCTTGCCGCCGACTTCGCGTCGATCAACTGCCGCTCCGCGGACGTGCAAGCGGATGTCGTCGTCGGGAACGACGTTCCGCACGGGTGCGAAGTGGTCATCGCCAATCCGCCATATATGATCGACGGGGCGCATCGCCTCTATCGCGATGGAGGCGGCCTTTACGGCGGCGAGCTAGCATTCGACTGGGCCCGGCGGTCGCTCGCGGCCCTCGCTGAAGGCGGGACGCTGTTGCTCTATACCGGGGCCGCAGTCATCGACGGCAAGGCTCCGCTGCTCGAAAAGATTCGCGGTTTGACAGAGGCGGCTGAAGCCCGCCTCCAGGCGACGGAGATCGACCCCGACGTCTTTGGCGAGGAGCTGGGCCGGCCCGAGTATGGGAACGTCGAACGGATCGCAGTTTATGGAATCAAGGTTTCAAAGCCTTAGCCGCAGCCGACGGCTTCGGCCTTCATACTCCGGTTGACAATTTTCTGATCCAGCTCATTGTGTCTGAATCAGAAACATCGAGGGCGACCCGGCCAAATGAATCAAGCTGCGCCGTCGCGCTTCACTCGCTGGCTGCTTCCCGGACTCGGCGTCAAAGCGGTAGTTATTGGCGGGGGCTATGCGACGGGCCGGGAGCTCGCCGAATTCTTTCTCGCTCGAGGTCCTTGGGGCGGCCTCTTCGCCATCCTGTTCGCGACCTTGTTGTTCAGCATCTTCTGCGCGCTGACCTTCGTCGCCGCCCGGCGGTTTGAGACTTACGACTACAAGAGCTTCTTCAAGGAGTTGCTCGG
>Ga0070671_100003753_pt1 | contig 11927 bp, 12 predicted proteins | sample KBSS73metaG_FD_65341 | JGI IMG/M metagenome (GOLD analysis project Ga0070671, IMG submission 65341) | Switchgrass rhizosphere microbial communities from Kellogg Biological Station, Michigan, USA - KBS S7-3 metaG | ecosystem: Host-associated > Plants > Roots > Rhizosphere > Soil ...
CGCACCAGATACGAGGCGTTCGACGGACAGATCTCCGACACTCCGGCGATGCGGCGCTTCTCCAGCTCGGTGCAGATCGCCATGCCCTTGAAGAATGCTTCAAGCGACATCTCCTCGCCGATCTCGGCGAAGACATGCTCGTCGCCGCCGAAGGAATAACGGATTGCGCTCATGCGTATCTCCGGTCCGGTGTCTTCACAGTCCTATCCGCTTCGCGAGTAAGCCGACCCAACGGGTCAGGCCGCCGCCAGCAGCCGCTCCAAAAATCCGGTATCGAACCGCGCTGCCTGCACTTCGCTGAGCCGGGCCAGCCGCTTGTGCAAAGCTGCGGTAGTGACAACCCCCTCGATGGCGAACTCGTCGAGCGCGCGGCGCAGCCGCGCCAGCGCCAGGTCACGAGTTTCCGCGTGGACGATGATCTTGGCAAGGAGGGAGTCGTAGTAGGGCGGCACTGCGTAGCCCGGATAGAGCATGGTATCGACGCGCACGCCGGGGCCGGCGGGCAATGTCAGCGCGGTGACCCGGCCGGGTGACGGACGGAAGTTCTTGTCGGGGTCTTCGGCGTTGATGCGCACCTCGATCGCCGCCCCGCGCATCGTCACGTCCGGCTGCGCCACCGAAAGCTTATGGCCCTGCGCCACCAGGATCATCTCGCGCACGAGATCGAGGCCGCAGACCATCTCGGTGACCGGATGCTCGACCTGGATGCGCGTGTTCATCTCGATGAAGAAGAACTCGCCGGTGTCATCGTCATAGAGGTATTCGAGCGTCCCGGCGCCGCGATAGCGGGCGCGTTCGGCGAGCCGCACCGCGGAGCCGCACAGCGCCTGCCGCGTGGTCTCGTCGAGCGCCGGCGACGGCGCCTCCTCCCACACCTTCTGCCGCCGCCGCTGCAGCGAGCATTCGCGCTCGAAGCAGTGCACCACCCGTTCGCCGTCGCCCAGCACCTGCACTTCGATATGGCGCGCGCGCCTGAGGAAGCGCTCGAGATAGAGGGCGCCGCTGCCGAATGCCGCCGTGGCCTCGGCCTGCGCCGTCGGAAAGTGCTGCGCGAGCCCCGCTTCGTCCTCGGCGACGCGGATGCCGCGGCCGCCGCCGCCGGCGCTCGCCTTGAGCATGACCGGGTAGCCGATCTGCCGCGCCGCCGTCAGCGCATGGGCGAGATCGGCGACCTCGCCGTCGCTCCCCGGCACGATCGGCACGCCCACCGCCTGTGCCGCGGCGCGTGCTGCCGCCTTGTCGCCCATGGTGCGGATCGTTTCCGGCGCCGGGCCGACGAAGACCAGGCCGGCCGCGCCTACCGCCGCGGCGAATCTGGCATTCTCGGAAAGAAAGCCGTAGCCGGGATGGATGGCGCCAGCGCCGGTCTCGCGGGCGGCGGCGATGATCGCGTCGGCGTTGAGGTAGCTCTTGGCCGCCGGTGGCGGACCGATGGAGACCGCCTCGTCGGCGTAGCGTACCGCAAGGCTGTCCTTGTCGGCCTCGCTGAACACCGCGACGGTGCGCAGCCCAAGCTCCTTCGCTGCGCGAATGACGCGCACGGCGATCTCACCGCGGTTGGCGACCAGGAGCTTGTCGAACACGCGTGAGGCTCAGGCGGTCTCGATCAGCAGCACGGCCTGCCCGGGCTCGACCGCCGCCTCGTTGTCGAGCAGGAAGCGCACGATCTTGCCGCTCGCGTCGGCATGCACTTCGGTGAATTGCTTCATCACCTCGACCAGCCCGATGACGTCGCCTTCGGCAACGCGATCGCCGTCCTCCTTGTAGGGCGGTTTCTCCGGCGCCGGACGCCGGTAGAAAATTCCCGGCAGCGGACTCAACACCTCATGCTGCGCCATCCTCAGACCCCTTCTTAAAAAGCGCGGCTAACCGAGATAGTCGGCGACCGCCGCCTTGACCGCCTGCGCCACCTCGACCGCGTTCGGCGTGTCCGAGTGGACGCAGATGCAGTCGGCACGGACATGCACATTGCTGCCGTTGACCGATTTGGCCACGCCCTCCTTGACGGCGCGAAGCGCACCCTCGGCGGCGCGTTTCGGATCGACGGCGTGATGCTCGCGGGTGATGATCAGCGTGCCGTCGTCGGCGTAGTCGAGATCGGCGTAGTACTCGGAAATGAACTCAAGTCCGGCGCCAGTGTAGACCTGCTCGTGCAACGTGCCGGCCATGCCGAGCACGGGCACGTTGAACACCTTGGCGGCGTCGGCGACCGCCTTCGCCACCTCCTGCGATTTCGCCGCCATGCCGTAGAGCGAACCGTGCGGCTTGACGTGGAACAGATCCATGCCCTCGCGTTCCAGGAACCCCTTGAGCGCGCCGACCTGATAGATGATGCAATCGGTCAGCTCTTCAGGCCGCATCTTCATCTCGCGCCGGCCGAAACCCTGCAGGTCGGGCAGCGAAGGGTGCGCGCCGACCCGCACCTTGTGCTGCTTCGCGAGGCGCACGGTGCGCGCCATCACCGTCGGATCGGAGGCGTGAAAACCGCAGGCGACGTTGGCGATGGTGATGTGGGGCATCATGCCTTCATCGTCGCCGATCTTGTAGAGGCCGAAGCTTTCGCCCATGTCGCAGTTGATCGCGAGCTTGATCGCGTTTCCCTTCGCTGCAGACATTCGGCTTATCTCCTCGCTTCACGAAACTCTTGGCTCTGAACGTATCAGCAAAGCTCGCTAGGCCCCGGTATCCTTGAGCTCGATCTCGACGAAGGTCATGGTCTCGGGCCCGGCATTGATCACGTCGTGCTCGACGCCGGCCTTGCGGAAATACGATTGGCCTTTGTGCAGCTGCGCCCGCGAGCGGCCGCCGTCCGGGCCGACCAGCTCCAGCTCGCCGTCGACGACCGGCACAACGACGTAGTCGTAGCCATGGCGGTGCCAGCCGGTGGCCGCTCCAGGCGCGAAGCGCCACTCGGTCACCCGCAGATGATCGTTCTCAAGCTGCACGGTCGGAACCGCCCGGTTGTCGCTCATACCGTCCTCGTTGCGCTGACGCTCGCCATTTTCGCCAATCTAGCTCAATCCTTGAGTCGCAGCATCACGAACTGGCGCAGCTGGTCGGCGATCACCGCGAGGATGAGGAGGACGCCGATCACCACCTCCTGCAGGTAGGACTGGATCTGCGCCAGGTCCATTCCGTTCTGGATGAGCCCGATGAAGATGGCGCCGAGCACGACATTGCCGACGCTGCCGATGCCGCCGCGCAGGCTCACCCCGCCAATGACGCAGGCTGCAATCGAGTCGAGTGGCATCGAAGCGCCGATATTGGCTTCACCGGTTTCGAGCCGCGCGGTGAGCAGCGCGCCCGCGACCGACGCGAGCGCGCCGCAGAGGACGTAGGCCATGAACAGGTAGAACCGCGTGTCGATGCCGGAAAGACGCGACGCTTTGAGGTTGCCGCCGACCGCATAGAAGTAGCGGCCCATGCGCGTCCAGTTCAGCAGGATGTACATCGCCACGAACAGCCCGGCGGTCACATAGACCGGCGAGGGAATGTCGAGGATGCGCGAGAAATTGAAGATCGTGCCGAAGGCGTCGGGAAGGCCGTAGACCGGAACGCCGCTGGTCAAGGTCAGGGCGATGCCGAAGCTGATGGTCGCCGTGCCGAGCGTCATCATGAACGGCGAGACGTTGAACACGGCGACGCCGACACCGTTGACGACGCCGACAAAGGTGCCGGCGCCGATGCCGGCGAGGATGCCTAAGGTCAGCGTGATCGCGGTCGCGTCGGGGTGCGCGGCATGAAGCGGCGCCATGGTCAGCGCGGTGATCACCGAAGTGATGGCGACGATCTTGCCGACCGAGAGATCGAAGCCGCCGGTAAGCAGCGCCAGCATCTGCCCCATGGCGACGATGGCGAGATAGGTCGCCTGGCGGGCGACCGTGATCAGGTTTTCGGTGGTCAGGAAGCGCGACGACAGCGAGCCGAAGACAATCAGCGCGATGACCAGCAGAAACGGCAGAACGCCAATGCGCACGAACAGCCGCTGCAGCGGCACGCTGTACCCCATGAGGCGCTGCGTCTCTTTCTGGTCCATTACGCGCGCGTCCGTTCAAAGAAGTTGGCCAGCACGCGATCCTGGGTGATCTCCTCGCCGGCAAGCTCGGCGCGCAGGTCGCCGCGGTACATGACATAGGTGCGGTTGGTCAGGTGCAGAATTTCCGGCAGATCCGAGGAGATCAAGAGCACGCCGGCGCCGCTCTCGCAGAGATCGCGGATGAAGCCGTAGATCGCGACGCGGGTGCCGACATCGACGCCGACGGTCGGCTCGTCGAGGATGAACAGCTTCACGGCCGAGACCAGGCCCTTGGCCAGCAGGACCTTCTGCTGATTGCCGCCGGACAGCCGCTCCGGATCGCGCTCGATATTGCGCGGCTGCAGATTGAGGCGGTCCGCCACATCGCGGACCTTGCTGCGCTCGCTGCCGCGATCGAGAAAGCCGAAGCGGGTGAACGGGCGCGCCCCGAGCCACGGCAGTGCAACATTCTCGCGGACGCTGCGCATCATCACGAGCCCTTCCTCGCGCCGGTCGGGCGGCAGATAGAAGGCGCCGCGGTCGAGCATCTCCCGCGCCGAACGCCCGGTGACATCGTGCCCGTCGAACACGACGCGGCCGGAGGCGAGGCTCTCGAGGCCGAAGCAGGCGCGGCCGGCGACCGACTTGCCGCTGCCGACCAGGCCGGCGATCCCGACAACCTCGCCGGCGCGCACCACGAGCGAGAGGTTGCGGACCAGATGATCGGCGGTGGTGAGCCCCGACACTTCGAGCAGCGGCCGCTCCGGCCGATACGCGATCTTGGGAAACACCTGGCTGATGACGCGCCCGGTCATGAGTTGCAGCAGCCGCTCGTCGTCGGCTTCGGCGACATCGAGCGTTGCCACGCGCTTGCCGTCGCGCAGCACCGTCACCCGGTCGCCGAGATGGCTGATCTCGCTCATCCGGTGGGTGACGTAGACGACGCCGACGCCCCGCGCCTTCGCCTGCTCGATCATGGCGAACAGGCGCTGCGCTTCGCGATCCGTCAGCGAGGCCGTGGGTTCGTCGAGGATCAGCACCGAGAGGTCGGTGCGGAACGCCTTGGCGATCTCGACCATCTGCTGCTCGGCGCGGGTCAGATCCTGGACCCGCTGGCGGGGCCGCAACGGAAAGCCGAGCCGCTTGAGAATGTCGTCGGCGCGGCGATGCACCTCGGACTTGTCGAGAAAGCCGCGGCTTGTCAGCTCGGCGCCGAGGAACAGGTTCTCCTCGACGGTGAGCGTCGGCACCAGCGAGAATTCCTGGAACACGGCGCTGATGCCGAGCGTGCGGGCGTGATGGACGCCCTGCAGCGCTAGTGGCTCGTCGCGAAAGCGGATGCTGCCGTCGGTCGGAACGTGCACCCCGGCCAGGATCTGGATCAGGGTCGATTTGCCGGCGCCGTTCTCGCCGAACAGGACGTGCACTTCCCCGGCGCGCAGCTCGAAATCCACCCGGTCGAGCGCCAAAACGCCGGGGAATTGTTTGGATACGGCTTGGGCCTGCAAAATCGGCGTGGGCGGGGTCGGCCCCGCGCCCACGCCTTCTGCTGGCGCCAATGTCTCCGTCGCCATCACACCGTCAACGTCCCCACCCGTCGGACGTCAGTTGACGGTGAAGACGGGCTTCCAATCCGCCGGCGCGAGCGACGAGGCGTAGTCGAACGAATTGATGTTCGACTTGTCGATCACGTAGATCTTCGGTCCGACGTGCTTGAGGTAGGGCTTGCCCTCGAGGATGCGCACGGCCTGGTCGATCGACACGCGTCCCTGGACCACCGCGGAATCCGTCGGCGCCGCCATCACCCGCCCGGCCTTGATGTTCTCGTAGACGCCGGGTGTGAAGTAGTAGGCGATGACCTTGATCTTGTCCGAAAGATTGCGCTCGCGCAGAAGCTGGACGGCGGCTTCCGTGGTCGGCGACGTGCCGGCGATGTATTTGATGTTCGGATTGGCCTGCAGCACGTCCTCGACCAGCTTGAGCTGCACTTCCTTGCCGGTATCGCCGTATTTGGTGGCGACGACCTTGAGCGCGCTGTCCTTGGTAGCGTCGAGGAAGCCCTTGTTGCCGGCCTCGACCCAGCCGGCGCCGGGCGGGCCGGGGAACCAGGCCACCTCGGTTTCGGCCGAACCCTTCGGATGCAGCTTGGCGATGTACTCGCCGGCCTTGTAGCCCATGGTCTCGAACGATACGAGCGACTTCGCCGAGAGGTCCTTCGACGACATGCCGTTGATCACGTCGATCACCGGGATGTTTTTCTCCTTGAGACGCTTTGCCGTCTCGTTGAGGCCGTCATAGGAGATCGCGCCGATGACGACCGCCTGGGCGCCGTTCGACGCGCAGTCCTCGATCTGCGAAATCTGTTTGCTCAGATTGGTGTAACCGCCGGCCTCGACCAGATGCATGGTGACGCCGAGATCCTTCGCCTCTTCGGAGACGCCATTGTCAACCGCGAGCCAATAGGCGTCCTTCATGTGCGGAAACGAAACGCAGATGTTCCATTTCTTCTCAGCCTTCTCGAGCGGGCTGTACATCACCTCTTTGACGGGGCTCGTCATGTCGAACGGCGGGTTGTGCTCCTCGACGGAGAATGGATACCATTTCTTGCCCTGCCCGTAGGCACCCGCGCCCGCGAGTGCCAGCGCGGCTCCTGCCGCAACTGCTCCCGCAGCGACCGCTGATCGCTTCATTTCCGCCCTCCTGTGTTGTCGGCGGCAAGGGTCGGTGGGCCCCTGTCATTGCGGCGCGTTGCGGCCGCATCCCCGCCAAAAAGTCATTATCCACCGGGACTTTTCGCAATGTCAATTGCGCGGCGGCACAGGAGAAAAACGGCTAGGCGGCGTTGCTGTAAACGACCTCGTAGAGGCAGGGGTCGATGTCTTTCGTCAGTTCGCCGAATTGGGGCCACTTCTTGCGAAACTCAGGGGCGTGGTGCGCAGCCTCAAGCTTCTCCAAGGTTGTCCATTGGATGTAGTTGATCAGGTGCGTTCCGTCCTTGCTGCGGTGCAGGTTGACCGAAACGAAGCCCGGTTGCGTGGCCATGAAACGCGCCCGTTCGATCATCAGATCGACCGCCGCCTGCTGATTTTCAGCTGGCAACTTCACCGCCGTGATCTGGGTGCAGATGCCGTTTTTCACAATTTCAGCCATGATCGTCCTCCTCGTGAACAGGGAAGGAACGCCGCAGCAGCGGTCTTAGTTTCCGCGCCAGGCCGTTTCGGCGCCAAGCCGTTTCCGCGCCAAGCCGGCTTTCAGGCCGGGCGGGTCTGTGCGTCGGCCTCCGCGTTCGCCACCAGCTGCCGTGCCATGTCGGCGTGCAGCCGCTCGACCATGCGGCCGTCGATCTGCACGACCCCCTTGTCCGCATTTTCGGCGAGGTCGAAGGCGGCGATGACTTTCCGCGCCCAGGCGAGCTCCTCCGGTGTCGGCGAGAAGGCGGCGTTGCAGGGCGCGATCTGGCGCGGGTGAATGAGCGTCTTGCCGTCGAAACCAAGGTCGCGCGCTTGGCGGCACTCAGCGGCAAATCCCTCCGGATCGTCCAGTTCGTTGTAGACGCCATCGAGGATGGCGAGGCCATAGGCGCGCGCCGCCGCCACGCAGTTCATCAGCCATGGCAGCATCGGCGCGCGGCCGGGCAGGATGCGCGCGCGCGTCTCCTTGGCGAGATCGTTGGTGCCCATGACGAAGCCCGCGAGCCGCGTCGCCGGGTCGAGGGCCGCCGCAGCGATTTCGCGCGCGTTGAGCATGGCGAGCGGCGTCTCCATCATCGCCCAGATGCGGACGCCCTCCTCGGCGCGCACGCCGACGAAGTGCCTTGCCAGCTCGCGGAGCTGCTCGGGCGTCGACACCTTCGGCAGCAGCAGCGCGTCGGGACTGGCGGCGGCGACGGCGAGATCATCGCGCCACCACGCGGTGTCGAGCCCGTTGATCCGCACCAGGACCTCGCGGCTGCCGAAGCCGCCCTTTTGCAGCTCCTGGATAATCAACTGGCGCGCCTGCGCCTTGGCGTCCGGGGCCACGGCATCCTCGAGATCGAGGATGACACCGTCCGCCGGAAGTTCCCGCGCCTTCTCGATCGCGCGCGCGTTCGATCCGGGCATGTAAAGCATGCTGCGCCGCGGACGAATGGTCATTGCTCGTATCCCCGCTCAAACCGGGCGCAAACCTAGCGGTCCCGCACGGCATATGCCATCGCCGGATTGGCGAGCATCGGTCGCAAGTAGCGCGGGCGCGGCGGGGGATAAGCCATTGCCCGCAACAGGGTAGGGCGTCACGCCGAGATTATGACAGCGGTTTGACTGGCCGGCCTCGTGATAGTGCCGGCAAGCGCTCCGACACGATGACAGTTGCCGTGCCGGTTTTCTCTTTTCTGCCGCTGCCGTCGTGCCGCCGCAGCCGTTAAAATAAACCCGCGGCGGGCGGGAACCGAAAATCCTTCGCCCGTCTTTTTATTCAGAGTTTACGGGGATCGTTTCCCGATCGGATTCCACGTCCGACAGTCGCGCGTGCGGTCAGGAACGCGCGAATGTCGATCAGGTTCTGTTCTTCGCGGGGGAGACAATCACGAGGAGCGAGCATGGCTGTCATCCGCACAGGTCTTTGGATTGCAGCGTTCACGGTCAGTGGCATCACGCTGGCAGTGGCCGCAGGTGTAGGAGGTGGAGTTGGAGGTGCCGCAGGTGCAGCTGCGGGCGCCGCAGGTGCAGCTGCAGGCGCTGCGGGCGCAGCCGCAGGCGCCGCAGGCTCATCCGCTAGTGGCACTGGCGGCGTGGGTGGAGTCGGTGGCGTTGGCACTGGCACCGGCGGTATCGGCGGCGTCGGCGTCGGCGTTGGCGGTCTCGGCGGCCTTGGTGCCGGCATCGGCACCGGCGTTGGCGGCGTTGGTACAGGCGTCGGTGGCATCGGAGTCGGTACAACCGGAGGTCATGGACACGGACATGGCCTCGGAATTGGCCTCGGACATGGGCACGGTCACGGACTGGGTGTTGGCGTCGGGACCACAGTCGGACACGGACATGGCCACGGAATAGGTGTCGGATCCGGCAATGGTACGGGTACGGGTACGACGGGCACCGGCACCGCCGGCACCGCGACCGGGACTGGCACCGGCAACACCGCCGGCGTTGGCGCGGCCGTTGGCACTGGGTCCACGGGCGTGGGCACCGGCGTCGGTGTAGGCGGCTCGACAGGCACCGGCACCGCCGGCACCGCGACCGGGACCGGCAATGGCAGCGTCGGTGGTCTTGGCGCGGCAGTCGGCACCGGGTCCACGGGCGTCGGCGCCGGAACCGGCGTCGGTGGGTCGACAGGCACCGGCACCGCCGGCACCGCGACCGGGACCGGTAATGGTGGCCTAGCTGGCGTTGGCGCGGCCGTTGGCACCGGGTCGACGGGCGTTGGCACCGGAGCCGGCATTGGCGGCTCGACTGGTACCGGCACCGCCGGCACTGCGACCGGAACCGGCAATGGTAGTGTCGCTGGTGTCGGCGCGGCCGTCGGCACCGGGTCGACTACCGAAGGGTCGATCGAACCATCCGCTGCTGCGCGAGCCTCGGCGGCCGGTTCGATCCGCTCCCCCACCGCTCATCGGTTAGCCAACACAGCTTCCCGCGCATAACCGCGATCTCCTTCCAAATTCGCATCGGGAACGTATTGTCGCGGCGCAAGTATCGCGTTCTGACCCGAACAGCGCGCCGGATCGATGGAGCCAGCATGCCGTTTCCCCAACGTCTCATTGAAGGGTATCGCGTATTTCGCGATGCGCGCCTGCGCCGCGAGCAGGACCGTTACCGCGAACTCGCCGAAAGCGGGCAATCGCCGGAGACCATGGTGATCGGCTGCTGCGACTCGCGCGTCTCGCCCGAAGTCATCTTCGACGCGCGCCCGGGCGAGCTCTTCGTCGTGCGCAACGTCGCCAACATCGTCCCGCCCTTTGCACCCGACACGCGCGCCCACGGTGTTTCGGCGGCTTTGGAGTTCGGCGTCGCGGCGCTGAAGGTCAAACACATCGTCGTGCTCGGCCACGCCCATTGCGGCGGGGTCAAAGCCTTTGCCGAGAAGGCCGTGCCGCTTTCGCCCAGCGACTTCATCGGCAACTGGATGCGCTTGATGGCGCCGGCGGCGGAAACGGTCGGACCGCAGCGCGAGTTGCCGTGGTCGGACTATCTCATGCGCCTCGAGCAGGCGAACGTCGTCAACAGCCTGAACAATCTGCTCACATTCCCGCGGCTGCGGGCCTTGATCGAGCGCGGGGAGATTGCGACCCACGGCGCCTATTTCGGCGTCGCCAAGGGCGAACTCTCCGTACGCGACGAGGCCAGCGGGTCATTCGTGTCGATGGCGGCCGGCGAGAGTGCGCGGCCACCGGCACCGGTCAAGTAGCAAGCTTCATCGGGAACCGACCGGTGCGACCCGGCGACTGAACTGCTCGCGTGCTTCCCGGCTTCGCGGGGCGACGAGCGAGACCCCAGCAGGGTCAGTGAAAGCGACCTACGCCGCCTTTCGCTTCGCCGTGATCAGCTTGCGCGCGATCAGACATTCGGCGATCTGGATGGCGTTGAGCGCCGCACCCTTGCGCAGGTTGTCGGAGACCACCCACATCGCGAGCCCGTTCTCGACCGTCGCGTCTTCGCGGATGCGGCTGATATAGGTCGCGTCCTCGCCGACCGACTCGTAGGGCGTGACGTAGCCGCCCGGCTCGTGCGCATCGATGACGATGCAGCCCGGCGCACTGCGCAGGATATCGCGCGCCTCGTCGGCGGTGATCGGATTCTCGAACTCGATATTGACCGCCTCGGAATGGCCGATGAACACCGGCACGCGCACACAGGTGGCGACGAGCCTGATCTTCGGGTCGAGGATCTTCTTGGTCTCGGCCACCATCTTCCACTCTTCGCGTGTGTAGCCGTCCTCCATGAACACGTCGATCTGCGGAATGAGGTTGAAGGCGATGCGCTTGGGGAACTTCTTGGTCTCGATGTCCTGCAGCGAGTAGATCGCCTTGGTCTGACGGTCGAGTTCGTCCATCGCGTCCTTGCCGGCACCGGAGACCGACTGGTAGGTGGCGACCACCACGCGCTTGATGGTGGCGCGGTCGTGCAACGGCTTCAACGCGACGACGAGCTGCGCGGTCGAGCAGTTCGGGTTGGCGATGATGTTCTTCCGGCGGAAGCCCGCGATCGCATCGGCGTTGACCTCGGGCACGATCAGCGGAATGTCGGCGTCGTAGCGCCAGGCCGACGAGTTGTCGATCACCACCGCGCCCTGCGCGGCGATCTTCGGCGACCACTGCTTGGACACCGCACCGCCGGCCGACATCAGGCAAATGTCGATGCCGGAGAAATCGGTGTGTTCCAGCGCCTTGCATTTTAGCGTGCGGTCGCCGAACGAGACCTCCACACCCTGGCTTCGGCGTGAAGCGACAGCGATGACCTCATCGGCGGGAAAGCGCCGCTCATCCAGGATGGCGAGCATTTCCCGGCCCACATTGCCAGTCGCGCCCACGACGGCGACGCTGTAACCCATTGTTAACTCTCCATCGCAATTTCGCTCCCCTCCCCGCCGCGCGGCAAAGAGAGCGGAAGCGCTTCTAAGCGAGAAGTCTTGCCAGCACAATGTCGATTGGGGGGACGGCGTGGGGTTGGCCTCGGGGACCGCGCCGGAAGATTTCGGCGGCACTATGCTGCGCCTGCTCGCCTATATGGCGGGGCTTGCCGTTCTCGGCGTACTGGGCGTGATCTTCTTCCGCCTGCCTGACGTGGTCGCCGCGGTTGCCCCGGCGCCGCGACCCCAATGGATCGAGGTCGAGCGTCCGCACCCGGCATTCGAGTTGGTCATGCCCGAGCTTGGCGGGCCCGCGTCGCGCTACGCAATCTTCCGCCGCGAGGCCGACGGCGCGCGCAAGGACGTGCTG
>Ga0070671_100003758_pt1 | contig 11919 bp, 20 predicted proteins | sample KBSS73metaG_FD_65341 | JGI IMG/M metagenome (GOLD analysis project Ga0070671, IMG submission 65341) | Switchgrass rhizosphere microbial communities from Kellogg Biological Station, Michigan, USA - KBS S7-3 metaG | ecosystem: Host-associated > Plants > Roots > Rhizosphere > Soil ...
CTACGGCCGCTCCGAACAGGAGAATGATCCACTCGGTGGCAGAGCTAACTTCTGCGCGACCGCCATCACCATCGTGGAACGGAAGGTCCTCGGCTACGCCGTTCTGAAACGGGACAAAGTCATTGAACGGGCTAGCGTGCTTCACAACACAACTCCTTTCCTCGAAAATATCATGGCTCGCACCCAAAAGCCAGTGCGAGCCATGATGTTTGGGGAAAGGTCCGCAGGTGATCCTTGCGAATGAAAGGAGATGATGGTTACCACTCGCGATCAGCCAGAGAGGCTACGATGCCCCAAGTCGCACAACTCAACCTTTTCCTCGATCTGCGGTGCCGGATCCTTGCTCACGAGTTCGGTCCTGCCGAGAAGCTGACCGCCACCACCTTTTCGGATGTCGGTTTAACGCGTGCTGCGACCCTGGGCGTGCTCAACTCTTTGGCGACAGGCGGTTACCTGGACAAGCACCATAACTTCTACACGAGGAGCGTTTGGACGGCTGACAGCCTGCTGGAATGCACTGACAGGCTTCAGGTGTTTGTCGAGATCTGCGGGACGCGGGTCATACACGAGCAAGGGCTACGTTTGCATCAGCTTCGCGGACTGGCGGTTCGGATGGCCGAGACGGATCCTGCTGACGAGGCGTACTTCCTTCAAGCAATAGACTGGCTCGCACTGCTCTTCGAGGCTGGCGATCGCCGCGCGATCGGCGAGGTGGCGTACAAGCTGATCCCTCAAGCCTTTTTTAGGATCCTGTGGAATCTCATCATCGCGAAGCCGGCCTTACGGAAGATCGTAAGGGCGATCTCGCGTCACAATGTCGAGGCGCTGGACGGCGACGTATCAGACCTCCGTGACGGCCAAAGCAGTGTTTTTGCAAACGTGAGGCGCGCGATTGAGGTGGGCCTTCACGCCAATCCCTTGCTGCGGTTTGATATGGCATCTTTGCGCGAGCATAATCGCGTCCGCGAGGCTGATGTTCGAGGACGCACCCTGGCCCTGACGCACCCTGCCTACCACCTGTTTCTTGCCGTCGATCGCCAACCGGCGTTAGCTATGTCGCTTGTCGTTCAGCAAGATGCTGAGACGGCGCAACCCCGGGCATGATGGGCATCCCCCGCAGGTAAGTGGCAGCTCGAGCGGCTGTGGCTGCGTCCCGGTCTGCTAGGGCTTGCACCATGCCCTTGATGGTCGCGCTGACGCAGGCCGCTCCGCCCTCGCTTAGGGACGTCGACCAGGCATAAGCATGGCTCGCCTTTGCGAGCGCGGTATACTCGCGAAACAGGTCAGGGGAGTTCACGCTGGCGACCAAGACGAGGAAAAGATGCTGTGCGTTGATGCAGACATCGAGCAGATCTTCGCGCTCAGCGCTGTCCTCGATCGAAATGGCGAGCCGTTCCAGCGCAGGAAGGATCGGGGTAAGGTCAAAGTACCGGCATTGCATTGCTACGATGGCTTCGATCGCAGCCAGGATGTCAAAGTCGTAGGATTTGGAACGAGCGTCTAGGCGCGCCCATGTGAAGTAGGTCAGCTGATGCTGAATGAAGCCGCCGGCGCGTAGGGCTGCGAAGGCCGAGTTCCCCCATTCCAGGGTCTCATGAAAGAGCTCCGCTAATAGCTCTGGCTTTACCGAGTGGTATTGGAGTTCGGACCTGGCAATCCGCCACTTGAGCTCCTCAAGGCGAGGATCGCCCAGGGCGCACAGGTCCCTCGCGGCTTGGTCATACAAAACCTGAACATCGTCTGCGGTCTTCATGACCCCGCATATCACAGGCCCGGTGAATGGGGGTATACTCTTAAGGCGTATTAACCGCGAATGGCTGCCATCTCGCGAGCATGAGTCAGAAGAGGAGCCATCCTGAACGCCACCGGCTCGAGCGGAGTCGCTGACAGCACGCGAGCGCAAGTCGCTTCCAGTAGGTCGAGGTCAAAGCCATCGACGCTCTCTGTCATTTCAAACTCGTGCAGCGCACAGAGCAGGATCTCTAGATCGTGAAATTGCACCATTCCGTTGGTCTCGCGATGCTCTGCTGCCGGGACTGGGTCACCCAAAGCAGCGTGCGTCCAAGGTCTGCCCGTGCCTCCGGGAGGCCGTCAACGCTCAGGAACGTCACTGCGATTCTTCCACATATCGTTGCGGCCTGATAGAATCGTAGGTCCGTTCAACATAATACCTAATTTGACGCACACAGCGCTCAGGATGATGGTGCGTGGGCATGAGCGAAAGGAGTGTCGTATTTCGTCCCGAGCTGAGGCCATTTTTTCGCGGAAAGGTAACAAGGGGAGCGGAGATCATCGCCTCAGGCTCAAGTGCTGGCACACAGGGGCGACGGCATGAAGGGGAACATCGGGCTTTGCTGAGCCATCAACAGGCGGCAGAATTGCTTGGGCTACTGACCGCCAAGCAGGTCGAGGTCCTCGATATGCTCGTCGACCACCAAACGACCAAGGAGATCGCACGGGAATTGGACCTGGCGCCCAACACGGTAGATCAACGGATCACGGCGGCCCGGATCAAGTGGGGGTTGCCCAATCGCAAGGCGCTGATCAGGCAGTATACTGAGCTCCGCGAGATATGTGGGGAAACCACATATGGTTCAGATAAGATCGACGCGGACATCTCATCAAGCGACCGGGCAGCCAATTCTTGGCGGAGCGATGAGCGACTCAGACGTCCGAATCTCAAGCGTCGAGTTTCCCACGATCAAGCTCAGAACTCATCCCGATCGGAGTCGTCGTTCATGTTGCAGAACTCCGACATCCGGTTTGGTCGGCTCGGCCGAGTGGTGCTTGCCCTCATATCCGCTCTGGCGATCGCCGTAACATTGGCTGCAAGCCTGGTTATCGCCGAGACAATGGGGCGATGGTTCTGAAACGGCCGGTCGGTCGGAGCAGCAGGTTTCCTGCGCGCGAGAACGATCTTCAGGAGTGCGCCGGGTGACCCTGAATGATCTGCTTATTCCCTACCAACTGTTCATGTTGGCATCGTCAACGTTCGTTCTGGCGAAGGGCGGCGCCCCTGAGCGCTATGGGGCTGTAACCATCATTTGCATGGCTGTCTTTCAGATCATCATGGAGTTGGTCAACCCAAGCCGTTTCATAAATGTCGACGGGGCCTCACTGGGCGCTGACCTAATCGGCTTTTTCGGGTTCGGAGTTCTGGCGCTTCATGCGCGACGAGTTTGGCCGGTTATCGCGGTGGCACTCCAGATGATAGCGTTATGCGCTCACTACGCGAGGTGGGCATCTCTCGACATGTCGCCGGCGGCTTATTCGATTATGCGCAACATCCCGACTACGACGATCGTCGCCTTGATGCTCGCCGCAACGACAACTTCCACCCTGAAGCGCCGGCGAAACTGGATCGACATGCCATGGCAGAACTGGTCGGAAATTCGGCGGCTACGTTCGACTAAGCCCTAGCGGTGCTCGGCACGGACTGTTGCGGCACCCAGCAATGGCAACATCGTTTCGTAACATCGCCGAGATCACCGTGTCTCACCTTCGGATCCCGCTAGCTCAAGCTTGGTGCGGTAAAGCGACGAAAGCAGGCCCGGGATAAATTCCCAGGATCGAGACCTGAACGCAGCCAGCTCGCGACCTTGTGGGTCGTCCGAGATCTTGGCACGAACTGCACCGCCCATCGGTCCGACGGCATGAGAGCAGAGAAGGCCGAACAATCCGCCCTCTTGCTTGTTAGCGAGGACATAGGCCCAGACTTCGAGGTCGGGCCCCACGGCTTCCAGGAAGCCGCTTGCCCATGCTGAGATGTCGAAGTCGCCTTCGTCTGTGACGACAAGAACGGGAGCGTAATGGGGCTCGTCCCGATCGATATCCGCACGAATGCTTGAGAGGCGGGCGGTCAGTTCGTCGCGGGCACCCTGATCCAAGTTCAAAGATCCGGCGACGATCGCCCCGATCCACTGCTCGTCGGCAGTCGCACTCAGCGAGATAGCAGCGCCGGCGAGAAACCCGTCCACCAGCGAAATCTCCGGGCGTCTGTCAGTATCGATGGATCGCCATCTTTCGTAAGTCTGCCACATGATCATGCCGTTTCGTTTGGTGAAGCCGGGCATCCCGCGATCGGCCGCTCAACGAATGGGAAGTACCTCAACGCCTGCCTCCTCCGCGATCTCAAGCCATCCACTATCGCTCGTCACCGCAATTGCGCCGATCTGGTGCGCGGCGGCCAGGCAGGAGCGATGTCCAAGCGAAAGACCCTTGCGCTTAGTGACGCTGCGCAGCAGCCCGGCACGAAGCGCCTGGTCGAGGTCGAACGGAACGACCGTCAGGTCCTCGTCCAGGCTGCGCCGAATTACTTCCTCGGGCACGTTATAGTCCTGCAACTTGCTGACCACTTCCGCCACATTCACGCAGGACACCCGCGCCCCAGGAAGGACACGGTGGACTACGTCGGCGCCCGGCTCGTCCAATATCAATGCTAGCAACGCTGATGCATCGAGAAGATGGAGCGCGTCACTCACTTTCAGCGTCCTTCCGGCGGTCGGCGATTAGTTCGTCCGACAGGTTCACATCAGAAGACACATACGCGCGCAGTCGGGCCTGGATGCGCGACACGGCATCTCGGTACGGTCGCACATGGATTTCGCCATCGACGACCTCCAGGAGAACCGCATCACCATCGGCGAGGGACAGAGCCTTGCGCATGGCGGCCGGTAGCTGCAGCCTGCCGCCGGATACCAGGCGACCTCTTTGAACATTCACTGTTTTGCTCCTCGCCGGCAACCTCAACAGACCGCTATATACACGTACATGTCGGCTGTACGCTTAGCCATCATACACCCTCTTCCGCGCATGTATGTCCGATAAAGTGCCTTATCGGTCGCTGGACAAGCGCGGGGGAAGGGGGCAAAAACCGTTAAATATGGACGAACCTCTGACCCCGAACTTGCATGATGAAAACGGACGCGTCGCGCCCGGACAGACATTGAGCCAGGCACCGACAGCTGAGTTATTGCTGCCCGACATCGTGAACGATGAGATCGAGCGCGCCGACGCCTATGCTCGCGCAGCCCGGTCCAACAACACGCAGCGCGCTTACATGGCTGACTGGCTCATCTTCACCGCCTGGTGCGCGGAACGTGGCGAGTGCCCGCTGCCGACCGATCCGGAAGTCGTGCGCCGCTTTGTAAGCTGGGAGGCCGATCGTAAGCGCTCCCCCTCAACGATTGAGCGCCGCGTTGCCGCTATCGGCCACTTCCACCGCGCCGAGAACCTCGTGGCTCCTACTGCGCAGCCGGGCGCGGGCAAGTTGCGCGAAACGATGGCCGGTATCCGCGCGACACTGGGCACCAAGAAGCGGCAAAAGAGCGCGGCCGACGCTGCGATCCTGCAGGCCATGTTCGACGCGATTCCCGGTGACGGTCTGCGGCCGGTGCGCGATCGCGCGCTTCTCGCGATCGGGATGGCTGCGGCTCTGCGCCGATCCGAGCTGGTGGCGCTCCAGGTCGACGATATCGCCCTCGTGCCGGAAGGACTGCGCATCACCATCAAGGCATCGAAGACCGATCCAACTGCACAGGGCGTCGAGATCGCTGTCCCGGAGGGTACGCGACTCCGCCCCAAGGCGCGCTTGCTCGAATGGATGAACCTTGCAGCTCACACAGGCGGCGCTCTCTTCCGCCGCCTCACGCGAGGGGACGAGCTGACAGGCGACGGGATGAGTGATCGAGCCGTCGCGCGGCTCGTCCAGGGCACCGCACGAAAAATGGGGCTGGATGAGCGTCAGTTCGGGGGGCACTCTTTACGCGCAGGATTCCTGACCGAAAGCGCGGCGCGGGGCGCGACCGTTTTCAAGATGCAGGAAGTCAGCCGGCATAAGACCGTGCAGATTCTCTCCGAATACGTGCGCTCAGCGGAGAAATTCAAAGATCACGCCGGGAGCGGCTTCCTTTGAAGTAGAAGTTAATTCAACTATCGTTTTCCATGACGAACGATGCTTCTTTGGTCCCGTTCGGGACCGTCCCTCTAGCCCGCCGGCTCAACGATGTGCTGACGCCCACGGCTGCGGCTCTCTCGGAGATTGCTTTGGTCGGCACAGCATTCCTTTAGCTCGCCGGAGAGACTTATATCGATAGCTATCGGAGGGGCTTTGGCATTCTTTTTGGTGCCAGCTCAACTTCGACGGCTCAGGTGCTGTCACAAGGCTACACCTTCGTCCTTTTTTTGTGCTGGTGGAACACTTGCTGGAGTGGCTCGTGTTCCTCGCTATTGCGTCAAGCATCGGCTGTACGGTTGGTGTCGCGCTTGGACTTGGCATCAAAAGGCAATGGCCGCTACAAGGCGCGGCAGCTGCAGGAATGAAAGTTTTCGATGCTCGCTATCCGAACCTCGCTCGCAACCTCACGCTGCTTGCTCTTGCCGTAACCGTGCTGTGCAGGGCGCGTCCTGCCGGTGAGTTTGCTGCCAGGAGGGGGCGGGCATACACCCTTGAGAAGGTCCAGAATGACTGTTGTTACGTTTACTCGGTCTCGGGACGGTCGGTTCGCGGATTTCCTATAGCGCAAGACAGCAATTTGATTTGGCTGCTGAGCAAGGATGGATTGTTGGCGCTCCCTCTGCAAAATCTCAGCGTCCGCCTCCCCGCGGATATTGCTTCGATAAAGAAAGTGCGTCCATGAGCCTGGCCGCCGCCTTGTTTCTATGTACCCCTGTCGCCGTCTATGACGGTGATGGTCCTGTTCATTGTCGCGAAGGTCAAAAACTGCGGATTGCAGGATCGCTGCGCGTGAGATCGACGGTACCTGTCGCGCAAGCCATCCGTGTCCGTCGTCGAGCGGGGTCGCCGCCCGTGATGCTCTCGTGAGCTTACTTGGAGGCTCCCGCGGACATTGGAAGACGGGCCATATCGTCGTGAGTTACCCGACCATGAAGTGTCGAAATGTCGGTCAAAGCTATGGCCGAGTGGTAGCCAGCTGCACCCTCAGGGATGGGCGCGATCTGGGCCGAGCGATGCTCGCGACCAGGACGGTACTGCCTTGGCACCCGAAAGGGAGTTGATGGGCCGGTGCAGTGCCGAGTGGCGGCGACCCGATTCTGGAATGTGTCGTTACCGCAATTGCGACCACGCTATCGGCTTTCCAGGATCACCGTTCCGCTCTGCGTGTTGGAAAGATCGGGCCGCGAACGCACATCTTTGTGGCGTCGTATGGGCGCTGAAGCGACACGACTTCATCGTATGATCCTCGCAGCCAGGTGTCGACATCGTCCGGTGCGAGGATCGTTATCATCGCCTTGGGATGGATCGGAGCAACCAGGCTGTTCGGCTCACAGGTTGCCATGGTGAAGCCGTTGCCTTCCTTGGTAGGCTGCCAAAAGCAGGCGACAGCGAACACAGGCTGATCGACCACCTGAAACCACATTTCGCCTTTGAGTGGCGGCTTGCCGTCGCCGAGGTCGTGCTTCTCGGGGGTGAACTCGCAGAACTCTGTCAGCGGCACGAGGCAGCGGTTCTCAGGCTTCTCGGCCAACTTGCGCCATTGGGGCAAGCCGAGCTGGCGCACGTTGGTCATCTTCCACTTGGCCTGTCCGCCGAGTACGTCCCACGACATCACGTCCCAAGCGCGGGTGCCGTCCTGTTCTCGGATCACGTAGTTTCGACTGCCAGGGCGCAACTCGCGAGGATTGAAGCGGTTGTCGCGCGGCCGCTCCGAAAAGAGCGTCGCAGCCGCTCCGAAGAGGGTCTCCGGCTCACCAGCCATCCTTGCGCGATTGCACATGGCGATTCAGATGTTGAGGGCGCGCGAACGGATGTCACTGGCAATCTCTGCCAGGAGATGGATCACGCGCTCGTCGCCCTCCCCTTCAGCATATGCCTCTACGATGCGAGCGGCTTCCTCGAAGCCGTCAGTGGTGTCGTCCATGTGGGCACAATGCGTGAAAGGGCCGAGCGGTTCAACGTGTCGGGCGCGCGCTGGCCCGTGACCAGACCTTCAACAACGGCTAGGTGGCGCTTCCCATCACTCAACAGGAGATTGCGACAGTGAACAACAGCGACCTAGCCGATACCATCGCCAGCTCGGCCGACGTGCCCAAGGCAGAGGCGCGTAAGATCGTCGATGCTGTCTTCACGGCGATCGCGGAGGCTGCCGTAAAGGGTGAGGAAATCTCGCTCAACGGCTTCGGCAAGTTCAAAGTGAAAGATAGCCCGGAGCGTGAAGGCCGCAATCCAGCAACCGGCGAGGCCATGACGATCAAGGCATCGAAGAAGCTGACGTTCACGCCGGCCAAGGCGGTGAAGGACAAACTCAACAGCTAGTCAGCTGCAGCGGCGCTCCTCGCGATGGGGAGCGCCCGAAGCTCAGAAGAGATCCGGCAGGATCCGGTCCGCCCTGCCCCAGGCGCTGAGTGTCTTTGTACGAGATCGTTTCAGCAACTCGCTCGCGTCACCGATATGGTAGTGCGAGGGAGTCTCGATCGTGGCCATCTCAGTCCAAGTGATTGGAGCGGAAAACGGGAGCGCCAGAGCGCGCGCGGACGCTGTATGGCATCACGCCAGTCGCGCCTCGCTTTGTCTTGTCGTCAGCCATTGAAGGGTCACCTTGGTACGTTGAACAACGCAAATGCGCTAAAAACGATCCAATTGCCTACGACGCGGGATTGAAGGGGTCTCGTCCCTGTTCCTCCTGGATTAGAGCAGAAAGTCATTTTGTGTCATGTTCTTATCATTGGAGACGAGTCCGTGATCGCCTTTCACATAGGCGATGTCGTGGAGGAAGCAGGAGCAACCAGCGTTACGTTCGCGCAAACTGAACTCGAGGCATTAAGAGCGGCGATGGCGCGCAGGCCCGACATTATCGTGTCTGATGTGAGCTTGCTAACCGGCACGGGACCAGATGCAGTCACAAGCATCCGCCTTTGTGTCGGACGGGTCCCGGCCATTTTCATCACTGGAAACCCCGAGGCTCTCGATCGGTACGATCACGACGGTATGCTTGGGAAGCCGTTCGAGTCCGATCAATTGAAACAGCAGGTGGAGCGCTTGGCGGTGGGTTGCTGACACTCTTGAAGCCGCGTTTCGACACCGACCAAATCGTCCTAGCTCCCTTCGACTTCAGTGGTCCGCGCTTGTCGCGTCGATCATTGCCTGCCATGTGGTGAGTGTCCGCTTGGCAGTGCTTTGGAAGCCCATCCGAGACTTCCTGGCGCCGGCTCGGATCACCGAAGGTGACGGATCCCTTATCGTCGCCAGTGCCGCGAGCACCGCGTTCTTCAAACGCTCTCTAGTCAAAGGATCGAGTGTGTCCCACTCGTCGGCACCGCTGGCGGTGAGGGCAAAGGCGCGGGCGGCACGCTCGACAGACGACATCTTCATGCGTTCCGATAGGCCCAGTGGCTGCCTATGAGCAACAAGTTCGCCGTGAAAAATCCTAGATGTCTTATCTTACAGAGGGGAGCAGGTGAGACGAAGGCCGAAACCTACGGAGGAGGCGATCGTTTGCGGCGGGGATTTGGTGTTCCGGGTAGCTGACGCAGGCCGACCACGATCAGCGAAACCGGCGATCGTCTCGACCGACTGTTTGTGGAGCGTCCCATTTCTCCCTGTCCAACGGCCAATTTCGGGAAAACTCATTCGGGAACAGGACTTGGGAAGATAGCCTCGTGATAGGGAGCAGGCTCCTGCCCTGGTCTGCCGGCCATCTCGGTTGACCTTCCCAATCGAAAACGATTGATCCTTTTCGCTTAGCCGCACCTATTCCGCTAAGCTGCCCTGAGGGGGGGCATGCCGTTGGAACTAAGGCTAAAAAAGGGTTGGGGCTGGCTGCTGCTCGCCACGCTCACGCTTTCGACCATCGGCGATGAAATCTCGCTGATCACCTTGATGTTTCGGACGGCCAGTGATCGCACGCCATTCGCCGTGCCGATGCTGCTCGTCGCCGAGCTGCTACCCGGGCTGTTGGCGACGCCCTTCATTGGCCGACTGGTCGATGCCCGCGACGCGGGCAAGCTCTTGGTTGCAACGGCGTTGGCCGAAGCCACCATCATCGGGTGGATGGCATGGCATCCTGATCTGCCATCCACGATCATCGGCGCCAGCATCCTCAGCGTGTCGTTCGCGATCAGCGGCACGGCGAGCTTCGCCCTCATTCCCGTTCTCGCCGCGAGATTGGGCATGACGTTACCGCGGGCAAACGCGGTGCTGGAGTTCGTGCGCAGCGCCGGAATGCTCGTCGGGCCGGTTGTGGGCGGCGTGCTGGTGGCATGGGGTGGAACCGGAAGCGCGCTGCTGATTGATGCGGCCAGCTTCTTGGTTTTGGCGGCCGTGGTGCTAGCAAGTGGCTTGCGTCGCCCCATCGAAGCGGCGGAGGATAGCGAGGCGCGGACGCTGCTATCCGAATATCTGCCCCTACTGCGGGATTGCAGGATCACGATCATGATCGGCGCGCTGACATTGGAGGTCTATGCGACCGCGATCGCCGACGTAGCCTTTGTCTTCCTCATCACCGTCTCCTTGGCGGCGGGACCAACCGCGTTCGGCGTGCTGACCGCTTGCTGGGCGGGTGGAATGATGGCGGGGGCCGCCGCATGCGGGACGATGGCGATGCAGCGGCCAGCCTCGATCGCGTTTGCCTCGGCAACAGTGATGGGCGCCACCATGCTCGCGATCGGCGTCACGACGGCGACGATGATAGGTGGCCTCGCTTTTGTGGGGATCGCGTTCATCCTCGGGGGTGCCGCCAACAGCGCCCACAACGTCGCGGTGCGAACGATGCTGCAACGTGAGGCGCCTGCTGCCGCGCACGGCAAGGTTGCCGCGATCTACAGCGCCGGCACGAGCAGCGCCAGCATCCTGGGCTACGTGACGGGCGGACTGTTTGCCCCACACGGGGCGATCCAAGCTTACATCCTCGGCGGAACGTTAGGTGTGGTAGCCGGCTTGGCGGGTTGGCTACTGTTCACCTGGATCAAGGGTAGAGCGGCGTAGCTGCCTGTGCCACGAGGGTCCCCAACAAGTGCGTAAGCGGGTTCGAAGAACGGCCCGACGTTTCCGGTTCCTATCCCATGAGAAAGCCCTGCCGTTTCGATTGCCGTTGCTAATCGGGAAGGCGTGAGGATGGTTGCGTTCACGGCCTCGCCGCCCGATCAGCGCTTCTCAATCGGCCTGAAAAAGTTGATCGGATTGCTGTCGGGGTCGCGGAACAACATCGACCGGTTACCCCAGGGCATATCTTTGGGCTGCTGCAGCCAGTCCGTCACGAAGGGATCGATACGCGCGCGCTCGGCATCCACGTCGTCAACTTCGAACTCGAGGATGGCCGATTTATTAGCGCCTGCGGACCATTCCCGCCATGTATGAAGCGAGCGGCTTTGCTGCTGACAATCGCGAGGATGGCACCGCCCGGATGCAACTCGACATAGCTGTCCTCGCCCCTACCCTGTAGGCCTAGGATGTTTTCGTAGAAGCTCGCGAGGCGCGGGACATCCTCGGTGACAAGGCGCGTGTAAGCAAATTTCACGAAGGCGACCTTTCCGGCTTGCGGTTTATCTTCGGATATCGATACTGAACGATACCGTATCTGTAGAACGCTACCGTATCGGTCTGTACGCGTCAATGGAGGTTCCGTGTGGTTCAAGTCTTGGACAAAAGGGTGGAGCGCTCCAAGGCGTCGGTGTTGGCCGAAACCTATCGGCAGTTGACGCAGAGTGGACTGAGCGGGGTCAGCATCGACGAAGTGTCGCGCGCCTCGGGGGTGTCAAAAACAACGATTTACCGGCATTGGCCCTCACGATCTGCCCTGCTAATCGATGCTTGCTCCAGGCTTGGCGGGGCGTATCCGCCACCCGACACGGGCACCGTGCGAGCGGATCTCCACGCGCTGCTGACAAATCTCGCTGAGCAACTGCAGACTGCCGCGTGGGCGTCGGTCTATCCGTCTATAATCGATGCCGCGGAACGCGATC
>Ga0070671_100003759_pt1 | contig 11917 bp, 15 predicted proteins | sample KBSS73metaG_FD_65341 | JGI IMG/M metagenome (GOLD analysis project Ga0070671, IMG submission 65341) | Switchgrass rhizosphere microbial communities from Kellogg Biological Station, Michigan, USA - KBS S7-3 metaG | ecosystem: Host-associated > Plants > Roots > Rhizosphere > Soil ...
CCGGGGTCCAGAAGACCTACGGCTTCCCGACGACGGACGTGAAGACCTTCGGCACCGGCGCGATCTACGCCGGCGTGGCCAACGGCACCTGCAACTTCGGCGAGATCTTCACGACCGACGGCCGGATCGCCGGGCTCGACCTGCGGGTGCTGGAGGACGACAAGAAGTTCTTCCCGCAGTACAACATCTCGGTGGTGCTCCGCGAGGACTTCTACCGGCAGCACCCGGAGATCGAGCAGGTCGTGCAGCCCGTGGCGCTCGCGCTCGACAACGAGGAGATGATCGAGCTCGGCAAGCGCGTCGACGTCGACGGCGAGGACCCCGGGATCGTCGCCAGGGACTGGATGGTGGAGAAGGGCTTCATCGGCGCCGACACCGCATAGCCCCAGCCCTGCACCGGGGGTCAGGCGGGGCAGACGGTGCCGTCTCGGGGGAGGGTGCCGGTGACGAGGGTCTGCTCGACGAGAGCCACCACGCAGGCGTTGCGGGGGTAGGCGCCCTGCCCCGCCCCCTGCCATGACACGAAGGCGCTGCGGCCCAACAGCTGCGCGATCCGCTGCGACCCCGTGACCGGGGCGCGCGGGTCCGCCGCGGTGCCCAGCACGAGCACCGGCGACGCCTCGGGCGGCAGCGCACCGATCTCGGGCTCGCCCGGCGAGGTCGGCCACGGCCCGCAGGCCAGCAGCCCGTGGGCCGCCGCGGCTCCGAACAGCGGGTACTGGGTGGACCAGCGCTGGGCGAGCTGGGCGACCTGTGGGGGCGCCAGCCGTTGCGCGGAGTCGTTGCAGGCGGTCGCGAGGGCACCGTCGAAGCTCCCGCTCGCCCCTATCACGGGGGCGAGGAAGCCGAACAGCCCGGACGGGTCACCGGCCCCGGCCGCCGCGATCCCCGCGGCCAGCGCGGGCCACCGCGCAGGCTCCGGCAGCCCCGCGCGCACGGCCGCGAGCGCCCCGCCCGCGGTCAGCCGGTCCCCGTCGGCGGAGTCGAGCGGCCGCTGCCCCAACCCTGCGACGACGGCCGCCACCGCCCCGCGCGGATCCGGGCCGAGCGGGCAGTCACCCCGGGCGAGGCAGGCGGCGGCGAAGGCGTCGAACGTGGTCTCGGCGGCGGCCGCGCGGGCCTCGGTCCGGTCCGGTTCGGTGCCCGCGAGGTCGACGGGGGAGTCCAGCACCAGCCGTCCGACCGAGCGCGGGTGCGCCGCGGCCCATGATGCGGCCGCGGTGGCGCCGTCCCCGAGGCCCAGGACGTCCAGGTGGGTGACCCGCAGCTGGGTGCGCAGGATCTCGAGGTCCGCCGCGGTGGCGGCGGTCCGGTAGGTGGCGATGTCGCTGTCCAGCAACAGGTAGCAGTCCTGCACGACCGCACGCGCGTCCTCCAGGACGCCGTCGAGGAGCGCCGCGTCCGGCACGGGCGGCACGTCGGTGAGCGCGGCCCGCGAGTCCGGCGGGGCGCAGTCCAGCAGGTCGGCGCCCGTGCCGCGGCGGTCGAGCCCGACGAGCTGGTAGGTGGCCAGCACCTCGTCGGACACCAGGGTGGCGAGCCGGGCGGCGAGCCGCGCGGAGCCGCCCCCCGCGCTGTCCCCGACGACGACGAGCGCGGGCCGGTTGCGCGGCGCGTCCGCGGCGGACACCCGCAGGACCCCGAGCCGGGTGGTCTCGGCGCCGCGACGCAGCGGGTCGCTGTCCACCTCGAGGAGCCCGCAGCTGGCGGACAGCACGCGCCCCGCGGGCACGGCGGCCCCCGCCGCGCCGATCGCCTCCAGGGTGTCCGCGGTGCAGTCCGAGTACTCGATCAGCGGGTTCTGCGGCTCGGGCGCGGGCAGCGTGTTGGGATCGGCCGGGGCGGCCTCCGCGCCGGTGGGCGGGCCCGCGGTCTCGGCCCCGCGGACCGCGACGGGCGGGCGCTGCGACGGCCCGAGCGCGCACCCGGCGAGCACGAGCACGCCCACGACCGCGAGCACGACGGACCGCCAGAACACCCCCACCCGCACAGTCTGACCGACGCCGGGTGAAAACCTAGTGGGCGGTCCAGCCGCCGTCCTGGACCAGGGAGACCCCGGTGATCGACGCGGACGCGGGTCCCCAGAGCACGGAGGCGAACTCGGCGACCTCGGAGGGCTCGATGAGCCGCTTGACCGCCACCGGCGTGAGCATGATCTTCTCGACCACCTCGTCCTCGCCGATCCCGTGGCTGCGGGCCTGGTCGGCGATCTGCTTCTCCACCAGCGGGGTGCGGACGTAGGCGGGGTTGACGCAGTTGCTGGTCACGCCGTGCGCGGCGCCCTCCAGGGCGGTGACCTTCGACAGCCCCTCGAGGCCGTGCTTGGCCGAGACGTAGGCGGACTTGAAGGGCGAGGCCCGCAGCCCGTGCGCGCTGGAGACGTTGACGATCCGCCCCCAGCCCTCGGCGTACATGTGCGGGAGCACGCGCCGGACCAGCCGGAACGGCGCCTCCAGCATGATCGTGAGGATCTGGTGGAACAGCGCCGGGTCGAAGTCCTGGATGGGCGAGACGTGCTGGCGGCCCGCGTTGTTCACCAGCACGTCGATCTCGCCGGGCAGCGCGTCCACGGCGTCGAGGTCGGTGAGGTCGCAGGTCAGCCCCTCGACCCCGGGGATCTCGGCGGCCACCTCGTGCACGGCCTCGGACAGGTCGACGGCGTAGACCTTCGCGCCGTCGGCGGCCAGCTTCCGCGCCATGGCGGCGCCGATCCCACTGGCCGCACCCGTCACCAGCGCGGTCTTCCCCGAAAGCATCATGGGTCGAGGCTAGGCGGCCCTCACGCCACCCGCGGCCCGTGCGTGACGGAGTCGAGCTCGAGGCGCACGGCCACCGGGAGGTGCGCGACGCCCAGCGCCTCGCGTGCCTCGGTGACGATCTCCTCGTCGAGCGCCCGGCAGACGGCGACCACGTCGGCCTCGTCGGTCAGCCACACGGTCAGCCGCAGCGCGGGGTCGTCGTCCTTGCCGACCATCCGGCCCCGTGCCCGGGAGACTCCGGGCAGCTCGGCGGCCCGGTCGGCCACCGCCTCGGCGGCCGCGGACCCCGTGACCAGCAGGGTCGTGTCCGAGGCGGACTCCAGCAGCAGGTCCGGCCTGCGTTCGGGGCGCAGCGAGCGCACCGCCCACACGACCCCGATCACGAACACCACGACACCGGCGGCGATCGCCACCCACCGCCACAGCAGGGGCTGGGACCGCAGGGTGTCGACGATCATCGGGTCCAGGAGCGGCCGGGTGGCCCGGCCACCGCCGAACACACCCCAGCCGAGCAGCGCGGCCCCGGCGCCCGCGGCGAGCAGCAGCAGCCCCAGCAGCGCGAGCCTGCTGCGGTCGCCGAAGGCGGAGCGGGCCACGGCCTTGCGGGAGCGCCGCACGACCCCCTTGGGCGGGGTCTCGAGCACGGTCATCGGGGGTCCTTCCGACCACGGGTGGTCACGGCGAGCCGGGGGGTGCGTGCCAGCGGCAGCGTCTCCAGCAGCTCGGTGGTGCGGGCGCGGACGTCGGAGCGGAGCCCGCCGAGCCCGCCGTCGGACTCGGGCCAGCCCTCGGCCCGGACGACGACCTTGCGGGCCGACGCGGACACGGTCGCCGCGGCGACGTCGTCGGACTCCCGGACGTGCCTGCCGACGATCCGGGCGAGCACCCGCGGCGTGGTGGCCACGGTCATCGCGGGGGTGGGGGAGGTCAGTGCCACGTCGTGGCGGCGCGCGAGCAGCGCGACGAGCAGCAGGAGCAGCCCGAGCACACCCACACAGATCGAGACGACGCGCACCGGCCCGTCGGCCCAGGTCAGGTCGCCGAGCGCGGCCTGCCAGGCCTGCCAGGGCACGACCAGTCCGGAGGTGGCGTTCGGTCGGACCCAGGCGGCCACGACCTCGACGACGAACAGCACGCCGACGGCGGCCAGGGCCAGCCCGAGCAGCGGCGAGAGGGTGCGGAGCAACACGCGCACGGCGGGCCTCCTTACTGGATTCTGGGCTTGACCGGCCCGGCGGGCGGGCGCAGCCCGGAGACGGTGACGGCGAGCGAGCGGACCTGGTACCCGGCGAGCCGGTCCAGCTCTTCGGTGATCCGCTCCTTCACCGCGGCGACCGTGGTCCTCACGGGCGTGGGGTAGGCGCAGGTCAGGTCCAGCCGGACGTCGACCGACGGGTTCTCCCCGGTCGACGCACTGACCCGGGCCCGCGGGCCCGCGTCGCCGACGTCCAGGCCCGCGACCCGGCGCTCCCGGTGCAACGTGCCCGGGGTCTGGTCGCTGACGTACTCCACGATCTTGCGGAGCACGACGGGATCGACGTCCAGCACGCCGCGCTCGTCGGCGTCGGGAGCCCACGCGGGCAGGGCGACCTCGGCCGCCGCCCGCGATGCGGGCGCGGGCGGGATCACTTGTCCCGGGCCCGGCCGAGGACGCCCGACAGGTCGAGCTGGCCGTCGAGGAACCGGCCGACGGCGAGCCCGATCGCCCCGAGGACCAGCACGATCACGAAGGCGACGAAACCGCCGAAGGCGGCCGCGAGGCCCAGCAGGAGCCCGGCCAGCAGACCGGTCTGGGTGGCTGTCATCTTCACTCCACTGAACTACGAAGGGGGCCGGTCGACGCGGGTGCGCGCCCGGCGGCGTGCCGTCCGGACCGCCGCGAGGACGATCCGGAGCGGCAGGGGTGGGACGTCGACGACGACGACGGGGGCGTCGTAGCGCCGGTCGTCGGGGTCGAGGGGGACGGCGGGAGGGGTGGGCGAACCGGCGCGGAACCGGGTGAGCCCGGCGGTGAAGACCTCCGGGTCACCGCCGCGGTCCGGGTGGTGTTCGCGGACGAACGCCCGGAACGCCGCCCGCTCGGCCTCGTCCCCGGGGGTCACTCAGATCTCCACCTGCACGTCGACCGGCCCCGGGACCACGTCGGAGACCGTGAGGTCCACGGGCCGGTCGCCCAGCACCCGGGCGATCCGGGCCCGCAGGCCCGCGACCACCGTGGGGATGGGCGCACCGAGGTGGAGCACCACCGCGACCTCGACGGGCGCGGTCGGGTCCGGGTCCACCCGGACCCCGACCAGCCGCCCGCCGGGCAGATAGGTGGCCACGGCCCCGAAGACGCCGCCGTCGAGGCGGGCGACCGCGGGGTCCGCGGTGACGGTCTCGGCCAGCGTGCGGGCGAGATCGTCGTCGGACAGCGGGCTCACTCGACGCGCGAGGGAGCCGGGACGGCGGCGGGGGTCGGGGTGACGTCGTCGTCCTCCTCCGGCAGGTGGATGTCGTTGACGGCGATGTTGACCTCGATGACCTCGAGCCCGGTCATCCGCTCGACGGCGGTGATCACGTTGCGGCGCACCGCACGCGCCAGGTCCACGATGGACGCGCCGTACTCGACGACGAGGTCCAGGTCGACGGCGGCCTGCTTCTCGCCGACCTCGACCTGCACGCCCGCGATGTTCGAGGCGCCGGTGCCGCCGCCGGGGATGCGCTCGCGGATCGCGCCGAATGCGCGGGAGACGCCGCCGCCCATCGAGTGCACGCCGGAGATCTCGCGGGCCGCGATGCCTGCGATCTTCTGGACCACCGAGGCGGCGATGGTGGTCTTGCCCTGGGTGGTGTCCTCGGCGATCCGGGCGGGGCTGCCGGCGGTGCTCGCCGCGGAGGCCGTCGTGGTCGTGGCGCTGCTGGGGGTGCTGGGGGTGCTCATGTGTGCTCCTTGGGGACTGCGTGCGCCGGATCGCCGGCGCCGTACACATGATCCGACGCGCCGACCCCCCTCGCCCTCACGGACGTTCACCCGATCGGCGGATGCGGAGCGTGCGGAGCAGACCATGGGCGCGGATGCGGAGCGTGCGGAGCAGACCATGGGCGCGGATGCGGAGCGTGCGGAGCGGACCATGGGCCCGCATGCGGAGCGTGCGGAGCAGACCATGGACACGGATGCGGAGCTCGCTTCAGGCCCGGTGGCGATAGCGCAGGAGGAGGGTCCCGTCCGACTCGAGGACCTGGACCAGCTCCATCGGCTCCGCGTCGTGGCCCGGGTCGGAGTGCGCGATCCGCCCCGCGTCCCCCGCGGCGAGCAGCGGGGAGAGGGTGAGGCAGAGCTCGTCGACCGCGCCCGCGGCCACCAGGTCCCCGTGCAGCCCCGGCCCGCCCTCGCAGAGCACCCGGCGCAGTCCGCGGCGGTCCAGCTCGGCGAGGATCGTGGCGGGTTCCAGGTCCGGCAGCTCGACGACGTCGCCGCCCGCCTCCCGCAGCGCCGCCCGCCGGTCGGCGGGGGCGCCCGCGGTGGTGAGCACGATCGTCGGGACGGCGGTGTCGGTGAACAGCCCGAGATCGGTCTCCAGCGCCGCCGACCCGGTCACGACGGCCACCGGCGGCGGGGTGTCCTTGCCCAGGGTGGGCTGGCGGGCGCCCCGGTAGCGCTCGGCGCGGGCGGTCCCCGAGCCGACCAGGATCACGTCCGCGAGCCGGCGCAGGACGCCGAACACGGCCTTGTCGGCCGGGGTGCCCAGGCCGCCGGACACGCCGTCGACCGACACCGCGCCGTCCAGGCTGCACACGAAGTTGACCCGCACCCAGGGGCGGTCCAGGTCCGGGGGATAGGCGTAGGCCTCGGGCAGACCGGTCCGGTCGACGTCGGGTCCGGGGGGCAGCAGGCGGCGCACCGACCCATCCCAGCACGTCCCTTGATCCGGCGGGGCCTGTGGTCCGGCGGGCCTGTGATCCGGCAGGGCTTTCGGGCCCGACAGTGCTGAGGCTAGCCTCACTCCGACCGAGGTGACCCACACCGGGCGCCGGGCGAGCGAGGCGGAGGTGACCGTGACGGTGGGACCGGCGCAGGTGGCGGAGGCGCCCCGGCGGCCACCACCGAAGGGCCGCACGCTGCGGACCCGGCGGCTCACCGGGCTGACCCTGCTCGCCGTGCTGCTGGTGCTGGCCGTCTTCGCGAGCATCGCGCTGGGCACCAAGGTGATCCCGTTCGCGAACGTGTGGAGCGCCCTGTGGTCGCCCACCGGCACCGAGGACGACATCGTCATCCGGTCGCTGCGCATCCCGCGCACGGTCCTGGGGATCCTGGTCGGGATCGCGCTCGGCCTCGCGGGCGCGCTGATCCAGGGGCACACCCGCAACCCGCTCGCCGACCCGGGGCTGCTCGGGGTCAACATGGGCGCCTCGTTCTTCGTGGTCGTCGGCATCTACGTGTTCGGCGTGACCACGCTGTTCGGCTACGTCTGGTTCGCCTTCGCAGGCGCGATGGCCGCCAGCGTGGCGGTGTTCCTGCTCGGGTCCGCGGGCCGCGGCGGGGCCACCCCCGTCACCCTGGCCCTCGCGGGCGCCGCGTTGTCCTTCCTGCTCAGCGGCCTGGTCTCGGCGATCATCCTGATCGACACCGACACCCTCGACGCCTACCGCTTCTGGAACGTCGGGTCCCTGGCGGGCCGGGACGCGGCCGTCGCGGGCCAGGTGGCGCCGTTCCTGGTGGTCGGGGTGCTGCTCGCCCTGGCGAGCGCGCCCGCGCTCAACGCCTTGTCCCTCGGGGAGGACGTCGCCCGCTCGCTCGGGCAGAACGTCCGGCGCACCCGCACGCTCGGGATCGTGGCCATCACCCTGCTCGCGGGCGGGGCCACCGCGGCCTGCGGGCCGATCGGCTTCGTCGGGCTCGTCGTACCGCATGTCGTGCGCGCCTTCACCGGCCCGGACTACCGCTGGCTGCTCCCGGCCTCCGGCCTGATGGGCGCGGTGCTGCTGCTCACCGCGGACGTCGTCGGCAGGCTCGTCGCCCGCCCCGGCGAGCTGCAGGTCGGGATCGTGTTGGCGCTGGTAGGGGCGCCGTTCTTCATCGCGCTCGTGCGCCGCCGCAAGATGGTGGCGATCTGATGACCGCCACCCTGAACGACCCGGGCGTGAAGGTCCCGGGCCGCCGCCCGCTGCGCCGCGGCCCGGTCTCCGGCGTCTGGCGCCCGCGCAACGTCGCGGTGATCGTCGGCGGGCTGGTCGTGCTCGTCCTCGCGCTCGCGCTGAACATCGGCCGCGGCGAGTTCCCCATCTCGATCCCGGAGGTGCTGGCGGTCCTCGTCGGCGGCGGGGACGCGGGCCAGCAGTTCATCGTGCTGGAGCTGCGGCTGCCCCGGTCGCTGACCGGGCTGCTGGTCGGCGGCGCGCTCGCCGTGTCCGGCGCGATCATGCAGTCCATCGCGCGCAACCCGCTGGCCAGCCCGGACATCATCGGGATCACCTGGGGGGCGAGCGCCGCGGCGGTGACGCTGATCGTGCTCGGCGGCTCCGGGCTCGTCGGGTCGCTGGCCGCCGTCGGGCTGCCGATCGCCGCGCTGGTCGGCGGTCTCGGGACGGCGGTGCTGGTCTACGTCCTGGCCTGGCGGAAGGGCATCCAGGGCTTTCGGCTGGTGCTGGTCGGCATCGGTATCAACGCGATGCTCGCCGCCCTGGTGCACTGGCTGCTCATCATCGCCCAGGTCTACGAGGCGGCCCGGGCCCAGGTCTGGCTCAACGGCAGCCTCAACGCCCGCGGCTGGGAGCACGTCGTCCCGGTGGGTATCGCGCTGGCCGTCCTGGTCCCCGCGGCGCTCGTGCTGTCGTTCGTGATGGGCGCCCTGCAGTACGGCGACGACACCGCGAAGGGCCTGGGCGTGCGGGTGAACACCGCCCGGAGCCTGCTGCTGCTGGTCGGCGTCGGGCTGGCCGCCGTCGCGACCGCGGGCGCGGGCCCGATCGTCTTCGTGGCGCTGGTGGCCCCGCAGATCGCCCAGCGGCTGGTCGGCTCGTCGCGGCCGCCGATCGGGGCGTCGATGGTGATCGGCGCCGCCCTCACGGTGATCTCGGACGTCATCGCCCGGACGGCGTTCGGCGCCGTCGAGCTGCCCGTCGGCGTCGTGACGGCCGTGCTGGGCGCCCCGTACCTGCTCTACCTGCTGATCAGACAAGGCCGGGAGGCCCGCGCATGACGACCCGCTCCGACACCCAGACCACCGCCGCCCCGGAGGGGCAGGCGGGCCGGGTGCGGCTGGCCGCCGAGGGCGTCCGGCTGGGCTACGGCGACCGGACGATCGTCGACGACCTCGACCTGGAGATCGTGCACGGCACGATCACCACGGTCATCGGGCCGAACGGCTGCGGCAAGTCGACGCTGCTGCGCGCCCTGGGCCGGCTGCTGGCGCCCTCCCGGGGACAGGTGCTGCTCGACGGCAGGCGCATCGACAGGATGCCCACCAAGGAGGTCGCGACGGTCCTGGGGCTGCTCCCGCAGGCCCCCACGGCCCCGGAGGGGCTCACCGTGGGCGACCTGGTCGCGCGCGGGCGGCATCCGCACCAGGCCTGGTACCGACAGTGGTCGGGGGACGACGAGGAGGCCGTCGCCGAGGCGCTGGCGTGGACGGGGATCGCGGACCTCGCCGAGCGCCCGGTGGACGAGCTGTCCGGCGGCCAGCGCCAGCGGGCGTGGATCTCGATGGCCCTGGCGCAGGGCACCGAGCTGCTGCTGCTCGACGAGCCCACGACCTTCCTGGACCTCGCGCACCAGGTGGAGGTGCTGGAGCTGGTGACCCGGCTGAACACCGAGCGCGGCCGCACCGTCGTCATGGTGCTGCACGACCTCAACCTCGCGGCCCGCTACGCCGACCGGCTCGTCGCTATGAAGGACGGGGTCATCCGGGCGCAGGGGACACCCGCCGAGGTCATCACCGAGCCGTTGCTCCGTGAGGTGTTCGGCCTGGATGCGCGGGTCGTCCCCGATCCCGTCGCGGGAACGCCGATGGTCGTCCCCATCGGCACCCACCGCGACCGCTGATTCGCGACCCCACGAATGGCCCGCGACCTGCGCGGCGACGACGTGGGGATTCCAGCGCGCCGGGGAATCGGCGCGAATCCCCGGCGGTGACGAGGCCGAGAATCGAACTCCCATGACGTCGGGTGGTGCTTTCCCGGAACCGCCCTCCTCGGTGTGACGCAGCGCGATTCCGGCTCGGCCGCTCGCCGCCCGCACGATTCGATGATTCGTGAATAATCGTCATCCGGTTTCGGTGTGTGACCGGGTCATTCCGGAGTGCGCGGGTCGTTATACACTCGCGCAGCCAGGGGGGACGGAACGGGCCTGTCGTCGACAAAGCGGAGACGGACCTGCGCGAACTCGTTGATACGGAAAACACGGTGATGGGTATCACCACACAGACCGGGTCTACGGGAGGGGGAAGTCGACGTGAGGTGGTGCGTGTGATCCCGCAGGTCGGATCGCTCCACGAGGTGGGTCCGGAGCCGTCGGGAAGGTCCCGCCAGGTGTTGGCGGACGTCGCGAAGGCGCTGGCCCATCCGGACCGCATCTGGATCCTGCAGCTGTTGGCGGACGGCGAGCGTTCGGTCGCCGATCTGCGGACGTGCACGGGTCAGGTGGCCTCCACGCTGTCGTCGCACCTCGCGGTGCTGCGCCACGCGGACCTGGTCACCGTCCGCCGGGAGGGCCCGGCGGTGTTCTACCGGCTCGTCGACGGCACGGCACTCGCCGCCGTCGAGGCCTTGAGGGGGGTCGTCGTCGGCACGTTGGACCGCCGCGACGTGGACTTCGGCGCCGAGCCGGAGGACCGCAGGCGCTGAGCGCGACGGGGTGCTCCCGAGGGCCCAGTAGGGTTCGCGCATGGCTCGAGACCTCGGCGTGCGCGAGACCTTCCGGGTGCCCGCAGGCCCCGTGGACCTGGCGGCGATCGATCCTCGCGGTCGCCCGACGGGTCCGCGGGACAAGGATTCCGCCACCGAGGCGATGGCGGAGCTGGGCGTCCGGCTCGACGCCCTCCAGGAGGGCCTCTACGCCGAGGGCACCGGTGGCGGCCACCGGTCCCTGCTGCTGGTGCTGCAGGGCATGGACACCTCCGGCAAGGGCGGCGTCATCGGCCACGTGGTGGGCCTGGTGAACCCCCAGGGGGTGCACATCGCGTCGTTCAAGCGGCCGACGCCCGAGGAGCTGTCGCACGACTTCCTGTGGCGCATCCGGAAACAGGTCCCGGCCGCGGGCCGCATCGGCGTGTTCGACCGCTCGCACTACGAGGACGTCCTGGTCGCCCGGGTGGACTCCCTCGTCGCCCCCCAGGTCTGGGAGGCGCGCTACGACCAGATCACCGCCTTCGAGCGGGAGCTCTCCGAGCAGGGCGTCACGATCGTCAAGTGCATGCTGCACATCTCGCCGGAGGAGCAGGCCGAACGGCTGCTGGCCCGGTTGGACGAACCCGCCAAGCGCTGGAAGTACAACCCCGGCGACCTGAAGGCCCGGGCGAAGTGGCCCGCGTACCGGGAGGCCTACGAGGCGGCGCTCGAGCGGTGCGACGCGGACGTCGCGCCCTGGTACGTCATCCCCAGCGACCGCAAGTGGTACCGGAACTGGGCGATCGCGGCGATCCTCGCCGAGACCCTGGAGGACATGGCGCCGGTCCCCCCGGCGCCGGACTACGACGTCGACGAGCAGCGGGCCCTGCTGAAGGCCTCCGTGGTCAGGTGACCAGCGGATGGATCGCCCAGAACGCCAGGGCCGCACAGAGCGCGGCGGCGGGCAGGGTGACCACCCAGGCGACGGCGATGTTGCCCGCGACGTTCCACCGCACGGCGGAGAGTCGTTTGGTGGCGCCGACACCGAGGATCGACGACGTGATGGTCTGCGTCGTCGAGATCGGCGCGGCGAACGCGAACGCGGTCGTGTAGAGCACCGCGGACGCGGTGAGTTCGGCCGCGAAGCCGCGCGGCGGGTCCAGGTCGATGATCCGGCGGCCGAGGGTCCGCATGATCCGCCAGCCGCCCGCGTAGGTGCCCGCCGACAGCGCACCGGCCGAGATCAGCACGACCCACCAGGGGATCTCGGTGCCCTGGTGGAAGCCGCCGACGATCAGCGCCAGCACGATCACGCCCATCGTCTTCTGGGCGTCCTGCAGGCCGTGGCCGAG
>Ga0070671_100003760_pt1 | contig 11914 bp, 10 predicted proteins | sample KBSS73metaG_FD_65341 | JGI IMG/M metagenome (GOLD analysis project Ga0070671, IMG submission 65341) | Switchgrass rhizosphere microbial communities from Kellogg Biological Station, Michigan, USA - KBS S7-3 metaG | ecosystem: Host-associated > Plants > Roots > Rhizosphere > Soil ...
CTCGCCGCGGCGCTTGCGACGGCGTCGGGCCTCGCATGGCTCGAATGGCACCGGCCGGGTCCGGCGCGTCGGAGCCGGGTCGTGGCCGCCATCGTCGCCGTGCTCTCGCTGTTCGTCCTCCTACTCGCGCCGACTCGTCGGACGCACGACGCATCGGCAGTCGTCACGTTGCGGACGCCGGGCGCGCACGGCCTGGCGCGCGGTCCCGCGTTCGCGATCGGCAGCGACGCACGCACCGCCTCCGCCATTCCCGACCTCGCGTGGCTGCTCCGCCATCGACCCGACATCGGGCGCGTGATCGTGACCGGTTGGGGCCTCGACGAAACCGAATGGCCCGCAGCGGCGGGAGTCCCGCTGCCTGTCACGATCGAGCCCGCACTCGAGCCGGTGCCTGCAGGCATCACGGCCATCTCCTGGCCGTCCACCATAACGCTTGGCGAGGAACTGGTGGTGCACGGCCGGGCCGAATCCGGCGGGGACGGCTGGCTCGTGCTGTCGCACGGCGGCGTGCCGCTCGATTCCGCCCGTGTGGCGGGCCACGACGCATCGTTCACGCTGCGTGCCAGGCCTCGGGCACCCGGCCCGTGGCGGCCCACGCTCGCGTTCTCGACGGGCGCAGCACCGCGGGAATCGCTGGCCGTCGACGTGCAGCCGCCCCGCCCGCCGCGCGTGCTCCTGCTCGACGCATCACCCAACTTCGAGAGTCGCTTCCTCAAGGAGTGGCTCGCGCGTCAGGGCGCGACGGTGGTGAGCCGTACCCGGCTCGGGCGCGCGCGGGTGGGTGTCGCCGCGATCAACGCGCCGGTGTCAGTCTCCATCGACTCGGCGTCGCTGGATCGCTGGGATGTCGTGATGCTGAGGGCCACTGCGCTCGCGGCGCTGGCGGAGACCGAGCGGCGGGCGATAGACGCCGCAGTGCGACGCCGCGGACTTGGTGTCGTGCTCATCGCGGACAGCGCCATCGGTGGTGCCTTCGGGAGCGCGCTGCCGAAGCCGAACGGGCGTGTCCCGGTGGGCGCGACGGTGCGACCGGTGCGCCTCGACATGGACGGCGCGCCCGTCACGGCGCCGATCCCGCTTTTGCGCGCACGGTGGCAACCGCAACTGGGCGCACGCACGCTGGTGCGCGACGAGGCGGGCAAGGCCGTCGTGCTGGTGACGTCCATCGGCCTCGGCCGAGTCGCCGTCTCGCTCGTTGACCGGAGTGCCGCGTGGACGCTCGGTGGTGAATCGGCGAGCTACGCGGCCTTCTGGTCGCGCGTGCTGGGTGCCGTGCGTGCCCCGATGCGCTCCGGCGTCGTGTGGTCCGTGGCGAGCGGTCCCATCTTCGTCGACCATCCGGTCGTGGTATCCGCGCGAGCGGACTCCGCGGCCGTGCAGACCTCCGTCATCGGCCCGGATGGGCGAGCGGATACCATCGCGCTGGCCAGGGACCCGACCGACACCGCGGCGACCCGCGGGGTCTTTCGCCCGCGTGCGTCGGGATGGCATCATGTCGGTGGGCCGGACGGCGCCACCGTCTTCGCCTACGACACGGCACGGTGGCAGGCGTGGCAGGCTCGGCGCCGCAACGAGGCCACGCTGGCGCGCGCGGTGCCGCGTGCCGAGACCGGTTCAACCGAGACGCGGATCCCGGTGCCTCGATGGCCGTTCTTCCTGCTGTTCGTTTCGGCGGCAGGCTGGCTCTGGAAATCGACGTCCGGCCGATGACGCCAGTGATCGGTCGCTGTCCGACCCAAGAGGAACACCATGCATCCCGATGATCTGCGAGCATTGCAGGCGCCACTCAAGCAGCGCTACAGGGACGATCCCGACGCCGCGCTCATTACCCTGACCGCCGAGGGCCGCCTGGGCGAGGGCGTGACCTGTCGCGTTGAGACGGGAAGGGCGATGGTCGAGGCGGGCCTCCACCCGGCCACCGGCGGCACGGGCCTCGCCGCCTGTTCGGGGGACATGCTGCTGGAGGCGCTCGTCGCCTGCGCCGGCGTGACGCTCAACGCGGTCGCGACCGCGATCGGCGTGGCGGTCTCCTCCGGCACGGTGCACGCCGAAGGCGACCTAGACTTCCGTGGAACCCTGGGCGTGTCGAAGGAGGCGCCCGTGGGCTTCCGCGCCATCCGGCTGCGCTTCGATCTCGAAACCGCCGCGACCGCCGAGGAGCTGGCCACACTGCTCAAGCTCACCGAGCGCTACTGTGTGGTGCTGCAGACGTTGCGGCGAGCGCCGGAGGTCACCGCCACCATGCATGCCGCATGAGCGACGCACCGGCCGCGCTGCTCGTGATCGACGTCCAGCAGGGTCTCGATGATCCGAAGTACGGTCGTCGCAACAATCCGGACGCCGAGCGCGTCATGGCGAGGCTGCTCGCAGCCTGGCGGTCGGCAGGCTGGCCGGTCATTCACGTGCAGCACATGTCGATCACCCCGGGATCGCCGTTGCGCCCCGAGCTGGCCGGCAACGCGCTCAAGCCGGAAGTGATGCCACGCGCCGGCGAGCCGCTGTTCCAGAAGACGGTCAACAGTGCCTTCGTCGGCACCGGCCTGCAATCGTTCCTGCGCGATGCCGGCATCCGTCGGCTCGTGCTCACCGGCCTCACCACCGACCACTGCGTCTCGGCCACGGCACGCACCGCGAGCGACCTGGGGTTCGAGGTGGTGGTGGTCTCGGATGCCACCGCCACGTTCGAGCGCACGGGTGCCGACGGGCAGTGGTATTCGGCGGAGCAGATGCACGGCGCGGCGCTCGCGAGCCTGCACGGCGAGTTCGGCCGCGTCGAAGGATCCGCCGAGGTGCTCGGGCGCCTGGCCGCCCCGATGCCTCGACGCTGACCGGCGCGCCAACCGCACGTTACCTTGGAGGAGCGGTTCACCTCCTCCCGGACAATCATGCCACGTTCCTCGACGGCAGCCACGCGGCTGGGATTGATCGCGTCGCTGTCACTGCTCGGGGCCTGCGGCGGTCGCGAGCACGCCGGCCGCCCGATCATCGGCGTCGCCCAGATATCCTCGCTCTCGGCGCTCGACGACACGCGCGAGGGCTTCTATCAGGCGCTCGCCGACTCGGGCTTCGTCCGCGACGTCACCGTCACCTTCATCGAGCGGAACGCGCAGGGCGACGTGCCCTCCCTCTCGCTCATCATGAACGAATTCCTGCGCCAGCACGTGACCCATGTGGCCACGATGTCGTCGGTCGCGACGCAGGCGGCGATGAAGGTCATCACCGACCGACCGATCGTCTTCGGCGCCGTGGCCAATCCCTACGTGATCAAGGCCGGGACGAGTCCCACCTCGCATCGCCCGCTCATCACCGGCGTCACGGTGCCGCAGCCGGTGGACTCGGCGCTTTCCCTGGGCGTGCACGCCTTCCCCGAGGCCAAGGTGTGGGGCACGCTGTTCGACCCCGCCGACCCGTTCGCCGAGCACTACCTCGAGGTGTCGAAGGCCGCCGCGGCCGCGCTGGGCGTCCGGTTCGTGACGGTGGCGTGCAGCTCGCCGCAGGACATCGTTTCGGGCGTGCAGGCGCTGAAGGCCGAGGGCGTCGGCGGCATCATGCAGATCCCGAGCATCATGATCGGGGGCGGCTTTCCTGCGCTGGTGAAGGCGTCACGCGAGGCGGGCATCGTGCTGATCGGCTCCAACACCGGCACGCCGGGCGCGCCGATCTCGCTCGGGCTCAGCTTCCGCGACAATGGCTACCAGCAGGGCCTGCTGATGATCCGCGTGCTCCGTGGCGAGGACCCGGGATCGATGCCGTTCCTGACGACGACGAAGACGAAGCTCGAGGTGGACCTTGGTGCCGCGGCCGACTTCGGCGTCACGATCCCGCAGGCGGTGATTGCCGGCGCCACCTCGGTGGTGGAACCGGGTGAGCGCCGCGACCAGGTGAAGGCCGCCGCGCCGACGGGACGTCGCGCCAGCTCTCCGTGGGACTTCTGGATCTCCGCCCTGGTGCAGGGCCTCGCCTTCGCGGCCCTGGCGTGGGGTGTCTACCTGTCATCGCGCGTGCTCCACTTCCCCGACATCACGCCCGACGGCAGCCTGCCCCTCGGTGCGGCCGTCGCGGCATCGCTGATCCTCGCCGGCTCCGATCCGTTCGTGGCCACCGCCGCGTCCTTCGTGGCGGGCATGGCTGCCGGATACGTCACGGGCCTGCTCCACACCCGCCTCAAGGTCACCGAACTGCTCGCGGGCATCCTCATGATGACGGCGCTCTACTCGGTGAACCTGCACGTCATGGGCCGGTCCAATCTCTCCCTGCTCGACCGCGAGACGGTCGCCACGCGGTTGCATGCCACGCTGCCCGGAACGGCCGCCTGGTCCGGCGACACGTCGTTCGGCGTAGTGTTCGTGGGCGTGATGCTGCTCCTCGGGGTCGGACTCGCGTGGTTCCTGCGCACCGATTTCGGCATGGCTATGCGCGCCGTCGGTGACAATGCCGCGATGATCACCGCGCAGGGCGTGGATCGCCGTGGCATGGTGGAGCTCGGCCTCGCCATCGCCAACGGCCTCGTGGCCGTCTCCGGCGCGCTCATTGCGCAGTACCAGGGATTCGCCGACGTCTCGATGGGTGTCGGCACCCTCGTGGCAGGGATGGCGGCCGTGATCCTGGGCGAGACGCTCGGCCGCAAGCGCTGGCGACTGGGGGCGCGCGTGGCCATGGTGGCCATCGGCGCCATGCTGTTCCGCGGGCTGATCGCGCTCGCGCTCCGCGTGGGCCTCGACCCGATCGACCTCAAGCTCGCGACCGCCGCCTTCGTGCTGGCCACCCTCGCCCTGCCGCACTTCGGACTCGGCGCACGCCGTGGGAGGATCGCCCGATGATCGAGATCACGGGAGTCGACAAGACCTTCGAGCAGCCCGGCGGCGACCGGGTGCAGGCACTGCGGGGCGTGGACCTGACGCTGCCGGCGGGCCAGTTCCTCACGGTGATCGGCAGCAACGGTTCGGGCAAGTCCACCATCCTCAATGCCATCGCCGGCACCTTCCTGCCGGATGCGGGCAGCATCCGCATCGGTGGCGCCGACGTCACGCGACTGCCGGAGCACCGTCGGGCCGGACTCATCGGCCGCGTGTTCCAGGATCCGTTCAAGGGCACGTGCCCGTCCATGACCGTGGCGGAGAACCTGCGGATGGCCGAGTTGCGCGGACGGCGACGGCACCTGCGGCTCGGGCTCGGTCGCGCCTCGCTCGAGCGCTACCACGCCCTGCTCGCCTCCCTCGGCATGCGGCTCGAAAACCGGCTGCAGGCGTCCATGGGCACGCTCTCGGGCGGCCAGCGGCAGGCGGTCACGCTGCTGATGGCTACGCTGCGGCGTCCCGAGCTCCTGCTGCTCGACGAGCATACCGCCGCGCTCGACCCGCGGGCGGCGATGCAGGTCATGGACGTGACCGAGCAGGTGGTCCGCACGCACTCGCTCACGACGCTCATGGTGACGCACAGCATGGAGCAGGCGCTGGCGTTCGGTGATCGCACCATCATGATGCACCGCGGCACCGTCATCGCCGACCTCTCCGGCGAGGAGCGGCAGGGCGTCACCGAGGCCGACCTCCTCGTACGCTTCGCGGAGCTGCGCTACACCGCGGAGATGCACTTCACGATGGAACTGGCGGCGATCACCGCGCAGGCGGTACCTTCTCCCGGCTCGACCGGCCCCTGAGCGGGCCGACACGCTGGTCATGGATTCCCCGACAGGAGGTGCGTATGGCACGGACCACACGCGACATCGACGACCTTCCCTGCTTTCGAGGTCACCAGTAAGCGCCGCAAGGGCTTCCCCTCCGAGACCCGGGTGAAGCGTGGCTTCCGCGTCGTGAATGGCGACAAGGAGCTGCTTCCACGAAAGGCTCGGACGCAATGACCCATGCCCCTGCGGGTCCGGGAAGCGCTTTCAAGCGGTGCTGCCTGAGCACTGGCCGACTCGATGGATCCGATCGCCACGATTACCACCGCTGAATGGCGAACAAGCGCCGCCCTGTCATTGCGAGGAGCGAGCGTCAGCGAGCGACGCGGCAATCCCGGTGCATCGGCACGGAGTCCCGTTCTGTGTGCACCGGGATTGCCACGTCGGCCCCTGCGGGGCCTCCTCGCAATGACAGCGGTGGCGCGTCGCTTTTCCTGCATGGACGAGCACGCCGTGATTTCGAGCGTACCTTACATCATGCCTCGAATATTCCTGCCTGTCGCGCTCAGCCTCACGATCGCGTGCCGCGGCGCCGAGCCCGCCCCCAGCGCATGGCACGACCCCTCGCCACACCGCGTCGCGTTCGTCACGGTCGCGCCCGAGGTCCGGCTCGAGGTGTTGGACTGGGGTGGCTCGGGACCACCGCTGGTGTTTCTCGCCGGGCTGCAGGATGTGGCGCATGGCTTCGATGATTTCGCCCCGACGTTCACCGACACGCATCACGTGCTCGCCCTGACCCGGCGCGGCTACGGTGCCTCGAGCCAGCCGCCGTCGGGCTACGATCTCGCCACGCGCCTCGCCGATCTCCGTGCCGTGCTCGACTCGCTGCACCTCCAGCGCGTCACGCTGGTGGGCCATTCCATGGCCGGCGACGAGCTCACCGGATTTGCCGGTGCGTACCCCGAGCGCGTGGACCGACTCGTCTATCTCGACGCGGCCTACGACCACAGCGCACTCGGTCCGCTGCTTGCCGACTACCCGGCCCCGCCACCGATGACGCAGGCCGACTCTGCTTCGCCGGCCGCGGTGCAGGCATACCTGCTCCGGACGTTCGGCATGCACATCCCGGAGGGGCAGGTGCGCGCCATCGGCCGCTACGACGCGGCGGGACGGCTCGTCGGGGACGTGACACCGGCCACCGTCGATTCCGCCATGCTCGCGGGCTGCGGGCGGCCCGACTATGCCCGCGTGCGCGCACCGGCGCTGGCACTCAACTCCATCGCCGATTCCGCCGCGCAGATCTTCCCGGCCTGGCCCGCGATGAGCGAGTCCCAGCGCGTTCAGGCGCGCCGTTTCGCGGAGAAGCTGCGTGTGTTCGGCAATGCGGAGCGCGAGCGCGTCCAGCGCGAGCTCCGCGGTGCACGCGTGCTCGCGTTCCACGGAGCCAATCATTACCTCTTCGATTCGAACGAAGCCGAGGTGACGCGCGCGATGCGCGCCTTTCTGGCCGAGCACTAGCGAGGTCCGAGCGTGTCCGACATGGTGAGGACGGCGGGGATTGCCGTGGCCCGCCCGCTGTACCAGTTCATGGCCGCGGAGGCGCTGCCCGGCACGGGACTCACCGCCGACGCGTTCTGGTCGGCGTATGCGGACATCCTGCGCGAGCTCATGCCCCGCAACGCCGCGCTGCTTGCGGTCCGCGACACCATGCAGTCCACGATTGACGCCTGGTATCGTGCGAATCCGCTCCGGCCGGTGGACGTTGCCGTCCACGAGGCGTTCCTGCGCGAGATCGGCTACCTCGTCCCCGAAGGGCCCGAGTTCCAGGTGGGCACCACCGGCGTCGACGACGAGATGGCGCACGTCGCGGGGCCGCAGCTCGTGGTGCCCGTTTCCAATGCGCGCTATACCCTCAACGCCGCCAACGCACGCTGGGGCAGCCTGTACGACGCGCTGTACGGCACGGACGCGATTCCGGAAACCGACGGCGCGGCGCGCGGCTCCGGCTACAACCCGGTGCGCGGGGCGAAGGTCGTCGCGTTCGCGCGCGGCGTGATCGACATGGCGGCCCCGCTCGCCGATGGCGCGAGTCATCGGGACGCCAGGGCGTATTCGGTCGCAGGAGACGCGCTCGCCGTCACGCTCGCGGACGGGCGCACGCTGCCGCTCGCGCGTCCTGCGCAGTTCGTGGGCTGGCAGGGCAATCCGTCCGCCCCGTCGGCCGTGCTGCTCGTGAACAACGGGCTCCACCTCGAGCTCCAGATCGATCGTACCCACCCCACCGGGCGGCACGACGCCGCGGGCATCGCCGACCTCGTGCTCGAGAGCGCGCTCACCACCATCATCGACGCCGAGGATTCGGTAGCGGCGGTGGATGGCGACGACAAGGTGCAGCTGTATCGCCACTGGCTCGGCCTCATGCGGGGCACCCTCGAGGCGACGTTCCCGAAGGCCGGCGGCACCATCACGCGACGGATGAACCCGGATCGCCACTACCACGCCCCGGGCGGTGGCGAGCGCGTGCTGCGCGGCGGGTCGCTGCTGCTGGTGCGGAACGTGGGGCACCACATGATGACGGATGCCGTCGTGCTCGACCGCGCGCCGACGCCCGAGACCATCATGGACGCGATGTGCACGGTGGCCATCGCGCTGCACGACCTGAGTGGCCGGCACGTCAACAGCCGGACCGGCAGCGTCTACATCGTGAAGCCCAAGATGCACGGCCCCGACGAGGTGGCGTGGGCCGACGCGCTGTTCGCGCGCGTGGAGGACGCGTTCGGGCTGCCGCGTGCGACGCTCAAGATGGGCATCATGGACGAGGAGCGCCGCACCACGCTCAACCTGCGCGAGTGCCTGCGCGCGGCGAAGGATCGGGTGGTGTTCATCAACACGGGCTTCCTCGACCGCACCGGTGACGAGATCCATACCGCCATGGAAGCCGGTGCCATGATCCGCAAGCCCGACATGAAGCAGGCGCCCTGGATCCGCGCGTACGAGGACAACAACGTGCAGGTCGGACTGCGTGCCGGCCTGCGCGGCCGGGCACAGATCGGCAAGGGAATGTGGGCCGCTCCCGACCGCATGGCGGCGATGCTGGACCAGAAGATCGGCCATGCGAGGGCCGGTGCCAACACCGCGTGGGTGCCGTCGCCCACCGCCGCGACGCTGCACGCGCTGCATTATCACCAGGTGAACGTCGCCGAGCGGCAGGAGGAACTCGCCGAAGGCGGGCAGCACGCGCGCTTCACCGACCTGCTCACGGTGCCGCTCGCGCTCGACGCCGCGTGGACGCCGCAGGAGATCCAGGCCGAGCTCGACAACAACGCGCAGGGGATCCTCGGCTATGTGGTGCGCTGGATCGATCAGGGCGTGGGCTGCTCCAAGGTACCCGACATCAATGACGTGGGGCTGATGGAGGATCGTGCGACGCTGCGCATCAGCAGCCAGCACATCGCCAACTGGCTCCGCCACGACGTGTGCTCGGAGGCGCAGGTGCTCGCGACGCTCCGGCGCATGGCTGCCGTAGTGGACCGGCAGAATGCCGGCGACCCACTGTACCGGCCGATGGCGCCGGGATTCGATGGCCCGGCGTTCCAGGCGGCGTGCGACCTCGTGTTCAAGGGACGGGAACAACCCAACGGCTACACCGAATTCATCCTCCACGCGCGGCGGCGCGAGGCGAAGGCGCGACGATGATCGACAGACACGCCAGGGTACTCGCCTCGGCGGGCCTGGCCGTCGGTGCAGTGCTGGGACTCGCGGGCACGTTTGCGCCCTCCGCGTCGCTGCGAGGCCTCCTCTGGGGAATCGACGGCATCGCGCTCATCATGGCTGGCGCCCTGCTGGCCGTGGCGTTCGTCCGCTCGGGTGAGGACGTGCTTGCCGCCGGTTTCATCGTCTTCGCGATCGGCGAGGCACTGGTGGTGTCGACCTCCACCATGGACCTCACCGCGGCCACTCCCATCTTCGGGGCAGGCATGGCCGGGTGGGCGATGGCCCTCGCGCTCATCAGCGCGCCGCGCCGCTTTCCCTTGCCCGTGCGGGCGCTCGGCGGTCTCGCCGCGGTGCTCTTCGCCGTCTCGGCGCTGCGAGTCTTTGCTGGCGCTCCACTTACGGCGCTGACGGTGCCCCTCCCGTTCGGCGCCTATCCGTTCCTCGTCGCCACCATGTTCGGCTGGATCTGGACACTCTGGCGGGGACGTGCCGAACCCTTCCAGCAAGGACCGGCGTAGGTTCGGTCGTTCCCGCTGCCGTTCCCCGCCACATCGCACGCCACGCCAAGGAGCCTCATGCGACGCCGTCCGTTCGTCCTGCTGCTGACGCTGGTGCCGGTCGCCCTCTCCGCGCAGGCGCCCGGCAAGTGGCCGCCCGACTCGCTGGTGAACACCAAGGTCATACCGCACAACACTCCCGTCACCGAAGTCATCGGCACCATGCGCAACTTCGCCGGCGACCTCGGCGCGCGCTGCAGCTTCTGCCACGTCGGCGAGGAGGGAAAGCCGCTGTCGAGCTACGATTTTCCCAAGGACGAGAAGCGTACCAAGCTGGTGGCCCGGCAGATGATGCGGATGGTCGAGGAGATCAATCGCCGGCTCGATACGCTGCCCGAGCGACCCGATCCGGCGGTGCGTGCCACGTGCCGCACCTGTCACCACGGTCTCAACCGGCCCATGCCGCTGTCCACCATGATGGTGGAGACCTCCCAGGCCGCCGGGGCGGATTCCGCGATCCGGGCCTATCGCGCACTCCGCGAGCGCTACTATGGACGGGATGCGTACGACTTCGGCGAGCCCACGCTGAACACCGCCGCCTTCCGGTTGGGCCGGGCGGGCCGCATCGACGACGCGTTCGCCATTCTCGGCGTCAACGAGCAGCTCTTCCCGGCGTCGTCGGGCATGCAGGTGGTGCGCGGCAACCTGGAGTTGATGCGTGGCGACACGAACGCTGCGTCCGCGGCCTACCGGACGGCGCTGCAGCGCGACTCGACCAACGGCGAGGCGCGTGGACGGCTCCGGGACATCGGGCGCCAGCCGTAGGCATCGCGACAATCAAACCAGGATCGGGAGATCCGCATGGCCCGAATCATCGTATCCGAGTTCGTCACGCTGGATGGCGTCATGGAGGCTCCCGGCGGTGAGCCGGGTCACCCGCACAGCGGCTGGGTGTTCGCGTTCATGGGCCCCGAGCAGGTACAGTACAAGTTCGACGAGGTGCAGCACGCCGAGTCGATGCTGATCGGCAGGGTGACGTACGAGTCGTTCGTCGGCGCCTGGCCACAGCGTACGGGCGAGTTCGCCGACCGCATGAACGAGATGCCGAAGCACGTCGTGTCCACGACACTGCGGGAACCCGCGTGGACCAACACGCGCGTCATCGCCCACGACGTGAAGGGCGAAGTGGAGCGGCTCAAGGCCGGCAGCCGCGGACCGATCGTCGTCGCGGGAAGCCGCACGCTCGTGCACACGCTCATGGCGCACGACCTCATCGACGAGTACCGCCTGATGGTGTTCCCGGTGATCCTGGGCAGTGGCCGTCGTCTCTTTCCCGAGTCGCCCGACAAGACCGTCCTGCGCCTGGTCGACACAAGAGCCTTCCCCACCGGCGTGGTGGTGCAGACCTACCATGCGATCAGGTCGCAACCGGCAACGCCTTCCCCTTCCGCTTCCGGAGCCATGACATGAGCCGCCCCATCCGCTTCACCGTCGAGTTCAACATCACACTCGGCCGGTTCGATGCCTTCGAGAAGGCGGCGCGCGACATGACGCACGGCACCGGTCCCGAGTCGGGCACACGGGTCTACGACTGGTATCTCAGCCGGGACCGCAATCGGGCCCGGCTGCTCGAGGAATACGAGGACTCGGAGGCCATGGTCGCGCATCTCGAGGGACGCGTCGTGACGAAGCTGGTGCCGAAGCTGCTCGAGTCGGCACAGCTCACGCGGTTCGAGGTGTACGGCGAGCCGGGTCGCCGCGGCGCCGAGCTGCTCGGTGAGCTCGGCGCGGAGATCTTCCCCGACTGGCACGCCATCGAGCGCTGATGCGGCGCCGGGGTATGACGGGGTATGACAAGGAGAGAATTCTCACGTCACGCTCAGGAGGCGCCACCATGTCGCTCCGCTCTCGTCTCGCATTCATCGCGGGTGCCGCCGTCGGGATCGGCCTCGTGACCTGGAACCGCCGGCGCGCCCAGGAGCGGGCGACGCTCGGGCGCGGGCCGGTGACGCAGGCCATCGTGCCGACCTCACCCGCCGACATGCCCATGGGCATGTCGGCGGGTGAGGTCGGCACGATGGCC
>Ga0070671_100003761_pt1 | contig 11911 bp, 6 predicted proteins | sample KBSS73metaG_FD_65341 | JGI IMG/M metagenome (GOLD analysis project Ga0070671, IMG submission 65341) | Switchgrass rhizosphere microbial communities from Kellogg Biological Station, Michigan, USA - KBS S7-3 metaG | ecosystem: Host-associated > Plants > Roots > Rhizosphere > Soil ...
ACGAAGCGTTCCTGGTTGCGCGCGCGGGTCTCGTGATCGAGCCCGGCGTGGTAGGGCAGCGCGGTGAGCCCCTGGGACGACAGCCAATGCCCCGTCTCCTCTACTTTCCGGCGCGACAGGCAATAGACGATGCCCGCTTCGCCCCGATGGTTCGCCGCAAGAAAGTCGAGCAACTGATCGCGCGCGTTGTTTTTCTCGACGATGGTGTAGCGAATGTTCGGGCGGTCGAAGCTCGAGATGAAAACCCGCGCTTCCTCCAGTCGCAGCCGCGTGGCGATCTCGGCCCGCGTCAGCTCGTCGGCCGTGGCGGTGAGCGCGATGCGCGGGACATCGGGAAACTGCTCGTGCAGCACCGAGAGCTGGATGTACTCGGGCCTGAAATCGTGGCCCCACTGCGAGACACAGTGAGCCTCGTCGATGGCGAAGAGTGCGAGCTTCGATCGCCGCAGCAGCTCGAGGAAGCGCGGCGTGAGCAGCCGCTCGGGCGCGACGTAGATGAGATCGAGCCTGCCTGCCCCAAAGTCCCGCTCGGTTTCCCACGCGGTCTTCGCATCGAGCGAGGAATTGAGCACCGCCGCTTTTACCCCAGCCTCGGCAAGCGCCGCGACCTGGTCCTGCATGAGCGCAATGAGGGGTGAGACGACCACGGCGCACCCCTCCCGCATGAGCGCGGGGATCTGGTAGCACAGCGACTTGCCGCCGCCGGTCGGCATCAGCACCAGCGCGTCCCCACCGCCGGCGACGTGCTCGATGATCTCGGCCTGCGCGCCGCGAAATGCGGTGTAACCGAAAACGGTGTCGAGAAGGGATAAGGCGGACGGCACGGACGCAATGCGGTGAGCGATTGGCTAAACGTCAATGTTACCGCTGCAATGCGCCGTGCTAGGGCTTCGATCCTGTAATTTGTAGTTCGCCGATGCCCCGCGAGAGCGCGACCACAATATAGCGGTCCGTGCACCCCACGACCTCCCAGCGAACGTCCAGCTCCGGCTACGTCATCTCCGCGCTGTCACTGGATCTGCAGGGAGCAAACGCCGCGCTAGCCAAGGGTCCGGAGATGCAGCCGCAGCGGCCAGAAGACGTCAAGTTAGAGACCGTCTGGAGAGACGAGAACGATGCATAGCTCTTTACGGCAACGCTATCAAGCCGCGAGCATCGATCACCAAGGCGCGAAGGGTTGGGGCCCCCGCAACCGCCGCCTTTTAAATCGATCGCACACGCTGCCGTTGATGATGTGAACCTTCGACTAGGTTCCTCCGTGGCCTACCATTTTTGTAGCGCATCATCGTAAATCACTGGTCGTTGCTCAAAGCGGCGGCGGAAGGACCGCGCGAAGCTAGTTGCGGATGTAGACCAAAACTATGCCGCTCGAACCGTAGAGTTTCATTTTTATCGTTTCATGCACGACTCAATGCTGTTGCGCAACGCAACTGCTCAAAAACTTTGGGTATTCCCCAGTACCTAATGTCTATTTTCGACGCGGTAGTTGGGCGGCTGTACTGATCGAGGGTGACGACCTCCGTCTGGAGATGGAAAGGCGCCAACATCGATGCGCGACGACACCTATGGCCGTCATCGCTCCGACAACCGCGTAGAGATTTGCGGCCGTGTTCGTGGGCGTTGTCGATTGTTGGCAGGCTGCGGATTTTTGCGTCATTTCGGCGTTTTACGTGCGCTTCATTTCGGCATCGTGACAGCGCCGACGAATTTCTCGCTGCGTACGGCCACCAGCAGCTAGGCGCTCAGCGGTGCTGAGTCGCGTACGAAACGATCTCATTTCGGCGATAATCACGGTCGGCGACGTTGCCTGGCGCGTTAAAAGGTCATCGATGTTCAGAGTCGGCTTCGGTCAGGATTCGCACCGTTTCTCGGTCGATCCGACGCGCAAACTGGTGCTCGGCGGAGCGATCGTTGCGGAAGAGCCGGGGCTTGATGGGAATTCGGACGCCGACGTCGTCTTGCACGCGCTGTGCTGTTCACTCGAGCAGGCGATCGGCAGGGATGGCTTCTCCCAGTATGCAGACGAAATGTGCCAGCGCGGGATCGTCGACAGTCGGGCGTACGTGGAGGTGGCAAGATCTCACGTCGAGGCGGCGGGATACCGTATCAATAATGTCGGCGTGACGATCGAGGCATTGCGCCCGAGAATCGATCCGCTTCGCGCGGTCATGAAGGCAAACATCGCGCATCTGCTCGGCATCAGCGTAGATGCGATCGGTATCAATGCCACCAGCGGTGAGCAGATGACTCCGTTCGGCCAGGGTGCAGGAATTCAGGCGTTCGTCATCGTGAGCCTCGAGCAGCGTTAATGGATTCGGTGTTGAGTGTGCCGGCCCCGGCGAAGCTCAATCTGACGCTCGAAGTGACGGGACGCCTTGCGAACGGGTATCACAGCATCCGCTCGCTGTTCGTAAGGCTCGACGCAGTTGCCGACGTCATCGAGATTCGCGTCGACCGCACCGGAAACGGCATCTACATCCACAGTGACTTTCCCGGCATACCGCTCGACGCAGGCAACCTTTGTCATCTGGCCGCCAAGCGCTACCTCCTCGCCATCGGTACTGTCGCGCGGGTGGACATCTCTATCGCCAAAGTCATTCCGATGAGTGCGGGCCTTGGGGGTGGTAGCTCCAACGCTGCGTCCGTTCTGCTCGGACTAAACCAGGTGTTCGGCGATCCGATTGCTCTCGCAGACCTTTCGGTGATCGGATCTCACATCGGGAAGGATTTACCATTCTTCATCATGAACGCGCCGGCTGCGATCGTGACTGGAATGGGCGAAGTCGTGGCGCCACTGTCTTCGTTCCCCCACTGTCACTTCCTCGTTGTCAACGCCAGGGTGCCGATGGCGACGAAAGACGCTTTCCAGGCGCTCGCCGAGACCGTGGCTTTCATGTCGGACTCCGCGAGAAGCGACATTACCGATACGATGACGCGGGCGATTCGTTCAAGTGACTGCATGACGATTGCTGCAACCCTCTACAACGACTTTGAAACCCACGTTGAAGCTCGATTGCCCATCGTCAAGAAGCTCAAGCAGATCTTGCGCGCATTCGGTGCGATAGGGACGCTTATGACCGGGTCGGGTCCAACCGTATTTGGCGTCTTCGCTTCCAGTGAGCAACAACGCATCGCCGAGCAGGCGCTCCATCGGCACTACCCGTCGTTCCTCGTGGTGAAAGCGTAGCGCGGCGCGAGCTGCCATCGCTGCGCAAGGTGAAATCCTTCACCCCTTGTGGCCGAATTCACGAGTTGCAGCCGCCGTGCTGCAATAGCCAATGGACTGAAAAGGAGTTGATTCCATGCCAACCCATGCCTTCACAGTCGCATCCATCGTCGTCGCCGCGGGACGCGGCCTTCGCGCGATGGGCAACGATGCGGTGCCCAAGCAGTACCAGCGCATTGGCGGCGTGCCGCTCCTGACGCGTACGCTCGCTGCACTTCTCACACACCCTGGCATCGGTCCGTACGTCGTCGTGGTACATCCCGACGATATGACCGCCTACGAAGCCGCAACCCGCCATTTTGGCGATCGACTCCTGCCGCCGGTTTTAGGTGGGCCCACGCGCCAGGATTCGGTCAGGCATGGCCTCGAGGCGTTGGAAAGCGTCGTACCTGACCTCGTGCTGATCCACGACGCCGCGAGACCGTTCGTGAGCGCGTCGCTCGTCGAGCGCGTCGTCAGTGAGCTTCGCCATCGCCCCGGCGTCATTCCTGCGCTGCCCGTATCGGATACGCTCAAACGTACGTCCGCCGGAATGTTGGTTAGCGGGACGGTCGCCCGTAATGGCTTGTATCGCGCCCAAACGCCGCAGGGTTTTCATTTTCGCGAAATCATTGCAGCGCACCGTGCGGCAGCTGCAGCCGGGCGGTCCGACTTCACGGACGACGCCGCCGTTGCCGAGTGGCATGGCATGCGGGTCGCCATCATCGAGGGCGAAGAAAGCAATCGCAAGCTCACTACGGTCGGCGACATTTGCGAGGCCGACAGCGAGTTTCGCGACGGCGCGCATCCCGCACAGGAGCGCCGGAGCGGCGTGGCGCGGGTATCCCATCGACTCGTTGCAGGCGATCATGTCGTGCTTTTCGGCATGCGCGTTGCGCACACCCACGCATTGAGGGGCGCGAACGAAATCGACCTTGGCGTACGCGCGGTGGTCGACGCGTTGCACAACGCGATGCAGCGCGACGAGGACGACACGGATGATCGCATCGATGTGTCCCTGTCGGAAGCCGGGCGGATCGTGCACGAAACGGGCGGCGGCATCATGAGTGTCGATGTCACGATCATCGCCGATACACTGGCCATCGAAGCGCATGCCGAACAGATGCGGTCGACGCTGGCGGAATCTCTCGGCGTGCATCCCGCGCGCGTTGGCATAAAGGTGGATCGAGCGGAGCGCGTGGGCCTTATTCACCGGTACGACGAACTGTCGGTACTCGCCAACGCGGTCATCAACGTGCCGCATGCCATCGAGACGTCCGGGCGCCGGGGCGCGACCTTGGCGAACGCCGACAAACCGTCGAGTTCGGTTGCTCCTTCTTCAAGCAGGTCTGCGACCGTTTCGCTCGCGCTCCATCGCGGCACCATTGGCGGCTCGGGAGTGTTGCTCGATTGTATCGATTCACCGGCGGACCTGCGTGCGCTGTCCGACGAGCAATTACCACAAGTCGCCGCCGAGCTGCGACAAGAGACGATCGATGCCGTTGCCGTGACCGGAGGCCATTTGGGCGCGGGCCTTGGTGTCATCGAGCTCACGATCGCGCTGCACAAGGTCTTCGATACGCCCCGCGATCGGCTGATTTGGGACGTGGGCCATCAGGCGTACCCGCACAAGATTCTTACCGGCCGGCGTAATCGAATCCGCACGTTGCGGCAAGGCGGAGGACTTTCGGGGTTCACGCAGCGCGCGGAGAGCGAATACGATCCGTTCGGCACTGCGCATGCCTCCACGTCGATCTCCGCCGGGCTAGGCATGGCCGTCGCCCGGACGTTGCAGCAGCGGCAAAGTCATGTCGTGTGTGTGATCGGTGATGGCGCAATGTCGGCCGGCATGGCGTACGAAGCCATGAACAACGCGGGTGCGCGTAATGAGCGATTGATTGTGATCCTCAACGACAACGACATGTCCATTGCACCACCCGTGGGTGCGGTTTCGGCCTATCTCGCGCGCTTGTCGTCGTCATCGACGTATTTTTACCTCCGCGATATTGCGCGGCAGGTTGCTCGACGCCTGCCGCGGAACTGGGAGCGGCTCGCCGCGCGCGCGGAAGAGCTTACGCGGACCTACTGGACCGGCGGCACGCTGTTCGAGGAGCTGGGCTTTCACTATATTGGTCCTATCGATGGCCATGACTTCGATCATCTGCTGCCGGTGCTTCGCAACGCGCGCGATGCCAATGCGGGCCCAATCCTCGTCCATGTCGTCACCAAGAAAGGCAAGGGCTACGCGCCCGCCGAAGCCGCGACCGACAAATATCACGGCGTCAACCGGTTCGACGTTGCGACCGGCGTGCAGGAAAAACCGAAGGTGGCAGCGCCGACATTCACGCGCGTATTTGCGGAATCACTGGTGAACGCCGCACGGCACGACGGTAACATCGTCGCAATCACCGCAGCGATGCCGGGCGGCACTGGCCTCGATATTTTCGGGCGCGAATTCCCGACGCGTACGTTCGACGTAGGGATCGCGGAACAGCATGCCGTAACGTTTGCGGCCGGCCTTGCGACCGAGGGCATGAAGCCCTTCGTTGCAATCTATTCGACGTTCCTGCAGCGGGCATACGACCAAGTTGTGCACGACGTGGCGATCCAGCGCCTGCCGGTGCGGTTCGTGCTCGATCGCGCCGGACTGGTGGGCGCCGACGGCCCGACGCATGCCGGCTCCTTCGATCTCGCCTATCTCGGTTGCCTGCCCGGTGTCGTGATCATGGCCCCGTCAAACGAGGCGGAGCTTGCGCACATGGTTGCAACCCAGGTCGCCCTTGATGACCGACCGTCGGCGCTGCGCTTCCCTCGAGGCGAGGGCCTGGGTGTTGCGCTACCCGAGGAAGCGCTTCCGTTGGAGATTGGCCGCGGACGCATCGTCCGGGAAGGTGGGAGGGTTGCCATGCTTTCGTTGGGTACCCGTCTTCACGAGTGCCTAAAAGCAGCCGACCGGCTTGCGAGTCAAGGGATATCCACGACGGTGGCCGATGCTCGGTTCGCAAAGCCACTTGATAGGTCGCTACTGCATCGTCTTGCACGCGAGCACGAAGTGCTGATCACCGTGGAGGAGGGTTCAATCGGAGGGTTCGGCTCTCAAGTACTCCACGAACTCGCGGACGCGGGGCTCTTAAATTCGTCGTTGAAGGTCAGGTCGATGGTTCTGCCGGACGTTTTTATTGCGCACGACAAACCGGAGCGCATGTACGAAATAGCGGGGCTCGATGCGACGTCTATCATGGCGGCGGTCCTGCAGATGCTCGGCCGCGAACCGCGCGCACAAGCGATGTAGGCTTAACGGAAGCTCATGTGAATACGCGAGCGTTGGGGACGGCGATCTTCGGAGGCTTATCGACTCGGCGGTCCGCCTTGGGCCTCTACGATCTCGCGATAGACGCGATCGGTTTCCGCCGATGGCTTCATGCCTAGGACAATCGACAAGAGGTCACGACACCGCCGGAAGGCGTTGAGCGCGTCTGCATGGTCGCCGTTGGCCGCGAGCGCGCGCATGAGACCGCGGTAGAACGACTCGGCCAGGTTATCAGCCTCCAGGCCACGCCGGTAGACGTCGATCGCATTCGCCCAGTCGCCGGCGCGCTCGAGTGTGGCGCCCAGTTCCATCAGCGCCCGGACGAAGCGCGAACGCAGCGCGTCGCGCGGCTTCGCGATCCAGGCGTTTTCTTCGCCCCCTAGAAGGGGACCCGGGTAGGCGTCGAGCACCCGGCGGGCGGCGGTCGCAGGGGCTGCCTCGGCGCCACTGGCGTAGGCGAATGCGGCGTCGAGCGCCCAGACGTCCGTCCACACGAGTGCGCGCGCGAGCGACAACTTCCCGGACGTGAGCTCGATCGCGTTGTCGACGTCGAGGAGCCTGCGCAGTCGAAACAGCGCGGAGTCGAAAGCGCTCTTCGCCGCGGCGCCGTCGGAGTCCGGCCACAACGTGGCGGTGAGGTATTCGGCATCGACGTGCTTGCCCCCCGCCGCAACCACGAACTTCAAAAGCTCGAGCGGCCGTTGTTGCGTCTTCCCGGTAAAGCGCATCGACTCTCCGTCGCGCACGAGCTCGAATCCGCCGAGCACGCGAATTCTCAAGCGGAACGGCCATTGCGCGCACGCGTCGACGGGTGCGACGAGGCCGTGCCGCTGGATCAACATGTGCACGTACGCCGGCTCGATCCCTCGCTCGAGCGCGAGGTTGGCAAACCGCGCGCCGAGGTCCGGGCGGCTCGGCATGAACACGATATCTCCGCGTGCCCGGCGTTCGGACAGCACGCGCGCCAACCCTTGTGCGGCGCGGTCCGTATCGCCGGCATTCATGTCCGCCTCCACGTGCAGGAGCTCACGCCTCTCCTCGAAAATCTTGCGGTCGACGGGCGCCGCCCGCGCGATCGCCTCGTCCAGGGCCCGGCTCGCGCCCTCGGCATCACCCAACGCGGCGCGAGCCCAGGCAAGGCGGGCAAGAAAATGCGGCATCTGCAGCGAGGGTATGTCGAGCTCGCGAACCATCGCGAGCGCCCGCTCAGCGTGGTCCGCGGCGGCCTTGGCGTGCCCGAGGCGCTGCTCGAGGATCGATCGGAGATGAAGATGGTAGGGCCAAAGCATGCGCTGGGCAGGAGACAGGCGCCGCTCCATCACGTCAAGGCGTGCCTTGGCCGCTGCGTGATCGCCCTTGTTGATGAGCGCAGCGGCCTCCTGGTGATCGATGTCGAACAGGTGTTTCTCGAGTCCGTAGCGCTCCGCGACGGCGCGCGCCTCCGCCATGACTTCGGTCGATTCGACATAGCGCCCGTCGATGAAGTGCCAGTGCGCATGCTGCGCGGCCCACCACACTCGCATCAGCGGAGTGACCTCCGGTTTTCGCAGGATCGGCTCGATGCGCGCGACGAGCTCGGCCGCGGACTTTCCTTCGGTGTTCCAATTGATGTAATTGAGCAGGATCGACGCCGCCATCACCCGCACGTTGAGATCGGATTCGCCGTCGATGAGCTCGTCGAGGCGCAGCGCACATGGCGCGCAAGCCTCGTCGTCCGATTTGCGCAGTACTAGCGTGATCAGCAGCGCAGCGCGTGCGCGCAGCTCGCTGGCAGGATCGAGCTTGTTCGGCCGGTCATCGCGAAGCAGGCGCTTGAGCTCGGGCAACCACCGATCCAGCGGCGTGAAGGTCGCCCACTCGTAGTAATAGCTGTTCACCATCGCGCTCAGCGCCAGCGCCTCGCCACGTCCGTCGCCGGCTGCGCGGAACGCTTCATACGAACGCTCGATCGCAGGGCGGCCTTTAGGCGGCTCGACGAAGATCCAAGCACGGCCCCACCAATAGGTGAGCCACGGATCCCGCTCGCGCATCGCCGCCGGCAGCGCTTCGATCCAATCCGACAGGGCCTCCGCTCGGCCTTGGCGCGCCCACTCGAGTGCGTGCGCGTGAATGAGGGTTCGCATCGGCTCCCATTCGCCTGCGTCCCGAAACAGCGTGAGCGCCTCGTTTTGCAGTCCGCGTGCGGATATGAAATGGCCGGCGCGCACGGCGACGGCACGCCGCTCCTCGGGCTCGATCCGCTTGGCAAGCTCTTCCGTCAAGAACTCGCGGAACAGCGCGTGGTAGTGATAGGTGAGCTCCCCGCCACGTCGCCGATCGGTGAACAGGTGGTGGCGATACAGGTATTCGAGCACGCGCGGCGCCTGGTCGTTGCCGCTGAGCGCAACCGCTTCGGGACCGGTGATGGACGGCGGAATCGCGCTAAGCATCAGCACGCGCTGGTTTTCCGGCCGTGCGCCGTTGAAGATCTCGCCTGCGAAATACTGGAAGATGGCGTCCTTGCCCTTGCCCAGCGATTGGTCGAGCGCTGCACCGCGCCGGCGCAAATGCTCGCGCAGCAGCACGAGTGCGGCGACCCAGCCGTCACTTTCCCGATGGATGCGTGCAAGCTGCTCGCGATCGACCGGCTGACTACCGAGGATCGACTGCGCTTCGTCCTCGGTGCAGCGAAGCTCCGCTTCGTCGAACGGCGATACGCGCCCGCTCGCGACGAGCCGCGCGAACTCGGGCGGCGGATCCGCGCGCGAGATGACGATTACGTTGACGCCCTCCGGTACTTCTTCCAGCGCCTGCGCGAACGCCGCTCGCTGCGCGGGCGTCGTGTCGGGCTCGTGGAAATTGTCGAAGACGATGACACATGGGGCGGGCAACGCGGAGAAGAGGTCGCGGAAGAAGCTGCGAACGAAGCGCGCGAGATCCTGCTGCGGCTCCGAGATGAAATGCGGCAACGCCGCCGCCGGCTTGCCCGCGAGCTGCTGCGCGGCGATGCGGAGGTAGTGCACGAACGTCGCGCTGTCCGCATCGCCGGCGTCGAACTGGTACCAGACGTGACGCAGGTGGCGCGCCTCGAGATAGCTCGCCACGAGCGTCGTCTTGCCTGCGCCCGGCGCGGCGCACACCCAGACAATCGGTCTCGTCGCGGCTTCATCCAGAAGCGCGAAAAGGCGCGGCCGCGAAAGCGCGTCGTAAAGCTTGGGCCGCGTCAGTTTGGCGAGAGGCGGGCGGGTGGCCAAGTCGCTGCGTTTGGTGCGAAGAAGCGACCCGGAAGATTAGCACTGCCGCCAGCGGGCTGAAAGTGTCCCGTGTGGACAAGCACTTACTGCTCGTGATCTGGCGGTTTTGCAATCGGTGAGTCATCCGCAAGTGACGCGATCGGAGACTTGGGCTGTCGCCACAAGGAGCCCGAGATGCCTTCAACCAAGTCTCCGTCCTACCTCGCGCGTGCCGCCTTCGCGCTGCTCGTGCTGTGGGCTTGCCTCGAACTCGCGCACGCAGAGGTTGCGCTGGCCGCCACCGCCCCCAACGCGTCGCTCACGCTCGTCATCGCCGCAGTCATCGCCGCATCGGCGTTGGTTTCAGGCATCGCGGGATTCGCATTCTGCGCGGTCGCGGGCAGCGCGTTCGCCTACTTGGGCGTGGACCCCTTGCAGGCGGTGCAGACGATGGTGATGTGCTCCGCCGCGACCCAGCTCAATGCCGTGTGGAAGATCCGCGCGTACGTCCGCTGGAAGGCGCTGTGGCCGATGATCGCAGCAGGCGCGGCAACGGTTCCCGTTGGAGTCTGGATGCTTCTACACGTCGACCGCGACGTCTATGGCATCGGATTGGGGATCTTCCTCTGCGCCTACGGTTGCTACGCCGCGTTCGGTCGCAATGGTCAGGTCGTACGTGGCTCGCCGTGGCGCGACGCGGCGGCCGGCGCGTTGAGCGGCGTTGCCGGAGGCCTCGCCGGATTGTCCGGAGCTTTCGTCACTATCTGGTGCTCGATGCGCGGATGGGACAAGTTGCGGCAGCGCGCGACGTATCAGCCCTTCATCCTGGCGATGCAGATCCTGACCATTGCATGCCTGCGCTCCCAGACGTCGAGTGAACTGCAGGGGTTCGATGACCTGCGATTCGTGCCGTTCGCGGTGCTCGGCGGCATCGCCGGTTTCGCGATTTACGAGCGCATGACCACCCGGCAGTTCCAAGCGACCGTGAGCGCGTTGCTCATGGTGTCCGGCCTCGGCTTGCTGACCCGGTCGTTCTGACCGAGTCGACGGCACAGATGCGGCGACCGCTTGCGTCTCGCGGGCGCAGTCTTGCTCCTCGCTGCCGCGTCCTTGGCCACCGAGGCGGCCAGTGGAGCGAACAGTCGGATCGGATACATGCCGCCCGCGGCGCAGATCAGCGTGACGGACAACTTCGTGTCGCCTCCACGCTCGTGGACGTTTCACGAGCTCGGCCTTTTTCAAGCCTGCGGCGCTCACCGGTGCGCTATGCGGCGTACGAAAACGACGCCGGATTTGCGGCCGCCGAGGCCGGCAAAGGCAACAATCACTTCGCGACCGCATCCGCCGAGTGGGGCGGCGCCCTTGCCGAGGCCGCTGTCCTGTTGAGAAACACCGACCCGCAGGACCGCGGAACGGTCAAGCTCAATGTGACGCGACGGCAGCGTGCGCACGAGCTCCGACGTGCGCATCTACGACTTCGGACAGGAGACCGGTCATACGACGCAGTCCAATGAGCCCATGACAGCGGCCGTGGAGGTCGCGTCCAACCGCGGGGTGGTGTTGCTCGTGCGGGCAACCGCCGGCTATGGAGGCGTTGCCACGATCGATCCGATCGTGACGGTGCATCCGGACAACCCGGACGTCCTCCTCGAGATCCTTGCGCCGGATGAGTCCACTGGAAAGGGTCCGCTCGATCGCTTTACGGCCGAAGACCTGGTCGCGCGCGGTATCGATCCGCAACCCTTCATCGCTCTTGGCTTTCTTTCACCGCCCGCGTCCGCCGACACGGTTGCCCCCTCGACCACTGCGACGCCGAGCCCGGGTCCGAATGCCAACGGGTGGAACAAAGGCCCGGTGAACGTGAACCTCGCTGCGACCGACAATTCCGGCGGCTCGGGCGTTAAGGAAATCCATCTCATGCTTGCCGGCGCAACCTCGCAGACGCGCGTGGAAGCGGGTTCTGGTGCCAGCGTGGACATCGTTACCGAAGGGGAGACGACACTCTCGTACTTCGCCGTGGACAACGCGGGCAACCAGGAAGCGGCCAAGAGCTTGACGGTGCGCATGGACAAGACGGCTCCGACGTTGGCAGGTCTGCCTGCTACTGGATGCACGGTCTGGCCCCCGAATCATCGGCTCGTGGAAGTAGCCAATGTGATTGCCAACGACGCTGGTTCCGGTGCC
>Ga0070671_100003764_pt1 | contig 11909 bp, 10 predicted proteins | sample KBSS73metaG_FD_65341 | JGI IMG/M metagenome (GOLD analysis project Ga0070671, IMG submission 65341) | Switchgrass rhizosphere microbial communities from Kellogg Biological Station, Michigan, USA - KBS S7-3 metaG | ecosystem: Host-associated > Plants > Roots > Rhizosphere > Soil ...
CTTTTTTTCGGTTTCCATTTTCGTTTTTTGATTAGTTGAAGATGATTGAGAGTATGTGCATTGTTGAAGCGGAATAGCGAACAACACTACTATTACACATCTAAACAGTTTGAACTTCATACATTGAATGTGTTTATCAAATTTACGAAATGCTATCGGAGCCAGATTTTCGTGGCGCCTGGCTGTTTCATACCTTAACATTTCATCTAAATCTCCGTGAGCAGCGTTTCCTCGTTGCCTGAGTTTTTTTATATTTACTCCTCAATTCATTATTTTAGCAAGACATGCCGCTGGCGTGACTTACAAAGAATCTTGATCGATGCTAAACCTCATTTTATTTGGTCCTCCCGGAAGTGGAAAGGGAACGCAGTCCGAAAAATTAATTGAAAAGTATGGCTTGATCCATCTTTCAACGGGCAATCTCCTGCGTGCTGAAATTGATAGCCGAACTGACTTGGGCCTTGCTGCTAAGAGCTTCATGGACAAGGGCCAACTCGTGCCTGATGAAGTAGTTTTAGGTATGATTGCCTGCGCGTTGGACGCTAATGTTCACGCTAACGGCTTCCTGTTTGATGGTTTTCCCAGAACCGTTGCACAGGCTATAGGATTGGACAACATGTTGCAACAGAGGGGCACCGATATTGCCTTAGTGCTTGCCCTGGAAGTAAGTGAAGAGGAATTGATTAACAGATTAGTCAATCGGGGCAAAACCAGTGGTCGTTCAGATGACAATGAAGAAATCATTAGGGCAAGGATTGTGGAATACGAAAATAAGACGGCAGCGGTTGCAAGACATTACGAGAAATTAGGTAAGGTCATTCATTTGAAAGGCGAGGGAAGCGTTGATGACATCTTTCAATCTCTTTGCAAACATATCAATACGGTAAAAGTTTTCTAATACCGATGCCGTTGGGTTCTCCAACAAAACATAATTTCTATACAACACTTCGTGTTCCCATTTCGACAGTTGGTCGAGTGGATTATTCATTTAAGAGTATTTTAAACTGTAATCACTGATTTCCTGTTGAACTTGTTTCAGGATAACTTTGCTGAAATTTTTTATGGATATGCAGAAACTGCAGAATTATGTGCAAGGATCCTGGGTGATAGGAAACGGTAGCGGAAGCGGACTTTATAATGCGGTTACAGGCGATGAAATTGGTCGCGCTTCAACAGAGGGACTCGACTTTGCAGCCATGTTAGAATATGGAAGAACGGTGGGCAATCCTGCTCTCAGAAAAATGACATTTCATGAACGCGGCCGAATGTTGAGGGCACTCGCTTTATATTTAACCGAAAGAAAGGAAAAATTTTACCAGGTTAGTTTTTTAACCGGAGCAACAAGAACTGATAGTTGGATCGACATAGAAGGCGGATTCGGAAATCTTTTTTCATATGCATCGCTGAGAAGAAAATTTCCAAATGAGACCTTCGCAACCGATGGCGAATCTCATAATTTAAGTAAGACAGGAACTTTCATTGCGCAACATATTCTTGTGCCGAAAGAAGGTGTTGCGGTACATATCAATGCATTTAATTTTCCAGTGTGGGGCATGTTAGAAAAATGTGCGGTCAATTGGTTAGCTGGCATGCCGGCAATTGTGAAACCCGCCACAATCACTTCTTATCTCACCGAAGCAGTAGTGAGAGAAATTATTGCTTCCGGCATTCTTCCTGATGGTGCGCTTCAATTGATTTGTGGAAGTGCGGGTGATCTGCTTGATCACGTTACATCGCAGGACGTGGTTACATTTACCGGATCTGCCTCAACCGGACTGAAATTAAAATCGAATCCAAACATTCTTGCACAAAACGTTCCTTTCACAATGGAAGCCGATTCGCTTAATTGTATTGTGCTGGGGCAAGACGTCAATCCCAATATGCCGGAATGGGACATATTTATTAAAGAAGTGAGAAAGGAAATGACTGTAAAGGCTGGACAAAAATGCACGGCCATCCGCCGCATATTCGTTCCTGAAAATAAAATGGAAGAAGTTTGGAAAGCCATCAGCCAATCACTTCAACAAACAACAATCGGCAATCCACTAAATGAAAAAGTGCGTATGGGCGCGCTTGCAGGAAAAACGCAACAAGATGAAGTGAAGAAACAAGTACAAAAAATTTTAGCGAGTTCGCAAATTGTTTATGGATCGCTGGATAGTGTGAAAGTAATAGACGCGGATCCGAATAAGGGCGCATTCATGAGTCCCGTTCTTCTGATGAATGAAAAGCCATTCGCGTCAAACGAAGTTCATGAGGTGGAAGCATTTGGACCGGTAAGCACCATCATGCCGTATAAGAATATGGATGAAGCGATAAGTCTTTCTAAGAAAGGAAAAGGATCACTATGCAGTTCCATTGTTACTGCCGATGATCAATTGGCGAGGCAGTACGTTATTGGCGCAGCTACTCATCATGGAAGAATGCTGATATTGAATGCTGCGTGTGCCAAAGAAAGCACGGGCCACGGATCTCCGCTCCCGTTGCTGGTTCATGGTGGACCAGGAAGAGCTGGGGGCGGTGAAGAAATGGGTGGAGTGAGAGGCGTAAAACATTATATGCAACGAGTGGCCGTGCAGGGAAGTCCAACAACACTCACACGAATCACTAACATTTACCAACAGAAAGGAGCAACTACCGAAGATGAAAAACATCCATTCAGAAAATATTTCGAAGAATTAAAAATTGGCGATACAATCATCACGCATAAGAGGACTGTGACCGAAGCGGACATTGTAAACTTCGCAAACGTGAGTTGGGATCATTTCTACGCCCACACTGATCACACTTCTTTGGAAGGCACATTATTTGAAAGACCTGTAGCTCATGGGTATTTTGTTTTGAGTGCTGCAGCAGGCCTATTCGTTGATGCGAAGAAAGGACCAGTATTGCTCAACTATGGATTGGAAGAGTGTAGGTTTCTTAAACCAGTATATCCTGGCACAACTATCGGTGTACAATTGACCTGCAAAGAAAAAATTGAACAGGAAACGCGAGAGCCAAATGACATTCCGAAAGGAATCGTGAAATGGTTAGTGGAAGTGACAGACGAAACAAACGAGCCGGTGGCATTGGCAACTATTTTAACGATGGTCAAGAAAAAATCGAACGGTTGATTTGTTCGTTTGTAATTTGCGTACCCCCAGTAACCAGTAACCAGTGAATGGGACCTCAAACATCAAACATCGAACATTAAATCTCTAACATTCAATATATGATCAGCCAGATAAAAGAAGGTCACGTTAGATCAGAAGTGCACAACGGCATTGCCACAGTAGAATTCTTTCATCCGCAAAGTAACGCGCTGCCTTCCGGCATACTTGAAGAACTTGCGAAAGAAATTCATAGCATAAGTCACGATGACGATGCGAAAGTGATAGTCATTCGCTCCTCTGGTGATAAAGCTTTTTGTGCCGGCGCGTCTTTTGATGAGCTTGCGTCAATCAAAACGCCTGAACAGGGTCTGGCCTTTTTTAGTGGCTTTGCGCATCTTATCAATGAAATGAGAAAATGCCCGAAAATGATTGTTGGTCGAGTTCATGGCAAGTGCGTAGGTGGTGGTCTGGGCATTGCGGCTGCTGTTGATTATTGTATAGCTGTTGATGCTGCGGAAATTCGATTGAGTGAATTATCACTTGGTATCGGACCTTTTGTGGTTGGCCCTCCTGTTGAAAGAAAAATTGGACTCTCTGCATTCTCGCAAATCGCGCTTGATGCTACGTTGTGGCGCAGCGCCGATTGGGCAAAGCGAAAAGGATTATACGCTGAAGTGCATGATAGCATTGAAGGCCTGGACGAAGCAGTACATCGCATAGCCAGTGCATTGTCGCATTCCAATCCGGCAGCAATGGCCGAAATGAAAAAAATATTTTGGAAAGGCACCGAGCATTGGGATACACTCTTATTTGAAAGAGCGGCAATCAGTGGCAAACTCGTGGTTAGCGAATTCACCCAGAACGCAATTGCGAAGTTTAAGAAGAAGTAGGCTTCGAAGGAAAATCATCTCAGCCTTAGTTGCACAACATTCTCGATGTGATGGGTATGTGGGAACATGTCCACAGGCTGAACTTTTGTTACATCATATTTTTCAGATAGTAGACTTAGATCGCGCGCCTGCGTTGCAGGATTGCAGCTCACATACACAACAATGGGCGCCTCCATTTCATTGATCTTTGTCACCAACTTCCCATGCATGCCCGCTCTCGGCGGATCCGTAATGATCACATCCGGTTTGCCATTGGTCTGAAAGAATTCATCATTGCAAACGTCAACTACATCGCCAACAAAAAATGAAGCGTGTTCAATATGATTCAAAGCAGCATTTTCTTTTGCATCATGAACGGCTTCGCCAATAGATTCCACGCCAATAATTTTCTTTGCGCTGCCACTTACAAAAATTCCGATGCTACCAGTGCCGCAATACAAGTCGTACACAATTTCATTCCCGGTTAGTTCCGCAAACTCCCGGGTAATCTGATACAGTTTTTCCGCCTGCTCAGTATTCGTTTGAAAAAAAGATTTTGGGCCAACCTTGAATTGAAATTCTTCCAACATCTCTATCACGTACCCTTTTCCAAAGAATACCTGGGGTGAAAGATCATGAAGACTATCATTCCATTTGGTGTTGATCGTATATAACAAAGTGGTTATTGACGGGAACTGTCCCTGGATATACTGAAGCAATCGCTCTATTTTTTTCTTGTCATCGTGACCTAATACTACGTTTACCATTAATTCGCCGGTTCTGCATAGGCGCACTTGTACATTACGCATAAATCCTTCGTGCCTTCGTATATCATAAAACGAAAACGCATTGTCTATCGCAAATTGTTTGATGGATTTGCGGATGTAGTTGGTAGGCTCTTCCTGTAAATAACATGTTTCAATGTCAACTATCTTATCAAAGAATCCCCTTGCGTGATAACCTGCAACATTCTCATCGTTTGAAATATTTGGATCCGCAAGTTGATAGGAGAGCAAAAACTTCTTGTTACTGTAGGTGTATTCAAGTTTGTTCCGATAAAACTTTGTTTTTTGCGCGCCAATGATGGGAAGCATTTCGGGAAGTTCCAATTTTCCTATGCGCGATAAATTGTCCCGCACCTGCTGTTGCTTGTATTGTAATTGCTTTTCATAAGGTAACATCTGCCATTGACATCCTCCGCATACCCCAAAGTGTTGGCAAAACGGCGTCACTCTATCCTCAGAATATTTTTCGATTTCCAGCAATTGCCCTTCGGCCCAATCCTTTTTATTCTTCTTCAAACGAAGGTTAACCACGTCACCAGGCACTACCTGTTCTATAAAAATCACCTTTCCATTAACACGCGCCAGGCTTTTGCCTTCAGCAGCATAATTCTCTACCATTATTCCGTTCAGTATTTCTTGCTTCTTCGCCAAATCTTTTATTTTAATTCAATTAATGTGCTTTTATACCGCTCCTTGCATCCGGCATCCGGCATCTTGTATCCCGAAGCCCCAAAGTTAAGCCCATGCTCCCTTTTAGCAGTCGCTTAACAACTGCCTTATAGAAATACGATAATTCCCGGTTTAAGCGTTCCTTTTCTCACCTAAATTGCATCGGCTACAACCTCAAGCACCAACTGACCGTCTGAAACTATCTATGAAGCATATACTTCTCACCTTGCTCTGTGTTTCCGCCCTGGGCGCTTCACTGTTTGCCCAATCCGGCTATGATATAAAAGTCAATATAAAGCCCTTCAAGAAGCAGTACGTCTATCTTGGATACCATTACGGTAAAAAGAAGGCGCTCGCCGATTCGGCGTTGCTGGACGCGAACAGCACCGGGCAGTTTAAAGGAACTAAGGCGCTCGGCGGCGGTATTTACTTTATCGTTTCTCCGCAAAAGCAAATTTTGTTTGAACTCCTGATCGATAAACAACAGCATTTTTCCATCTCTGCCGACACAACACAACTTCCATCGAGTATCAAATTCACCGGAAGCTCTGATAATACATTATTTCAAACATATACTGTCAGGTTGAATAAAGTAGGGAGAGAAATTACAGACCTGCAGAACCTGTCAACTCAAATCACGGATCCCGCCCAGAAGGAGCCGATCCAGAAAAAGATGCAGAGTTTGAACAAGGAAATATTGACTTACCGCGATAGCCTCGACAAGAAATATCCCAATTCCTTCCTTTCCGCTCTCTTTAAAGCGATGAAGGAACCAATCATTCCACCCGCCTCAAAGCATCCTAAGGGCAAATATGACAGTACCTATGCCTTTCAATATTTCAAATCCAATTATTGGAATGGAATCTCATTTACTGACGACCGCCTTATCAGAACGCCGATATTTGAGCCAAAACTTGACAAATACTTTAGAGACTTAGTGGCACCGGATCCGGATTCGATCAACCTTGAAGTGGATTATATGTTGCTGATGTCGAGAACCAATGCCGACATGTTTAAATACCTGATGGTATACTTTGTACAGAAATACATTAATCCGGAATACATGGGGCAGGACGCGGTGTTTGTTCATCTATTCGAGAAATATATTAATACTGGTCAAGCGGATTTCTTTACTGATCAGTATAAGAAGATCATGTCCGACCGTGCATACAGTTTAATGGCTAACCTGATTGGTAGCCCTGCTGCTAACCTTGATATGGTAGACTCCACTGGAAAACAAATTCAGCTCTACGATGTCAAAGCCGATTTTACCGTCATTTGTTTTTGGGATCCTACCTGCAGCCATTGCAAGGAAACAGTTCCCAAGGTTGATTCGATGTATCGCGCTAAATGGAAAGCCGAGGGTGTCAAGCTCTTTGGGGTAATGGTTGACGGCGGAAAAGACAACTGGGTCAAGTTCATAAAAGAAAACAATTTGAAAGATTGGATTCACGTTTATCAAACCGACGCGCAAAGGGATGAAGACGCAAAAGCAAACCGTCCCAATTATCGCCAGCTATATGACGTTTATCAAACTCCGATCCTTTATTTACTTGATAAAGACAAACGAATTATAGCAAAGAAATTGAACCAGTACCAGATTGATGAGGTCATCAACATTAAAAGGAAAAAACAACCGAGCCAATAACATGAAAAGCATTTTTCGATTTTTCATCTTCCTCGTGCTCGTTAATATCTCAGGCACGCTAGCTGCTCAGCCACTCTTCACATATGGAAATAAGTCGGTAAGCAAAGAAGAGTTTCTTAAAGCATTCAATAAAAACAATACCTACGAGAAGACAAATGAAAAGGCGTTGCGTGAATATCTGGATCTGTATACAAAATTCAAATTGAAAGTACGGGCCGCCTATGACTTAAAATTGGACACACTTCCATCGCAGCGCGCGGAACTGCAAAGTTTCAGGTCTCAACTGGTGCAAAACTATCTCAATGATGAATCCAGTGTAAACGCCATGGTTGACGAAGCGTTTGCAAGAAGCCAGCGTGACGTTCGCGTCTCGCATATATTCATTCCTGTCAATGAAAGAGACTCGCAATCTGTGGTGCAGAAAGCGAAAGCAAAAATTCAGGAAGCGTACAAGCAACTGCAGGCGGGAAAAGATTTTGGAGAAGTAGCTGCTGCATATTCAGCCGATCCTTCAGTCAAAAGCAACAAAGGTGATCTTGGCTACATCACTGTTTTCTCTCTTCCTTACGATTTAGAAACGTTGGCTTATAATACTCCTGTTGGAAAATTTTCTGCACCGTTTCGCAGCAAAATAGGGTATCACATTTTTAAGAAAACAGCTGAAAGAAAAACGCTTGGCAAAATGAAAGTTGCTCAAGTGTTATTAAACATCCCAGCGGACGCAGATAATACAGTTCGGCAAAATTATAAACGTCGTGCTGATTCTATCTACGATGCTGCTGTTAAAGGCGCTGACTTTGGATCGTTGGCTGAACAATTCAGTGGCGATAATTTTTCTTATCAAACAAAAGGCGTATTGCCAGAATTTGGTCCAGGTAAATATGATCCAGTATTCGAAAATGCTGCGTTCTCGCTGAGCAAGGACAACCAGATTTCCCAACCTGTTCTTACGGAATATGGGTATCACATTATAAAGAGATTGTCTCACACAGATATTCCTACGGACAAGAAGAATAAGGACTATATGGATCAATTGAGAGGACAGGTAACTAATGATCCTCGAATTGAAGTGGCGAAAAAAATCATGCTACAAAAAGTGATAAAGCTGTCCGGATATAAGAAAGCAGTCTTTAACGCCAATGATCTTTGGGCATACACCGATAGTGTTGTTCATAACAAACCAGTTCCTGCTAAAACTTCGATCAGGCCAAACACTGTGTTGTTTAGTTTCACCAAAAAGAATATTACCGCTAATAATTGGATTGACTATAGAAAATCAATTGAGGGCGACGATAATTTTATCAATGGAAGATCAAGTGCTGAATTAATGGATTATTATGTGGGTGTTGCTGCGATGGACTATTACAAGGATCACCTCGAAACTTTCAACAAGGACTTTGCATTCCAAATGAATGAATTCAAAGAGGGCAATTTATTATTTGAGGTGATGCAAAGAAATGTTTGGGACAAAGCGGCGGCCGATTCAATTGGGTTACGTAAATATTTTGATGCACATAAGGATAATTATTGGTGGCAAAATAGTGTGAGTGGAATTTTATTTACTGGGGTAAATGAAAAAACAGCGACTGATGCATTGCAAAAATTGCGTGACAGTATCAGCAATTGGAGAATTGTAGCAGAGGGATTTGAAGGTAACCTTATTGCTGACTCAGGGCGGTTTGAAACCGAACAGCTTGCTTTGCCGGCCGGATATAAATTCGTTTCAAAAACCTTTACTCCATTTATTAAGAGCCAAACCGACACAAGTGTTTCATTCGTATATATACTGAATCATTTTCCCGATAAATCACCTCGCAGTTTCGAAGAAGCAAGGGGCTATGTAATTAACGATTACCAGCTATTCCTGGAAGACAGATGGATAGCGGATTTGAAGAAAAAATACCCCATCAAGGTGAATGAGACCGTCTTTAAGACACTTCTGAAATAAAATCTTAAACAAGGTTGCCTGAAATCTTCATCAAATGGCACGGTTTTTTGAAAACCAAGTATGTAAAAAAATCTGAAACCATTTATGAAGAAAGCCTTACTGATGCTGATATGCGGTAGTGCCGTATTGATAGCAAGCGCTCAAGACAAAGGAGATTCTAAAAGCAGCGTGATCGTGAAAGCAGGTGTAAACATCGCAAATGTAACCGTAACCGACAATGGTAGGGTTGACGATGCAAAAGCACTAACAAGCTTCCACGTAGGAGCTGTTGCAGACTTCTATCTCGCCAAAATTCTAAGTTTCCAACCAGGTATATTGTTCACAGGTAAAGGTTCAAAAACCGAAGCCGGACAATCAACTGATGCAAACTATTACAAGGCGACAACAAATCCAATGTACCTGGAAGTTCCTGCTAACCTGGTATTGAAATTCCCACTTGCAGCTAACGCGAAAATTTATGCAGGTGCTGGTCCATACCTCGCAATAGGAATAGCAGGTAAAAACAAAGTAGAAGGAAAAGTTTCAGGCGTTGGATTCGAAAGCAAGGAAAACATTAAATGGAGTAATGATGATCCAACCACACTAAACAATGAAGAAGGTGCTGGCTTTGGAGTTCTGAGAAGGTTCGATTATGGAGTAAACGGATTGGCTGGTGTAGAGTTTGACAAACTTGTGCTTGGAGTTGGATATGGCCTTGGACTTGCAAAATTGCAATCAGGCACTGACAACGGCGCAAACGATAATAATAAACACCGCGTTTGGAGTTTCTCCGCCGGATTTAGATTCTAGTACCATTAATTAACCATTGAAACCTGAGTGTTGAATGCTGTGCATTCAACACTCTTTTTTCTCACTCATTTAAGAGTTACATGAGTTGCTTTACAACGTTGGCAATAACTCTCGCCTTTCCTAAAGTATAATAGTGCAGAACCGGCACGCCGGATTTTTTTAGTTCTTTTGATTGCTGTGTCAACCACTCCTGTCCAACAAGTTCAACGTCTTTATCTTCTTTGCATTTTTCAATTTCTTTACTAAGATCAGTGGGAAGATCTACATGAAAAGTTCTGGGAAGAACCGACAGCTGTTTTTTAGTAGTAATTGGTTTCAGGCCGGGAATAATAGGAACAGTAATGCCGCTATCCTTACACCGTTTCACAAACTCGAAAAACTTATGGTTGTCAAAAAACATTTGCGTCACAATGTAGTCGGCACCTGCCTCCACTTTTGCTTTTAGATATGCAATATCTGTTTCCATATTGGGCGCTTCAAAATGCTTCTCTGGATAACCGGCAACGCCAACCGAAAACTTAGTTCTGAATCCATCCCTGATGTCCTCTTCCAAATAAATTCCATTATTGAGATTGGTAACCTGCTTTAATAAGTCTATTGCATATCGATGTCCATCGGGTTCTGGCTCAAAAAATGTTTCATTTTTCGCAGCATCGCCACGCAGCACCAAAACATTGTCTACGCCAATAAAGTTGAGGTCGATCAGAGCATCCTCTGTTTCTCTCTTGGTGAAACCTCCGCAGATCAGGTGAGGGACCGCATCCACTTTATAGTGGTTCATAATCGCAGCGCAAATACCTACTGTTCCAGGTCTTTTTCTAACCTCTACCTTTTCGAAAACACCATCTGCTTTCTTCTTAAACACATGTTCTGCCCGGTGATAAGTCACATTTATATAGGCAGGCTTGAATTCCATCAATGGATCAAGATGATCAAATATGGAATTAATGGTCTTGCCTTTTAGGGGAGGAAGAATTTCAAACGAAATCAATGTACCCGACGCCTGATTAATATGATCTGTAACCTTCATAATTATAATTCGCGTGCAAACATAGTTCAAGGAGGGCGCAAACGCAAATACCTGTTAAACATAACTGTCCTCGGAAACTAATTGATATCTTCCGGTATTTTTGCGAAAATCCTTTTGATTGGCAATAACGATACACACTAAAGAATTGGTTAAGACCTATAGCAGCAGAACGGTTGTAAACCACGTTTCCATTGAGGTAAAACAGGCCGAGATTGTTGGATTATTGGGACCAAATGGAGCGGGTAAAACAACAACCTTTTACATGGTAGTAGGACTAATAAAACCCGACGAAGGTGAAGTATTCCTGGATACGGAAGAAATTACCAAACTGCCCATGTATAAACGTGCCCAATTGGGAATTGGTTATCTGCCACAGGAAGCATCTGTGTTCAGGAAACTTAGTGTAGAGGATAACATTTTGGCGGTGCTGGAAATGACTAAGCTTTCAAAAAAGGAACAAAAACTAAAACTGGAAGCGCTGCTGGATGAATTCCGGCTCCATCATGTAAGAAAAAATAACGGTGATTCTCTGAGTGGGGGAGAACGCAGGCGAACTGAGATTGCGCGTGCGCTGGCAGTAGATCCAAAATTCATGTTACTGGATGAGCCGTTTGCAGGAGTGGACCCGATTGCAGTTGAAGATATACAAGCCGTTGTTGCCCGACTTAAACATAAGAATATTGGAATCCTCATTACCGATCACAACGTAAATGAAACGCTGTCCATTTGTGACCGGGCATACTTACTCATCGAAGGAAAAATCTTCAAACACGGAACTGCTGAGGAATTGGCGGCCGATGAACAAGTTAGAAAACTTTATCTCGGAAGAAACTTTGAATTGAAGAGAAAGGATTACTTACATGATGAAGCCCGCGAATCAATTTCCGCGCAGCAGAGCATCTCCGGAGAGTAGGACGATGGATTCATTGCCGCCGCAACATCAAACTTAAAACCTCAAACCGTAGATGCAGACGCTTGCGGTCTGCATCCGACCGGCTTAAAGCCGCGTAGAGACTTCAAGCTTGAATTGCTTAATTTGCCCGCATGAAATTGCTCAGCCCTGCTTTATCCACCCT
>Ga0070671_100003766_pt1 | contig 11906 bp, 11 predicted proteins | sample KBSS73metaG_FD_65341 | JGI IMG/M metagenome (GOLD analysis project Ga0070671, IMG submission 65341) | Switchgrass rhizosphere microbial communities from Kellogg Biological Station, Michigan, USA - KBS S7-3 metaG | ecosystem: Host-associated > Plants > Roots > Rhizosphere > Soil ...
GGTGGGGGTGTGGGACTCGCGGGTGGGGGGATTCGTGGGGGGTTCCGGCGAGCCGTCACAGAGCTGTAACGCAGGACACCTTCCCCTGACACCAAACTGTCGACAATCGACCGAGTGCAGACAGCGACCGATGCTCCCCCGATGGGGGTCCGCGCCCTCCGGGCGGCCTACCGCGCGGGCACGCTCCGTCCCCTCACAGTGGTCGAGGACGTCCTCGCGCGCATCGCCAGTCGTGGGGACGACGCCGTGTGGATCTCCGTCGCCGCGGCGGCGGACCTCCGTCGCCGGGCGGCCGAGCTGGAGGGCCGGGACCCGCTGGACCTGCCGCTCTACGGCATCCCGGTGGGGGTGAAGGACAACATCGACGTCGCGGGCCTGCCGACCACCGCCGCCTGCCCCGACTTCGCGTACACCCCGGCGGTCGACGCCTGCTCCGTGCGGCTGCTGCGCGAGGCGGGGGCGATCATCGTCGGGAAGACGAACCTGGACCAGTTCGCGACCGGGCTGAACGGCACCCGCTCCCCCTACGGCGCCCCGGAGAGTGTGTTCGGCGGGGACCTGATCTCCGGCGGGTCCAGCTCGGGCAGCGGCGTCGCGGTGGCGGCGGGCATCGTGCCGGTCGCGCTGGGCACGGACACCGCGGGCTCCGGGCGGGTCCCCGCCGCGCTCAACGGCATCGTGGGGCTCAAGCCGAGCCGCGGCCTCGTCGGGGCGTCCGGGGTGGTGCCCGCCTGCCGGTCACTGGACTGCGTCAGCGTGTTCACCCGCGACCTCGCCGACGCCGCGACGGTGCTCGAGGTGCTCGCCGCACCGGATCCCGCCGACCCCTGGTCGCGCACCGGGACCCCCGCCACCTCGGGCCTGCGGCTCGCGGTCCCGGAGGGCCTCGACTTCGGCCGCGGCGACGGGACCGTCGACGAGCCCATGGCCGCGGCGTTCGCACAGGTCGTCGAGGCCGCGATCCGACGGGTGCCGGGGTTCGTCCGCACCGATGTCGGGCCGCTGCGCGAGGCGGGCGACCTCCTCTACGGCGGGCCGTGGGTGGCCGAGCGGCTCGCCGTGCTCGAGGACTTCCTCGGCACGGACGCCGAGGTCCTGCCGGTGACCCGTTCCGTGATCGAGCGCGGGGCGGAGTTCTCCGCGGTGGACGCCTTCCGCGGCCTCCACCGACTGCAGGAGCTGAAGGCCTGGGCGGCGCGGCTGTTCGAGACCGCCGACGTCCTGCTGCTGCCGACGGTGCCCACCACGTTCACCCGCGCGCAGATGCACGACGACCCGGTGGGCAACAACCTCGTCCTCGGCCGGTACACGCAGTTCACCAACCTGCTCGATCTCGCCGCCGTCGCCGTGCCCGCCGGGTTCACGGCGGACGGCAGGCCCTGCGGGGCGACGCTCGTCGGCCCCGCCTTCTCCGAGACCCGGCTGCTGGCCGCAGCCGCCGCGCTCGTCCCTGTGGAGGTTTCATGACGACCAGTACGGACACGCGCACCGCGACCATCGGCCCGGTCGCGGCTCGCCCCTACGCATGGCCCTACGACGGCACGGTGCCTGCGTCGAAGGTCGCGATGATCAACATCGACTGGCAGGTCGACTTCTGCGGGCCGGGCGGCTACGTCGACCGGATGGGCTACGACATCGCGTTGACGCGCAAGGGACTCGGCCCCACAGCGGCACTGCTGGCCCACGCCCGCGAGACCGGGATGCTGGTGATCCACACCCGGGAGGGTCACGCGCCGGACCTGTCCGACCTGCCCGCCAACAAGCGCTGGCGGTCCAGGCAGATCGGCGCGGAGATCGGCTCCGCGGGCCCCACCGGCCGGATCCTCGTCCGCGGGGAGCCCGGCTGGGAGATCGTCCCGGAGGTCGCGCCCGTCGCGGGCGAGGTGCTGATCGACAAGCCGGGCAAGGGCGCGTTCTACGCCACCCAGCTCGACCTGGTGCTGCGCAGCAACGGGATCACCCACATCCTGCTGACCGGCATCACCACGGACGTCTGCGTGCACACCACCATGCGCGAGGCGAACGACCGCGGCTACGAGTGCCTGATCCTGTCCGACTGCACCGGCGCCACCGATCCGTCCAACCACGACGCCGCCCTGCACATGGTGACCATGCAGGGCGGGGTCTTCGGCGCCGTCGGGTCGTCCGACGCCGTCGTCGAGGCGACCACCTGGAGTGACTCATGATCTCGGTCGACGCCGACCCCGGCGCCTTCACCTTCGACCCCGCGACCACCGCTCTGGTGATCATCGACATGCAGCGGGACTTCTGCGAGCCCGAGGGCTTCGGCGAGACCCTGGGCAACGACGTGTCGTTGCTGCGCAGCGTCATCCCGCCGCTGCAGGAGGTCCTCGGCACCGCCCGCGCGCTGGGCATGACCGTGATCCACACCCGCGAGGGCCACGTCCCGGACCTGAGCGACTGCCCGCCCGCGAAGCTCAACCGCGGCGAGCCCTCGCTCCGGATCGGGGACCCCGGGCCCAAGGGCCGCATCCTGATCCGCGGCGAGTACGGCCACGACATCATCGACGAGCTCAAGCCCGAGCCCGGCGAGCTCGTGATCGACAAGCCCGGCAAGGGCTCGTTCCACGGCACGACCTTCGGTGCCGAGCTGCAGTCCCGCGGCATCACCAGCCTGATCGTGGCCGGGGTGACCACCGAGGTCTGCGTGCACACCACCGTCCGGGAGGCCAACGACCGGGGCTACGAGTGCCTCGTGCTCTCGGACTGCACCGGCTCGTACTTCCCCGAGTTCCACCGCGTCGCACTCGAGATGGTCGCCGCCCAGGGCGGGATCTTCGGCTGGGTCGCCCCCTCGTCCGCCCTGCTCGCCGCACTCACCCAGGAGGCCGTGGCATGACCACGACTGAGCCCGCGAAGCCCGCCCCGATGAAGCTGTCCTGGTGGGTCGCAGGCGACACCAACGCGTTCTTCGGCCTGGGCTTCAACACCCTGGTCAACGTGCTGGTGCTCTCCGGCCTCTGCCTCGGCGTGCTGAACATCCCGGGAGCGGACGTCTTCGGCGTCATCCTCCCGGCGCTGGGCGTCCAGCTGCTGATCGGCAACGTCTACTACACCTACCTCGCCCGGCGGCTGGCCCGCCGCGAGGGCCGCACGGACGTCTGCGCCATGCCGTACGGCCCGTCCGTGCCGCACATGTTCATCGTGGTCTTCGTGATCATGCTGCCGATCTACCTGACGACCAACGACCCGCTGGTCGCCTGGGCGGCGGGCCTCGCGTGGTCGATGATCATCGGCGTGATCGTGCTGCTCGGCGCGTTCGTCGGCCCGTACATCCGCAAGTACACCCCGCAGGCGGCGATGCTCGGCACGCTCGCAGGCATCTCGATCGCCTTCATCTCGATGCGGCCCGCCGCGCAGATGTTCACCGCGCTGTGGATCGCCCTGCCCGTCATGGTGATCATCCTGATCGGGTTCTTCACCGACCTGAAGCTGCCGGGCAACATCCCCGTCGGCCTGGCGGCGCTGCTCGTCGGCACCGCGATCGGCTGGGTCGGCGGGTACATGTCCCCCGGCGACGTGGCCACGGCCGCGCAGGACGTCTCGGTCAACCTGCCCTGGTTCGACTTCGGCAGGCTCGCCGACGGGCTGGTCGACGTCGCGCCGCTGCTGGCCACCGCGATCCCGCTGGGCATCTACAACTTCACCGAGGGCATCACCAACGTCGAGTCCGCGGCCGTCGCCGGGGACGAGTACAACCTGCGCTCGATCCTGTTCGCCGACGGCGCGGGCGCGATCGTCGGCGCGGCCATGGGGTGCCCGTTCCCGCCCGCGGTCTACATCGGCCACCCCGGCTGGAAGGCCGCAGGCGGCCGGACGACGTACTCGCTCGCGTCGGGCGTCGTGATCGCGTTGATGTGCTTCCTCGGCCTGTTCTCCCTGCTCGGGGCCCTGCTCCCGTTGCCGGCGATCGTCCCGATCCTGCTCTACATCGGTCTGCTGATCGGCGCGCAGGCCTTCCAGGAGACCCCCAAGCGGCACGCCATCGCGGTCGTCATGGCGATCATCCCGAACATCGCGTCCTGGGCCACGGGGTTGATGAACAACGCCCTCGCCGCGGCCGGGACGACGGCCGCGGACGTGGGTGAGGACGCGCTGGCGAACGCCGGTCTCGTCTACCACGGCACCGCGCTGCTGGGCGGCGGTGCGATCCTCGCCGGTCTGGTGCTCGGCTCGATCACCGCGTTCATCATCGACAAGAACTTCTTCGCGGCGGCGGCGTACTCCGCGATCGGCGGTGTGCTCGGGTTCATCGGGCTCATCCATGCCGAGTCCGTCGGCTGGAACGTCGGCGGGCAGATCGCCCTGGGCTACCTGTTCGCCGCCGTCATCCTGGCGGTCTTCGGGCTGGTCATGCGGGGCCGCACGACGTCGGACGGCGTGCGCGAGGACCAGCCGGTCGCGGCGGACATCGTCGGCGCCGAGCCGGGCGAGGGCGTGCCGGTGCAGCGCGCCGAGGCCGCGCCGATCGACAGCGCGCCCGCCGAGGCTCCCGGCCGCCCGGCCACCGCATGACCCGCACCGCCGACCTGTCCGCCGCGGGGGCGGGGGCACACGCCCCCGCGGCGGGCTCTCTGGATCTGCCGGAGGTGACCGCCGAGGTCACCGCGGTGTTCGAGCGCTACGAGACCGCACTGCGGGAGGCCGACGTCGCGGTCCTGACCGAGCTGTTCTGGGCGGACCCGCGGTGCGTGCGCTACGGCGTGGCGGACCGGCAGTACGGGGACGCGGAGATCGCGGAGTGGCGCCGGGCGAACCCCGGCGTCCCGCCCGGGCGCACGCTGTCCGGCACCGTGGTGCTGGCGACCAGCCCCACGACCGCCGTGGTCAGCACGCTGTTCGGCTACCCGGGCTCGCCCGCCGAGGGCCGCCAGACCCAGACCTGGGTCCGGCTGCCCGAGGGGTGGCGGATCGTGGCCGCGCACGTCTCGGAGGTCGGGGCGTGACGGCCGCGGTGCACCACGGCGTGCGCACCCGCCGCCCCGGTCGCGCGGTCACGGTGGGGGTGGTCGCCGCCCACCGCCGGGGCCAGCCCCTGCACGGCGAGCTCCTGACCCTCGGTGCCCGCTTCCTCCGCGTCGACCGCACCGCGCCGGTCTACCGCCTGATCGCGCTCGACGGGCCGGGCGTCGCCCGTGGCGGCCTGGTCCGGGTCGCCGCGGGCGGCGACTCGGTGGAGGTGGAGCTGTTCGAGCTGGCCGTGGGCGCGGTCGGCGAGCTGGCGGTGGCGCTGCCCGCGCCGCTGGCCGTCGGCAGGCTGGCGCTGGCCGACGAGACCGTGGTCGGCATCGTCTGCGAGTCGTGGGCGATGGGCACGGACATCACCGAGCACGGGAGCTGGCCCGCCTACCTCGCGGCCACGTAGTCCGTGTCCCGCCGGGGCACCAGGACTCGACATCCCCGTCCGATGTGGTCACGATTGTCCGACTGCACCGGAGGGGGACCATGTCGGAGATGACCACCGAGGCACCCGCGCTCAAGCGCGTGCTCGGGCCCAAGCTGCTGCTGCTGTTCATCGTCGGCGACATCCTGGGCACCGGGATCTACGCCCTGGTCGGGCAGGTCGCGGAGGAGGTCGGCGGGGCCGCGTGGCTGCCGTTCCTCGTGGCCTTCGCGGTCGCCATGGTCACGGCGCTGTCCTATCTGGAGCTGGTGACCAAGTACCCGCAGGCGGCCGGGGCGGCGCTCTACACGCACAAGGCGTTCGGGATCCACTTCCTGACGTTCATGGTCACCTTCGTGGTGATGTCCTCGGGAATCACGTCGGCCTCGACGGCGTCGCGGGCGTTCGCGTCGAACCTCGCCGAGGGGTTCGGCTGGGACCTGGGCAACGGCGGCATCGTGCTGATCGCCCTCGGGTTCATGGCGCTGATCGCGCTGGTCAACCTGCGCGGCGTGGGCGAGAGCGTGAAGCTCAACGTGGTGCTGACCCTGGTCGAGCTGTCCGGCCTCGTGCTGGTCATCCTGATCGGCCTCTACGCGATCGCGGGCGGCGACGCGGACTTCTCCCGGGTCGTCGCCTTCGACACCCCCGAGGACAAGGGCGTGTTCCTCGCCGTGACCTCGGCGACGTCCCTGGCGTTCTTCGCCATGGTCGGCTTCGAGGACTCGGTCAACATGGCCGAGGAGTGCCACGAGCCCCGGGGGATCTTCCCCAAGGTCATGATCACCGGGCTCACCCTCACCGGGATCATCTACGTGCTGGTGGCGATCTGCGCGGTCGCTCTGGTGCCCGTCGGGCCGCTGGCGGCGAGCGAGACCCCGCTGGTCGAGGTGGTCCGGGCGGGGGCGCCCGGTATCCCGGCGGACGCGGTGCTGCCCTTCATCTCGATGTTCGCGGTGGCCAACTCGGCGCTGATCAACATGCTGATGGCCTCTCGGCTGCTCTACGGCATGGCCAACCAGGGTGTGCTCCCCAAGCCGCTCGCGCGGATCCAGCCGACCCGGCGCACGCCGTGGGTGTCGATCCTCTTCACGACGCTCATCTCGTTCGGCGTGATCGCCTACGTCTCGCTGGGCTCGTCGTCGGGCGTCGTGTCGGCGCTCGGCGGGACCACGTCGCTGCTGCTGCTCGCGGTGTTCACGATCGTCAACATCGCGGTTCTGGTGCTGCGCCGGGACCCGGTCGGCGAGGACCACTTCCGCACGCCCACCTGGCTGCCCGTGGTCGGGGCGCTGGCCAGCGCCTACCTGGTGCTGCCGTTCTCCGGCCGGGACACGATCCAGTACCAGCTGGCCGGGCTGCTGCTCGTCCTCGGGCTGGTCCTGTACGGGATCACGCTGCTGCTCAACCGCCGTCTCGGCGTCCGCAGGGCGACGCTGGACCCGACCAAGCTCACGGACTGACCTACCGGGCAGGTAGTCGTTCCCCAGCGGACCGGTGATCACGACCCGACTCCCGGGGGTGTCCGGTGGGCTCACTCCGCGCCGACGGCCCGTTCTCCCGCGACGGTCTCGGCGGTCGGGTCGCACCGCTCGACCTTCGGGAGGGTCTCCGGGGCGCGGACCCAGAACAGCAGCGCGAGCACCGAGACGAGACCGGTGACCCCGAAAGCCCAGCCGAACCCGGCGATCTGGGCGACCATACCGGCGGCCAGCGGGCCGATGATCGCGCCGACGTCCGCGGCCATCTGGAAGCCCGCGAGCACCGTGCCGCCGCGGGCCCGGCTGCCGATGACGTCGGCGACCGCGGCCGTCATCGGCGGGTTGACCAGGCCGCTGCCGATCCCCGCGACCAGCGACAGCGCGAGGAACACCAGGGGCACCTCGATGATCCCGAGGGCCCCGGTGGCCAGCGCGGACACGACCAGACCGACGACCACCGGGGGCTTGCGGCCGCGGCGGTCCGCGATCCGGCCCGCCCACAGCAGCGTCGCCGTGTTGCCTGCCGCGAACACCGCCAGCGCGAACCCCGCCCAGGTCTCGCTGTTGCGCAGCACCTCGATGACGAACAGCGGCACCAGCGCCACCCGGACGCCGAACACGGTCCAGCCGTTGGCGAAACTCGCGGCCAGCGCGGCCCGATAAGTGGGGTGGCGCAGCGCCCGGCCGACGGTGAGCGGGGCGACCTCCTCCTCCTCCGACGGCCTCGCCCCGGTGCGGCCCCGCAGCAGCGGGACCGAGATCGCCAGGGCCACCGTCAGGGCCACGGTGTAGACGAGGAACGGGGCGCGCAGGCTGATCGCGATGAGACCGCCGCCCGCGAGCGGCCCGGCGATGCTGCCCAGCAGGAACCCGGTCGCCCACATGCCGGACGCACGCCCGCGCGCCTCGGCGGGGGACAGCCGGATCAGCAGCGAGATGGCCGAGACGGTGAACAGGGTGGACCCGATGCCGCCCACGCCGCGGAACACCAGCAACTGCCAGTAGCTCTGCGCGAACGCCGTGGCGCCCGTCGACAGCGCGGCGAGGACCAGCCCGGCGGCGTAGATCCACAGCTCGCCGAACCGCCCGACCAGCCGCCCGCCGACCGGCGCGAACGCCAGCCGGAACCCGGCGAACAGGCTGATCACGGCGGACGCGGCGGTGTAGCCGACGTCGAACGAGCGGGCGAACGCAGGCAGCGCGGGCGCGACGATCCCGAACCCGATGGCCACCACGAACGCCGCCACGACGAGCACCCAGATCTCCCGGGGCAGCCGCACCTTCGTCGAACCCGGCGCGGAATCGCCTGCCGCCACGTCGTCCTCCCTCGCTCCTTCGGGACGCTACGCGATCGGGCGATGCGACCGCCTCACCCGGCCCACCGCTATCCTCTCGCGACGGTGGACACGGATCGGCTGGAGCAGCTCGCGGGGCCTGCGGGCGCGGCCGTCTTCGCGGCGATCGCGGCCGGGCTGGCCGGACGCCCCCTGACCGACGACGACGCGCTGCGGCTGGGTACCGCCCTGCGCCGCGACCACCCCGCCGAGCTGGTCGCCGAGGCGCTGACCCAGGCGGCCCTGCGCAGTCGCGCCGCCACGAAGTTCTCCCGCGCGGACGCGATGTTCCTGACGCGCGCGGGCTGGGAGCAGGCCTCCGCCGAGGTCGTCGCGCGGCACCGGGCGGAGCGGTTCCCGCGAGGCCGGATCGTGGACCTGTGCTGCGGGATCGGCGGCGACCTGCTCGCACTGGCCCCCGGCCGCGAGGCGCTCGCCGTGGACCTGGACCCGGTGCACCTGTGGATGGCCCGGCACAACGCGGCGGTCTACGACGGGGCCGTCGACACCCTGCTCTCGGACGTCCGGGACGTGGACCTGAGCGGCGCGGACGCCGTGTTCGTCGATCCCGCGCGCCGCTCGACCCGAGGCCGGATGCGGACCGGGGACAGCGAGCCGCCGCTGGAGTGGTGTGTCGGCCTGGACGTGCCTGCGGTCGCGGTGAAGGCGGCGCCGGGCATCGACCACGCGACGGTGCCTGCGGGCTGGGAGCTGGAGTTCGTGGCCGTCGGGAAGGACCTCAAGGAGGCCGTCGCCTGGTCCCCCGCGCTGGCGACGACCCGCGCCCGAGCCACCCTGCTGCCCTCCGGGGACACGCTGGTGGCGGCCGACGGAGACCCCGTGGAGGTCCGCGACCCGGGCCGCTACCTCCTCGACCCGAACCCCGCCGTGACGCGGGCGGGGGCGGTCGAGGAGCTGGCCCGGCGGATCGGCGCCTGGAAGATCGACGACCGGATCGCGTTCCTGTGCACCGACTCCCCCGTCGAGACGCCGTTCGCTCGCACGTTGGAGGTGATCGACGCAGGCCCGTGGGACCAGAAGCGGCTGCCGCGCCGGCTCGCCGAGCTCGACGTCGGCGCCGTCGACATCCGGCGCCGCGGCCTCGCGGGGGACGTCGACGCCCTGCACCGCACGTTCACGCTGCGCGGCTCGCGGCGGGTCACGCTGGTGATGACCCGGGTGCGGGACCGGCCGTGGGGGTTCGTCTGTGTCGACGTGCCCTGACAGCGGCACCGGAGACTGCGAAGGGCCCCGGCCGGGTGGCCGGGGCCCTTCACTCCCTGGGGTGGAGGTGCCGGGAATCGAACCCGGGTCCTCCTTTGTTTCGCGAGGTCTTCTCCGTGCGCAGTCCGCTGTGTCTCTACTCGGATCCCCCGGTCTCGCGGACGAGCCGGGGTGACGATCCCAGCCGCTGTTTGATGTCCCCGCAGACCCCGACGGCCGGGCCTGCAGGTGAGTCCCCTAGCTGATGCCGGACACCGAGGCGGGAACACCCTCGGGCCGACAGCTCCTCAGTGGATCAGGCAGCGAGCGCGAAGTCCGAGGACTTCGCGTCGGCCAGAGCCGGAGCAGTGCGACTCTCGTCGGCACTTATTTTTTTGCGACGTCTGGTTAACGAGATCATCGTCGCCTTCCTCGGCACGCTTCTCCTCGGTCTACTTCAGGAGTCGAAACCGTTCACCCCCTTGCACGGCCCGGCGTTCGGACCGTCCGCACAGCATAACGCCGGCACCCTGCGCCGTTCATCCCGATTCGGTGTCGTGCTCGGTGTCGTGCTCGGTGTCGTATCGCTCGCGCGCCGCCAGCACCTCGACGACGTGGTCCTCGGCCCACCCCTTGACCTGCAGCAGGGTCCCGTGCAGGCCCTCGCCGAGCGGCGTGAGCCGGTAGTCCACCCGGACGGGGACGGCCGCGGTGACCTCCCGCTCCACCAGCCCGTCCCGCTCCAGCACGCGCAGGGTCTGGGTGAGCATCTTCGGGCTCACCCCGGCCACCTTGCGGCCGAGCTCGGAGTAGCGCCGCGGCCCGTCGGCCAGCGCGGCGAGCAGCAGCCCCACCCACTTGTCGCTGATCCGGTCCAACACCATCCGCGAGGGACAGGCGGCGAGGAACGCGTCGAAAGTCGCCCGCTCCTCGTCCCTTCGCGCGGCCGCCGTCGTGGTCGCCATCGCTCGCCTCCCGGTGAGTTACGCACTCTCAGGTGCCTACTACCCGCTGGAGAGTAGCGCTCCTACCGTGAGCGGCACCAGAGCACATCGGTTCGGACAGGAGAGAGAGTCATGAGGACAGTCGTCTATCGCGAGTTCGGCGGGCCGCAGGTGCTGGAGGTCGTGGAGCGGCCGGTGCCCGAGCCCGGACCGGGCGAGGTGCGCGTCGCGGTGGCCGCCGCGGCGGTGAGCCCGACCGACCCGATGACCGTCTCGGGGTTCGCGGTGCAGGCCGGCATCGCCCCCGCGCCGGTGGGCGAGTGGGAGCGCGGGCTGGGCTGGGACCTCGCGGGGCGGGTGGACGCGGTCGGCGCGGACGTCGATCTCGCCCCCGGCACCGAGGTCGTCGGGCTCCTGCCCGCGTTCGCGGTGGCGAGCGGGGCGCAGGCCGAGTACGTCGTGCTCCCCGCCCGGGACATCGCGCCCGCACCGGCGGGGATCGCGCCCGCCCAGGCCTCGACCCTGCCCCTGAACGGCCTGACGGCCGCCACGGCCGTCGCCGAGCTGGGGCTCCCGGCGGGGTCGTCGCTGCTCGTCCTCGGCGGGGCGGGCGGGGTCGGCGGGTTCGCCGTCCAGCTCGCGGCCCGGGCGGGGCTGCGGGTCGTCGCGACGGCCGCGGAGCGCGACGCCGAGACCGTCCGCGGCTACGGCGCCGAGGTCGTGTCCCGCGATGCGCTGCCGACCGGGGTCGACGGGGTGCTGGACACCGCCGGGATCGGCGCGGCGGCGCTCGCGCCCGTCCGCGACGGCGGAGTGCTCGTGACCGTGGCGGGCGCCGTCGAGGGCGAGCGCGGGATCCGCTCGGTGCAGGCGCTGGTCCAGCCGGACGGCGCGCGGCTGGCGGAGCTGTCGGCCCTGGTGGAGAAGGGCGAGCTGATCCTGCCGCGGGCGTTCGAGTACCCGCTCGAGGAGGTCGCCGCGGCCCACCGGCGGCTCGCCGAGGGCGGCGTCGGTGGCCGCCTGGTCCTCGTCCCCTGACGCCGTCAGAGTCGGAGCAGCCGGGCCGGGTTGTCGTGCAGGACGGCGCGGAGGAAGTCCTCGCCCAGGCGGTCGTCGGCGCCGGCCCAGCCCGCGATCGCCTGGAGCTGCTCGACGTACGGGTAGGGGATGTTCGGGAAGTCCGTGCCGAGCACCACCCGGTCCTGCACCCCCGCCAGCCGGGCGGGCCAGTCCGGGGGCAGCGGAGCGAACGTCTCGGTGAACGCCGTGCCGACCATGGTGGTGTCGAGGTGCACGTTCGGGTAGCGGTCCAGCAGGTCCAGGGCGACCTCGTAGTCCGGCAGGCCGGAGTGGGCGAGCACGATCGGCAGCCGCGGGTGGGCCTGCAGAACCTCGCCGAAGACGTCCAGCCCGGTGTGCCTGCCGGGGATCGGGCCGTGTCCGCAGTGCACGATCGCGGGCACCCCGGCCTCGGCCAGCAGCCCCCACGCGGGGCGCAGCAGCGGGTCCCGCGGGTCGAACCCCCCGACCTGGACGTGCA
>Ga0070671_100003771_pt1 | contig 11899 bp, 10 predicted proteins | sample KBSS73metaG_FD_65341 | JGI IMG/M metagenome (GOLD analysis project Ga0070671, IMG submission 65341) | Switchgrass rhizosphere microbial communities from Kellogg Biological Station, Michigan, USA - KBS S7-3 metaG | ecosystem: Host-associated > Plants > Roots > Rhizosphere > Soil ...
CGATCTACGAAGACGTCGGTACCGACCTCCCTGCCGCCTCACGAGTGCTGCTCGAATGGGGACAGTTGATGGACGCGCACGGAGCATTGATGGTCGCGATCCTCGTAGGACTGCTCTCGGCCGCGATCTATGCGGCCACCCGGCCGGCAACCCGCCAGCATGTTGGAGCGTGGATTGCCCGGATTCCGGCTGTCGGCCACCAACTTCATATCTACCAGCTCGCCCGCCTGTATCGCACCACTGGGATGCTCCTGCGTGGAGGTATGCCGGCGGTGGCTGCACTGCAGATGTCATCCGGCCTGCTGCGGACCGATTCGCAGCGAGCCTTCGCAGCCGCGACGCAAGCCGTGCGCGAAGGTCAATCACTTGCGCAAGCTATGGAGAGTAACGGCCTGACCACCACCGTGGCGGCCAGAATGCTGCGCGTAGGAGAGCGCAGCGGCAACATGGGCGAAATGATGGAACGCATAGCGTCCTTCTGCGATGAAGAGCTGGCGCGCTGGGTGGCCGTCCTAACACGTTTGATCGAGCCAATCCTGATGACGATCATTGGCCTCGTCATCGGCGTCATTGTGGTGCTGATGTATTTCCCCATCTTCCAATTGGCGGGCAGTATCCGATGAATGCCGCGGTTGCCGAAATTCCTGCCGCGGCGGCCGGCGCCAACGCCGATCCGAAGCCCACCTCGAGGGACACCCTCGATGAGCAGATGATCGCGCGGGCATTGGCCGAGGCAGAAGAGTCAGGGCAGTCGGCACGCGAGCTGTTGTCGAAGCAATCCGGGCTCAGCGGCGCCGCCTTTGCCCGGGCGCTGGCCCGCACATTCGACTATCGATTCGTGGCCGAGAGCGATCTCGCCCGGATGGAACCCGACTTCGGTGTCCTCGCGCCCGCCGAAGCCACCCGCAGGAGCTGTCTCGTCGTCCACGATGGCGGAAATAGGCTCGCCGTCTTCTCGGATCCGTTCGACACGGAGCTGCGGCCCTGGCTGGAGATCCGGCTCGAAGCACCGATTGAGTGGGTACTTGCCGCGCGCGAGGACCTCGCGAATCTAACCTTCCGCCATGCCGAGACATTGCGGGCGATCGACGCCGTCCTTCCTGACGCACAGCGGGGAGCAAAGGCCGAGAAAGGAATCGACACCCTTTCCTACGTCTCGATCAGCGAAGACGCCAGTCCTGTCGTGCGGCTCGTGCATTCGACTGTCTATGACGCGCTACGCGCGGGTGCAAGCGATATTCACTTGGAGTCAACAGCCGCTGGGCTCGTAGTGCGCTACCGCGTCGATGGTGTGCTCGCGAACATCGCAACCATTGCCGGTGTCGAACTGTCAGAACAGGTCATCTCCCGCATCAAAGTAATGTCGGACCTCGATATCGCGGAGCGCCGGATACCCCAGGACGGCCGGTTCAAGATTGCCTTCGAGTCGCGGCCCATCGACTTCCGCGTCTCTATCATTCCCAGCATCTTCGGCGAGGATGCTGTGTTGCGCGTCCTCGACAAGAAAGCCCTGACCGAGCAGATGAGCGGGCTGCGCCTGGATGTGCTCGGGTTCGAGCCCGACATCGTTGCCAAGCTGCGCACGCTGAGCTCGCTTCCTTACGGCATGTTGCTCGTCACAGGGCCGACCGGCAGCGGCAAAACAACGACTTTGTATGGAGCGATTTCCGAGACGCAGACCGGGCGCGACAAGATCGTAACAATCGAAGATCCGGTCGAATACCAGCTGGCGGGTGTACTGCAGATTCCGGTCAATGAGAAGAAGGGACTGACTTTCGCGCGCGGCCTGCGCTCCATTCTGAGGCACGATCCGGACAAGATCATGGTGGGTGAGATTCGCGATCCGGAGACTGCGCAGATTGCAATCCAATCCGCACTTACCGGCCATCTCGTATTTACGACGGTACATGCCAACAACGTCTTTGACGTCGTGAGCCGCTTTCTGCACATGGGCGTTGATACTTACAGTTTCGTATCCGCACTGTCCGGTGTACTCGCCCAGCGGCTCATACGGGTCATTTGCGTTCAGTGCTGCCAAACGTATGTGCCGCCTCGGGAATTGATCGATCAGTCGGGGCTGAGCGTCTCGGAGTCCGCGGGCTTCAGGTTCCGTAAAGGCCAGGGTTGCACGCACTGCCGGGGCACCGGTTACCGAGGCCGCAAAGCAGTCGGCGAGTTGCTGGTACTGAACGATGACATCCGGGAGGCCATCGTCGGGCGGGCGCCCGTCAGGCAGTTGAAGGAGCTTGCGCATCAATCGGGCGTACGCCTGTTGCGCGCGTCCGCGCTGGACCTGGTCCGCCGCGGGCAGACCACTCTCGAGGAGGTGAATCGTGTCACCGTTATGGCGTGATGAGGTCGGCGTTCACCTTTCGCCGCGCCGCGTGCTGATGCTTCGCGTGGCGCGCGGATTCAAGCGGACCGTTACCGCCACTCATGAACACGCGATAATCTGCGGCGATGTCAATGATTGGCGGGCACCGCTCGGCGTGCTGGACCAACTTCTCGACCGATCACAGTGGCAGAATGCCTCGTTGCGCGTGGTGCTCGCCGATTGTTGGGTTCGATATGGGCTGGTGCCGTGGTCAACGCAGTTGCGGTCGGCCGACGAACAAGCCAGCCACGCACGGCAGGTCATGGTGCGCCTCTACGGCAATGCCGTCAGCGAATGGGAGATCTGTCTGTCACAGACCCCACCAGGACATGCGAGAGTTGCCTGCGCCATACCCCCGGAATTGCTGCTCACTGTGCGCGAGCTACGTGCCCGCCATCGTATGAAGCTGACATCTCTGCAGCCACACCTACTGGCTGCATACGACAACTGGCGGCACCGGTTGCCCGCCTCGGGCGCTTGGTTCGTGACCATCGGCGAGGGAACGCTCGCAGCTGCCCGGTTGGGCTCCAAAGCGTGGGACCGCATCCACAGCGTTCGCATCGGCTCCGATTGGACGCGTGACCTCAAACGATTGCAAACCTTTGGGCGACTAGCGTGTGCAAGCCCTGAGGAGGGACACGTATATGTGGACGCACCCTTGGAGTGGCGAAAGGAGGCAGGTCCTGTTGCAAAGGATCTGCACTGGCTGGAAGACGATTCCCGCCTCACCAGCACGCTGCACCAACTGGGGCGCATGCGTAGGTTGGCAGCATGAGCGGGCCGCTGGTTTGCCTGGATTTCGCGGCGCCCCGCAGCCGCACGACATTGACAGGATTGACCCTCCTGATGTTAGGCCTGGCGGCCCTCGGTGTGGCCGGCTTCGAATACTATTCACTGAGCACACAAAGAGCGGGCCTGCAGTTCCGGCTCGAGGCCGCGCTGCGGCAATCACGCCCCGATCCGCGCGGCGATGCGCGCACCGCGCAGGTAAACGATGCAGCCGCCAGCGTAGCCACGGCGCTCGGTATCCCTTGGACGGCTATGCTTGCGGACCTCGAGCTCGCGAGCCGTGACTCTGAAGGCCAGATCGCCGTCCTCGCCGTCGAGCCTGACCACGAGAAACACCGCGTGCGTATCAGCGGTGAATCCCGTGATCTCACCGGAGCACTGGCCTATCTCAAACGGCTGCAGTCCGGCAGCACTCTGCAATACCCGATGCTCGACAGCCACGAGGTCGTGGCGGACGACAAGGAACATCCAGTGCGTTTCACACTGACTGCCGACTGGCGGGCATTGCCATGACGGAAGATACTCGCCAGCAACCCGGCGCGGATGAACGTAAATCAACATCATCCGTCGTCGTGTCCTTGCCGCCGGCCGCCGCGGTGCCCCAAGCCACCGCGGTGCCCCAAGCCACCGCGGTGCCCCAAGCCGCCGCAGTGCCTCAGGCCGCCGCAGTGTCCCGGGCTACCGCCGCGCCTCAATCAGCCGCAGACACACGCGCTGCGAAACCCCCGGCACCGATGCCCCGGATGCAGAAGGCCGTTACCCAATGGATCCCCCTGGCTCAGTATCAACTCACACGCCTCGGACCCGCCGGCGCAGCGGGGGTTAGCGCAGCAGCTGCTGCGGTGGTCATCGGCATTTTCGCGTTGCTGTCCCTGAGTACTGCCAATGACAGTTTGAACGCACAGATCCTGAGGGCCCGGCACCATCCCGAAGTGGCGATCACGCCAGAACAGGGGCTCATGCGGGCGGTAGCGCAATTACCGAACCGTGCGCAGATACCGGCCGTACTGGGCCAGATTCTGCAGCAGGCGCAGGCCGCCGGCGTGGAGCTCGAGAAGGGTCAATACACCTACGTCGCCTCCGGTACCGGCGGGTTTGGGCGCTACGAGCTGGACTTTCCGGTCAAGGCGCAGTACCCGGGCGTGCGCGACTTCATCAATCGCACCCTGACCAACATCCCCGCGGCGGGCCTCGACAAGTTGAGCTTCGAGCGCAAGCTGGCCGGCGACACGCAGGTCACCGCGGAAGTGCGCTTCGTGGTCTTCACCCGGGATAGATGAGCCCATGAGCATCGCACTGCGTACGAAGATCATGTTGGGCGCCGCAGCCGCGATTGCGGCCTATGTATTCATGGGCCAGGACGGCGAGCAAACAGTCGAGGTTGCGAAGAACACCGCCAAGCCGCTGACCCCACGCCTCCGGGCTGCCAAGACCCATCGGCAGGATCCTGCCCAGACATTATATTCGCTCGCACATCGGGTATCTGCAGACGACGCGGCGCCATCGCTGTTCTCCGCGCACTCCTGGTACACGCCACCGCCACCGCCACCGCCGGCGCCGCCGGCACCAACACTGACAGCGGCCCAGGAGGCTGCCCTCAGGGTGCCGGTCGCGCCACCACTTCCGTTCGCGTACATGGGCAGTTACACCCCCGATGGCTCCGACCCGGTTTTCTTCCTCACGCAGGGGGATCGTGTCTATAACGTGAGGGTCGGGGATACACTGAACGACACGTACAGCGTCGACTCCGTCACCAACGGCCAGCTGGTGATGACTTACAAGCCTCTAAAAATACAACAACAACTAACGGTCGGGGGCGCTCAGTGATCACTCTTTCGCGCCGTATAATCCGGATTGCGGCCGCCGCAGCCGCAGCCGCAATCCTGGTGGCCGGCTGCGCGGCCGACAGGCTCCACCGCCAGGGACTGGCCGAACTCGAGCGTGGCGACTACGAATCCGGGGTGGGCAAGCTCAGCGCCGCGGTGCAGAGCGACCCGCACAACATGGGCTTCCGCCTGGACCTCGCCGCCAAGCGTGAGATGGCCGTACAGCAGCTGATCGGACAGGCGGACACCGCCCGGGGAGCCGGCAAGCTCGACATCGCTGCCCAGACTTATCGGCGGGTGTTGGTCATCGATCCTGCCAACGACCGCGCGCGCCATGGCGTGGACGCACTGGAGGCCGATGCGCGGCATGCGCTGGCCGTGGCGGCGGCGCGCAAGGACTTCGAGCGCAAGGACTATGACAGCGCCGAAACCAAGCTGCGCGCCGTGCTCGGCGAAGATCCTGGCTATACCGCAGCCGCGGAGCTGACGGCTGCGATCACGGCCGCCCGCGGACCGATCACCGTCGCGCCACGGCTGCAGACCCGTGACAACCGCAAGGTCACCCTGCAGTTCCGCGACGCGCCTACGAAGATGGTGTTCGAGGTACTGTCGCGCGAAACCGGCATCAACTTCATTCTGGACAAGGACATCAAGGGCGACGGCAAGACGACGATTTTCGTGCAGGACGTGCCGGTCGAAGAGGCGATCGACCTGGTTCTCGACCAGAACTCGCTCGCCCGCCAGATCCTCGCAGCCAACATGGTGATCATCTATCCAAACAACACGACGAAGCAGAAGGAATACGAGCAGCAGATGGTGCGCACGTTCTATCTGACCAACGCCGAGCCGAAGGATGTCGAATCAATGTTGAAAACGGTGCTCGGTGCACGCAACATGTTCATCGACGAGCGTTCCGCATCGGTCATCCTGCGTGACACGCCCGATGCGATCCGCATGGCCGAGAGGCTCGTGGCCTCGCTCGATGTTCCCGAAGCGGAGGTCATGCTCGAAGTGGAAGTGCTGGAGATCTCCTCGAGCCGTCTGCACGATCTGGGCATCCAGTACCCGAGCTCGGCAACCCTCACTCCGTCATCGCTCGGCACCGGGGGCACCGCAGGTCTGGTGTTATCCGATCTGTCGCACCAGAACTCCGATACCATCAGGATCACGCCACTGAGTGTCACGTTGAACGCCATGAAACAGGCGGGTTTGACCAACACCCTGGCAAGCCCGCGCATCCGGGCACGCAACAAGGAGAAGGCGAAGATCCTGATCGGTAGCCGCCTGCCGGTAATTACCAACAGTGTCACGCCCACGGCCGGCGGTACCGCGGTGGTAACGGGCAATGTGCAATACCTGGATGTCGGCCTCACACTGGAGGTTCAACCGACCGTGCATCTGGACAGCGACGTCGCGATAAAGGTCAATCTCGAGGTGAGCTCATTGCTGAAGCAGATCCAGACGGCCTCCGGCACAGTCGCCTATGAGATTGGAACCCGCAACGCGAACACACTCCTGCGGCTGAAGGATGGCGAGACGCAGATCCTCGCTGGACTCATTCAGGACTCCGACACGCGCACCGCCAACACGATTCCGGGTCTCGGAGATATTCCGGTGCTGGGACATCTGTTCGGCACGCATCACGCGGACCGGGAGAAGGATGAGGTCGTCCTTTCGATCACACCACGCATCATACGCATGCAGCCGCGCCCCCCCAGTGACATGACCGAGTTCTGGTACGGCAGCGAATCACGCACCCGCACCCGGCCGTATAGCTCCGATGCTGGCGCAGCGAGTCCGCGCGTGTCTCCCGCTGAATCTGCACGCACCCCACCGGCGCCAGCGCCACAGTACTCGCCGGCGCCCGCCCCACAATATTCACCCCCGCCCTCACAGTACGTGCCGCCGCCAGCAGCGATTGCACCGGCATCGCCAAGTACGCAATTGCCTGTCAACGGCGTACCGCAGCCGGTCAGTCCATCGGTCCCGGCGGGAAGCGTTTCGGCGCCGCTGAGCGGTCCGTCCGAAGCTCCGACGCCGAACGAAACGGCAAAGGCAGTTGTAGCCCCTACGCCGGGTCAACCCGGGCCACCGACGCAAGCCGGGGCGGGCTCCGCAGTGAGCCTGGATGGCCCAACCAACGCCAAGGTGGGTGACGAATTCCAGGTAGTCGTGCAGCTATCAACGGACTCCGCGATCACGCGCATGCGCTCGCAGCTGCGCTTTGAGTCAGCGGCCCTGCAGCTCGTGAGCGCGACTGCAGGAGACGTGGTGCCCAGCGCCGCCGGCAGCCCGTCGGTCGATATGAAAAGCGGCGGTGCTCAACTGGACGTCATCGCTCCCCCGGAAGATCCGGTGCAGGGAACCGGATCATTGATGGTGTTGCGCTTCAAAGCCTTGGCGCCCCGGCGGGCAACCAACATCGCCGCCCTGTTGAACGTACTGGGCGGTACGGGCACTGCAATTGGAAGCAGCGCCGCGCAACCTCTAAAGATCTCAATCGAGCCGTGATGTCATGCGCACCCGCGGCTTTACTCTGATCGAGCTGGTCGTCACGTTGGCCATCATCGGACTGCTGGCAGCCTCCGCCATGCCCCTGGCACAACTCGTTGCGCAACGCGAAAAAGAGGCGGATTTGCGGGCCGCCCTGCGAGACATCCGCATGGCACTGGATGCATACCACACCGCGGCGCTCACCGGCCATATCAAGATGGCGCTCGGTGCTTCGGGTTATCCACCGGACCTCAAATCGCTCTACGCCGGAGTGGAGGACACCGCGAGCGAGAAGAAGGTCAACCTGTACTTTTTGCGGCGCTTACCGCGAGACCCCTTCTTTCCAGACAGCAGCGTCCCCGCGGAGGAAACCTGGGGGGTGCGCAGCTACGACAGCCCTCCCGATGATCCTCAGCCGGGTGAAGACGTGTTCGACGTCATCTCGCTTGCTCCCGGGAAGGGGCTGAACGGTATTTCCTACCATGATTGGTAAACGCCATGCTCTTCACGGGGACGGCTTCACACTGATAGAGCTATTGGTGGTAATGCTCATCATCGGGGCTCTGCTGTCCATCGCCGTGCCACGTTACTTCAAGACGCTGGAGCACGCCCGCGAGACGATCCTCAAGCAGGACCTAACGATCCTGCGGGAGGCCATCGACAAACATTATGCGGATCTGGGCCAGTATCCAGATACTCTGACAGCGCTGGTGGACAAGCGATACGTACGCGCCGTTCCCATTGATCCGTTTACCAAGCTGACCGACACGTGGACCGTGGTTGCTTCAGATGATCCTGATCACGAGGGAGTCCGCGACGTGCACAGCGGGGCGCCGGATAGCGCAGCCGACGGTACTCCCGTCGCGAGCTGGTGACCCCGATGGGCACTCCGGCTGCTGCGCAGCGCGGATTCACGTACCTGGGCCTCTTGATGGCGGTGGCGGTGATGGGGCTCCTGTTGACCATCGTTGCACGGGTGTGGAGTACGACGGAGCAGCGGGAACGCGAAATCCAGCTATTGTTCGCCGGGCACCAGATCCGCGACGCCATAGCCGGCTATTTTGCCCACCGTCATCAATATCCACAGACATTGCAGGACCTGTTGGGAGATTCGGACTCCTCCCTGCCACAGCGATACCTGCGTAGGCTCTATCTCGATCCGATGACCGGCACGCCGGAATGGCAACCGATCGCCGCCCCGGGGGGCGGCATCATGGGCGTCTCCAGCAGCTCCAAGCTGAAGCCGCTCAAACGCGGGAACTTTGAACCCCGGGACGTGAGTTTCAATGACGCGGATTGCTACTGCTCGTGGCAATTCGTATACGTGCCGCGGTTCACCCGGCGGCCTGCTGCAGCGAATCCGCAACCGTAAACCCCGTTTGGTGGGGTTTCTGCGTAGATGCTTCTACGGTGTTTGCAACCTATCCATCTCAGGCGAGATGCGAAGTGCGCTCCGCCACAACATTGACTAGCTTCTGTTTCAAATAACACAACACTCAGAAGCCCCACATCGTGACAACAGGCGGCGCCCGATCAGCGCCTTCAGGCCAGAGCGGAGGTCATATGCTCAGCAGACAGCTACTGGGCCGCGTCGGCGCGGCACTCGTGGATCAGGGTGGTTTGACGGCACTGTGCCTATGCCTCGCGAGTTTGCCCGCCGCGGCGCAATCGTTCAGGGTGCAGTGCCCCTCCTCGACGACGCTGCACGGCTCGGACACCTCGTCCGCCTATTTGGGGCCGGTGAACAGGACGGCGACGATTACCCGCGCCGACGGCACTCACACATCCCTCGCCGTTGTTGACAATGGCGGCGGCATAAAGTGCCAGCAGATCTCCGGCGGCGACGGGTTTGCCACCATGGGCGATGGCACTCCGACCTATCTGTTCGGATTCGGCCCCTTGTCCGGCCTGGCAGACCAGGTCAGCGGCAATCCCGGCACCGAGCCTGCCCACGTGTTCAATCAGTCCAATATCGCCGGCGGATCCGTAATTGACGACATCGCCATCGGGGCACCCACGCCGACCGGGTATACGTTCAACGGCGCCGTCGGCCTCGTGCCCGATCCGGAGGTTGGCGGCATCGACGGGCATATCGATCCGCGCCTCGTGATGGATGTCGGAGTCATGAACGCCAACATGCCTGCCCCGCTGATGGCCATTGACGAAGACGACGAATTCTTCCTCACCCTGACGAACGTTGGACAGGTCATGCGGCCTGACCTGTTCGAGCAGCATACCGTACATTTTCACGGCTACCCGAACGCCTCATCGTTCTATGATGGTGTGCCGGACGCTTCGATTGCAATCAACATCGGCGGCAGTTTCACCTACTACTACCTGGCGCCCGATGCCGGCACCTACTTCTGGCATTGTCACATCTCGCCGCCGGAGCACCTGCAGATGGGCATGGTAGGCCAGCTCTACGTGCGTCCGCGGCAGAACCGCGTACCCGTCGGGACCAACCTCTACACCTCGCTACAGCTGCAACAAAACGATTTGCGCACCAAGTGTGGCAAGGACGTGCTGTGCTCATCGCCGCTGCCCGCCTCGAATACAGGCGCGCAGCAGGTAAACAACCCGCGCGTCACTGATCCCAACCATCCGCAACCCCAGGCGCAGATGTACGCCTACAACGACGGCGACGGCTCAACCGCCTATGACGTCGAATATCCGATTCAGATCCATGGCTTCGACCCGAACTTCCATTTTGTGGGCATGACTTTCAACCCTGAGTCGTTCACCGACCTGAAGGACAAGTACTTCCTGCTCAATGGCCGCAGCTATCCCGACACCGTGCAGCCCGGAGCGATGACGACCCAATCGACGGACGGCACCATGCATTCGTCCCAGCCGTTGCCAACGATCATCAACATTCCGGTTGGGGGCAAAGCGTTGCTGCGGATCTCCGACCTGGACGTCACCGAATACCAGACCCTGGGAGCGCTTGGCATCCCGATGCACGTCGTGGGTCTGAATGCGCGGCTGCTGCGTGACCTGGCGGGCAACGACATGACGTACAAGACCAATTCAATCACGCTGGCCGGCGGCGAATCGCTGGACGTGATCCTCGATGCAACCGGTTACGCGGCCGGCCAGAAGTTCTATCTCTACACGCCCAACCTCGATCATCTGTCCAATGATGCCGAGAATTTCGGCGGCCTGATGACAGAGATCAACATCTGTCCGGCCGATCATCCCAAGATCAATCCGACCACCAAAGCTTGCTCGATCTAGGAGAGCTGCCATGCGTGCCACAATAGCCAACGATCGGGCCAACCGGGTCCAGCCGCTGCTGCTCACGATGGCGGTCGCCGCAGCCTCGCTGCTCGCCACGAACGCGCATGCCGCGGCCCCGGGGATAACCGGCACCACGTTCAATCTGGATGCCAAGGCTGCGTACATCACGCAGCCCGACGGCGCGAGCATTTACTCGTGGGGTTTCGGGTGTAACCCCGATGCTGGCCCCAGCGGCTATGCACCTGCCGCCATGGCCGGCACCTGTCCGGACATGCAGCTGCCCGGCCCTACCCTCATCGTCAATGAGGGGGCCACCATAACGATCACGCTGACCAACAGCCTGCCGGCCGCAGCCGGCAACACCTCGATGCTGTTTCCCGGCTTCGATGTAACCGCCTCGGGCGCCGATGCGGTTGACGGGCTGCTGACCAAGGAGGCCCCCACAGGTAAAACGGTCACTTACACCTTCAAGGCCAACAGCGTCGGCACGCACTCCTATCACAGCGGCACGCAGGCGGATCTGCAGGTTGAGATGGGACTGTACGGCGCGATCATCGTCCTGCCCAATCTCTCCAGTGCAGTGACTACCGCCTGCAGCAACAGCACCAATGACGAGGCACGCGCTCATGACTTCGGCCAGGGAGTGGAGCAGGACTTTCGCCTCGCGAAGGCGGCCTACAATCACAGCGCGACCTGTTATGACCGCGAGTACCTGTTTCAGCTCTCCGAGATCGATCCGAAGATCCACCGCGCAGCCGAAGAGATCGCGGATTGCACGCCGGAGAGCAACGGCGGAAAGAACTGTCCCAACAACATGAGCTCGGTGATGACCGAGCAGTATCGCCCTGCCTACTACCTGGTCAACGGGCGTTCCATGCCGGACGACATGGATCCGAGCTACGTCACCCAGTACCCGCACCAGCCCTACAACGGTAACCCGCACATGCACCCGGGGGAGATGGTCCTCCTGCGGGTCATCGGGCAGGGCCGCTGGCAACATCCTCTGCATGAGCACGGCAATCATGTCCGCCTGCTCGCCCGTGACGGCAATCTGCTGCTCGCACCTGCCGCCATCAACGGCGAACCAGAGCCGCGCCTCGCCGGACCGCTTCTGTTCACGACCACCAGCACTCCCGGCCAGGCAATGGATGGCCTCTTCTACTGGACCGGCAAAGGATTG
>Ga0070671_100003772_pt1 | contig 11897 bp, 12 predicted proteins | sample KBSS73metaG_FD_65341 | JGI IMG/M metagenome (GOLD analysis project Ga0070671, IMG submission 65341) | Switchgrass rhizosphere microbial communities from Kellogg Biological Station, Michigan, USA - KBS S7-3 metaG | ecosystem: Host-associated > Plants > Roots > Rhizosphere > Soil ...
ACACCTTGCGCGATTTCGCGCCGATCATGCATGCAGTCGATGGACTTTATGTGCTCGTTGTTCATCCGGCCGTACCTGCAAAATCCGTAGCGGAACTCGTGGCGCTCGCCAAATCCGCGCCGGCCAAAATGAATGCGGCAATCGCGGGTGCAGGCACGCCGATGCATCTGGGTCTGGTGCAATTTAATTCGCTCGTGGGAACGACCGTTGCGGGCATCACCTATAAAGGCGCCGGACCCGCGCTGGCTTCGCTGCTGGGCGGAGAAACACAGATGGCGATTGTCAGCATGCCGACTGTTGCGAGCTATATCCAGGCGGGACGACTGCGGGCGATCGCAGTGACTAGCGAACGCCGGTCTGCCGCGGCGCCGGACCTGCCGACTGCGGTCGAGGGCGGGCTTCGCGGCTTCGTCGTCAATGGCTGGTATGGCTTCTTTGCGCCGGCGAAAACCGGCATGACCGAAATAAATCGCATCAATGCGGCATTGCGCGCGGCACTTGCGCAGCCCGACGTTGCACGCAAGCTGATGGATTTCGGCGCGGATATTGTTGCGAGCAGCCCGGCTCAGTTCTCGACTTTCCTGCGCGCAGAGGTTACGAAGTGGGGCAAGGTCGTGCGCGACGCCAATCTACAGTCGGAATAGAAGTCAGTCTTTGCGCTCTTTGAATACTTCCTGCGCCACTCTGAAAGCATCGACCGCGGCGGGCAGGCCGCAGTAGACACCCGCCTGCAACAGCACTTCGCAAATCTCTTCACGGGTAAGCCCGTTATTGAGCGCGCCGTTCACATGCAGCTTCAATTCGTGCGGTCGATTGAGCGCTGTCAGCATCGACAGATTGGTGACGCTGCGCATCTTGAGCGAGAGACCCGGGCGTGCCCAGATCTTGCTCCATACGTATTCCGAGAGTTCCACCTTAGGCCGCGAGAACTCGTCGACGGCGTACGACTTGTTCACGTAACTATCGCCTAAGACTTTGCGCCGGATTTCCGCACCGCGCGCCGCGACTTCCGGTTCGAGCAGTTTATCGTTCATGTTATCGCTTTCTTATTAAGCAGGTGTATCGAGCGTCGCGAAGACTTCGCGCATGCCGCGGAATGCATCTACCGCGGCCGGAGCACCGCAGTAAACGTTCGCGTGCAGGAGTATTTCGGAGATCTGCTCGCGCGTGACGCCATTCGTGAGCGCCGCGCGGATATGCGTCTTCAATTCCTGCGGACGGTTGAGCGCCGTCAGCATTGCGATCGTAATCATGCTGCGAAATTTTGGTTCGAGTCCGGGCCTTGCCCACACCGCGCCCCAGACGTATTCATTGACGATCTCCTGCAGTGGCTGCGTATATGCGTCGGTGGCAGCGAGCGTTTTCTCGACGTGCGCTGCGCCGAGCACCTGCTTGCGCATTTCCAGGCCGCGGTCATGTAGCTTAGTGGTCATGAGTTTTCCTATAGAGATTGAAAATCGGCGTAAATGTGACGCCGAATTGTATCGGCGTTTCACGTGAGCGACATCAGCGGATTGATCACCTCAATGATTAACACGGTAAGATTGCATCGATTGCATAAGGGGAATTCGAATGGCCGCAAATGAGGTACAGACAAACGCACAAGTAACATTTACCGTCGCCGGCGAGCGCATGCCGCGCATCGCCGATGCGAATATGACTCGAGCACAAAAAGAAGCGGCGGCTGAGATCGCCGCGGGCCCGCGCGGAGAAGTCAAAGGTCCATTCATTCCGCTCATGCGCAGTCCCGAACTGATGCGGCGCGTGCAGAAGGTCGGCGAATACGTTCGCTTCGTCTGTCCGCTCGATCAGCGGATCAATGAGTTTGCCGCGATCATCGCCGCACGGCATTGGAATCAGCAGTTCGTATGGTGGGCGCATTCGCGCAAAGCGATCGATGCCGGTTTGAAGAGCGCCATTGCCGATGCAGTCAATGAAGGGCGGCGGCCGACCGCAATGGCCGACGATGAGGAGATCGTTTACGACCTGCTCACCGAGGTGCTCAACAATAAAGGTGCCAGCGATGCTACATACGCACGGGCGGTTGCAAAGTTCGGCGAGCAAGGTGTGATCGACTTGCTGGGCATCGCGGGTTATTACGGCATGCTTGCGATGGTAATGAATGTTGCGCGTACGGCCGTGCCCGAAGGGCCCGCGCTGCCGCTCGCCAGTTTGCCGCTAAACGCCCGGATCGCTTAAGCGACGCAGCAGCATGATCGCGTGCGTCCGGCTGAGTGCCGCATTGTTCGCATTTGCGTTATGCACGGGCGCGCAGGCCGCCGAGTCCACATTTCCGAACCGGCCCGTGCGGCTGATCGCAGGTTCACCGGGCAGCACCGCGGATTTGAGCGGCCGTTACATCGCGCAGAAACTTTCCGAGCGCTGGGGCCGCCAGGTCGTTGTCGACAACCGCGGCAGCGCCGGCGGCATTGTCGGCGGTGAGATTGTTGCAAAGGCGCCGCCGGACGGTCATACGCTATTCGTGAGCGGCATCAACACGCAGGTCAGCGCACCGCTGCTTTTCAAGAATGTTCCGTTCGATCCGGAAAAAGACTTCGCACCCATCTCGCTTCTCACCAATTCCGGACTCGTGCTGGTCGTTACGCCCGGCGTCGCCGCCGGCAACATCAAGGAGTTCATTGCCTATGCGAAGGCGAAACCGGAGGGCGTGCATTATTCTTCCGCCTCCGTTGGTACCAGCAGTCATTTGACCGGTGAATTGTTTGCGCAGGCGACAGGCGTCAAGCTCGTGCATGTTCCGTACAAAGGAACCGGCTATTCGCTCAACGCTTTGTTTACCGGAGAAGTGCAGGCAGCGTTTCTGTCGACGGCGACGACGAGTGTGCAAGTCAAAGCGGGCAAGCTGAAGGCGCTTGCCTTGCTCAGTGCAAAACGTTTCCCGGCGACGCCCGAGATTCCGACTTCAGTTGAGCAGGGCTTTCCGGGACTCGAATCGTATGTTTGGTTCGGTCTCTACGCGCCCGCGCGCACGCCCGCCGTGCTCATCGATCGCATCAACCGCGATGTGGTTTCTATTTTGCGCACACACGAGGCGCGTGATGCATTGCTCGCACAAGGCGCCGAGGCAGTGCCGAACACGCCCGCTGAGTTCGCGGCATTCCAAAGGCAGGAAATTGCGAAGTGGGGCAAAGTCATTCGTGACGCCCACATCGTGGCGAACTGATGTGAGCAGGAAGCAAAGGCGTCATCTGCAAGCGAAAACAGAAATCGTACGTGTCGCTTTGGCGATCGGTGCATCCATCGTGTGTGTCGTGCACGCGGCATCGGCCGCGCAAGTGGAGCAGCGCTTGCAGACGAATCGCAGTGAAGAGTTTCCTGCAAGACCGATCCGGTTGGTTGCGGCGCAGGCGCCTGGCGGCGGTGTCGACATCATCGGGCGCATCGCAGCCCAGGGGCTCGCCGAATTGTGGCGAGAGCAGGTCGTAGTCGACAACCGCGGCGGCGCTGCCGGTGCCATCGCGACTGAGACAGTCGTCAAATCAACGCCCGATGGCTACACGCTGCTCGTGCAAAGCCTCGGCGTGTCGTACCTCAATTCACTGCGCAGGAATCTCGGCTTCGACGTCACGCGCGATCTGACACCGATCGTCCCGCTCGCAAGCCAGCCGTCGCTGCTCGCTGTCCATAATTCAGTACCTGCGACGACTGTGGCCGAGCTTATACAACTCGCGAAAAGCAAGCCGGGACAGTTGCACTATGGCACCAGCGGGGCAGGTGGCGCATCGCATATGGGAACTGAACTGTTCAGCACCGCTGCGCACGTGCGATTAACGCCGGTCGCCTATAAAGGAACCGGACCTGCGATGACGGCATTGCTGGGCGGCGAAGTGCAGCTCGCCATGGTCGGCATCTCGACCGCATTACCGCATGCAAAGGCGGGCCGAATTCGAGCGCTCGGCGTGACGGGCGCCGCGCGCTCACAGCTTATACCCGATGTTCCGACGGTGGGTGAAGCGGGTGTGCCGGGCTTTGCGTTCGACGCATGGTATGCGCTGTTCGGTCCTGCTCGCATGGCGCCGGCGGTGACGGCGAAGATCAACGCTGATGCCAATCGAGTGCTTGCACAACCCGAGACACGTCAGCGCTTCAGCGCGATTGGCATCGAGCCGCTCGGCGGGGGTGAAGCCGAATTTCGAAAATTCTTTATCGCCGAAGTCGCGAAATGGCGCAAGGTCATCGCAGACGCGGGAATCCAGGCCGAGTGAAATCCAAAGAGATCGCGCTTCCGGATTCCGCGGGACGCAAACGAACTTCGACGCGGGAGCAGATTGTTTGTTTCTCATCTGCGTTGGCTCTCGTTTCTACGGTGATGCCCTGCCCAAGTATCGCCGCGTATCCCGAACGCCCGATACGGCTTATCGTGCCGACACCGCCCGGTGGCGGCGGCGACAACGTCGCGCGGCTGCTCGCGCCGAAATTGAGTGAAATTCTGGGGCAGCAGATCGTGATCGACAATCGCGGCGGCGCCGGCGGCAGCATCGGTGCCCTGACGGCGGCGCGTGCCGCGCCGGACGGATATACGTTGATGGCGGCGATCGCCTCACAGGTCACCGATGCCGCGGTGATGAAGAACGCCGCCTATGACCTGCAGCGCGACTTTGCACCCGTCACACTCACCGTTACGCTGAGCAACGTGCTTGCCTCGCATCCTTCGCTGCCGGCGCGATCGCTGTCCGATCTCATCAATCTCGCCAAGGCGCGGCCAGGCCAGTTGCAGGTCGCATCGGGCAGCTACGGCGGCAGCTCGCATCTTGCAATGGAATACTTCCTGAGCATGAGCGGCCTCAGCATGATCAATGTTCCGTATAAAGGCGTCGGGCCGGCACTTGTCGATGTCATCGCCGGCCATGTGCCGCTGATGATGGGCAGCACACTCAGCGCTTTGCCGCACATCAGGAGCGGACGCCTGCGAGCATATGGCGTGACGAGCGTGCAGCGCACGAGCGGCGCCCCCGACATCCCGACGATCGCCGAGTCAGGGGTTCCCGGCTATGCCGCTTACAATTGGTCCGGGCTGCTCGCGCCTGCCGGCACACCGCGCGAGATCATCATGCAGTTGCACGCTGCCGCCGTAAAAGCGCTGCAGGACGAAGGAGTCCGCAAACGGTTTGCGGATAACGGCGCAGACGCAACACCGAGCGAGTCTCCGCAGGCCTTCAGTGCTTTCATTGGCGCAGAACTCGCGAAGTGGACGAAGGTCGTCAGGGACGCAGGCATCAAACCGCAGTGATAAACAGCCGCGGTAAACCAATCACAATAAGGAAACCGGTCATGGCCCGCAGCAAAACATCAGCTACCCGTACGACGCAGCAGATGCATGTCAGTGTGCTGCCGGATCGAATGCCGCCCCTGCCGCGCGCGAAAATGAACGCGGCGCAAAAAAAAGCAGCCGACGCGATGATCGCCGGGCCACGGGGATTCCTGACGGGCTCGTATCAACCCATCCTGCGCAGTCCGGGACTGATGAGTCCGCTGGATCAGGTCGGCGAGTATGTGCGTTTCAAGTGCGGTCTGCCGCTGCGGATCAACGAAATGGCCGCCGTCATGGCGGCGCGTCACTGGACGCAGCAGTATGAGTGGGAAGCGCATTGCCGGTGGGGCCGCAAGTTCGGCGTCAAACAGGCCATCATCGACGCGATCGCGGAAGGCCGGCGCCCCGAGAAAATGGCGGCCGACGAAGCGATCGTCTACGACTTCTTTACGGAGTTGTTTGCCAACAAGAGTGTCAGCGATCCGACGTATGCACGCGCCGTTGCAAAGTTTGGGGAGAAGGGCGTGATTGATTTGCTCGGGGTTGTCGGCTATTACACCATGCTCGCGATGGTGATGAACGTCGCGCGCACGCCGGCGCAGCACGGCGCAGTGCTCCCGCTGACACCAATGCCGCAGCAGATGACTATGCGCAAAGTGGTGGACTGAATTCGTGCACCGTCCGCCTCATCTCAAATCACAGGCCCCTTACCGGCGGTCCCTTGAGCTCGACTCTGTTGCCTTCAGGATCGCGGATGTACATCGAAGGCCCATACCCGTCCGCGCCATACCGCTCCTTCACGTCGCCCGGAGCGACGCCCTTCGCACTGAGATACGATGCGAGTGCAGCCGCATCAAACTGCTGCACGCGAAGACAAAAGTGATCGACGTTGTGCCCCTCGCCGCCCGGCGGGGCGCCGCCTTCGCGGCCGATCTCACCGGAGACCGATACGAGGTCTATCAAGGATTGGCCGGCCCGTACTTGTGTCAGCCCCATTTTTTCATTGACGCGCTCGACCTTGCAGCCGAGCACGTTGCAGTAGAACTCCAGCAGTCGCGCGGTATTTTTGGCGCGCAATACGACGTGGTCCAGTCCGATCAGTTCAAGCATGCTGCTCTACCTTCATAGATGTGTGCGCAAAAAGCATACGCGTATTCCGGCGTGTCGAAACACTCACTTGTACTCGCCGCCAGCATTTTTCAGCACTTTGGCGAACTTCGCGATCTCCGACTTCATATGCGCGGCGAATTCCTGTGGGGAGTCGCTGAATGGTACGACACCGAGATTGGCGTAGGTCTCTTTCACCTCCGCGGCGGTAACGATCCTGACGAGCGCAGCGTTGAGTTTTTCAATAATCGGGAGCGGCAAATTCGCCGGACCTAACACTCCGCTATAGAGCACGACCTCATAGCCGGGCACGCCTGATTCGGCAATCGTCGGCACTGCCAGGCCTGGAATGCGCGTCGCCGTGCTGACGCCAAGGGCGCGCAACCTTCCCGCTTTCATCAACGGAATGAGGGCCGCGGTCGTAGAAAACGTGGATGCGATCTCGCCGCCGAGTACGCCTTGCACGGCAGGTCCGCTGCCTTTGTATGCGACATGCAGCAAGCGAATACCTGCCATGTCCGCCATGACTTCGCCGGCGATGTGGCCGGTGGTCCCGACTCCGCCCGTGCCGTAAGTCAGCGCCGCTGGATTCGCTTTTGCCAGAGCGATGAAATCCTTTACGCTGCGCGCCGGTACCGAAGGATGCACGGCGAGAACCAGCGGTGACAGCGCAACCAGGCCGACGGGTGTGAAGTCTTTTACCGAATCGTATGGCAGGTTTTTGTAATACGTGGCGTTGATCGCGTGCGTGGTCGCATCCTGGAACAACAGCGTGTAACCGTCGGCCGGCGCCTTCGCCACGAAGTCGCACGCGATGACGGTTCCTGCGCCCGGGCGATTCTCGACGATGAACTGCTCGCCGAGTGCAGCGGTCAGGCGTGCCGCGACCGCCCGCGCGAGCACGTCCGTGATTCCACCGGGCGCAAACCCGGCGACGAGGCGTACCGGCTTGTTCGGATAATTCGATTGCGAGTGAACGCCGCACGAGAGGCATACAAGCGCCGCACCCGCCAGTGAACGCAGGGTCATGCGCAGGCCTATTTCTTAGGCCAATTCGCGACGTTGCGCGCAGAACCCGTTAACTCGAGTATGTGCATGCCGGTGTTCGCGCGGTCGACGATATAGATGTAGCCACGGTCATCGACATCGACGTTATTCGTTTGGATGGCGCGCTTGCTCGAGAGCTCGGTGGCCGCTACTTTGCCCGCCTGGCCGGCGGGCGTTTCGAGCACAACCGTGTTCTTTGTCATCGCAGGAATGTAGAAACCGATTTCCTTCGGGTGATACGGATCGCGCACATCGACCGCGCGCACGCCGGCGTTGAACGCTGCAAAGAACATCACGCGCTTGTAGTAGATCGGCGTGAAGCTCTCATTGGACGAGTGCGTGCCCATGCGTCCGCCGCGTGAACAGAAATTTCCGCTCGCTTCCGGTATCGTGTACGTCGAGACGCCAAACGGCCGCGTGTCGTGTGTGACGTCGACGATCCATACCATCTGCCGGAATTCGAGACATTCTTTCTGAATCGACTCGTCGGTGATGACGACGAAGTCGCGCGGGCTTCCGTACTTCGCTTTTTTGAATTCCTCCATCTCGACGCCGATCATCGGGAACACCGTATGCGCGCCGTTGTAGGGCATCATGTCGAGCCGCGCGACTTGCGGGTAGAGCAGATTGTCGCGCGTCGGCTCTTTAGGCCCATTCAGTAGTTTGTCGCGATCGACAATCTGCAGCACGCCATCGCTATTGGTTCCGTAGCCGAAGTAAACGCGATTGCCTTTCGGTCCCGTCGAGATGGGTCCATGCAAGGTGATAGGCACTGCGCCTGTCGACCCCGGTTCCTGTCCCACCAGGCCGAACGAACGTATGAAGACGGGCTTGGCGGGATCGGACAAGTCATAAATCAGCGTCATGCGCGTACTGCGCCATTGCGGCTCGCCCGAGATGAGATAGGCGATTCCTGTATCGCACTCCCACCAGTTCTTGTGCGTGCCCTTGAGTCCGCGCACTACGGTCGTCAGCAATTGCGGCTTCGCGGGATCCGTCGTATCCCAGATCTCATGTGCCTGATTGCCGAAGACGCGCAGCAAGTAGTATTTGCCTTTGACGCCTTTCGGCAGGTCATCGCCGCTGCATACGCGCACCATCTGCGCGCCGCCCTGTTCTGCCTTGCCAACTTCGCCCGGGATGTGCGCAAGGTACTGCGGATTTTTGACGTCGGTCACGTCGACAATCGAAGTGCCGTTGTCTTCCATCTTTCCGGTAAGCGGGTTGAGCTTGTTGTCGCCATGATGTCCGACGTACGCGATCCAGCGGTTGCCCTGCTGCTTGATCACCGGCTGATAAGCGGTGCGCGCCTGCAGATCGCTGTAGCCGACCAGTCTCATATTGCTGCTCTCGGTGCGCGTGCCATCGGCCGGTGCCGCGGCGGCGACAACGGCCGGCATCGCGAGAGTCGTTGCGAGCAGACCTCCGGCAAGCGCGTGCTTAACAGCAATTGCGAACATGAAACCCCTCCTGTGTTGGTTGTATCGCAGCCGTTGCAAAACGCACATCATTCTATGCGAAACAGCGCATCGCACCACCCATTTTCCTCGACCGCGCACGACCGATCCGCGAGGCCGCCGCTTCTTTGATGCTATTCTTTGACCGCCATGATGCACGTCTTCATACGGGCGTTTGCTGTATTTGGTTTTGCCATTGCGAGCGCCATCGCGATTGCGGCCGCATCATTGGCGGCAGCCTATCCCGATCATCCGGTGCGCCTCGTCGTGCCATCGCTCGCGGGCGGCGGCACGGATACCACCACGCGCATCATTGCGCCGAAGCTCGCGGAATATCTTGGGCAGCAGATCGTGATTGATAACCGCGGCGGTATGAGCGGAAATCTGGGAGCGGAACTCGCGTCGCGTGCCGCACCCGATGGCTATACGCTGCTTGCCACCTTCGCGTCGCACGCCAGCAATCCGGCGGTGATCAAAAATACGCCGTACGATCTCGAGCGCGATTTTGCGCCGATCTCGATGACCGTGATCGTGCCTAACCTCCTGTACTCGCACCCGTCACTACCCGCGAAAAATGTCAAAGAGCTGATCGCGTTTGCGCGGACGCGGCCGGGGCAGCTCAGTTATGCGTCGGCCGGTGTCGGCAGCACTTCACATCTCGCGATGGAGCTTTTCCTCAGCATGACGGGACTCAAAATGCTGCACGTTCCGTACAAGGGCGCGAGCCAGGCGGCGATTGATGTCATGGCCGGTCATTTGCCGATGACGTTCGGCAACATCATGAACGCATTGCCGCACACGAAGACGGGCAGAATCCGCGCGCTCGGCGTCACGAGTGCGAAGCGGGTAAGCGCCGCAGCCGACATTCCGACCATAGCGGAAGCGGGCCTGCCGGGTTATGAGGCAGTGCAGTGGTATGGTTTGCTGGCGCCCGCAGGCACACCTCGCGACATTGTGCTGAAACTGCATGCCGGTGTAGTGAAAGCGCTGCAGGACGCGGCGGTGAAGAAGCGCTTCATCGATGACGGCGCTGAGCCAGCGGCCAGCGCTTCACCGGAGGATTTTTCTACATTGATACGCGTGGAAATCGCCAAGTGGGCGAAAGTGGTGAAGGCGGCCGGTATACAGCCGGAATGACGCCTACACCGTTACTGCGCCGTAACGCCGCCATCGAGCAGCAGCGTGTGGCCGGTGATATACCCGGCGCCGGGGCTCGCCAGATAGCGTACGGCGGAAGCGACTTCCTCGCTGGTCGCCGAGCGCTTGAGCGGGATGCGCGAATGCACGGTCGCAATATATTTTTCGTCACTGGACGTAGAGGCGCGCAAGGGCGAGCCGCTCGTGACGCGTCCCGGCGCGACGGCATTTACGCGAATGCCGTGCTCTGCCCATTCCACGGCCAGCATTTTGGTGATGTGCACGATCGCAGCCTTCGACACGCCATATGCGGAACGCTGCGCGTAACCGACGAATGCATGAGCCGACGCGATATTGATGATGCAGCCCGGCCGCTTTGCAGCGATCAGGTGGCGGCCCATTTGCTGGCACATGAAAAATGTGCCGTCGACATTCGTGCGCATGACCTCTTCCCATTCATCACGCGCGATGTCCGCGGCGGGCCGGCGGATCGTTATTCCGGCGTTATTAACGAGCACATCGACACGGCCATGGCCTTTGATGACGTCTTGCAGCGCCTGCTCGATGCTCGTCTGCGACTTCAGATCGAGCACCACCGGCGTGGTCATGGCACCCGCAGCTTCGAGCGCCGAAATCGTTTTGTCGAGGTTGGAAAGCCGTGTCGCGGCGATCGCGACATCATAGCCGTCGTGCGCGAGTGCGAGCGCGGTCGCTGCGCCTATGCCGTACGATGCCCCGGTGACGAAGGCGACCGGTCTCGCCACTGCTGGTTGTTCAGCCATGAGTTGCGATGCGAACCGCGGCACACGCCGCTGCGTCCGCCTTATGCAGCAAGTGCGGCAGCCGCTGCGCCATCGCCTGCAATCCGGCCGAACACTGCGCCGGAAACAAGGCCGGTGCCCGCGGGATAATTGAAGTAAAAAAGTCCGCCGACCATTTCGCCGGCCGTATACAGACCCGGAATCGGCAGCATATTCACGTCGAAAACCTGACCGGTTTCAGGGTTGATGCGCAGGCCACCGAACGTGAATGTGATGCCGCAGGTGACGTGGAAAGCTTCGAACGGCGGCGTATCGAGCCGATGCGCCCAATTCGATTTCTTGGGCTCGATGCCGACAGTGCAGCGTCCATCCTTTACTGCGTGATTGAACGGCACGTCGGTTTTTATGGCGGCGTTGAATTCGCGCACCGTCTTCAGGAAGCCATCCGGATTTACGCCTTCGAGTTTTGAGGCGAGTTCTTCGAGCGTGTTCGCCACCACGCGGGTCACGGCCTTGTCGCCGTACTCCGGTCGCAGCAGGGGGCGTACTTTCGCATCGAAGACCTGCCACGCGGATTGCTCCGGCTGCTTCAGCACTTCGCCGCCGTACTTCGCGTACGTGTAATTGTAGAACTCGATGCCTTCGTCGACGAAGCGTTTGCCGTCGGCATTGATCATGATCGACAGCGGATAACTGTGGCGATAAGAGCTTTCGGGAATGCTGAGATCGCCGAACTCGGGTGCATGGCGTTCCCATGAGACCGCGTGGCGCCCCGACCAATTGCCGTACGGGCAGGCGCCGATGTCGAGTGCCATCTTGAGCCCATCGCCGACGTTGAACCGCGTGCCGCGTACTTTTGCGAGTTCCCAACCCGGACCCAGGTAACGCGTGCGCCATTCCGCATTCGCTTCAAAGCCGCCGCTTGCGAGCACTACGGCGCGTGCATTGAATTCAAATGCCTTGCCCTGCCGTTTCGCTTTTACACCCGACACGCGCTCATCGTCATAGATGAGCGATACGGCACGCGTTTCATAGAATATCTCGACGCCTTTCTTCAACGCCGTGTCTGTCAATGACTGCACGAGTCCCGGGCCGCCACCGGTCACCCACAGCGGC
>Ga0070671_100003773_pt1 | contig 11897 bp, 12 predicted proteins | sample KBSS73metaG_FD_65341 | JGI IMG/M metagenome (GOLD analysis project Ga0070671, IMG submission 65341) | Switchgrass rhizosphere microbial communities from Kellogg Biological Station, Michigan, USA - KBS S7-3 metaG | ecosystem: Host-associated > Plants > Roots > Rhizosphere > Soil ...
CGCGAGATGCCACAACGACGAACCGATCGCGCTCCACGTCGTGTCGACGCCGGCGATCAGGGTCAGCGCGGCCGTGCCGAGCACGTGGAGGTCGGGCACGGGCGCGCCTTCGACCTCGGTGTGCAGCAGCACGCTGATGAGGTCGTCGCCCGGCTCGGTGCGACGCGCCGCGACGAGTGGTGCGACGATGCGGACGAACTCCGCCTGCGTGGCGATTGCCTGTGTGTCGTCGAGGCTGTTGGCCGCGTTGACGATGGTCGAACGGATGGAGAGCGCGTCAGCCACGCCGACACCGAAGCTGGCGCAGATCGTGAGCATCGGGATCGACGCGAACAGCTCGATGTTCAGGTCGGCGCGACCGTTCGGCTGGATGCGCGTGATGAGGGCGTCGACCAGCTCGGCCACCCAGTTGTCGATCCACCAGTGCGCCCGCTTCGGAACGAACGAGGGCTGGACAAGTGCGCGATACCGGCGGTGGCGACCGGCGTCCATCTGGATCATGAACACCTCGCGCGCCCACGCGTCCGACCCAGGAGGGTGAGGCGACGACGAGAACGTCTCGGCGTCGCGCACCACGGCCTCGCAGGTTGCGTAGTCGAACGCGCTGAAGTGCGGGCGATCCGGGAACGGCAGGCCTTCGAAGTGGGCCTCGCCGTGGTAGCCGATGAGCTCGCCCGGAGTCGATGGGTGCACCGGGCCCGTCTCGCGCAGCCGGTGGAAGATCGGGTACGGATCGATCTCGAACGCGCCGCCGACGCGTGTGTACTCCGGTCCCTGCAGGTTGAAGAGCACCCGCATCAGTTCGGGATCGATGAGGCCGACGTCGATCACCGCTGCCGCTCCAGCACGACCACCGGGATCACCCGAGTCGTCCGCTTCGTGTACTCGTCGTAGTTCGGCCAGACGTCCGTCATCAGCTTCCAGAGGCGGGCGCGTTCCTCGCCCTCGGCCGTGCGGGCGATTGCGTCGAAGCGATCGCTCTTCACCTGCACTCGCACGTGCGGGTCGGCGGTGAGGTTCAGGTACCAGTTCGGATGCGTCGGCGCACCCCCCTGCGACGCGACGACCACCGGCGACTCGCCGTCGAAGCCGCAGATCAGCGCGTGCTTGCGGGTGGCGCCCGTCTTTCGTCCGGTCGTGGTCAGCACGAGCGCGGTCGCCCCGTTCCACAGGTAGCCGACCTCGCCGTCCGTCTCCTCGTAGCGGCGCACGTGCTCGTCGCCGAACAGCGTCAGGTCAGGTTTCGTGTATTCGGCCATTGTCGAATCTCCTACCTGGCGACGTAGCCGCCGTCGACGGGCAGCAGAACGCCGGTGACGTTGACCGCTTCGTCCGATGCGAGGTACAGCGCGGCCGCCGCGCAGTCCTCGGCCGTGACGAAGCGGCCGTTCGGCTGCAGGGAGGCCGCGAACTGGAGGTAGTCGTCGGGTGGCGGGGTGAACGGATGGTCCGGGTCGGCGAGCGTGAAGTTCGTGAGCGGCATGGTGCCCGGGCAGATGGCGTTGCAGCGGATGTTGAACGGCGCGCACTCGATCGCCACACCGCGGGTGATCTGGTTCACGGCGGCCTTGGTCCCGCCGTAGACGACGCTGCCGAAGCCGACCATGCCTGCGATGGACCCGGTGTTCACGATCACGCCACCGTCGCCCTGAGCCTTGAACTGGCGCACCGCGTGCTTGCAACCGTGGAAGACACCACGGAAGTTGATGTCGACGAGCCGCTCGAAGTCGGCCGCCGTGAAGTCCTCGAACGACTGGCCCGGCTTCATGCCGGTGACGCCGGCGTTGTTGAACGTGACGTCGAGCCGCCCCCACGCGTCGACCGCCGCCGCGATCGCCCGCTCCACGTCGGCTTCGGCCGTGACGTCGCATTTCGCAGCCAGCGCCACGCCCCCGACCTCGGCGACCAGCCGAACCGTCTCGGCCGCCCAGTCGTCGCGCACATCGGCGACCACGACCTTGGCCCCCTCCTCGGCGAAGCGCACTGCCGACGCCCGGCCCACGCCGGAACCGGCCCCGGTGATGACCACCGACTTGTCCTGCAGTCGACCCACTTACTCCTCCTCGATCGTGATCGCACCCGACGGGCATGCCTGCGCGGCCGCCCGGATGGCGGCGTCGGGGTCGCGCGTGTCGAGCACGACGACCTTGGTCATGTCGTCCTGGTCGAACGTCTTGGGCGCGTGGAACAGACACGAGCCCGATCCCTGGCACCGCTCACGGTCGGCGACCACGCGCATCGTCACAGCACCGCTCCGGCCAGCTTGAGCTCGACGACCTCGTCCCACGTGTAGCCGAGCGAGAGCAGGACCTCATCGGTGTGCTCGCCGAGGTCGGGGGCCCGGCGAAGCGGCGCGGGCTGCTCGTCGAACTGCACGGCGCCGGCCGGCAGCGGGAACGTCGAGCCGTCCGCGGCGTCGACGGTGCCGACGTACCCGTTGGCGATCACGTTCGGATCGTCGAGCAGCTCTCGCACGGTCTGGAACGGACCCCACGGAATGCGGGCGTCGTCCAACGGCGCCCGCCACGCATCGAGGGGACGCGCCCTGAACGCTTCCTCGAGCTCCGCCACGAGTTCGCCACTGTGCGACGCCCGGGCGTCGTGATCGACGAAACGGCGATCGTGCTCGAGGTCGGCGCGCCCGATCACCCGACACACGTCGCTCCAGTACTTGTCGCTCTGCAGACAGCAGATCGTGAGCCACCTCCCGTCGGCACAGCGGTAGTTCGCGGCGAGCGGGTTCGGTGGCGTCCGCGGCTTGCCCAGCTCCGGCGAGCGACGGAACGCCCCCTGCAGCTCGGCCACCACATCGGAGCCGATCATCCAGAGTGCGGTGCTCAACAGTGAGACGTCGACGAGGCCGCCGCGGCCGGTCCGCTCCCGCCGCAACAGCGCGCCGGCGATGCCGAACGCGAGGTGGGTTGCGCCGTAGCGGTCGCCGACCGCGCCGCGCTGGGCGATCGGTTCCGGCAACCCCTCCGGCGCGAGCGTCTCGGCGATGGCGCCCCGTGACCAGAACGCGGTCGTGTCGTAGGCCGGGGTGTCGGCGTCCGGTCCGTGGACCCCGAAGCCATGACCCCGCGCATAGACCAGACGCGGGTTGCGCTCCTGCAACTCGTCGGCAGCCAGGCCGAGGCGATCGAGCACGGAGGGCAGGAAGTTGGTCAAGAAGACGTCGGCCTCGTCGACGAGACGCAACAGCGCGGCTCGACCACCAGGGGACTTCAGGTCAAGCGCGACGCTCTTCTTGTTGCGGTTCGCGAGCTCGAGCGAGTAGTTGACGGCACCGCCGCCGACGCCGGGCAGGACGAGGCCGCGATAGCCGTCGCCACCGATCGGGTGCTCGACCTTGATGACCTCGGCGCCCCAGTCGGCGAGCAGCGAACCGGCCACCGGAACGAAGACCCACTGCGCGAGCTCGACGACGCGAACGCCCTCGAACGCGGCCGTCATGCGAGGGTGGGTTCCGTGGGCGTGAAGCGGAACAACCGCTCGGCGTTGCCACGGAGGATCTTGCGACGGGTCTCGGCGGGGAACTCCTGCAGCAGCTTGTGGGCGACCTCGAGCGAGTCGGGCCACGTCGTGTCGGAGTGCGGGTAGTCGACCTCGATCATGACGTTGTCCTCACCGATGAGGTCCAGGCAATGGAGCCCGGACGTCTCGTCGATGAAGCACCCGAACACGTGCTCGCGGAAGATCTCCCGGATGTCCAGCGCATGCAGGTCAGCCTGCGGCCGCGTGTCGCGGTCGTTCGCGCCCGAGTCGCCGGCGTAGAAGCGAACGCTCTTCTTCGAGGCCCAGTGGCGCTGCTTGTCCAGCACCTGTTCGGCCCGCTCGAGGAAGTACGGCATCCAGCCGATGTTCCCCTCCGACAGCGCGATCTTGATCCCGGGCATGCGCTCGAACACGTCGCTGAAGATCCAGGCGAGCATCGTGCCGGCGGCTCGGACGGCGCCGAACGTGAGGTTCGCCAGCTCCGGCGCGTCGGACGAGATCGACGGGAGGGTCGACGACGAGCCGACGTGCATGCAGACCACCATCTCCGTGTCCTGTGCAGCGGCGAGCACGGGGTCCCAGTAGCGGTTCGGATCGTGGATCGTCGGGAGCCCGAGCGGCTCGGGGTTCTCGGAGAAGCAGAAGCCGCGGGCCCCCTTGCCCGCACAGCGCTCGATCTCCCGCGCCGCCTCGGCCGGGTCCCAGAGCGGGATGATCGTCAGCGGGATCATCCGACCGGGCGCGGCACCGCACCACTCGTCGATCATCCAGTCGTTGTAGGCACGGACGCAGAGCAGCGCGAGCTCCTTGTCCTTCGCCTCCCAGAAGATCTGCCCGCAGAAGCGCGGGAACGACGGGAAGCTCATCGAGGCGAGCATCCCGGCGCGATCCATGTCGGCGAGCCGCGCCACGGGGTCGTACGCGCCCGGTGGCATCTCCTCGAACGCCACGGGCTCCGGCGAGAACTCCTCCTTCGTCCTGCCGATCGTGACCGAAAGCCCCGCCGTCGCGACGCGCTTGTCCTCGTAGTGCCAGATCGAGTCGATCATCCGGGGACCGACATCGCGGTACCTGGCCGGGAGGCGATCCACCCAGACGTTGGGCGGTTCGATGACGTGATCGTCGACGGAGATCAGCCACTCACTCGGCGGGATGGTCGTCATGGAATTCCTTTGGTCGACCTGCGCGGACGGGTGCTCGTATTTCTTCAGGGTTGAAAGAATGGTAGCATCACCTCCGATGCCTGTCACCCCATCCCCCGCCGTGCTCCGGGCCGGTGAGCTCCTCGGCCACCTCGCCCGTCACCCATCCGATGCGTTCTCGGTGTCGGAGCTGGCACGAACGTTCGAGTTCCCGCGCCCGACGTGCGACTCGATCCTCCAAGCGCTCGCCCATCACGCGTTCGTCGTGCGCAGGCCTGATCTCCGGTACGAGCTCGGCGTCGGCTGCCTCACGCTCGGCGACGCGGCTCGGGCCGCGAGCGCGCTGTTGCGAGCCGCGTCCGTCGAGGCAGACGGCCTGTCCCGCGCCCTCGGCCTGTCCGCCGCGACGTCGGTGCGCGTCGGCGGCGAGGTCCGGGTCGTCGAGGCATTCGATGTCGGCGCACCGTTCTCGTTCCGCGTTCGGGCGGGCGAATCGGTCCCGCTCGTGCCACCGTTCGGCGCGGTGTTCGTCGCGTGGGACGAGGACGACGCAGAACAATGGCTACGTCAAGCGCCCGACGACCGCAGCCGGTGGCAGCGGGCGCTCGACTGCATACGGGAGCGCGGCTACAGCGTCTCGCTCCACACCGAGCGCCAGGCCGACCTCGAGCGGAACCTCGAGCTGCTCGCGCAGCAGCCCGACGCGTTGGAAGGCCAGCGCGAGCGCCAAGAGCTCATTCACGCCCTGCAACACAGCGAGTACCTGCCGACCGAGCTCGACGGAGACACGCTCCGGCTGGCATCGCTGGCCGCACCCGTGTTCGACGGAGCTGGCCGGGTCGCGGCCTCCCTCCAGGTGCTGGGCCCGAACTACGAGCTCACCAACGAGCAGGTCCGCAAGCTCGGCGAGGAGGTCACTCGCGCCGCGCAACGAGCCTCGGCCTCTCCGGCGCACGCCACAGGAGGCGGACGATGACGATCGTCGCGGCCCGCGCCGCGTTCATCGACGGAAAGTGCGTCACGGGCGAGGGTGAAGCGTTCCAAGTGATGTCGCCGGCGACCGAGGAACAGATCGCCACCCTGCACAGCGCGTCCCGTCCCCAGGTCGAACGAGCCATCGCTGCGGCGCGGCGCGCCTTCGACACCGGCCCGTGGCCGCGACTGCCCAAGGCGGAACGCATCGAGGCGGTGCGACGCTTCGGCGCCGCGCTGGCCGCCCGTCGGGACGTCCTCGTGTCGACGGTCGTGGCAGAGGCGGGTTGCCCACGCACGGTCACGGAGATCGCCCAGGTCGGGATGGCGCTGCAGAGCATCGGCGAGCTGATCGCGGTCTACGAGCGCCTCCCGGACTGGGAGCACAATCCGCACGCACCGCTCGACGAGCACCTCGTGGGTTCCTCGGTGCGCCTGTCGATCCTGCGCTACGAACCCGCCGGGGTCGTCGCCGCGATCACGCCGTACAACTTCCCGTTCATCACCAACGTGTGGAAGATCGTGCCGGCGTTGCTCGCCGGCTGCTCGACGGTGCTCCGGCCGAGCCCACTGACCCCGTTGGAGGCGCTGGCGCTCGGCGAAGCCGCGGAGGAGGCCGGCCTCCCGCCCGGCGTGCTCAACGTCGTACCCGAGTCCGGCAATGACGGCGGGGTCCTGCTCAGCGCGCACCGCGACGTCGACGTCGTCTCGTTCACCGGGTCCACGACCGTCGGCCGCGCCATCGCCACCCAGGCGGCGGCCACGTTGAAGCGGGTGATCCTCGAGCTCGGCGGGAAGAGCGTGCAGCTCCACCTCCCCGACGTGTTCGACGCGGGAACCGGTGGCGTCATCGCATCGGCACTCGGCGTGTACGCGACCCATGCGGGGCAAGGGTGCTCGCTCCAAACGCGCGTGCTCGTCCCGGAGGAGCGTCGAGCCGAGGTGGTCGACGCCATCGCGTCCGCCGCGCCGACGCTGCCCGTCGGCGACCCCGCCGATCCGTCGACGCTCGTTGGTCCACTGATCAGCGCGGCGCAGCGCGACCGAGTCGACGGGCTCGTCCGGCAGGCGGTCGACGCGGGCGCGCGACTCGCGTGTGGGGGCCGGCGACCCACGTCAATGGAGCGGGGCTGGTTCTATGAGCCGACTGTGCTCGACGCACCCGACCGCGCGAACCCGGGGGCGCAGCAGGAGTTCTTCGGTCCCGTCGTGACGGTGCTCGGGTACCGGGACGTCGATGATGCGGTCGACATCGCCAACGCGACGGAGTACGGCCTCTCTGGTGGGATCTACACGGCCGACCTCCGCGCCGGGCTCGCCGTCGCCGAACGGATCCGATCGGGCACGGTGCAGGTCAACACGGGATGGGCGAGCGGGTACACACCGATGGGCGGGTACAAGCAGAGCGGCTACGGCCGGGAGCGCGGCGCGGCGGGCATCCGTGCCTTCCAGGAGCTCAAGCACGTGGTCGTCGGCAGTCGGTGACGGAAGCTCACCGACCGCTCCCCGTCGCCGACGACGCGTCGCGTGCGTACTGGGCTGAGGCCGCCGCGCACCGCTTGGCGATCGCACGCTGCACTCGGTGCGGGGTCTACGCGCACCCACCGGGCGGAGTCTGTCCGGCGTGCCTCGACGCCAGGTGCGTCGAGCTCACGCCGGTGAGCGGGCGAGGGCGAATCAGGTCGTGGACCGTCGTGCGTGACACCTTCCTTCCCGGGTTCGCCGACGACGTCCCCTACGTGCTCGTCGACGTCGAGCTCGATGAGCAGACCGACCTGCGCGTCGTGTCGCGCCTGCTCGACGGCGAGGGCCCCGGGCTGCGTGTCGGTGCGGCGGTGCGGGTCGACTTCGACGACGTCGCGACCGGCACGTCGATCCCCGTGTTCCGCCTCGAGGTCGCATGACGCGCGTCGCCATCGCCGGGTACGCGCAGAGCCCCATCGTGCGAAACGCCGACACCCCGCTCGGCGAGCTCGCCGTCCAGACGGTGCGCGACGCCATCGCCGACGCCGGCCTGGCGGTCACGCAGATCGATGGCTTCACGACCGGGTCGCTGCTCCCGGCGATGGGTGACCACGCCAGCCGCGACGGCGTGACGTGCGTGACCTCGGACTGGGTCGCGCAGCAGCTGGGCGTGAACCCACGATTCGCGGCCGGGTTCCAAGGGCACGGCCAGCTCTCGGGAGCGACCATGCTGGCCGTGCAGGCAGTAGCCACAGGCGCGGCCGACTACGTCGTGCTGCACCGGGCGCTGCACAACCCCGCCGGCCGCTACCACCAGACGGCGATGGCGTACGCCGAGGGCGACGCGCAGTGGGTCGCGCCCCAGGGGCTGTGGGGACCGCTCGCCATGATCGCTCTGCCGTACAACGAGTACCTCCAACGCTACGGCGGCCGACGCGAGACGATGGCCAAGATCGTCGTCGAAGCACGGCGTCACGGGGCACGCATCCCGTGGTCGGTGTGGCATGACCGGCCGCTGACCGAGGACGAGTACCTCGCGGCGCCGACGCTCGCGGACCCGATCTGCAGGTTCGACTGCGACCTGCCGGTGGACGGCGTTGCCGCCTTCGTGTTCACGACGGAGGAGCGGGCGAGGGACCTGCCCCATCCGCCGGTCTTCGTCGCCGGCTACGCACAGGGGCACCCGACGGTTCGGCGGGCGATGTTGCACTGGACGCTCGACGACATCATGGGAGCAGGCAACGAGATCGCACGCCGACTTTGGAGATCGTCGGGCCTGTCGCGCGCCGACATCGACGTCCCGCAGCTCTACGACGGGTTCGCACCGTTCATCTACTTCTGGCTCGAGAGCCTCGGCTACTGCGGACTCGGCGAAGCCCACGCGCTCGTCGACAGCGGCGGCATCGAAGCCGACGCCGGTGGGCTACCGGTGTTGACCGGAGGCGGCGCGCTCGGCAATGGCCGCATGCACGGCGTGCCGCAGCTGCTCGAGTGCTACCTCCAGCTGTCGGGTCGGGCAGGCGAGCGCCAGCGAGTGGGCGTGCACGCCGGACTGGCATGCCACTCGTCGCCGCACTTCGGCGGCGTGGTCGCGTACACAAACGTGTGACGCGTTTGGCCGAGGCGGTCGCTCAGCTCAGGCCGCTTGGATCCATGTCGAGGAGCCGGCACGTCAGGGCCAACATCGCGTACTTCTGACGCGGGTCAGCCTTGCGACCGTTCGACAGGACCTCCGTGGCACGGATGGCGAGGATCGACAGCTTGAAGCCGGCGAGCACCTCGTACCAGTGGAGATCGTGCACCTCGAGCCCGGTTTGGTCCTGCCACAGGTCGATCGTCTCCTGGCGGGTTCCCAAACCGTCGAGGCGCGCTACGCCGAGTGCATCCGAGTGGAACACGTCGAAGAAGAGCCACCAGCCGACGTCGGTCATCGCGCCGGCAAGCGACGCCTGCTCCCAGTCCATGACGCCGACGACCTCGAAGTCGTCGCCGAACATCATGTTCCCGATCCGGGCATCGCCCCACGCCAGGCCTTCGTGTCGACGATCTGGCACCGTTGCGAACAACCAGTCGCGCACGGCGTGGAGGTGGTCGGGCGTGTGACCGGCGATGGCCCACGAGAGCATCCGGTCCCAGTACGCGAGATCCTGCTCCAGTCCCGTGGGCCCCAACGCCGGCCGGTCGAGCACGCCCACGGCGTCGCGGGGAACGGAATGGATCGCCGCGAGCTGGCGAACGCCCGACTCCCACGCCCGACGCCGCTGCGCCGGCAGGGCGTCGAACAGCCAGCCGGTCACGTTGTAGCCGGGGTGGCTCACCGGCACCCGGCCGTGGAGCTGCTCCATGATGAAGAAGGGCTGGCCGAGCACCGCGGGATCCTCCTCGAACCAGTGCACCGCCGGCACGCGCACGGCAGTGTGGCGGGAGAGCGCGTCGAGCAGGTCGAACTGCGTCCGCAATCCCGGGTCGAGGAACAGCTGAAATTCAGGCCGCGGTTCCACGCGCAGCACAAGATCGTGAGCGGTGCCGTTGGCGAGACGAGCGGTGAAGAGAATCGTCTCGTTCGACGTCCCGGCACCGACCGGGTAGTCGAGACCTATGACATCCACGGGTGTGCGAATCTTGTCCGACAGCCACGCGGCGAGCGCGCTCCGGGTGGCCTCGAGGTCGCGTCCCTTGTCGAAGATCGTCGTCATGCGTACTCCCTGCTGCCAAATCGTGCGACGAGCTCGTGCTTGAGCACCTTCGCCGTCGAGTTCCGAGGGAGCGCCGCCACGACCTCGAGTTGCTCGGGGATCTTCTGTGTCATCAAGCCGGCCTCGCGGCACCACTGCTGCATCTCCTCGAACGTGAGGGCATCGCCGTCGCTCGACAGCTCGATCACCGCGCAGGCCCGCTCACCACGCGACACGTCGGGGAGGCCGATCACGGCAACTCCGGCAACCTTCGGGTGGGCGGCGAGCACGGCTTCGATCTCGACCGGGCTGAGGTTCTCACCTTTGCGGATGATGAGCTCCTTGGTACGCCCGGTCACGACGAGGTGTCCGTCGACGCGTAGGCGGCCTCGGTCACCAGTCCGGAACCAACCGTCGGCCGTGAACGCGTCTGACGTAAGCGCCGGATCGAGGTAACCGCGGAAGAGTGCCGGACCCCTGATCTCGATCTCACCGTCCGCTCCGGGCTCAGCCATGCCGCCGCTCGGGTCGGCGATCCGCACTTCGCACGCGTCGATCGGAACGCCGTCGGTCTCGGCGTGCTGCTCGTCGCTGCATGAGGCCGTCGCCATGGCGACCAGCGGACACTCCGTCATGCCGTAGCCGTGGAAGATGCGCGCGCCCAGCTCGTTCTTGACGCGCCAGTAGTACGCCGGAGGTTTCGGTGCGCCGCCACCGAGCATCATCCTCAGCGTCGGGAGTATCGCCACGTCACCCGCGGCGACCTGGGCGTCCAGCAGCATCTGATAGTGGGCCGTGCCCCCACCGAACATCGTCACCTGCTCGGCGCGGAGCAGAGGAAGGACGTCGTCCGGCATGAACACCTCGATGAAGACCTGCGGGACCCCGCAGCGCAGCGTCATCACCAACTGGTCCGCACCGCCGATGTGTGCCAGCGGGAATGCCAGCGTCGCGACGTCCCCGGCTTCCGGCGCGATCGCCTTCGCGAACGCGACTCCACCCGCGAGCAACGCTGCATCAGCGTGACACACGATCTTCGGGTTCGACGTCGTGCCCGACGTGGAGTACAGCCAGCGGATCTCCTCTGGATCAGCCGGCGGCGGCGGCAACGAGGACGGGTCACCGTCCGGAAGACCATCGTCAGCGACGAGTACACGGCACCGCAGGCCGCGCTCGACGAGGCTGACAGCCATGGCTTCGTAGTCGAAGCCTCGCCACACTCGCGGCGTCACGAACAACTCGGCGCCTGTGGCATCCAGGAGGTATCCGACTTCACGCTCCCGGTACAGCGAGATCATGGGGACCTGGACCGCGCCCAGCCGGGCGAGGGCGAGCGACACCAGCAACGCGTCGACGCAGCTCGGTAGCTGCCACGCGACAACCGTCCCAGCAGTGACACCCTGCTCCAACAGTCCCGCAGCCACCCGCTCGGCGCGAGCACAGAGCTCGCCGAACGAGAGGCGCGCGCCGCGTTGGTCGACGACGGCGGGGCCATGCGGACTGCGAGCCGCACGTGCGGCGAGCAACTCCCAGATGGTGTCAGCGTCGACGATTCCTCGTTCGGCCACGTGTCCCCCTGTCCGCTCGAGAAGCGCCCTGCCGGAGTCAGCCACGGTAGGGACTACTTGACATATACGTCAAGTAGTTCAGGCGATCGCGGCCGGGTTGATCGCGCTGCCGGTCCCACCCCGTGACGGGGAGCGGCGCGACCACGAGAAACGACTCGTACACGCGGTCATGCGCCAGCGCCGACAGGACGAGATGCTCGGTGTGGTTCAGCAACGTGAGCCGCATTGGCGCGCCTCGGTAGGGCACGAGCGGCACCCCTCCTGACTGGATCGGTAGGCCGAGCGGGTAGACGGTGCCGGTACGCACGGCGCGGGCGGCGTCGCGGACACGTTCGTCGGTGAGCAGGTTTGAGGGCGCCCCGTTCGTGTCCTCGCCCCAGCCTCCCCAGTTGCTGGTCATGCGTCTTCTCCGATCGTGCGGCGAACGAAGTCGGCGATGGCCCGGACGGCCGATGCCGACCCCAGCGCCTCCGGAAGGAGCGACGGCCAGGCGTGGACCTGGCCGGGCTCGAACATCGCGGTCACCGGTACGCCCGCGGACGTCAGGAGAAGAGCGCGTCGGTCTGGGTCCGCGTGCCGTA